>Ga0116227_10000722_pt1 | contig 67211 bp, 65 predicted proteins | sample S1TSphgellanicum_FD_89693 | JGI IMG/M metagenome (GOLD analysis project Ga0116227, IMG submission 89693) | Host-associated microbial communities from peat moss isolated from Minnesota, USA - S1T2_Fb - Sphagnum magellanicum MG | ecosystem: Host-associated > Plants > Peat moss > Unclassified...
CGATTGCAGGACACTCTGGCCTGCCCAAGTCAGAAAACTTTTCTCCCGAAGCAACGCGACTTCAAGATTTTCCAATGCCGCTCAATGGCCTGATCTCTCTCTCCTTACTACTCATTCCAACAATCCCATCAAGAAGCAGACAACTGGCTGGCTTACAGACGCAGCGGAAAATTCAGTAGCCAACCTAGATCCTCTTCCAGACCCAGACTCTCCCCCTTTCCACTCATCTCTCTCTGCCGTTTTCTGTTCTCCTCACTCACACCACTACACCTTCAGCAAAATCCCCCCGGATTTCCTCTCTAGTTCTTCCCCTTCTCCGTCTGATTAAGCTTCCTGCACAAGCTACCCATGCACCGTTGCCATCCTCACCTCCCCAAAAGCATAATCCCTGCCGCCATCATTAAAACCAGTTTTCGGCGGGCTTAACCCTTAAGCCCTTAAAGCATCACATAAACCATAAATAGGTTTCCCGTTCGGTCACCCCCTTTCCGGTCACAATTCATTTTGCTAAACAAATATGTCTTTTATAATTAGATGGTTATATTGACTACTTGATTAATATTTTTTCTTATGGCAAATTTCTACCAATTTAAGGGGGCAACAACATTAAGAAAAGATAATTTTGATTTTTTTTAATTAAAAAAATATACTATCAAATTTTTACAATAAAATATAGTTAATAACTATAATATTGAAAATTTTAAACAAGTTTCCAATTACACTACTTGTCTATAATTATGTGTGATAATCTTCTTATGGCTGATTGCCATTTTAACAACACTATAAAAATAATTAATAATTGTACCTAATCATATTGGGGAAACTAATTTTTTTTAATTTTATAAAAATTAAACATATTGTATGTAATGAAAATAAAATTATAAAAGATTTAATGAATGCATTTTTGGATTGACATTAAATTTACAAAGATTTTAGGTCAATTTAAACAAAAAGTAATTTTGTAAATTTATCCATGACATGTAATTTCAAGTTGTTTTTTACACCCTTTAAATTTAATTTTTAAAATTATAATTTAAAAAAATCCATTATTAAATAAGCTTCAAGATCATGTTTTCAATTATAAAATTTGAATAAATTTTGAAAAAGAAAATGTATGTTAAAGTTTTGAATTTCCTAAACAATTTCATTTTGAACACAATAAACTTAAACTTTTTCATTCTTGTTAATAGAGTTTTGAAGTGGTTGATGGTTAAGGCTTTGTGTGCTTCCATGAGGTCTTGGGTTCAATTTTGGATGGATGTGTGTATACCTTGTACAAATGCAGTTTACAAACGTGTACATCATAATGAATTGCATGGAAACCTTTTTATTGACAAAATTGAGAAAAAAGAACTTTAAATTTTTTTCATAGCATGTAATTTTGTCATGGCATGATCCGTGACTCCGTGATCCCAAAAAAATAAAAATAAAAAGAATATGATGACATGGCACATTATCCCATGTCATATTAACTTGGGACCTTATATTATATCCATGTCATAATTCTAAAATTAAATATTATCTAATGCAACATGTGACTATCCAAAACGACTAAAAAGTATTTCACTAAAAATTTCCTAACCAACTAATCCTTTTTGACCAAAACCATAAAAGTTACATATTAATCAATTTTGTCCTATTTCACTAAAAACCTAGTAAATTTAGGTAGTGGAAAAAGACGAGATTTCTTCTTATGCATGTTATGGTAAGGTAAAATCTAGTAACCAGTTTCGATAATAAAAAATTCCAATAACATGTTTCGGTAAATTTCTACCTTCAACATCCTAACCTAACACTCAAAGCAAAATGGGATGCTTTATGTATGTAGATGGAACTTTACATTCCAATTAGATACAATTAGTACTAGAGTAGACATATCATTGATGACTTTTTCCATTCCCATGTTTTGATGCATGCATCATTCCAAATGAATTCTTCATTTTTTTTAAGCAACTTACACATTGATGCCACTTTATTGGCAAAATTTTAGAAGTAAAGTTGGTAAAACTTGCTATTCCAGGGGATCTTTTAATTTTTGTAATATCAATTGGAACTAGCATAATAATAATGGCCGTGATTTTTTATAGAAGTACCAATAATCTTTCATTGCATACAATGTGTCATAATAGTACACTGAAATTGACACAAAAGGCACATTTTTTGGGATTGAAGTTGATACCATTGGCATGACATTCCTCTAAGCATTTTTGTAGTTATTCTAAGTGATCTACTTTGTTGCCATACACACTAAAAATATCCAAAAATACTTGAAATCATTCAAATATTTCTTAAAAGTTATGGTTACCACCTTTTGAAAGGTTGTCTTTCAACATTTTTTTTACATCTCCAAGATTGTTCAAAATGATTGCATTGTTTGCATCAATAACATTAATTTTGTCAAGGTCTTCCAAGGCTTTGTGATAGTTTTTTCAACATATTTTTGACATCTCCACATGTCTTCAAAATGAATGCATTGTTTGGTTTAAAAATATTGGCCTTGTCAAGGTCTTTGAAAGCTCTTTTAACTTCCTTGAAAACATTATTGTCATGTGAAAAAGTTCTCAAACTTAATGCACATTTGGTTCTTTAAACATAGACCCTATCAAAGTCCTCCCAAGTTCTTTAATAATCTTTGAACACCTTTTTCACATTTCTACATTTGTTATTTAAAAAAATGCATTGTTTAATTCATGAATAATAGCCTTATGAAGGTCCTCCATGGCTTTTTCATAAGCCTTCCATTTGTCAACAACATGAGATAATGGAAATAAAAAATAAAAAATAATTATCAACATATTCAACATGAGACACAACATTTGTGATGGGGAGAAAAAAAATTGGAATTTTCCACCAAGCCTATGTCACCTTATTTTCATACAAATTTGAAATGTAATTGTCACTTATACAATGATTGGCATACATAATTCTTATCATCAATGATTATTCCACTTGCTTTAAAGAGTGTGGTTTGCTAATAAACATTTCATTACATTATTTAATTAGTTCAATTCAATAAATGTAGGCAAATGATGTGGATTTTAATAAACGTTTTTATTTTCAATTTTTTGATGGAGTTAGGGTGGCAAACATCCTTAGGCATATTTCAACTTAATTAACAACACATTTTCAAAGAAAATTTAAAATTGTAACTAATAGGCATAGATGTAGCAACACTTTCCCCAAAAAAACTTTCACTTTTAGGCCAAAAAAAAAAAAAGGAATTTGTAGCAAAATAAAATGTATGTAAAACATTATGTTGCCTTTTGGTGATTTTTTTCCAAAAAAAATGAATGATTGTAATTTTGTACCATGGTCCTATTATTGAAATCTCTCTTCCCATTCCATTATCATGCATCTTGAATCTTTATAAAATTGATTTGATCCAAACATAAATAGGCAAATGATAAAATACAAAGAACAAATTGTTGAATCATTTTGAGCACGTATTAATTTAGTTAGTTCTCATGTTGATATTCCATTTCAATGTGTTTTGAATGACAAACTTAATCATTGTTGAACAACACTGATGCATAATTCCATCGTGTGCATAATTACATGCATATGCACAAACCTTGTCCAACATTACTATTGCCTTATTCTATCGGTTGAATGAAGTGTTTTCCTTGGCAAATATTATTATTGTAATACTCTATCAATGAAAAATTCATGACTTTTGATTGTTGCAAAACTATTTAGAGTAGTTAGATGATGGGAGTCCCACTTTTGTTCAAATGAACTCTAATATAACCATGTTTGATTCTTAGGAATATAGCGTTCATTTTTTAATTACTCACTACTTGAGCTTTGAATCAAACTCCACCCATTATGAACTTAGTTTTAATGTCACAAGACATATTGAGTTCAAGATAACAAATGTTTGTGTGTGAGGTACATACCTACAAGTTTTGGAAAATTGCAAAAAAGGCAATGCTTGAATTACCTTGATAGTTTTTGTCGTCCTTTTGTGCTAGATGCAAGTTCAAGAAAATGCATGTGAACACTATGGCAAAGAAGAACACCAAGTGAACCCACCTTAATAAAAAAATCATGGTAAATAATCCTTTGTGCAAATTTGAATCATTAAACAATCCTTACTTCAGGTTGAATATTCATGATACTGCTAATGCTTTCAAGGGTATGGAACGAAAGTTTTGGTGTTTGAGACATATTAGGTTTAACATAAAAAATGTGATGGTATGTGGTAGTTGGATGATGAATACTCTTGTTGTTGCATTGAGCCACTAAGCCCTATAAATGTATGCGAGGAGATTGATAACACAACAAGGGAACCAACTTTGACAAAAATTTGTAGCAAACTCCTAATGCAAATCTGAGCCAAGGGAGAACTAGTCCATTGGATTCCTTGCATTTAGAGGTTGAGAGAAAGGATCCAAGTGGACCTTCTAGGATGGTGTATACCGTGTGCCATAATTGAGGCTGGTTAAAGTTTTCGGTGCTACCTACTTTACTCAGCAATATATTATTGCAGCTGGATGCTTTGCTGACTTTTGTCGTTTTGTGTATTCACACTGCTCAAGATTGGAAGACTTTAATAAACTTATGTAATCCTTGTGTGAGTCCTGGACCTGCAACTTCCTGCGATGGCTGATTTTTTTGGGCTTATAGATATTTGATGCAAGTGGTCCTTGATGTATGGTGCCCACCATTGTCAGCAAAGAAAAGCGAGGCTGGTTGGAGCTTGCCACGGTACATAGTCGGAACTTTGCTCTTATTGTATAAATTAAAGTTATCCGTAAAGTCAGGTGATTAGGGGGCGAGAACGGCCTGTTTCAGGGCATCAAATGTGTAACTGGGAATGAAATTTTACAAAACGAAGTAACTGGGACCGAAACTAGTTTTTCGACCAATTTTGGTAGTAAACTGAGTTTCATCCCCTCTTTCCTTTTTCATGAGCGCCTCCACTGCTCTTACTTGTACAAGTATTATAATTACTCTCGAACCTTGTGCATTAAATGCCGAGTTTCAGCATTTCACAGTGAGATTTGATATCACTGAAAGAGGGGATAGGGCGGTGAAAGCAGAGGGGACAGAGGGTGAAAGAGAGGCTGACTTTTAGGATAACTTTATTATATTACCTTTTTCCTTTCTCTAGCTTTTTCTCCATAGTTAGCTACTTAGCAAAATTTTAGTCCCCCATAAAGTCATGGCCCATGCCCCATGTTGGTGCTAGACCCCAAATTTGAGCATGCATAGGTTCTTGACTTCAAATTTTTCCTGCGAACTTTCCAGCCTTTACAGAATGGATGTATTTGGTCATTGTTTGATAATGCACAACCTATGTCAGGAGACATAATTGGGGTTGTTAGAGCTGGAACTACTGTTTTTTTGGGGGGCTGGAAAATTGCCATTTTGGGATTAAAAAAAATCCCAAGGCACATGGTCCAGGTAACTCTTTGACAAATTTCCTAAAAATTAGACACATTTTGAGGAAGAAGAAACTTATGAAATTGCCAAGATTTTTTGGGAGGATTTGGGCAGATTTCAAGCTTTCTTCTTTTGAAATCCCCTATTTAATTTATATTAGTGTGGCCTGTGCTGTTGGCCGAAGTGTTACCATGTCCTCAACTGATTTTTCCTTTGAAAACCTAGTTTTCTTGGAATTTATTTGAAATTTCAGTGGCAAAAATCACTTAAAAATCAATATCTCTCACATTCTAAATCAAAATCTTACCAAATAAATTCTTTTAAATCCTGCTTGTCAAGATCTTTCCAACAACACCAAAGGCACATTCCAATTCCTCCAAAATTTCTAGCTACGCTTTAATTTAATTTTCATTAAAGAAATCATTCAATATTCCAGAACTTTTGCACCACAAGTTCAAACATCAGGGAACCAAGCCCATGCACCCCTCCTGGGAGAGAGCTTTCGAAAGACACAAAGAACACAATCTGAAGCATCCCAGTTTGGTGGATCTCATAACTACAATACAAAACAAAACAAACAACCTTCCTTCATAGATGGATGATATTCTGGTGGTTCGGGCAACATGTAATAAGATTCCTAGACTTTCTACTTCTTTATTTGTCTTGTAACCAGATCTGGCTAAATCCTCTTGCTGATCACCTCTTTTGATGCAACATGAGACAACTGAAAAAAAGAAGAAACACTGGCTGCAACCTCTGAACTGTGTGTCAGCAAAGAAAACTTATTGGCCATTTGAAGTCTTCCCCAATCAATTGGCCCATTTGAGTAAACTCCCCTTTGGCAGACATCATATATATTAAATCACTTGGTCTGTCTGTGATAGTGACTCGGGACGGACAGTGGCCACGGACAGTTGTTTGAAAAGAAAAGTTTTTTTAAAAAATCAAAAACATTAACCAAACATTGTTGAAATAACACATCTGTGCATTATGCACAGGGGGTTCACACTAGTAAATGATTAAGGCAACAAAAATTGTTTGCTGGCATCTGGGCTGTTCAGCCTTCACCACATGCTCACTGAACATGCCTATAGTGGAGTTGGGCATACATTATTTGTCAGGGCTAAGTCTGGAGACCTGCAACTTGCCTTTGATCATCAATTTCTTACCTGTAATTAGTTAAAGTAGTCACCACCCAGAAGGTCCTGGAAAACACCAAAAGTATTTCACCTTGCGAAAGTGAAAATTTAATCACTCACATGTTTCAGTGTTTTTTTTTCTTCACATTTTGTGAAGTAGGTGGGTTGGCCATCGTGCCCAAGAGGACTTAGCCAAATTTGGAGGGACAAGTAAAAAACTTGAGGATTCCTCCTATTAGTTGGCGACTTGTTGGAAACTACCCTCTAAATATGGCGACCTTAGCTATTTTTTCCTTACAATATGGCGACCTTAGATATTTTTCCTCTTACAATATGGTGACTTGGGCCCATCTTTTTCAAAAAAATCCCTTTGTACCTTTGGCACGGGCCTTTTTTTTCCTCCCCAGGTTGTGAAAATTTGCCACCCAAAAAAATACACTGTTTGCATTGATTTGTCTGCAAAGAAAGAAAGAGGGAAGCAGAACCATTCAGTGTTTGTAGATATTATCCATTTTTTTTTAACATCTTTGTAAAACTTTGTAGATATTATCCATTTTTTTTAACATCTTTCTGTATTTCTGGCTATCTATACAGTGCCAAGGTCAAAATCTAGCGAGTTGGTTCAGTTTTCTTCAAAATTGCTGTATTTTCTCCCAAAAATTGTAATGCATCACAAAATTTTATTTATTTATTTATGTTTCGCCACAGTGCCAAAAATCCATCACTGTTTCGCCACTAAAAATAGGCTGAGTAGAAGAAAAACTTGGCAGGATTTTTTGGAAATCCATCAAACCTTTGACAAAACTTTAATTTGTTTACTGGGAGGAAGCCAGCAATTGTAGTTTCTTGGTGTTACAAGAGCCTAGCCTGCCTAAGCTCAGGCTGTGAGGAAACCAGGATTTGATTAGCTTCCTGAACTACTTCTAAAAGTGCAACCAGCCAAGATTTCATAGGGCCCTAAACCTGCAGTTAATCAGATCAACTAAAGTCACATGTAAGGCAGATGCTACCTTTACGTTCCCTTATGCCAGCCCCAAACACATCATCATATTTGACTAAATATTGACTGATATGAGAATTGACTTGAGATTTGAGACATCCAGTAAAAGAATGGAAATACCACCCCAAAATAAAAATCCCACATTTCATGTGTGATTCATGGGTTTTTAGCAAATTTTTTATGAAGCCAAAGTGGTCATCGTCATCCATAGGAAGTTTTAACCAAATCCAGTTATAACTGCAATATGAAAAGAAATATTTAATCATCTTTCAATATTCTTGGCCACATATGGAAAACTAAATATTGAAATGTGGTGATTTTTCTCTATTATTTTCTCTCATTTATGGCCATCAGAACGCTAAAGGAAGTTTCAAATTTTAATTTTTCTTTTTGATGACATTGGGCGAGTAATAAAAATTTCATGCTGATTTCGTTGTCAATATTTTTAAATAATCAAGTGCTGATTAGGTTATCAATACTTGGGGTTAATAATCACATATGCATAAGGGTAGGTCATTAAATAACCAGTTGATAACCATTGGTTATCCTATTGGTTATTAGTCAGTCGTAAGGGTTTTAACAAAAATAAAATAATGCTTGTTTTGGGTTTTTTTTTCATAAAAATGTTAAATGTTTTAGAATTGATAACCTGCTAGATGATAATCAAGTCATCTAGGTAGGTTATTAGATTTTTTTTATACTAGTTGGTTAGATTATTAATCGAATATCCAAAAAATCAATAACCAATTAATAGTTTATTGATAACCGGATTGATAACCTGGCTGATAACTTGGTCATACCTCAATAATCAGCCAACACTGGGTAGTGACCCATTGATATTTATGGACTATTATTGAGAGAATAATTTTTCATTCATTTGAGAAATCCGTAAATTCACCGGGAGTTTTACAGGGTGTCTCACACCCTGTTAATTTTTTCGCCCTGAGTTCCAGTGGTCCGTAAAGTCACCCTCACTGTGGGCCGTTTTGGGAAAAGACGGCTTGAGAAGAAAGTGGGAGGGGGGCGGGGGGCGTGTGTGCAGAAGGGGTTTTTTTTTCCCCGAGTGGGTGGGTTAGAGCTTTTAAATATTTATTTATTTGGTTGTTGGAGGTGTAGGGGACACATGGATTTATCCCAAATTTTGTATATAGGTCTAGGCTCATGTTTTAGGGTTTAGAGTTTAGGGTTTATGGGGTTGCAGGAGCTTTTTATTTAACGAGTGAGGGCAACCCATGGCTACGTCACTCCAGCCACCCGTGGCACCTCGCCCGGCCCCCCGCAGCGGCTGCCCTGGCCTATTTTTTCAAAGAACAGGAAGCAAGGGGCTCTGAGGGTCTGAAATATTTAAAGGACCTAAACCGGTGGTTCTTTAAAGACTCAAAAGCACCACCCAACACTGAACCGGACATGTGTTCGGCTGTCGGTTCTTCTTCAATATTTCTGAAACCGAGAACTGCCAGTCGCGGTGCTTTGAAAAATAAAAGAACCTCCGGTTCTTTCTCATTGAAAAACATCAGAATCAAAGAATCGTCGGTTTAGGTTCTTGTTTCAAACTTTTTTTGAAAAACAGGAACAAACCCCCGATGGTTATCAGGTTGGTTCTCAGGATTCATAATAGCCGTTCTCCCAAACAAATCAAAGATGGCTGTTATGAATCCCTAAAAAAAACAAATTCAGTGTTGGTGAGTAAAAAAGTGCACGTGTATAGGGTCTAGGTCAAGGCCCAGAGAAATAATTTAATTTTTAAAATTAATTTAAAAAAAAACAAATTCAGTGTTGGTGAGTAAAAGAGTGCATCCTCGTTTCAAGACCCTAACGACGGGTTTTCTCTTTGAGGACCTCGTTTCAGGTCCCCAACGACGAGTTTTCTTTCTGGGAACCTCGTTTCAGGTTCGTCTCGAGGTTTGGACCGGGTATTGAGAATCTCGATTCAGGTGTTTTATCGAGGATTCTGGCCACCTCGGTTCAGGTCCTCGAAGGTTTTGAAGACCTCGCTCGTTTCAGGACCTCGTCTTGTTTTTGTCGCCACAGACAGACGGAGACAGATGGACAGACACAACGTTTGCTTTTATATATAGGATGTCTTTGATGCTATTTAAGTGGGAGGGATCCCATTTCTATCCCTTTTTTTCCCAATCTCATTTCACTTGAAAATTTTAAGTCTTTCATTTCATTTTGGAGTGTCAAGTGATTTGAACGTTTTTAGGGTTTTGGGAGTCCCATTTCATTTTTCTTTTTGAATGTTCATTTCACTTGTCATCTATGGAGTTTATTTTATCACATTTTAACTCGAGCTCTTCTAGTAGTGACAAATAGTTGCTCGAGGAAATTATGTTAGATGATCCGATTGTAGTGCAAGTGGCATCACTTGTGTCAACACTTGGGAATATTTCACATTAAGCAAAGTTGGACAAAGAAGTGGACAATTGGTCAACCTTGGTGTAAGTGTGTAGGACATCTTAGCGACCATGTTAGGCACACCAATTTTGTTTAAGTCTCTCACCAACTTCACTATAGGAGAATTTGAAGATTTTGCACAACTTGTGGTCTCAACCATTATTAGTCATGTGAGGTCCATAGGGGAGCCACATCACACTTTTGGGCAACCATCTAGTTGACCTCGGAACAACATTTGCTTAATTTCATCTTGTTCATGAAACACGATAATATGATTAAGTATGATGCTTTCATGTGGGATTGGAGCAAGAGTGCAATAAATGATGATGACATATTTATTGCATCTTGCAAAAAAATTGCCATAGTCGATGAGATTTGTTGGCCCAATGTTGAATAATGATAGGTTTTGGGGACACAACTTCCACAATTCTAGGGCTACATTAGATTTATTGATGGGACCTTCATCAAAATCCATAAGCCTTAGAACAATCCATCCCATCGTAATTGGTTTAATGGGCAAAAAAAATGTAGTGCATGAACAACATGGTTATGGTGGACCATTGTGGGTTGTTCATATATTTGAACCTCAAGTACCTACCATGACATTAATATCCTTTGTTAGTTAAACATTCACAAGTCATGGCATCAATATTTTGTCCACACAGATGAATATTTTGAATACTTATTAGACGACCTTGGTTACATGGTGAAGACATGTTCGTGATGCATTGCATTGGGAGGTGTGAATTGATGCCTAGAGATCATATGGATGTTGTTAAGGCATACAACAAGAAACATGTAGGTTTAACATTTCATTCCATTTTAGGGTTTGGCTTAAGGTTTTATGTTTTAGGTTTAGGTGTAGGGTTATGCTAAAGTTTTAAAATTAGGGTTTAGGTTTGAAGTTCATGTTTAAAGTTTTACATTAAGGTGTAAGTTAAAACCAAAAAACCTACACCTAAATGTAAAACTTTAAACATGAACTTTAAACATTTAACTTAAATTTTTTAATTAAATATAAGTTTAAGGTTTGGGTTTGGTATTTAGGGTTAAAGTTTATGTAAAAGGTTTTAAGTTTAAATTTAGGGATTAGATTTAAAGGTTTAGGGTTTAGGATTTCAAGTTTTATAATTTTAGGTTTTGGTTTTTTTGGAAGGTGGTTGGATCAATTTACAACAAAACCATGCAAATTTCCAAGTTAAAGTGGAATGAAGCATTGGGGGATTAAAATCCAAGTGGAGAAGGCTAATGAAATGTTTTGATTCAATAGTGGAACAATACAATCATTTGTTTAGGGTTGCTAAATCCAAATAGGTTCACATGCCATTCCAATTGTTTCCACCACACCATTGTGCCTACACACCACCAATATACTTGAAGTGTATTGTCGATTACTCTTAAACTTTTCAACCATATTTGAACACCTTCACATGAATTTGTTTTTTTGGCACAAATTCATTTGATTGGCATTTTGGTAGTAAAAAGTAATATTAATGGTTATATTAAAATTTAGTGGGTCATTGGGAGGATCAATCACAAAGACCCTAAAATCCCCCAAAAAAACAATTGAGAGGATGACACTAAAAACATGAAAATGCGATTGGGTTGTTATTTTCCAAAAAATGTAGTTAATTGACCTTTAACTCCCTACCTTGTTATCGTGCTACCAACTTTCCTTTTGTCAAGCCACATTATACATGTGTAAAAAATCCGAAAAAACATTAAGCTCCACTCAAGCACCTTCACAAAAATAACTCACTTGCACCAAAGTTTCATGTGTTTTAAACAAGGAATAGAACACTTCATAATAATTTTTCCTTGAACAGCCTTCCATTGGACTACCACAATGTCATCATTCCTCTTAAACAAAAAGTTGCATTACCAACTTTCTTCACAAGCACAACCATGCACAATGCTCTTTAGTTTCCAGCCATCATCTCCAAAAAATGATAAACCTTTTTTTTTTGTGACCTTAATGAATGAAAATTGGGAAAATGTCTTCCTTTTTCATTGCATTAGAAGGATCTTGTGCAGAATCTCTTCACATCAAGTCTATGTACATGTTGGTGGTGGGCTTCTTTGATCCCTAACTTTCAACAAGCACAAAACTGATGAAACCCTGCCAAACTTTATTTAAAAAAAACACCCAAGAAAGGGAGAGAAAATGATATCTTTGCATAAAACCCTTGCAACCAAGGTTGGTCTAGTATTGATTTTGAACACACAAGTGAACTCTTCGTATCCTAATTTTTTTTCTCATACCATGTTAATATTGGGTATTGTTAAGGGGGTGAACTAAGTATGTGATTTGGGATGAACAAGGCAGTTAGGATAAGGACTAATCAAGGAACTTTGTTAGTTTGAATTTTGAATTCTTGTTGTTTTGGATCATAATGATGTGATTTGGGATGGTTCTAAAGGGGGGAGAGTTCTAGAGAACAAAAAGGAGGAGAAAAAGATGAAATAAAAAATTTATTTTTGGAGAAAAATAGGAAGAGTTGGAGGTACTTGTGGTAGAAAATCACATACTTTGTTTTGATATAACACAAATTTTAAGTGTTGTTTTGGGATTTTTTCAACAAAACATTGAATTATGTTGTAATTTGGATTCATGTTTTTAGTAAGACAAAGAACCATAGACTTCTATAATGAATTATATATTCATCTTTTGATGTGAATTTTCTGTAATGTTAGATTATGATGAAATGAATTGTAATCTTGTTTCTTGAGTTTTTTACAATGTATTTTAAAGTGCAGATTCTAATTATATGCAATAACCATGAATCTGATGTTGAAATGAATGATAGTGTTAAGTTTATTGAGACTTAAGACAAAAATAGTGAACATATGCATGTGAAATGCAAATATATTGTTACAATAATGTGAAATATTTTGCAGAAATTTAAATTTCACTTCTACCAAGTACATTAAAAAAAATTCATACCAGTCCAGACTTGGTATTGGGTTCAAAACTGATTTATTCCCATCTGAATCAGTTATATGCCTGGTATTGAGACTGGTATAAAATGGGTACAAGGCTGGTATTACCTCATGTCCCTAATCCCTACCAGGCCAGTATAGGTATAAGGCTGGTATTACCTCAACTCATACCAGGTTGGTAGGATCCTTGCTAGTAGTGTTGATACCATCTGCAGGAATAAAGCAAAGATGTCATTTTCACAGTGCACTGAGAGGGCACCTTATAACCATCAAAGTTCAGTTCCTCTGCTGAGGAACTCTTAGATTTAGAATGTTCAGTAGCTGTGCTGTACACATGGTAAAGTGCGGTAAAACCCTGGGGGGAGGGCATTCTCAGAATAAGGGGGGCTGCCTCAGCTTTGCTTCATGTGGGCCCCTTATTTTGAGAATGCCCTCCCCTTAAGGACACACAAACCACTGCCTGAATTTTTCAGTTGTATTTTCAGCTCCATTACCTCCCTGAAGAAACCTGTTTTCACCATGTGGGATCTTCTGCAGTAGAAGGTACCAGCCAGACTGTACTGAGAGCTTCTGACCAGCGGAAGGTACCAGCTGGCCTTTCACTATTTCTAAAAAGTGAAGCTCTGCTGTACATAGGAAAAGGACCTGAGTACAGGCCCTTCCGTATACTCAGGCCCTTATCCTATACTTATACAAGACCGACATTGGTTCCAAGTTTCAACTAACAAACAAATGGGCGGATGGTGTACCATTAATATCTCTGACACATTTTTCGGTATTTGCACAACCTTGCCCAATTTTTTGTACTGTATTTAGACGACGATTGTGATCCGCAGGAACTAAGTGAGCATGTTCTGAAATGGAAGAGATTTTCAACTGTGGAAGCACATGCCCTCTGAAAATTAGGGCAGGCTTTTAGGATGGAGAAGGGGTGGTTTCTGCCTTACTTCAGATGCTTACTGTTATACCATCTTCTCGTAGTTGAGAAGAGTGTCTTGTGTTTTTCAACAGCTCTATCAACATGTGGGAGTTGTCGAACCTGCTGTGCATCAGAGTTGCACACCTGATAGTCATGGGTATAATGCCCCCAACTTAATGTCTCCTATCTCCTCTGTGGAGGGTTTTGCATAAGATCTTAACTTGTGATGGATAAAGTAGATAGGCAAGATGCCAAGCTTTCAAGTGTGAGACTCTGCTTCTGGTCACTCTTACACTCCTGTTGAGTAGACTAGGTTTTTTGGGTTAGCACCCAAGGTGCTCTCCGGATGTCAGTCAGTGCCACAAAATTGGGTGGAGATGATTAGGAGGAGTTGGTGGGAAAACGGGACAGATTTGAGCTTGAAGGGCTAACATAAAGAATAGATCCATGGTGAGCTTGGAAAAGGAAAGGAGATTGTCAAAGGGGACCAAGGATTTGTGCATTTTTTGGCATTGAAGAAACCTTATGATATGCAAAAGTGGTTGTTGAAACTGTTGATGCTCGGACTCAATGTTTTGGTGACCGACATGTCCTTGACCCCCTTGGGCGATCTCCATTCCTAATGACAAGTGATGGCATTGAGGCGGTTGTCTGATGTGATCAAGATTCTGGTGTATGGCAGATCTGTGAATTGCTGGCTGGCAATTTCTGTTTGAAAGACATGGGTATGTGGATACTCCACGGAGTGGGTTGCTGATGGGGGAGATGTGCAATGATGGGGTCAGGCCCAGGTTGTTTCTGACATGAACTTATGAAATGTTCCTGTTCCTTGCAATGGTAAAGGAGAAACTATATGCAGTTGTATTCCATATCTATAATGTAGATCTGAAAGCCATTAATACCTCTCTAATTGTTCCTCAAATGAAATACAAGAAGATGAAAAAAAGTATAGGAGAGAGAATCTGGAAGGATGCAAGAGAAGAAGTAAGAAAACCTAGGATCTGGGTTGCTAGCTGTACTAAGGCGGATCACTAGATCTCAGACATTGTCGTGTGGACTGGCACTTTTTTCATACCGTTGTTTGTTTTGTTTGTTTTTGTCTTTCCTAGTTTGGAACTTTCTGTGGCGCCTTGAGGAAGTGTTAAGTGTTAACCTTGCTGTGGGTTTTTTCTTCATTGTGAGAATGGAGATTTCTCTATTCTTATGAAAGATATTGTGGTGTGGACTGATTTTGGGAGGGTGACTCAAGTGCTGAAGGCATTCAAAGATGGAGTGAAAAGAAAAATTGAGATAAAAGGCAGATGTTTATACCTTAGCAGTGCTATGTTATGAGGTGTTGCTAAAGCTTACTCCCTTTGCAGGTCACCACCACTTAGACTATGATCACATTGTACTGTTTGGGAACAGATGTGAACTTCATCCTAACTTGCCCAAAGGTTTGAGCAACTTAGTCTTGACAGATATTGGAAATTGAAAATGCATAAAATGCCTGAACTCACTACATCTCTTTAGAGATATAGTCTATGGATACTTTAAGAATTGTATATGAAAGTTTTCCAAAGTCCGGTTCTTTAGTGTAACACAGACTTCTTTTGTCTAATACAATATGGTTGATGGACAAAACTATGGGCATGGTCAATCATCATGTAGTGAAAATAAGGCATATTTGTTTATTTTTCATCATCTGTCCGATATCTCCATTGCCTGTCCTTCCATGTTGTATGATTCTAATGTGGCTTTAACATTTTCAAATTATAAGGTTTTCTGTTCCCTACTCACAAAACCTTGACATTCATATGTGCCAAAATGTTTTCTGGATATCGAGAATATTGCTTCTCTTCTCTTGTTGTCTGTTCTGAATAAGGTGTGTTTTTTGCCTTTCACCTTCATTAAATTTTGTATTGGAGGTGAATAGATGGACTATGCTGGTTTTTTAAAACCCATGCAAAATGCGGTCATAATGAACCCCCCAACTTGACGCTTTTTGAGCAAAATTTGCATCATCCAACAAGCCTGCAAATTCCGCTCCCGACTTAAGCATTGCAAGTCACAGTGTGACAAAGCTTCTCGAATGTGCAAAATGTTCAACTGCCAAAGAACTTGTGGACTTAGCAATCTGACCAGTGGAAATAATGTTCCATATTGCTACCAAATACTGCACCCTCAATGTGACAATACTTCTACATCAATTCCAAACTCCACTTGTTCACTTCTACAGCAAATCAGTTTCTTTCTAGTATTGCCTCCAAGTGGGACATGGTACAGAGAAGCTGGCATGCAAATTGAACTCTGGTATACCCCATGTGGGAGATACATTCATTCACTATAATGGCTTGGCTGAGTTAAAGCATTACAAATCAAATCTTGTGGCCTCATCCAGTCAGGAAGACACTACATATCTCTCCTCAAATTGTCCTCTATGAATTGATGAATAATCTATCAATGTGAACTCTTCTCATCAGGAACAGCTCTACCATTTGCTATGTAAAAGAAGGGCTCGCAATACTCTACAAGCTGAACCTGAGATGTGCAGTTAAGAAGGAAAAGCAAGCAGGATCACCAATAATTACTGCAAGAACAAAGCCCATCCTCAAAGTGATGGAAGTGTTTTGTATCCCTTAATTATTTTGGAAACGAACTTGGTGGCAACATGGCAGTCACCACACATCCACGGATTCCTGAAAATACAGAATGGAGTATCAGCACATGTGCTGATGAGCCCAAATGCAATGGCCAACATCTCACTGTGTTGACACAAATGGAAACCTTTTCTTCCACATGTATGTCATGTAGCATGGATTTGGTGTTGGACAAATACCCAGCATTCTTCATATGCCTGGATAATCGCTTTAGCTCTGCAAAAATTTCAGTCATTTGGGGATGTTATTGATCATCCAATACAAAGGTGTATACCTCATTACTCACCTCAATCCAGGTGCACTCCAGCTGTGTCTTCACACCTCTTTCCGGGATCTGTCATTGGACATTGGCACTGAGATCCCACTTGCAAGCAGAAGCATATATGTTTGATAGCAGCACATAGCCAGGCTAGTCCAGTTTCCTTAGTCCAATTCAACAACTTGTTTTGCAATATGTTCTCCCATCTCCACATTACCATTCATACTGCAAGCACAAAGCAAGGCCATCCACACAGCAGCATGTGGTGCGCAGAACATCATATTAATTAGATCATCTGCCTCCTCCAGACAGCCAGCTTGAACAAGAAGATCAATAATGCAGACATAGTGCTCAACTGTTGCAGAAATACCATAAACTAAGTGCAGGGATTCAAAATAGTGGAGGCCTTCATCCACTAGGTCTGCATGGCTACAAGCTGACAGAAGAGAAACAAAAGTGATCTTATCTATTTCTACACCTTTTTCACACATCTGCTCAAAATGTCTAAGGGCTTCCTTGCCCTGGCCATGCATGGCATAGCCTCCAAGCATGGTAGTCCAAGAAACCATATCATGAATGGGCATCTTGTTAAATACCCTCAAAGTATCCTCCAAGCTCCCACGTTTAGCATACATGTCAACAAGGCTACTATCTAGAAATATATCAGACTTGTAGTTACATTGAATAATTAATTCCTCAAATATGCCTGCCTTCTTCAAGAGCTGCTACACTAGCACATGCATTCAGGACTCCCACAATATTTATGGGGTCTGGCTCCACCTCTTCTCATTGCACTTGTCATTATAAAATCTAATGCCTTGTGCCCTTGCCACATTTCACATGTCCAAAAATCATGGCACTCCAAGCAATCATATTTCGAGTGGGCATCCTGTTAAACACTTTCCAAGCATCCTCCATACTCACACATTTGGTATACATGTCAACTGGGCTATTACACACAAACGCTTTGGATTCCACACCAATTTCAAACGATCTCTTCATGAACATGCCTGCTGTCTTCCAGGGCTGCTACTCTCGCACAAGCAATCAGCACTCCCATGAAGGTGACAGGGTCTCCCCTTGCTGCTGCATTTGACAAGATAATTCCAGTTCCTTCTGGCCTTGGCCAGACTTCACATGTCCCAAAATCATGGCACTCCAAGCAACCACATTGCATTCTGGCATTCTATTGAACACTCTCCAAGCATCCTCTATGCTTCCACACTTGGAATACATGTCAACAAGGCTACTACCCACATAGGCATTTGACTCACAGCCCCATTCAATGATCTGCATACGAATGTGTCTGCCCTCTTCAAGTGCTCGTGAACTAACACAAGCATCAAGCAGTTGAACAAATGTGAATCCATCTGCAATCATCTCCTCTGGTTGCATTTGTCGGAAAAGTTCAAGTCTCTTCTCATTCATACTGCCCAACCTTGACATATGTATCTTGCAAGCCGAGAATTCCATGAATTTTTGTTCTTAGTGACCAAATTAAACCCTAGAAATGTTAGATTTGGACTCAGACACCCTGAAGGCTACGTAATCTAGTCTAAGGCATGGGATATTCATAATATATACAAGCAATTTGGTTCACCCAATGCGGTCTTGGGAAAATCGTTCTTTCTATGTTTTATGATACACTTGAAGTTAATGGATTTTTTTTGGTATGATGTGAAATAAAATGGTATTGAAAGAATGTTTTATTAAAATGATAATATCCCAATATATTCTGATAATGAGTTATAGACACCTTGTTTATATTAAATACATTTTAAAATTAAGTTTGGAACCATAAATTGTTTGTGACTTCCTTAAATTGAATGTGCCTTCGTGAATGCTAATTTTAACAACTCGTTCAATGAATTTGTTGGTTTGTGTGGAATTTGTCAAGATGTGATTAAGTTAACAACAATGAATTATTTGTGAGTTCATTAATTTGAAAGATAAGTTGAATTCCCACTCGTGAAACTTTGAAGTTCCTTTGTTTGTGTTGAATAATCTGGTTGAGTATATTAGTTTGTTGAAATTATGAGCAATTTTAATTGTTGGACAAGAAGTTTACATTGGTTTTGAAAGATGTTTCAAAAGTGGATCAAGACTATTCCAATTGATAGTGTTGAACTGTCTGAATATAGAACTATACTAACATTTTGATCAATTGGATTTTTTTCATTCACAAGGTTGAAATTTTTTAAAAAAAAAAATACAGAAAAAGGATGCAAGCATGGAAAAGTAGGCGACTCTTCAATCATGGTCAAGTTAAATGCAAATTACATATATATACAAAGTTTAAATATATCAAACTTACACACATACATATATATATTTCACTATTCAACATAAGAATTTTTTTCTTATTATTTAAGTAATGATAGGAACAAGCAACTGGTATATGGGTGAATTTTTAAAAATTGTCATATGGTCATCCATATGTAGATTCAAGAGACAATTCCAAAAACAATTCAAATTCACCTCATTTTCAAGCCTAACTATTTCATTTCTTTCTTAATAACTACATCCTTTCTTGCTAACTTTTCTAATAAATATTTTATATTCTAATATTTACCTTTTAATAACTACCTCACTCCTTTCCCTTTACCCCACCAACATGGATATGAAAAGGAAAATAAACATGTGCTTTTTCATGTCCATGCTATTTATGTTAATTGAAATAGAATTGAAAATTGAAATAAATAATGATGAATTATTGGAAACCATATGGGACATAAGAAATGGAGTTGACCTTCATTATAGTGTCAAACAATGCAAAGCCCAAATTTGTAGAATGTTTAATAGTGATACAAATGCATTTGCACAAATACTTTAGTTAAAAGGATATAAGAATATGGATTGCATGAAAGCATTGGAAATGTTTTGACAAACTCAATCTTTTACAAACTGCATTACCTCATGTGCTACATGCAATGATTTTTCTACTGCTATTTTTTTTTTTCAAAATCAAAATTTAAATTTATATACATGTCAAGTTATATTATCTTAAAATAATAATTAAAGCATTACAATAACTTTGTCAAACACTTTTAATATTCTACAAAAATAAATTTCAATAAGACAAAACTAGAAGGATTTACCAAAGCTTGCAGTAGTAATTGAAAATGACATGTTACTTGCATGAGATGAATGGTTCACTTCAACAAATGTTGATGAATTTGAAAAAATACCCCATGAAGATTCTTCAAACACATTAGTGCAAAACATTATAAATGTTGAACATGTCATTGATGATAAAAATAACTCATTCAAAATCGCTCCAATAAAAGGTTTTTTGATCTTTTGGATTATTTCATGTTCGTGATAAACATAATGAAGAATATGACTTTCCAACATTATTTTTTGGTCATTCTAGAAGTATGGTCATTTATTTAACTGAAAAAATCACACAAGAAAAATTAATTAATATAAATTGAAAAATTGTATAACATGTATATATATATATTTCAAAATTGTAAAACCACTTATTTACATGATACTGTCTTTGGCATCAATTCATTTTTAAAAACTAAAATTATTTGGTCATATTTTTGATGTGTCAAATAATAAATTTATATTAAATATTATATTTAAACGCAGGTCTAAATAATTAGGACATATAAAAAGATTGCATATTACTTACAAAATCATTTGTGGAAAAAATGTTTTCAACATGATCAAGCATCTTGGACTACAAACATTTTTCATAATTTTCAATACATGCTCATCAATACTTGTAAAAATGTTAAAAGAGTTAGACATTCAATACATAACTAGGGAAAAACTACAAAAAATGAAAATGAAAATAATATAAGAATTTTTAAAAAAAAGACCTTGTTACATGTGCATGCTTTTATTATAATAAAAAGAACAATTTTTGAAAGTTAAATTTCAGAAAAAATGACATTTTATTTGGTCAAGTTTTTCTTTTGGGTGACATAGATTATTGTGGTCAACAAATGCTCTTCGAGATGGTGTTTCTTCAAATGATGCCATTGAACACTTTTTAAACAAATATTTGACATTACGCCTAATGTATATGGTTATATATACAACTACATTTGTACTTGTTTAGAACACATGTGACTCCATGACTAACACCATGTGACCTACTCTAGGTTGGTTTAAGCTAGGTGACCTAGCCTAACGAGTGGAGCATAAGTAGCCTAGGCTAAAAAGTGGACTAAGAGTTTAGGTGGTTTAGCCTAGAGAACTTGACTTAAATTATGCACCTTAATTGCCTAACCTAGAATAGGATAGATAGGTTGCTAGGGTATGAATTTTATTCCCTCACCTTCACATTGAGGGGGCAAAGTCATTACCATTCCACCATTTTTTTAATGTAACATAAATTATAATCACATTTTAATAATCACATTTTAAAATCTATTTAAATGACATACTCAACCTACCTTAGGCTACTTACATTACATAGGGTTGCCTAAGGGCTACCTAAAAGCTACCTTGGATTTACCTAGGTTATCTAGGGGCTAATGTAGGGATTGCCTAGGTTACATAGGCCATCTACCTATGCTTACCTAGGGGGGTATTTAGGTGTTGTTTAGGTTACCTAAGAGTCATTTAGGGGCTACCTTGGCTATTTAGGAGTTACCTTGGCTACTTGAGGGCTATTTAGGCTTTCTTACATACCTATTTCTCTTACTTACCTAGCTCAACTAGCTTAGCCTATGTGACATACTTAGTTATCTAGCTACCAAACATAGGTATAAATATCTAGGCTAAATACCTATAACTTACATAGGTACATTAGTTACACCTCTTTCAAAATGACTATTAGTTATGTAGTTATAAGATCATAGTCCTGTAGGACCTTAGTCATATACCAATTTGTTGGTTTCATTATTTAAGAACTCCAAAGAAACACAAGCAAATATTATGTTTTTTAGAAAAACAAGATTATATTTCAAATTTGCATAACATTATAACCCAAGGCTTCAAAAATTTAGTCAAGTTGGGTTTATATGAAGACGTTACATTTGATGATTTTTTTTTGGATTTGAAATTAGATGAAAGTACATATAAAAATTAGTTTTATGATGCACCTTATATAAACCAACACTAGTCTTGAAACATAAACCAAAATATGATATATGAACAAATGTATTATATATATATATATATATATATATATATAGGTTAATTATGGGAAGCAATTCTATTAGATCCATATGTAGCAATTGCATATTGCACTTCTTATTTAACTCAAATAGGTAAATATGTGACATGAAAAGTGCAAATAATATCAAACAAATGTAAAAGTGAACAAGCCAAAACATCTAAATGAATTATAAAATGGAAACTACATTTTTTAATGTTCAACAAATTGGCACAACAAGCAATACACTTTGCATATTCTTTTGAAGAACATGATTTAACATTTATATTACTACTACAAAAAAGCCCTAGGTAATTTATCTTCAACTTTGACAAAAATTCATTGTAAATCCATTATTGATAGATATAAGAATCAAAATGAAAGTTTAGATCAATTTTCCCTAGTAGAATTTGTTATTAATGATGATTAGAAATTATTAAACGAGAAAATCATTTGTTGGGTTTCTTTTAATCATCACAAAAACCCAAAAAAACATTACAATTTTTTTGTTTTTGCTTAAACCATTTCATGGATAAAAAATGTTTTAAGAAAATGATCATGTTTTGTGGGAAAATGTTTATGTAGAACAAAAGGATAAAGTTGAAAAGCTTTGCAAACAATTTGTATGTAATTTTTAATTCAATTTGAAATAGGATGATTAATGGGGCAATTTGCAAGCTCAATTTTAAAAAACACTAAATTCATGAAACAAATGAATGAGATAATTTATTACAAATTTGCAACAAACTGAAAATGAAAATAATCCAAAAAAAATCATATTTACTAATGTTGAACAAATTAAACAATATGATCCATCATAAAAAAATCATACAAAGTAATTCACAAATTTTGTCAACAAGTAGATAAACCTATACCATACAAAGATTTTTCATCATAATGAAACAATTAAATGATGAACAATGAAACATTGGTGAGGACATATTACATATTAAAAATATAAATCCAACAAAACCTTTACATATCTTTCTAAGTGGAGGTGCAAGTATGTAAGAAAATTACACATATTTGTATTATACAATGCATTTTTCAATATTAATTTAAAAAAATGATGACCCATTTAATATCAATGGCATTATGATATGTTTAGGTCTTGCAATTCAATTAAACAAAAATATTAATGAATTCAAAACATTAATGATGAAACATGTGATATATTAATGAAAATGTACAATGAACTTCATTTCTTTATAATGACATGAAAATGTTAAATGCTATAAATTACAATGTGTAATGCAAAAAAATAACATCAATTTCATTAACATTTAAAATAGATTTTCAACATCATCACAAACCCTTCATGACATTAGTTTTCTTAATAAAATATGAGTGATAGTACCACCATTGAAACACAACATTCTACCACATTTTTTTTACACTAATGTTAAAACTATTGTGCAAAATAAAAACGTTTTTAACAATACACCCAACAATATATCTAAAATTTTAATGTAGAGCATACATTCTAATACATGTCTTTCTCATTTCAGATTATTTAGAATTCCAAGTCACAGGCAATTTTCATACACAACTATTATTTAAACAAAATATGCTAGTAGGATTATGTGCAAATAATTATGTAAAGTTATGGGTTATGTAATTCCCACTTCAACATCCCCCATCCCCACACTTGGAAACCTCACTCTTTTCAACCTTTAGAAAAGTACAACACCAACATTTCCTTTTTAAACATAAATAAGCAACATGCCATGCCATACCTCCTTAGCCAACTTCCTTCCATTGGCATCTCTTCCCCAACACAGAATATGGATGCCTGTGGAACACAAAAGTCCACTCCAAGAAAGAATTCAAACTCAAATATAACACCAATGCTACGCAACCACTACAAATGAGCTTACATCCTTCCACCCTCTTTTGCTATCATTGACACTACTATGCACTACCCGCTACTTGAACACATCCCTCTACCCAAACCATATCTTGTTCCTCACATATCACTCCCCCAAAACTACTCACACCCTATTGTTCCACACACACACACACACACACACACACACATTCCTCCAACCCACATTCAACACAACTTTTGACTCCCATAGGTCCCCCCTTCCTCCTTTCTATCAAGCATCCCCTACTTCCTCACTAGTCCTTCAAATGTTCCCCCCTCTTTGCACATGGCCTCCAAATTGAAATAGATCCTCTATATTACTACCAATCATTCAAATGATGCCTACAATGTTGCTTGAAACTAAGCCAATATACATAGCCAAGTGGGGCTTGTATACTCACCCAACAAACAAGATTGAACCGAAGCACCAATCCTTCCATATACGCATTTGTCACGCTTTCAATTTCTCTATTCTTTTCTGGCTTTTCATTCTAGGAATTATTAAGTGACAAATTGTGGTCACAGGTATGATATGTACCAAACACCATGGCTCACATAATGGCCCCGCTGGGAAGTACATTTGCATGATCTCCTTCCTATATGTGCCTCTAGTAGATGTGGCTCCAATATTACAATCCCTTCTACACCACACAAGAATCCTTTTCAAGAACTCACCCTGGTGACACCCTATCCAAGGTGCCACCACCCTTGCCCGGGACATGCATGGCAAGGTCATGGGTTTGCACCAATGTTGCTGAGTACCCAGTTTGGAGGGTTAGAACCACTGATTTCAGTTCTGGTTAGTGAAAATAAAATCAGGATCAAGTTTGATTTTGGAACTAGAATCAAAACCTTTCAAGAAATTGAACTGGAACTGGTTTCCCAGTTCCATTTATGTGTGGAATTGGAATTAGAAGTGGAACCAATACCAAATTTTTTGAAAATTAAAAAAAAAGAGACCATAACTGGGGGCTATAGGGAGGTTAATTGCAATTATTTAACTTCAAATTATTTCAATTCAGATAACTCAAAATTCCGTCCAATTTTCAGAATTGAAACTGGAATGTTTTGTTGAAAAAAAAGTCGACCTAGAATTTAAATCCCGGTTCCATTTGTATCTAAAACTTTAATTAGAACCATTTTGATATTTTTTATAAACCTAAACGAGAAGTTCTTCATGCACATAAAGAATTGCCCTGCACACTGGTCTGCACATCCATCCCCAAATGAAGCTCCAAAAGCCATCCATTGGGCCCAATTTGCATTAGCCCCCAATCCTTCACCACCATTCTACACCAAACCTTGGTTGGTCTACCCTTTTTTCCCATCCACATAATAATATGCATATCTTATGCCACTTCCCACCTATCATTTTTTGATATAATAAAGTTATACTTCAAATAACCTTGCCTTTGAAACTTTTTTTTCACCTTAAAAACCTTAATTCACTACAAACTTTGAAGTGAGCAAACTTCATTGACATTGGGTTTTGAATGCTAAATCTTAACATTTGGTGTGCATAATTCAAAATACTTGTTGAATAGTTATAAAAAGTTCAAAACCAAATTTAATATTCAGGCTGAAACTTGTTTCACCACCACAGGAAAAAGGAGTTTCAAGCTTTGTTTCATGCCAAAGAACTTTTGTAGCATCGAGTTTTGATCTCATCCCTTCATGGGAGAACTCTTACCTTGAGTTCACCCCCTTTACAGGAAAACTTTGTGCACATGCTCAGTTTCCTTTAGCAACTCTCCATCGTTCCTTCCCTAGGTCAACCGAGCTGACCTCCTTCTATTTTGTTTACAATGGTTACCTCTATTCCACTACCTTTCTTCTCTTCACAATCACTCTCCACAATCCACTTAGAACAGCTCTCTTCACTTACCTTTCTCCAGCAAGATCAAGCTCCTTGGCCTTCCCTCCTCACGCACCAATCCCATTACCTAAGCTTCAGAAACACACCCGTCCATCAACTGCACTCCCCTTCCCATCCTTTGACTCATCACCCCTTTCTCACCACCCCATATCCCAAAGCATCTATACCAATGGCTCAGTTATGAAGTAAGCATCAACTACCCATGCGAGCTTTGAAGTTACAATGAAAAATGACAGATACTTATATTTTATTGCTCCTTCAATCACTAGCTAACTTTGCATTGTCTCCTCAATTTTGTGTCGTGTAAAGCCCTAGGACCAGGACTTTACTCAGCATAAGGACTGGGGCTTTACACAGCGTAAAGACAGAGCAACTTGAAGATGCTGGAGAGGAGCACAATGAAAAAGGAGAAAACTTCTGCAGGAGGGGATGGAGAAAACAAAATCTCCCACAGGAGGTGTAAAATTCCTTCCCGCAATTTTAGAGGTCAATTTTGTTTTGAAATGCACACCCAGTTTAGTGTAGTCAAACTGGGCCGGGCCGTTCCGCAGTAGAATAGAGGAACCAAAGAAAATGGGAAAGAACACGCTAGACTACAATGCATTGTAATATGGGTGACATTTGAGATTGGAGGCAAGACATGGCTGACAAGCTCAACCACAGCAGTCTCTGTTTGAAGTAATGTGAAGATAATCAGCCATTATGCACCCAAATACACATAGTTTTATGCCACTGTCTACAAACATTGTCCACAACTTCATAAATGTGTCATAAGCAATGCTCAAACATTGGTCACAGAGCAAGCCCTCCAAGCAAGAATCCTGGTATCAATTCAATGTGGAAGAGGCAACCGACAAAGTTCCTACACACCTACCGTACTTTCTAGTACCCTAGCAGGAACAAGGTAGGAGTGGAGTTCCTGCCATGTACTTACTTCTGAAAAGAATTCTGCAGTTCACTTGGCCATCATCATTTTCACAAACTCCTCATAATTAATTTGTCCATCTCCATCAACATCAGCCTCCCTTATCATTTCATCCACCTCATCATCTGTGAGTTTCTCCCCTAGGTTTGTCATGACATGTCGAAGCTCTGCAGCTGAAATGAAACCATTTTGATCTTTGTCAAACACCCGGAATGCTTCTTTCAATTCCTCCTCTGAATCAGTATCCTTCATTTTGCGCGCCATCAGGTTCAGAAACTCAGGGAAGTCAATTGTCCCATTTCCATCTGCATCTACTTCATTAATCATGTCCTGGAGCTCTGCTTCTGTGGGATTTTGCCCCAAAGAGCGCATTACGGTGCCCAGTTCCTTTGTTGTGATACTTCCTGCAGAAGCAAAAAAACAGAACTCCTGTAAGGCTTTCTCCACTGTCAAAAACAAAATTACCCCATCATTTTATTGTTAAGATATGTGCAGTGTCAATATGAAACTGTGCACATATACACAAAGCTAAACAAGGGGGAAAAAACACCACCAGAGAGAAAATACACCAGAGCAGAAGACATTGAAAAGATGTACAGAACACGTCCTATTATGCCAGAAAACAAAGATGCAAAGATCTGTGCAAATTCAGTGTTATCTTGCTCCACTTGAAATGTTTTAAACTCTTGTCAAGCTAGTGCCCAATTTTCTCTTCATATTCCTTCTATCAGTTACGATGCAAATACCTACATGACAAACCTTTTACTCCCTCATACTCTGAAAGCCATTACCACTGTACGAAAGAAAAGAGTGGCTGTCTAGGATTTGCACACTACAGCTGCACTCACATAGAACTGCAAAACTCGTTGAACCAAACTACCAATGCACAACCTTGTCACTCCACAAATTCCTTAAGAAAGAATCCAATGGAAAAATTTCGCTCTGGATATCCACAGATAGATCGGACACAAGTCCGTCAATTCACCCACAAAACACTCCAAACAGCAAATCCAAACCATACAAAGCAAGGTAGTTCTCCACTTCTTCAAAATGCTTTCCCTACTCTATTGTCAGCTGTGGGAAGTCCTTATCAAGACCAAAGCAGGTAGTACATTCCAGCAAACATCTCGTGGAACCATACAGAAAAAACCGAAATATTCACCGTCTGTCATATAGTTAGTCAGCAGCACATTAAGACTTGCAGGCAGCGAACAGTTCACTCCAGTCATCGTCCTGAGGAGAAGGAGAGGAATACCGGAAGAAAGGCACAAAAGCGTGAAAACAAAACACATGCAAAAAACATGAACAGTCCACTACAGTCATCGTCCAAAGGAGAGGGAGACTGAAAGATCGGCAGAAAACTCAAAAGCGTGAAAACAGAACACATGCAAAAATACAATAAGAGATCAATCAAACCACCAGTGTACACTCTTTTATCTATTTCTCTGGCTTCCGGGGAAAGAAAGAGAGCAGTAATAACAGACAACGGAACATCAACAATCCGAGAAAAGTGCGACGTACTTACCATCGCCATCCTTGTCAAAGAGACTGAAAGCCTCTTTGAACTCTGCAATCTGCTCCTCTGTCAACTGCTCCACCATGTTGCTGTTTGTTGTTGTTGTTGTTGTTACTTGTTCCCCAAAATCTTTCCTTGCGCTCTTTTCTTCTTTCTCCCTCCCCCTTCTCGGCCGCTGCTGCGATGTGAAACGCAACTCCTTCCCGCGCGCGCACGTCCGCAGCAGGCAGGCAGGCAGGCAGGCAGCGAAAATGAACGGAGAAGACGTGCCTGCCAAGCGCACACAACAGCTCGGACAGTGACGAGGGAAAAGGCAGCAGCAGAGGGGAACGCACGTTCACGCGAGGGCACGTTCACGCGCTTTTCCACGACGCACTCGAAACCGCGTTCACATGGGACCCACTCACCACCCAATGCCTGACAGACGCGTGTCACTCCATGATTTTCTGTTATTACTGTTTTTTGTTGGTCCCTTTTCTTTTTTTTAATTACATTTCAATTCTCTTTTTTTGCCCCCTCTTTTTTCAAAAATCGTTTGCTTTAATTCGTGGCTCATTGTCTCAGTTGAGGAAAGGTTGTTGCAATTTTATTTATGTATTTATTATTATTTATCAATTTTGTGATGTTGCTCAAGTGGCATTCCACCAGGAGTATATTTAGCCAAATTTGGCAATATTCAAAATATGAAAATAATTAAATCTTAAGCATCTTATCATATTGTAGGCAATTGTGGTAAAATTTGACGATTTTTGTAAATATATATATATATTTTTGGGGGGCGAATGTTTAAGAAAAATTTGTGATATAATATTCTTTTCAGAAATATTTTTCACATTTTGATGAAAATTAATCACTTAAAAAATCATTGGACCATTGTTGTTGTTGTTGTTTCTTTCTCTCATTTTGGGAATGTCAATGTCCCCCACCCATGGCATTTGCCTATAGTAAATCACCACGAAGCAAAATTTATCATGAACCAAACCTCTATAGATCATGAGGCGAATGAATGAGAGGGTTCTTATGTTTACTACTCAATAATGGGTGGGTTCTTACATCTATAAAGTAGGCATAATTTTTGTCGCACCCTTCAAGAATAGGCATAATATCTCTCTCAATTTCTAAGAGAGAAATTCATGGATATAAGGTGCTCCACATACACTTACAAATATTCTTCGAATGCTTTATGATTTAGCATTAATCAATGACAAGTTATTCAGAAATTGTTCAAATGTCATAACGTGTGAACAAGAATTTTTGTTTGATGTTGCGTCAATAGCAAGCATCCCAAGAAAGATGTAACATTAGCTAGTGATAAGTTTTTAAAAATTGCTCAAATACGATAGAACACAAATGGATTTGACATGAGGTGTTGAATAATTATTTTAATGACGGGAATTTTGAAGAGTTGATATATGAGTGGTTTTTTATAATCTTTTGTAGGCTCATTATTGATTTTGCATAATTTTTTTGTATGTTTGTTCTTTGACAATTCAGAGACATTTCCAAAGATAATTACTTCATTTTCAAATCTAATTATCTCAATTGAAAAAAAAAACCTAGCTCTTATCCTTATAACTACTTCACTCCTTTCCTAATATAGTCCTTTCTTAATAATTATTTTTTATTTTCATAACTATTTCATCTCTTTCCTTACCCACCAACATTGGATATTGAAAGGCAAATTAACATATGTTTTTTCATGTTCATGATATTTGTATTAATTGAAATTAAATTTGACATTGACATAAATAATGATGAATTACTAATAATTATATGGGAACATAATAAAAAGGCAAAATTGTCATTGGTAGTTTGTAGCAACGTGAAACCCAAGTTTATTTATTTCAAAAAATTGCATTTTCAATTACAATATAATATTAAAAAATATTTTTGGGTTGCATTATAGAAACATTTCAAATGAATGAGATTATCACCAAGATACACGTACAATACCAATCCTTTCAAAGGTGATAAAATTGTGTGAACATTTTTGAAGCCTTAATTTTTTTTTCAAGAAATGAAACATTAAATGGCAAAAAACATAAAGAAACAATTTGTGAAAAATTGAACAAATTTTGATTTGCAAGTGTAGGAACATACACAAAGTTCAACCCAAAAGAAAATCAAGAATATGAGGTTGTCAAATATGTTCCATTCAAATGCTTAGACTATTCATTCAATATAGGCATAATTGTTATGGTCATCAAGTCAACAATTGATGTAATGCACAATAAACATTGAATGACATTTAGTTGTGAGTACCTTTCAACGAAAATAAAATCGTGAAACATTTTGATAACCTTGAGACAAATGACAAAAATTCTTACCTATAAAGCCATTCCTCACAATGAGACAACAAACAACTCAACTTGACAAGCTAAGCTATTGATTTTGAAAAGCCAATATATGCAAATGATGATCATATTTTTAGAAATACACAATATTTTGCATCAAAACATTGAAACATCCTTGCATCAAATCACAAAACAACATAATGCAACTAACTAACCAACATTTCATTTGGTTTGTAATTTTCCTTGGCACCAAATACTCCATTTTTCCTTGCACTTCCCACATTAGACATTCATCTTATGTGCATACTATGTATATGTTTCTTGTAATTGTCTTTAGTAAAACTACTTTTGCCATGCCAAAAAAAGTTCAATGAACTCCAAGCATCCTTGGATATGCTCCTTGGTCATATTTCCAATACGTACACAACCCCCTCTTATTGCACCATAGAGATGCAATCTTGTCTTAAATCAAAGCCATCAAGGAAGAGCTCCATGATATGAGAAAATCAAACCACTAATCTTAGTAGTGAAATTTCATTTCTTTGTACCTTGTGGACTCTCTTCAAGTGTCTTCTCCTTGGAGAACCATTCATGCTTTCTTTCTAGAACACCTTCATTGGTTCTACCATTTGCTTTCAAAAGTTCACAATTGACATGTTGAAAACCATTCTAGTAATCCTATTCTTAAGTTTTTTGCAATTTGAAATTTCGAAATGGATTTTAGGTGATAAAATTTTCAAAAAAATGACAATTAAAAAAAGAAGTAATTAGTGCCAATTCCATTCATCTACTATGATTGCAAAGAAAAACTAGTGAAAAATTATCCCAAAACTAAAAAGTGAGTCAAAGGTGATGAAATTTGACCCAATTTTGTTTATCTTGTAAAGTTGGCAATTTTAAAAAAATTAAATGAAAAAAAAAATTTAAGTAAAGAATTTCCATTTTACTTGTGAAAGCCACCAAGATGCAAAAATTCTCAGAAAATTTATTGCCACTCAAGTATTTAATAAATCTCCTTTGAATAAAGATCTTGTTATAAGAATTAACAATTAATCATGATACCTTTTTCCTTGTAGGATGTTGATGTGCAAACATGCAAACTAGTGTTGGCTGGGTGTTAGAAATGACACCAAATCTTAATTGGGTTTTTTTAAGGCAACTTTTTAATTTCATATCTATGATTCTCAAAAATAAAAAATAAGTCTATAATATAAAAATCCTGGTTTGCAAATTATAACAATGAATCGAATAATTGTCTATTTAAACTATCACTTCTTTCCCATTCTTTCAAGAAAACCATTGGGTTTTTCAAAGGAGCAAAATCAAAGGTTTATTTGATTCCAAAATTGTTGGAAAGACCATACTTAGAGGTTCTTTTATTTAATAATTTTAAAATACTGCAACCAAAAAGCTACTAACAAAAAATCAAGTACCCACCCAACACTGGTGGAATCCAAAAAAGGAGGGAAAAAGAAAAAAGCTACTTAGTTTAGTTTGCCAATTGAGCAATTTGTTTTTAAAAGTTATGCTAAATTCTAATCAACATGTTTTTTGGGTGATTTTTCACATGTTGGTGATAAAATGAAAACTAATGCAACTCAAAATAGGCCCTAAGTTGTCACATTATGAGGAAAAAATCAATTGAAATCAGTAAATTTAAGCAAATTTAGGTTTTAGCATGTTGAAAGAATATAGTCAGATTCTTAGACTTTTCTACTTTCCTCTTTGATATGTAACCAAATTTGGCTCAAGTCCTCTTGTGGATGATCACTATACCACCTACCTCACAATTGCACAATTGTTTTTTAAGAAAAGAATACTAGTTCTAACATCCACAATATATTAGGTGAAAGAAATAAAGGTTACATAAATTGTTTTGGTAAAGTGGTAACATCGAAAGATTTTATATATTATCAACATATGTGCAGATATGTCATTTTACAATTTTCAGATAAATGGAATAAAATTTTTAAAATAAATTTTTTGTCATTGAAAATTAACTAATATTTACAAAAATATATATATTTTCATTTGAAACAAATAGTTTGTTACTTTTAATGCTAATAACATGTGAACCATTTTAGTCAATCAATGCCTTTTCATCATATTGACTCTTTTATTTTCACTTTCACTTCATATGAGGAATTTCTCATTGATCACCATATTTGTTTTTTCATACAATCACTTTTCACATCACTTGGGAAAATGAATTTTTTTGGCCTCCTATTTGCACTTATTAACCATCACCTTTCATGTCAACACATAATTTTTTTGAAATGTTGGTTTGTGACCACTCCTAAACCCTCCCAAACCATGGGTCCCCTTCCTATGAGTGATGTTACATGAGATTTAATACTTGGGTCAATGGCATGGGTGGCCATTAATGTAGATAAAATTGTTTTTTTGTAAACTAGTGATTATAATATTATACTAGTGGTAACCCTGTGCATAATGCACAGGTGTGTCATTTCAAGTTAATTCCCAAAGCGTTCCGGAGAGGGAGGAAAGGTCGGTCATGCAGCGCTTTTGGCACCTGGATTTTGGAGTCTGTTGTGTAGTAATAATCCATCGATTAAGATGTCAGTTGACGTTTTGGATCCTGACACGTAATTAGTCACCCCGGGTACCCATATCTTTCCCTCTACCTAATAATGACTCTACAAGAAAAGCTATAGTTTGGGATTTGAAAATTTACCAAAAGAAAAAAAGGTCGCAGTTTTAATTGGGACCTGGAAATTTACCAAAAGGTTGAGTCGTAATTAGTTTTAATTGGGACCTGGGAAATTTACCAAAAGAATAAGCCGCAGTCAGTTTTAATTGACACCTGAAAATGTACCAAAAGGAAAAGCCGTAGTCAATTTTAATTGGCACCTGAAAATTTTACCAAAAGGGTGCACTTTTGGGCGATTTCACAACAGTTACTGGAGTCACTGTCACAGACAGATAGACTTGCTGAATTAATATATTAGATAAGGTGAAAAGGCTGGATTTGTTATTCCACATGGAAGGTTGTGATTAAACGAAAGTGGACACAACAAATTTCATAAACACCCTAAAGTCTTTTTGGGTGCCTTATTGATTGATATGTTATTGCTTGGTTAATGGTCTTATTATCATGGTTTGGAATCGTATCCAAGATTGGAGAATTTGGAATTCTGGTTCTTTAAAAAAAATTGGTAGTGTGGGTTGTGAGGATGGAAGATTGCAATTTTTTTGTACATTTTGAAGGTTGTTCATGGATGTAAAAAACCTAGTTTTTTTCCATCTTTGCATCATTATTTCTTGTGACAACAAAGTTGAGAAAAAAAAGTTGAAGAGTGGACACATTGTCTTAGGTTGACTTCACAAATACTTGTCAAAGTTTAGTTACACAATTTAACATATACTTTAGAAGCCTTGATGCTACAAACTCCTACTGCCACAAAACTTTTTAATTCCATGTTGTTCACAACTCTCAACAATAGACTTTTTAGAAATTGATAAAAAGTTAAAACTGTAAAACTAAGTTCTAATTTCCACTAATAGGAACTACATTTGCATGTGTTCTTAACTATCACTTTTTTCATGCTCTTGCAACATGCAACAAAAAATGTTGAACTTCTGTGCTGAAGCCCGACTTGGGAAAGGGCATTATAAGGGCTCAATTTCTTGAATTCATACACTATGATTTGACTATCTTGCATAGACCTAATGCATAGTTGTCACATGCATTAGTGCAAAGAACCAAGTTTGTTACATCATAATCAACCAACCTAATTTCTTTCAAAAGCACTCCTTTGTGGATTAAAACTCTCCTTGCATCAACTTTAAGTCTATGCATTCAACATGCACTCATCATCTTGTTACATATTCTAATAATCATTTGATGAGGCTCCATTATGTTAATGAGATGAATGGTGGATGAGGTGTGACATGCACCTTCACTATTGTTCAACTACCAAGGCAAGCCCCAAAAATGCCAATGACCGAAGGGGAGTTGGACACAATACCCACTCAGCTAATAGAATTCTTAGAAGGCTAGGCTCTACTTTGAATATGCTAGAGGCTAGTATGGTGTTCTTGAACATTCACATAGCCACAACCCACAAAAGCAAGTTAAAGAAAATGCAACAAAAGACGTAGTACTCAACCAAAGCCCCATACACTATGAACACAATCAAATGCAATATCCACATACCTATGACAATGAGATGAACATTGTCCAATTGGTGAAGGAGAAAAGAGAATGTGGGCATTTTGTGTTCAAATTCCTTTTGAATGTGTGCTATCAGAATACACATAATAGAGTCACAAAGGCCAATAAGCTCAAGAAGAGAAGCCTTGCTTTCTTCTCAGGGTTTAGGGTTTAAGTGTATACATTTCTTCTGCATGCAGTTGCAATGTGGAGTCTGTACAGGCTCTCATGTTTCACATACAACCTGATCCCGCTCACCTTTTTTAATGCAATTCAGGGGTTGGTATTGGGCTTGAAGAGAATTTTTCAATGTGAGTTTTCCATTGCAGAGGGTCGAATTCATTTGATGGATTTTGGGTTTGCACTAGGTATATGACTGATTTTGTAAGCTTTGTTCAAGAAGAAGACAGATGTGGTAGTTGTTGTGGTATTTGACATCTCATGAAGCAAAGAAGTGAATAAGATCAACTCCTTCAGTCTCTGCATTCAACTTGTTGAAATAATCATGCAAGTGGGTTGGCATAGTCTATTGTCAGTTGGTATCTCCTTGTGACTGATTTCTCTTGGCCATGAGAAGCTGATTTACTGCATGCAATGAATGTGGGATTGAGTTAGTAGCAATGCCACTTGTCACATGAGCTGGTGCAGGTTGTTGTTCACCCTTAGCGGTGGCAGCTGATGGCTGTTCAACTATCTCCACAGTGTGAGATCCATCTGAGATGAGCAACACTCAAGAACATCAATTACTGTCAATATAGCACATTTATGTACTTCAGCTCCCCTACACTCCACATGGATGCAATAAAAGAATCAGGTATATTGAAAATTCTGATCAACAAGATCACACATGGAATTATGTGTAGTCCAAGTGTTGCAGAAAATTATGAGGTGGCTGCAGCTTGACAAAAGCAAAAAATTGAAACCTTACCAGATGGCTGTTCTTGTCCTCTGATGTCTTCTGTACGCTGATCATGCCTGTCAACATCACCACTTGGTACAGATGGGGTGGTCTGGCTTTCACCCTGTGAAAGCTTCACAGAATGCTGCAGTTGTGAATTTTGATACCTAGATCTGGAAGATGGACCAAAAATCTTCCGTATAGGTGACGACTCGGAATGATGATTCAGTTTTCTTTTCTTCTGCCTCTCCTTGGCCTTTTCCCTCCACCCATGGATAGCTAACTCAGTGGACTCTTGAAATATGGAGAGCTTGATATTAGATCCCATCTGTCAACCCCACACCCCCTTTGGCACATTGAAGCTCCCCTCTATGATTTTATGAAAATGGCATTCACACATAGTAGTAGGTTTGCAGTAGGAAATAAGATTGAGGAGTGCACTTTTCAAATGGCAAATTTGAAGAGACATGAATACAACAGAGTATGAGATTACACCTGTGTGACAAGGGCATAAAGAGGGAGAGTGCTGTAGCTGCACAACACTTGGACAAAAACCCTGGCACCATTTTCCAAATATGGATGAGCATTTGACAATCAGGGGCTTACTAATACCATACACATACTGTTCACAAGCACATCAATAGACATCATGTGCCACAAGCATGCAGAAGCAAGGAGATACAGTTTGGTTGATGGTAAGCATGCACACTCAAGAAGCACAACTTACCCTATGACTAAGCGCACAATCACCACCCATGCCTTCCCCATGATGCATGATGTTATCCCAAAGGTTTTCTGCAAAAACAGTGCCATAAGTTTAGAAAAAAATGCAATGCTCTTTTCAGTGTGCTCATATGGACAAAGAAAAGCTTGGAATTTGAGGACATATATATATATATATGAATCTCTTACCAAATTCTTATATGGCTATTCTTAGTGTATACCGCATTCTGCAGGACACAATTTGTCACTTCTATTTGCAGAACTAGATCATAATAAACAGATTTCCAAACTAAATTCTGCCACTATGTGAGTGGTGCTAGATGGAATTTGGGTACTGCACAATCCTTATTTTATCCTCAAGCTCACATTAGCAAAACAGTGGAATATGAAAAATTACCAGAATCCAGAAGAAGTAGGCAAGCTCGAAAGCGTTCTGCAACAAAGAAGAGCAAAGGTTTAGTCATTAGACAACAAGACGTAGAATATATATCTTTCATAAGAATAGAGAAATCTCAATTCTCATGATGAAGAAGAAGCAGCAATTTCCTCAGGAAGCCATGGAAAGAACCAAACTAGGGAAGACAGAAGAAACAAACAAAAAACGAAAAACACACACCGGTATGAACAAAAGTGCCAGTCTCACACCTGTTCCGGGACCATCAACAGTAGTATGTATGATAGTGACTTAACTGTGAGAAGATGAAGAATTAGAAGATAGTTAAATTATAAGAGCACTCATATGCCCATCTGTGAAATTATTACATTGAAGTAGGTATTCTATGAGTTTCTGGTTTTGATGCTTGATACCTGGAAGAGAATGAAGTGGATGAGGTAGAGCACAAGTTGCGGTCGACTGAACCAGAATAGGTCATCTCGGGGCCTGACATGGTTGCATACTAGCTCCTGGCCTTGTGGGTCATCCAGATTCTTGATGACAGTGCTATTCACTTCCTCTAAAGGCATCTCAATGGGTTTCACACTCGCCCGTACTTCCAGTGCCAAATCTGTAATGATTTGTTGTAACTTTGTCCCTACCAACAATATAAGCTGCTGGCTCACAAGAAGAGAATGATTAGGCCCAAACTACATGAATCTTGTCCAAAAAGACATGGTCTACCAAACTACCATTTTCTGTCCATAATGAAGCACAAATGAAGCATCCTCCTGCTGATTCCTTTATGAGCATTTGTGGACAATCAAAAGTCATAGGTGTTGGCACGTACAATGAATGGTATGAAAGCAATCCAGAAGTATGTATACCAACCTGACAAACAAGACATTCACATGCTGGTTCAAGAAATATTGGAGTGTAGATTCAACTCACAAAGTCTTGCATTTCTAACAAGGAAAGTTGATCTAAGAAGTATCAAAGAAATGTGCATCAAAGCAGATCAGCAGACATGCACTGAAGTGAGCTCAGAAGGAAATTGAAATTGGGTCATGGGTTTATATGGAAGAATAGTTGTACATACCATGAACATTGAGGAGTAGAAAGATGATAACAAATGCCCACAAGTATGCACTGTTTTGAGAGACCCCCACACACACCATACAAATCATGGTCTCAAATTATCTTCCCCTGCCGTGCCAGTGCTTTATGCATTATAAGCTTATTAAGAAAAATATGACAGGATTTTAAAAGTTGAGGAAATTGCACAAACCTGATGCCCACTACAACTTTGAAATCATCTTCCATGGTCCGTTGAATGTAACCATGAAAATTGTATTTCATGCCTAGCTTATGATTCTGCACCACAATCCATTTGGGTCTTGAGTCAAAACTCCCTTTCAATACACATCAATTACTGCACATTTGGGTACCTTACAATTTGTCTAGAGAAAAACGTTTTGACATGTCAAGTGGGCAAACAAAATTTTTCATGATGAAAAAAAGGTAACAGCACATGTAGGAAACATGCTATGGATATACACAAGTGGTATTGTGTGTGTGCGTGTGTGCACCCATCCTTACAGCAATGAAACCCAACCGGAGACAATTATAATCCTCCTTTGTCACAGATATGCCAAACTGCCGGAAAAAACTCACCTGCATACTTGCAATGACATAGAATTGGTAGATTGAAATTGTATCAACTCAAAACACATTTGAAAATAAATAAAAATTGGATGGGTCTTGATTGAGTTGTGTATTTCCAGTTCCTAGAAGCAGGAGAGAAACATGATAATTTTTTGGTTGTTGATGCAATGGTCAAATAAATGAGGTGAAAAGGAGTTCCAAGGATTTTTAGACTTACAAGCCAGCTATCAAGATTCAACCCAGTTCTTGATGTCGCTAAACAAGGGTGAATGATTCGGCTTGAGACAAATGTGTTACCCACCAATTTGTGGTGTTTCCTTGTTGCTGCACAATACCATCACATTATTACAAACATTTACTACTGTGCACAGACTTCCAACTGACTACCAAAACAGAGAAAGGTACACAAATTTCCCTCAGAAGTCTTCTACTTGAAAAATCACAAATCAGGTTTTACCAGCTCCAATGCTGTTGAATTCCTCCTTCTGAATTTCTTCTTCCCATTTTTTCCAACTATGCATCTGCTCACCAGGTACGAAAGTGCAATGTCAGATTGAAGTCTCAAAACATTTGCCACAAGAACTTCTTGGTCATTAAGACCAGAAGAGAAACACAATGGATGAACCCCAAAATGAAGGACAAAGGTAAGTGAATCTTTCCTTCAGTGGATCTGTCAGTCATTGCCATTGAATGGGTCACCCACACTTTGGGTTCCCATTCAATGGTGGGTCACCACATTTTTGGTGCGCCATCAAACATTTGTCCCCACTTTGAGTCACCATCTCTTTTTGTGACTGTGGGACTTACTTCATGTGTGTTTGAATGAACTTTAGTGACAGAATTACAGTTGGTACTATTACCATGTGGCCAACAGGCTATAATTTTAGTGCAAGATAGAAGAATTCTCCATAGTGGGTTAGATTTTCCTGGAGGGAAGAAGCTTAAGTAAAGCTCAAATTCACCTTGTAAAAGCCGAGAAGCACAGTGATACAACTGTAGAACACATGTACTACAGCCATGACAAAGATAAAAATGTGTAGCTGATGTAGTCCCTCCACAGAAATGACCTGCACTTTGCCCTACCTCCCCACCCAATCCAACATTGTGGGCGTCGTTGCCACATTCAGTTCTCAAACCAGACTTCAAATACAGGAAAACAAAAAGTGCATGAAGGTTTCACTGCTGCCTATCATCACCAAGTAAGGCATGTAGAGATCTTTTCTCTTAAGAAAAAGAGGCACAGAGATTTTCTAGAGATCTTTTCTCTCAAGAAAATAAGGCATAGAGATTTTCTAGAGATCTTTTCTCTTAAGAAAAAAAGCATAGAGATTTTCTGGGCTTCAGAATTTTCAATATCTAATCTGTTACCATTCCAATTCCCCATGTGAAAAAGAAGAGTACATTCATGATGAGAATTTCTGGAAAAAACTCTCAAACCTACAAGTTCAAGCTTCACTTGTAGACCACAACATAGTTGAGGAAATGCAGCACTTGTTGTTCTGTGGATACATATCCAACTCTGAGTATGCAAACAATGAAGAAGATGATGATGATGATGATGAAGGAGATGAAGAAGACAATGATGGCGACAGCAATGATGATGATGAAGATGAAGAATAAGAAGAAGGTGATGATGATGAAGAAGATGAAGAAGAACAAGAAGATGAAGATGAAGAAGACGTAGGCAAGAAAAAGGGGTATTCAATCACCATCAATCAGGCTTGACATACCACTGGACATTTTGATGATTGTTGTAGGGCTACAGCAGGAGGTTCTGCTGCTTGGAACAGTCGGCGAGCATGGGTAGTTTCATTACCCATGATTGCCGCTGATGCAGCCTCCTCTTGGCTTGATGGCTCATACTTACATGGCAACATGGTCCTGCCCAACTTCTCAGGCATGCATATTGAAGCCACAACAGACTGAAACACTGTGAGCAGCAGCGAGATGAACCCGAGCAGCATCAACTCTAGAAAGGTACACATCCACCACCCCACCCACAACAAAAACAAAAGACAAGGACTCATTCATTCACCATTCCTGTCTAGGTTTTTTTCTTTTCTTTTCTTCCTCCAATACTGGGACTTCCATCTTTGCAGAAAGGTAGGTGGATGCAAATGGGTTTGAATGTTTTTTTTTCAAATCAGAAAGAGATTAGATGAAGCAAATCCAAAAGGAAATCAGAAAAAACAAAGCCTACTAGGTACCTTCTTTTATTTTTTCGAGAGTATGAGCCAAGGGTTTTTGCTTCTCTCTCTTCAATTTCTGCAGCAAAGTTTGAAGATCACATCATCCAACAAAGTCCAACTCCAGCTTTATCTAAGAGAAAAAAATCTAGTAGCAAGGTGCAATAATATCATCATCATCAGTTGGTCGTGTTTTTCAATCTAAGCGCAACTGAAAATTTCTTCATCAAGAAATGGCACAGTGGCACACAGAGAGAGAGAGAGAGAGAGAGAGAGAGAGAGAGAGGCTTTTACTTTGCCTAGGCGATGAAGCCCACGTTCCAGTAGCAACGAAACCAGCACAAACACAGTTGCCACAGCTGCCACAGCCCATGTGGGCGTCTGCTCCAGCGATCTCTCCTCCTCAGCCATCTTGAGAGTACAAGTCCACCTGAATCCGGGCTCCGCCACACCCACCACTTCTCTACTCTCTTCTCAAGCTTCAAATGTTTTCTACACCCCCTTAAGGGGGACCTTTGCTACTGGGTCGTAGTAGAACGTCGGGAGCACCGTTTTCCTTCCTCCGGCTCTCTCGAGCTTTTCCTTGAACCAAGCAGGGTTTCTTTTTTTGTGGCTAAATTCTTTTTCAATTATTTGGTTTTCTAGTCGCCAAATATGGGGGTAAAACTTTTTTTTTTTTCCCTTGAAAATTCGCCATATTTCTCTACTGGGTTCTAGCACTTTTGCCAAAAATGTGATGGCTGCTTAAAATTCTTTTACTTTCGTATATTTTTTTGTAGCCAAAATCTGGCTAAACTTCCTTGTGGATGATAGCTACTTCAGCTACATCACGAAAATGATAAATAAATAAATAAATAAATAAATAAATAAATAAATAACTAAAAACCCTGCAACTTCCTTCCTTTTTCGCCGCTGACACGTACAGCTTTTGTACAGATATTGTACAGCTCGGGTACGCAAGGTACGGCTTGCTGATTCCATCCATCCAATTATCCATCGATCAATCAGTGATTCATCCTGACCACCATCGTGCGCAGACGATCGATGGATCGCGGGATTCATCCATCGGTTTGGAATTCATCCATCGAGGAATCGGTCATGCGCCGACTCGGGAGAGGATCATCATCATCAGCAAGCAAGCAGCAAGTACGAAGAAAGCCCAGCGTAAGGCACCGAAACTTCAGTGTGAACAAGATTTTGTAGTAGGTAGCTTTTATTTATCTGGTTCCTGTGTGAACCTATTTAATCCATGTTCACAACATAGTTTGCATGTTGTGTAGCATATGGGTGATTTGAGTCAAGAAAGGTGCATTCACACTTGGTGTTAGGGACTCTAGGGTAAAGCCCCCCTAACACCCTGCTAGCCATTTAGGACTTAAAATCCCAATCGCCATGAAAATTTTATGTTAAGCTAGCATTCACTTAACATTGAGCTATGGCCCACTTAACATTGGGTGCCACCTAGATTTTCATTTAACACTGACTTAACATCAAGTGTGAATGCACCATTATAATGTTCCTTTTGGGTTAAGAAATTTGCATAGGATTCATCGAGCACTTGTAAATGCTAGTGGGTTTACTCTTGATTGATTGGTTGGTTGGTTGCAACAATTTGTTCAAGTGGTTGAATTTAAATAGTTTTTCATTTTATATTGTCTTATTTTTCATGTATATTTGTGGGGAATTGGGAACAATTTTACATCATTTCGGATGCGATCACCATTGTTAATGACCTAGATAGAGGGAACAATTTTACACCGTGGTGGATGTGATAAGCATTACTAGTGACTAAGAAAGAGGGAATGGGTGGAAATGGATGGAATGGATGAAGACTTAGTCTTTATCTTTGTTATGATGTGTGTAGCCATGTTGAGTACAAGGGGTCATTATTTTTTAATTTTATTTTTCAAAACTTTTCTTTCTTTGAATGGTGTTGAAGCCTAACCAAGAGTAAACATGTGATTTACCAAATGGGCATGTGTGGAGGTTTGTTAACCCTTGCTCCTTTATGAAGTCATATGTGAACATGTTTTGGACATTTACATGGTGATTTTTTCAAAGGTAAAACACAATTTTAAGCTTAATAAAATAAGGTAAAGTTCATAACTCATGATGATGTTCAACAAATTTCAACTTCCTCCAAGTAAATGGTTATGCATGACTAATACATTTATATTCCCTAGTGACTTAAACTTGAAAGTGCTTCCACCATCCCAACCTTCTTGGGAAAACAAACGTCCATAGAGAATATCTAAAATACGTGACAACCAAATGTAATTACATGATATAGTCAAAATTGTACATACATGGTGAATCTCATAAAATAAACATACAAAAAACTCATAAAAGTGTATGTCAAATTTGAACTATAGATGCATAAAACTAAATAGGACAAATAAATATGTTCAAATTTTTAAAATTTATTTCGAAAGAATTATATATTGGAGAACATCCACTAACTTTATCCGTAATTTTGACCTCATGGCCATACATTTGAATATCTTGAGAATATTTTGGGTGATGAAACATGAAAATTATAAACAACTCTATCATGTAACTTCCTCCTAATTTTTGCTAAAAAAACTTCAATCACATCCCCACAACAATGAACAAAAAGTACCTTTATTAACACAGGATTTCTAACTCCCTCCACATTGGGGTTGCCTTCATAACTTGCTTCTTCTTGTCATGCCTCAAAATGTGACCTTGCTTGAAAGGTGGGGTTTGGCATTTTGACAATCCTTCTCACCCCTTGAATCCAAAAGTCATGGGTACATTTTTGGAAATAGATGTGAACATCTACCTTGTCCTTTAGGCATGTGTGAAGGTTTATAAAAAGTGGCCTTGGGGATTATGTGAACCAACATCCATCAATGAACCATGCATTATAAGCATGTTAGAGAATCTCCATCCATAGCCCAAAACACAAACACAATAGGACCTTGATTGTAAGCAAAGTGATGGCCTTGAACAATTGAAGGTGGTTCAAGCTGGTTTGGACCCCACCTTTTGATCCATATTCCTATTTTTGAACTTGCACATTTAGGCCCCCAAGATCATTGTAGCTTGCACCATGTAGCATGTGTGAATAACAATGACACTATCACCATCACCTATGCCTTTACAACAAAATTCAGAAGTTACCATTGCCAACACCCTTGCAACAAATATAAAATAAAATAAATTGGTTGTGCAAAGTTCAAACACCATAATTGAAATTTTATGCACCACATCAAAGTGCGCAAAGGACCTTGAAAACCATAGAAACAATAAATAAGATTGGAAAAAAAAAATTGTGCAAAAAAATGCAATGATGATGAGTGTGAAACAAAATTGTGTAACAACAAACAATTGATTGAAATGCTTTGACACATATAAAACACGATGAAAATCAACAACTCAAAGTTTCATAATTTGATTTTACAAAATTGAATTGGAGGTTTTGGGTGTGGGACTCACAAAATTTTTCAAGGGATATTTGTGTATGCTTGGGCTCTAGTTGAAGGCATGTGGAGATAAGACGTGATTGTTGCTGTTTGCAGGCATTGCAAGTCATGATAGTGGTGTGTTGGGCAATATGATAAAGGGCTAAATAAGCATGGGAATATTGGAAGCATGAAATAATGTTGGTTCCAAGTCACTATCAACCCTTTGGTACAACAATAGTTATGTGCTAAGATTTTAAAGGTCTTCATGACAATTTAGAAATAAACACTCACAAAGTCCTCTATTTTGGCTATAGCTAAGGCATTGTAAAAACACAAATGCACATTGCCTATTGAAACTTTTAACTTTGATCAGGGTGGTAACAATCATGTCAACTATCACCTTGGCTTGCGTTCTCAACACAAACTTGTGCGCCTAAATCACCCCACTTCTAACCTTGACCTCCAAAACTTGCACCTCACTTTTATAACCCATATCCACAATGTAGGGTTAACCTGTAAACATCAGGGCAGTGCCAATTTACACTGAAAAGTAGCAATATTTGGGCCTCTCTGATGTCAGGGGTCAAGCCCCAAGGTGGGTGCATTGCCAAAATAAGGGGCTTAGGATGAGGTGGTAGCTAACTTTGGTCCCCCACCAATGGGCCGTACCCAATGTAAAGCATGTGGTGACAATTATAATAAACCTAAATGTATGTACATAACAAGGAGTAGGAGGGGAAGCATTCTTACACCTACTTACCAAAAGTGAAATGGATCTTAGGTGTAAGATCCCTCGGCCCCTAATAGGAATAAGATTCCTCACACTTTTAAGGACTAGGCATAATATCTTTTCTCTTTTGTACTAAGGATATTCTTGGATATAAATGCCCTCCAATTGCAATAGGAAATTTCTCTAAGTGATTTGCGAGTGGCTGACATGTCCCCCAAGTCCCAACTGTTGGCACTATAGCACTACTCAAGACCTCTCATACAAGTTCCAGTGTTTGTTTTAGGAATTTTTGTTTCTAGCCAGAGTGACCATCATCCATATGAAGATACGTTAGAAAAAAGTGACTTTCATCTCTAGGAAGATTTAACCAAATATGGCTATAAACCATACATGAAGTACAAAACTTTAATTGTCCTTATATTAGAAAATCAAATATATAAGTTTGATGATTTTTACTCTATTTTTCCCTCACTTCTGACGAGTGAAAACCTCCAAACCCATTTCAATTTCGAATATCTAGTTTTTTATTTCGATTTTTGGCGAAATTTCACGTCATTAAAAAAAGGCTAGACACAGCCCAAGCTTGGGGGAGACTTGTGTCTGATGAGAGACCAAGCAGTTGGAGAATAAAGCCCCAACTGTAGTAAGGCTTCTTGTCATGGCACTTTTGCTAATTTTGGTTTCTAGGGGAAAATATTTCCAGAAAAATATTTCTACGTTGCTAGATAGAGATAAAGGAATTCAACAATCACATGAGAACATAACATAATACCTAGCCTGGTTAGGCACTAATTAATTATTTTTGAAGTTACTAAAACTTGTCTGAAAAACATCAGACTGGGCCACGCCAAAAATCTCAAAGAAACTCCCAAGTTTTCAGAAAGAAACTCTCAAGTTTTCAGAAAGAAACTCTCAATCAGTTATCAGGAAAGTCACCCTCACCCCCTATCTCCTCTGCTTTCGCCCCCTATCCCCTCTTTCAGTGGTATCTGCAAAGTAAGGAAATTTTATTAAATCTGGGTATGAAATGCTGAAACTCAGCATTTAATGCACAAGGTTCGAGAGTAATTATAATAGTTGTACTGGCAGGAGCAGTGAAAATATATATAGTAGGAGTGCAGGCGCTCAGGTAAAAGGAACACGGGATGAAACTCAGTTTACCACCAAAATCGGTGGAAGACTAGTTTGCGTCCCAGTTATTTCTTTTTGTAAAATTTTCATTCCCAGTTTCGCGTTTGATGCCCTATTATGCCGAAATTGGCCGTTCTCGCCCCCTTAATCATCGCCTAACTTTAGGGTTAAGTCTATTAGCTTCATTATTATTCAGTATAATGCCGCATTGTAAAATATTATTATTTTAACTGCTGAGTGTAGACGACCCTGAAGAAAATTATTAGGCAACCTTGCCGCCCAACCAGCCTAGGTACTAGAGCATATGGTGGGAGCCCTATTATGCTTCTTCAACCTGATGAATTCAGTGATGTGGCGCTTGGGAAAATGAAAGGGCATCGTATCTCACCCTTGGCATCCCTTGGTACTTCACCCACAGCTCTCATTTCTGAATACATGAACATTTGTACACTAATAGAGGCAATATCAACATCTTCCCCAATTTGTCACCTCTTTGTTGCAAAACAATCTAGGTAATGGATTTTGGGAAACCGCCATAATTGATAAATCTTCGAATGCACCAACAATGCAATGTTGTCCATTCACACCTTTGGGATAATTGCAACTTGTTTTGAGAGGGGAGTGAAGTGAAAGTGCACAAGTTTGAACCTCGTAGGGGGAGACCATCATGTTAGGCCAATTCACAAGGGGGTTGGTGAGTGTGGCCAGTGCTATGACCCAACCAAAGAGAGGGGGCCTTTTATTGACTTCGAGATTGTATCACGAGAAAGTTGTGGAGCATTACGACAACCCTCGTAATGTCGGTTCTTTTGATAAAGATGATCCCACCGTAGGAACAGGATTGGTGGGATCTCCAGCATGTGGGGATGTGATGAAGTTGCAAATTAAGGTGGACGAGAACACTGGCAAAATTGTTGATTCGTGTTTTAAAACCTTCGGATGTGGATCTGCCATTGCCTCCTCCTCTGTGGGTTAGTTGATGAATTCCATTGTATATAAAATAAATCTATTTGTGCAGTGAATTCAATGTCAAGTCGCTAAAGATTGAAATTTGTTCTATTATGATTAGTCTTGCAAAGGTTGTGCTAGACAATGGCTCTCATCAAACATATTCTGCATAGAAGAAATGTATTTTGTTTTGCCATGCACATTGTCTTCTTCATCATGTTGCATGCCTATCCAAAGAACATTTTAGTTTTGTTGGCACACACTAGCCCTTGTTTCACAAATGGAAGTGTATACACCAGAAAATTGTTGTCAGTCTTTCCAGGTATAAAATGAAACATATTATTTCTGATTCATGCAGCAACAGAATGGATCAAGGGAAGGCAAATGGAGGAAGTATTGACTATAAAGAACAGGTACCATCATAGAACTCACATTTTCACATGAGATGTTTGTAACATTATGTAGCTTTCCTACTAGAGTTGTGATTTCCCACCCTCTTTGTCTTACTAAAAATAATCTGACAAACTCGACACCATAGCCTCACATAACAAAGTGCATTAGTTGTCCTACATTGCTAACAAATCCTTCATTGAGTCATTGTAGCGACATTGCAAAGCATTTGTCATTGCCACCTGTGAAGTTGCACTGCAGTATGTTGGCTGAGGATGCAATCAAGGCTGCTGTGAAAGATTACCAAAAGAAAAAGGCAAAAAAGGGAGACAATAATTCTTCCCCGCCTGATGGTCAAGCCACAGTAGTTGGTTAATTGGAAATCTCACTTTGCAATGTACTACCTCAATAGAGTGATTCAATGGAGTTAAAGGTATGATGTTATGCATACTCTTCGATGCATTTGTGATCCTACTTGCATGAATAGAAAGAGAACACATTTATGATGAGATTAAGCAAACAAAAACAGCTTACTATCATCAAAAGTGATTACACATTTTTGTTCCACATTCATGGAATTTCTTCAATGTTGGAGCTGCATTTGTGTGGTTTTGTTCACGTGTTTACAAAATCACATATTGGAATAATTTCTTGGAACTTTGTACTATGTAAACTTTGGATGTAAAGTTTCAAGCTTACGTTTGAGTTGTTATTTTCACACACACATGGTTAATGGTGTGGTTGGATAATTCATAACTGATTGAATTAAATTTGAAATGTTTTGCATTGTGAGAGGTTTTTGAAATTGCAACAATTAATGTAGAACTTTTATCAAGCTTAGTTTTTGAAAATTCAATGCATTCTAAATTGTTAGATATTATTCTACTATGGTGATGTTGCGGGTGTGTGGCAGAATTACTCACACAAACATGTATATGCAAACAAGAATATTGGAATTGATCAAAATTGTTATCTATTGTGATGTGAAACAATGTGACCTCTTACTAAGAATTTAGTAAGAATTTGATTGCGTCACATGCAAGTTCAATGGCATAATACATGCAGGATCTTTGTAAATTTAACATGCACACAAAATATTCAACACTAATGTGAATGATGATCAATTTTACTCAATGAAATAAAGATATATATGTTTCAGTCCATGTGAAATTGTTTATATTCCACGTTCAAGTTTGCAGATGGTGAAGGCCACTTAGATTTGCAATTCTTGTGTTTGAGTGTGTTGTGCATGTATTTGAATTGGACTTTAATGTGTAGTATAGAGGTGTACCAATTGTGGTCTTCTAATAGTAATTTTTGTGTGGATTAATTGCATGGAAAGGGTAACCATGTGCAACTTGCCTTGGGGACATAAACAATTTCTGTGTACTAGCCTTGGACTTTGGTTTTCATGCTTAGATCACCAAGTTGGTGTATATGTATGTACCAGGATCACTAGCTATGAGCCCCCCATGAGCATGAAGGTCTATTTTAAAGTTTAAAATATTATCTTGATGAATCATGCATATGTCACAAGTGCAAAAACCTTCATCTCTTTTTTTCCTTCAACTTGTTGAATATATATATATGTATTTCATTTCTTTGTTGCCAAGGTTGCCTTTTTCATCCACGCCTAGGAAGATGCATTCGTATGTTGTAGAATAAAATGGTGAATTTGTGTATTGGTGTTTTTCAAGTCATTGTAATTTTTTGAAATGATATGTGAGGGTATTTGATAAAGATGGATAATTGGGGCATAGCTGAGAGAAGCATATGCACGGCTTTGTTCAATACAAAGACATACACTAGCCATTTAAGATTATGAAGTTTGGGAATTTTATTATGGAGCCCCATTTGTGTTGATGGAGCCAAGCGGCTTCAAATAATTTAATGTGTGGTTTAAAGTTTAAACTTCCATGCACAATTATTTGTGAACAACCTGACACTCTGTTCCACAGTCCTAGAAAACAAGAATAATTGAGTTCAAGATATATAATTAAAACTCTATCCAAGTCCCAACTCTCAATAATTCTCTTAACACACTAAAATGGAAACTAATCAATATTTAATGTGTTGAATATTGTCATGCTAGTAGCTATTGCTATGAATACACAGCTTGAAGCAAATCACTGGTTTGGATCTACTACTGAAACATGTGCATGCACCCCCAAAGCAAAAGCTTATAATTGACATCCAAATCCAAACTGCACTTTCATGTGGATACGGACTATGTATCAACGGGCCTGTTCCACCCAGAAACACCACAAGGCAAGCAATCGTTCCGCTACCTGGTAATGGGTTACATCAGGGAGTGTTCCACTGCTTAACCAGTTTTGAAGCCAATGATTCAAATTTTAGGCGTGTATCTCAGTTGTTGATTCATTAGAACTGATACTGACAACAAAACAGGTGGAGCCAACAGACAACTGCCTGTCTCGCCTAGCAAAATGGCTAATAATAATGCCTGCATAGTTACACAAGTGTAACTTCCAAATCATGCACTCCAATTCATATCTTCAATATTCCGCAAAAAAATATGCTCCCATAATTTAGTAATCTCATAATAATTCAATGTATCATGATAAATTCATTCCTAATGCTATAACTGTCCACCCTAACTAATGACTCCAATTGGGTTGTAAACTTCTGGTGAAGCCAAAACCTTACCTCCACCAACAACTTTAATTTTTTCAAAAATAGTGAGGCTCATGCCAAACATCAGGAGCCACACTTTTGGGCCCAGTGGTTTCTAGACACTAATGTACCTCGAGAGCACAATTCCCATGCAATGATCGATGCATATGGGTAAAACCAATGCTTCTTGTTTAGGATACAAAGGTGGTCTAAGTGCTTGAATTTTCCGTTGAACATTGGAGTAGGTGTTCCTTTTGCATTCGCCACAATAGTCTTGATTGAAGCTTATCATTAATCCATCAAATAGCTAAACAAGTTACTAACTCTGAGTTTAAAATTGTGCATTTCATGTACCATTTTTTAATATAGGGTGTATGGAGTTTTTTGTTTAAAATTTTATGAAAATAATGTATTTAGTGTCCTAGCTGCCAAGGTAATAGGGTAGATGAAAAAACTAGGAACGAAGCCAGGGGAAAATCGTTAGTTTCCCATGGTATAAATGCCCCTCCTAAGCGTGACCTTGACATCCTTGGTTAGGGTCAATACTGGCCTTGGGTACTTGTGCTGGGATTGAATGGATTCAATAAGCAGGATCCCAGTTCCCTAGTTCTAATGAGGAGGGATCTTACGGCTACTCTCAGTGTGAGGGAAATTACACCTTACATGTAGCAGATGCCCCCTCCAAGAACTCCTATGGAATAGGTGTAAGAATTCTCCCCTTCCTACACATCACAATTTACCTATGTTTAGGTTCATGATAATGTGTGCCTCACATGTTACAAAGAGTAAAGTCCCATGGTGAGGGCCAACGTTCTCAAAATGTGGGTCTGGACTTGACCACCACCACCTTGTCCTAGGCCCCTTATTTTGGAATGTCCCCACCTTCAGGCTTTATCCTACACATGAGGGCCTTCCTTTGGTACACAAATATGGCACTTTATAAGGTGCCTCCTTTTAACTTGGTTAAAATTCAAACAGAAAAAAAGGTGAAAATAAATGGAGGCACCCCTATGGTGTATATTTGGATGGCAACTTGAAAACCATAAGGTGCACCTGGTTAGTTCACACCAAATTTTTATTTTATTTTTTTCTGTCTTGAAGTATTAGCAAAGGCCAAGTAAGGCCAGGGAAATACAAGGTTCTGGGAATTTGGTGCCCCAGCACTCAGCTTTCATTAGTGATTTTTATTAGAAGGACAATTGGGAGACTGCTTCTCATCACAGGAAGAAGACAAAAAAAGGTAAAGAAAGGGTGAAAAAAAAAGGTAAAAATGTGTTAAAAAATTACTGTTGGGTAATGCTCTCGGGTGCGGGCCTTAAGGCTAACTCCAAAAGATCGATCCCAAACAGGCGCAAGGTCACCAAGCTGTGGCCTGACTAAAAGAGGCGAGGTCACAGGCTGCGGCCTAGTGAAAGAGGCACGGCGGCAAAGTGGCGAAGTGGTGTGTGACGGGAGCGCGCACACGCACGAAGAGCGTGTTTGGTAGGAGAGAGAGAGTTTGTCGGGGGCGTCGCCTGATTCTTCACTCTTGCGGACTGTCGTCGGCGATCGAAGGAAGGGAGTCTGACTGACGGCATTTTTGGCGCAGAGGAGAGAGAGAGAGAGAGAGAGATGACGAGGGTCGCATTGAAGACCAAGTACGAGTCGGAGCCGGAGGCGGGATCCGGGAACTCTTACAGTGGGCGCAGGAGAGCTCAAACTCAAGGCATCGTGCTCAGATTGAACTTTCCTTAATGGAGTCAGCAGCCTGCGCGGCATCTCCTTGGGCATTGAGAAGCCTGGCGCGTTCCTCATTGACTACGATCTCCATCAACAGGTTTGGCACTGTCTTCTCCATCCTCTTGCGTGCTCCATCCGCCTCCTGTCTTTTTGTTTCCATATTGCATTTCCGTTGTATCGTGAATCCGTGTGTGTGTGTGTGTGTGTTCCTCTTGAAATTTGTGCGGCCAGTATAGCTGTCCTCTTGATCTCCTGCCTTATTCTCAACGGATCCATAGTTGATGGGCATCATTGGATAGATATATACCTGGAACGTGGTACCGCATCTCCAGCATGTCAATCGAATTTTGAAATATCGTTTTGTCAATTTTGTTTATCGGTGCAGTGGAATAGATATTGCAATACAAGTCAGTTCCAAGAATGTGATGTCAAACGTGCTTGATCTAGATGGACGTCGTTGACAGGAATCCTCGAGCAACCGGAATATCAATACTCTGATGTCCACTTGCTCTCATCATCCCATGGATCCAGTTCCAGTAGGGGGATGATCGGAAGTACCAACAAAATTGTTTTGGTTATCAATGCATGCCTGCTCCGAGGTTTTTCTGTACAGGTTTTGGCAGGCCTTATCAACCAGCAGCTAAAACCGGTCTATTATGCACTTATCAAGTTTCAGACCTTTAATCTCCAAAATGAGAATAGTGAAGACAATGCTGACATGAGAAAGGCACACAAGACCTGTTTTTGGAGAAGTTTGAGAGTCATACTTCTTGCTTTTGAGCTTTGAGATCCTTAAGACGTGATAAATCGCCATGCAAGTCATATGTTGTTTCTGTTTGGGATGTATGGTAGAGATAATGTTCAGCCATGCAAGTCGCAAGTTGTTTCTGGGTGGGATATATGTTAGAGGTAATTTTCAGCCATGCAAGTCATGGGTTGTTCTGTGTGGGATGTATGGTAGAGGTTGGCTTTTTCAACTAATATCGATTCAGAAGTTGTAAGGCGACAATAATTGGAGCTTTGTATCAGGATTTCTTGTCCCTGACCAACAAAACAATTAGAAATCACCAGGGACGAGCAGAGTTCAATCATACAAATCATCTGTCATGTGTCCTCAGGACAGGAATTCATTCTTTTCAACTGAAATTGCAAAGCGGGAGACACTCAGGCTGAAAGAGAATAAGTTTCCTTGTCCTCTAGACTAAATTGGGGGCTGAATTGTAAACCACAGGTTTATGACTGTCTGATACTTGTGTTGACAGTTTCTTAGAGTGGATTACTGTAGAGCAGCCATGTTGGTTTGATTGTTTAGAACGTCCAATTTCCTTTCCTAATTGATAAAAATAGTCTCATGATGATGAGATTTTGCTCAAGTTGATGTTGCCATTTGCTTACAGAGGATATTCCTGGTTTTCCTAGTACATGTCCAAGTCCAATTGCAGGAGCTGAATGGTGGAGACAATGATGGCTGCAGGCTGCCAGGTTTCAGTTCATGACAGGAGCAACCATGGCTGGCAAGTTGGTGAAACTTACCTACATTCATCCTCAGAAGTGTAATGCCACTTTGTTGGAAGCAACTTTGGCCCTGGATTCCCGCAACAAGGTGACTGCCAAATACAGTTTTGCATCAGAACATGGGCATGTAAAATACACATATCTGCATGGCTGTGGTACCACATTGGAGCCTTCTTATGATTTCCAAAGTCAGAGCTGGCACTTTGGCATTGGACATAAGTTTGGTAAGCATGATCATGCAAAAGCTGTTTATGATGGCCACAACAAGAATTTGGGCTTGGAATGGACTCGGGAATCAAAGGAATATGGTCACTTCAAGGTATGAGTAACTCTGTGCCTTCCCCTTCCTATTTCTGAAGCACTAGGCTGAATAAACTGGATTGCGAACGATACTGTCCTTCCGGCCTCTGAAAGGTTTCTTATCATCATTGGTTAAGCATTGTTGGCTTCTATTACATCCTTCCTTGTTTTCTTCTACCCCCTGTTTGACCATGAGAGTAATGTTCTCTGTATTGTGCACACAGTAGAAAGTTGCATCAAAGATTTTCGAACATCTCTTTTACTCACCTTCCAATCTAGTCTTCATAGTTGCTCCTCATTACCAGCCATTTCTGTACCTTTCTACCAATATAGGTACAGTTGTAGTGTTAAGGAAGCTTGTGTAAGTTGATTCAAGCTCTCAGACTCTTTCCATTCCTCAAAAAGTACTACACTTGTAACGCTTAAACCGGTATTCAGTCTCTGGATGGTGTTGAAAGATTGAAAAAAGTTTGCAAACATCAGGCATACATAGAACACCAGCATGTTTGGTCTAGGATAGAACAATAAACTGGAGTGTTCTCAAGCTTGTGTTTTGTTGTTGCACATGAGCAGGTGACAGCCACAGTCCCTGTAAAAGATTACAAGCTTGCAAAGATGGTGGCTGAGAAAACCTGGAGTGTTGATATTTAGCATAGCATTGAGGATGTCCGTAACCAATCTCTACCTAGTGTACATACATGCTGCCTTTAGAAATGATTCAATATTTTTGTGATGTATCTTTCTTGCTTATTTACCAGATAACTGAGAGGAGACGGTATGCTGGAAAGCCAGGTCAATTCATTTACCATCATTTAAAAGAGCTATTCAATCAAGTTTTTTCCTCTATAGAGGACAGCCAAAACCGTTCTTGAAAATGTAAGTCAAAAAGCGGGGATACCTAGTGAGGGTGGTCGAATGAGCCAACCCTTTAAGAAAGATATTAGAATACATCTAATTAGTAATGTTCATTGCCTCATCCAAAACTGCAGGTGATGCCTCAGATACAATACTTCTACAAAGAGTTTAATCCACCCAAGCAGTTCATTCTCATAATGTCAAAGAAACAAGACAGAGATTGCTAAAATTAACTTCTGCCTATCAGTATATTGTTCTCAGGGTTGCAGTCTGCTTGAAGTATGGTACTGACTATTCCTTATTGGCAATGAATACATTGGGAGTGACACTAATGCAGTGTCTGCCTGGCATGTATGTTTTGCACATGAGGGATTGCTCACATGCAAATCTCTTGTTGAATTTCTGATAAGCAAGTGTGGTTAAAACTGTCTAACCCTGTCTACACAGAATTTGTTGCTGAACAGTCAACTTACGCAAACTGTATCCAAAAACAGAATTGTCCTCCCCCACATACAAGCCGACTTCAGCTATTTTCCATTGATGGTGAAATGGCTGAAGTCAGCTCCAAGTGAGACACACGGACAGAACCTATTAGGCGTTCTGGTAGCTCATCCATAGAATTACCCTGCAACACACAAGAAAATCCAAGGAACTCTGTGACAGGAAACCCTAGAACCACAACAGGAAGATATCAAAGGATCAAAAAGTGCTTCCTTTGATATTTGGAGTCTTGATCAATTCATCTGATGTTAGCTTATCCAAAACCTGCAGCCTGGATTTTAGCATATAATCTATAGATTCACAAACAATTTCTTTTAGTCAGGATATTCCCCAATTGCTGAAAAACTGTCCAAAATGTCCAAGGTCTTTTAGGATCAAAAAGTGTACTTCCCTTGATATTTGCAGTCTTGATTCCAGAGTTGCTTTTAGGATGATAACCATTTGTGGAGGTGAGAACATGGGACATACCTGAACTAGAAAGGCCATGTCAACAACTAATGATGTAATGACACCAAACACAAGCCCTAGCACTCCATTGGCCACTGTTGATGATCCAATATCAATATCAACCTGCCCAAACAGTATTCCCATCAATTCATGGACCAGTCTTTCAAGCTTCTGCATATGTGAACTTTATGTGAGCTTTTACACCTTGAAATTACATGTCTGCAATGACAAAGTGAGACTCAAATACCTCAAGGTACTTTGGCCCTCGATGGTAAGTGCAATCTACAGCTTTGCCAAGAATACAAGGTGTTGAGCCCACACTCTGCCTCACAATCCACGACCCCTGAAGAAAGATACAGACAACAGTGTTAAAACTGGAATTGGAGTAGGTGGTGCCTGAGAGCTATATTTGCATGAGAATTATATTGAGAAGGGCAGTGAATTACCTTGGGGACTGAAGGGATAAGTTTGAAGCGACTATTTCGAAAGTTATCATCCCCATCGACAAAACGCTGCAGCAAAGATCCTAGCTGAGGAGCATTGGGTGCCACAAAATAGAACACCATGCTGTAATGACTTGTTGCTGGCACCTGTGAACCACATCATAATGAAAGAGCAACAGAACACTTCAACTGTAGAAAATAACAGTGAGCACATGAACAGTCTTCTGTCTCTATTGTTACCCAACCTGAGTGGATACACAAACCTCTCATACACAGCCAAAAAGCCTACCAAAAGCATACTGTCCTAAGATCTTGCACAAATAGACCACAATCTGTCTGAAAAAAAATGCAAAAGTCAGTCTACCTGCACATTGAATGCCAGAGTAAAGAAACCCCTCTCTGCAGCAACCTGTAGCAAACCAAGGCCTGCTTAAAAATGAAGCCATAGAGACAAGCACAGAACAAAAAAGGAAAACATCATTCTCCACAAGCATACCAACACCAGTAAGACCACCAATCATGGTTGTGAATACACTTCACTACCTTTGCCTGATGAAAAACTTAAAGAAACAATGCCATACATGTGACATACCTGTGCCACACAGTCTTTGCGCCTCGCCACATGATCAATGCGGTTACTGTCTTTAAACCAATCAACTGCCACAAGCTGCATCAATGGTTCCCCTGCAGGAGTCTGACATTCAATACCCACAGACATTAGGCACCCAATGCCCCCTTGTGATGAGCCCCACAACAACTGAGCACATCAAGGTACATGAGACAACATACATGTCTGGTAATGAAAAGGGATAAGATTGATGGAACTAACTTTTGATTTGTCAACCAGGAATCGCTTGCTTCTGATGCGAAAACTGTTGTTCTCAGGGATGCTCCAGCAGTTCTTACCAGTATCATGGGCACCTTTGCTTAATGAACCTGAAAACAATGATAAGTTGATAGCCTCCTCAGTAATGGCAGTACTCATTGCATGAAATCCTGCATATGGAGCACATACAACAAAGTTCAGAGATACCAGCATCCAAGATTCCAGAACAGGGAAGCAAGTAGAAAACTAGATGAACACAGCTCTCAAAAGACAATGACCAGCACCTATGAACAAGTGTTGTGTGTGAGCCTTCAACAGTCCAGTTGGTGAGTCCCTAATCTATTGATCATAGAGCCGGCTGTGACCATTCACTCTTCACTTAGTCATTGGAAGGCTTCATTTACCATCAGCAGGTTGTTACGAAAGGTCCAAGAATACAACAACATTTGGATAGAAACCAAAAGTTAAGGAGAAGGAGAAAGCAGCACCACTAGAGAACAGTTTTAAGAGGGGCATTTTGCCATAACCTGGCAAGCCTGCACTCTTCACCCGATGCACAGTCTGTCAACCCACACCCAGAGACCAACCTGTAAACACCACAATTTTTCACCACCACCATGAAGGACAACATTTGTTTGAGCATGCATGAGGCCACACCTTGGAATCAGAAAGAGAGTGGAAGACAACATCCTCATCATCTGACTCTTCCAAGCCTAAGTGGCGCACAGCAAGTATGTTGTCAAGTGAAGTGCTTGGCTGGAGCCCTGTCTGTCGTTTTCTGAGCTTCTTCCCAGGTAATGTTTCTGAGTCCATTTTGACTATCCTTTGACCAGGTGAGGAAACCTGCTCTACATCCCTTTGAGCAAACCACTCCCGAAGTCCTGCATGTTACATCCTTTGGATGAGCCATTTGCAATACAACTTTTCCAACTCAATAAAATTTTCCTTGTTGACATGGTACATAAGGATTACTTAGCTCTAGAGCACAGAACATACTATGTCTAACACATGTCTCTTGGAGCAGAAATAATTCAATTTGTAAAAGTATGTGAAAAGTTCTACACATCTTTGCAAAATACTTTAGAAACATTCAGCAATTCATGTGCTCTCTTATACTCTTGCATAAGTACCATAGAAGTCAGCAGTATCTTCCCCATTTCCACATACATGGGATTATTATTGATGGCTAGCAAGAGGACTCATGATGTTAACCTCGAGTCCTATTTGCACCATATCCACCATGCACGTTCTTCCTTTAACCAGTTCAATCTATTCTTGTTTCTCTTCACTTGCATACTGTTTTCCTGCTCTTCCTCTCCCCACATAGCCACCCTGGTATGCATGCTAGCCTATTAACCAGATCTCACAGTGATTTAAAGCCAAAAACTGAGGCAGCTTACCAGCAACACTATTGAGCATTTGGGTCACAGTGCTGCGGTGACACAAAGGAATATAGTTTGCACCCCAACCCCTTAAATCAATCTGCACCAAGTGCTCCACTCGTGCTCGCACTTGTAATGCTCCACGCTGCTTGAGGGGAGTAATGGTAAAGCCCCCATCTACACAGCACATACCCTCACATACATGGAACTTCTTTCATTGCCAATAGTGACTACCAGAGACAAAGATAGTAGCAGATATTCACTTCTGGCATGACTGACTATCAAGCCAAATCAATTGAGTTTAAAGAGCTAGGCTGCACGTTCTTACAGCATGGCTACCCCAATTCAAAATGAACTCAAGTTCCTCATGTCTCATCCTCATGTACATAAATTCTGGCAGAGTTACATGGCAGCAACACAGACTTAACAAGCACCTCAATACCATCATATTATGTGTTTGTGATCCAAGCAACTTCCAACCAATAAAATGTCTTGTACCAGAGACCTTAAGAAAAGCAGGTGCAGTACACAAGAAAACAAGCTTACTTTCAAGATGTGCACGGACACAACCAGGAAGAGGGGGGCAGCTTGGGTGCTCCTGTGAGCGAAACAGTATAACTGGAGACAGAAGAGCCACAAGTGAGGACACATTGACCATACACAACAGCAGCAATATTCAGGAAAAGGACAAGAAAGAGACAACAGGTTGACAAAACAACATTGCTTATTCAAAGTAGCTCCGAACATATGTACCATAGCTTCCATCATCATTGCGACGCCAATAACGAACATAGCAAAGGTCACGAGGCCACAAAACCCTGAAATGCACAACAGACTTTGATCTTGAGACATGGAGCTACCTCATGTCACCTCATGTTCCCTAAGGGGTTGCAATGAAGATTCACAACTAACAATTACTTCAAATGCTATCAGAATAGATACGGTGACATACTATCATGCTACAAATATCACTCAAGGGTGCAATTTGAAACATGGACAATCCAATAAAGGAAAGACAAGCATCTCACTAACTCACACGTGAAACCAGTCTAACTGAAGGCAGTGATGAAGAATCGCAGTATGACCATCCACCTCCTGCACCATGCTGCCATGATGAAAGCTGCAGTCCCATCTGCCATTCAAGCACCAATAGCTCTGTGAGCAACTCAATGCAAAACACAAGTCAACCTGTGAGACATTGAAGGAAATGGGAGAGGGAAGCAGCTTACTCATAACGGGTTTCATCCATGCCCATAATAAGCTCAAATATGTGTGCACAGGTTGCCTCTATCACACCTACAACCTTCATTGCCCTGATCTGGCTCTGTGCCTGAAACCACAGACACTAATCTCATCAAAATCCTATCTCATCTCAACTCACCAAGCTCTTTCTCATGGGCATGTGTAAACATCCTTCAAGTTGTAGCACAGTTCCTTATTACAAATAAAACAGCAATTTATGAAGACTTGAGCCACATACATTGTTGTCAACATCTGCAACCTCCTCAAAAAACCGCAGCCCTGCACCCCAATCACATGAACCTCAACTCCAAAACAAGCCAACATCTGATGTATCCATTGGCATTGAATAGAAAACTGTCCCATTGTAGAGCACCACCCATGTTCATGAAGGCAAGAAAGGAGGCACAGCCTTGCCATTTTGGCACCGGACCAAGTGCCAGTGTCTTCTGCTGGCTGCAGCAGCTTCAGCCTCTAAAGGGCCCCACCTTGGCTCCACCCCTCCACTCCAGTCATCTAGAGACCCTGAAGGACCTTGCATTGCAGGCAAAGTGAAAATCAGCAATCACACTGCTTTCTACCTAGTCCAGTATGCCACACTCTTTCATGAATTTGAGTCTTGTCACTAGGTGGCAAATAAAAACCATGCATCTTCATACTTACCAATTGGCTTCCTTGGAACACTGATTTGATCCTTGTCCTCATCCTCCTCCACTTGTGACTTCCCACTTTGTCCTCTTGAGTAACAAATACACATAGAAAAGGACCTTTAAAATTCATTCCACTTGTAGCTATACGCTGGTTGGCACTAATCTCAGCAAACTCAACAGTTGACAATAGGAGAAGACAGATGAATGAAGAGAAGGACCACAGGTTAAAACACATACGGGCTTTCACGACCAGATGATGAAGCAGTCCGCTCAGGCTCTACACATTCTTTATGTTCAAGAGGAATGAGCATGTTCCCTGCACTTGTGTGTTGATTTTGATACTGAAGTCAAGACAATTTCTTTCATTAGGTCTTTGCAATACTACCTGTGCTTAGTGCTCTAAGAGGATTCAGCTGAGAGTTTGAGAATCTTAACCAAAAAAGCAGCCCTTTCCCAGAGAGCCATGATGAAGCCAAATCCAGAACAGCACCAACATCAGGACTGCCCAGAATAAGCTAATACCATTAGGAAGCCCTCAGACAAGATCATTGACTTCTCAACCTCCCTGCATAAGTTGCAACCTTCAGAGCAAAAAAGAAAGACAGAAGTAGCCTATATCCACCTAATGATGAACAATTCAAGTCTTTGATGAATGGATTGCCAGCAATGGAGCAATCATTATTACCTGGTCAATCACATATTCTAGAGCTTCTTTCCATGCGCATGCCTCCTGAATATTCAGTGCTCCCATCTGTACATAACAAAGAACCTATAAATGGCATGGACAGGAGTTCTCTGGAGACAACTCAACATAACTTGCCATGCTGATGAAGATGGATGTACACACAAAGAAAAGAGAAGCTGCTCCGATTTATGATCTTTATCTTTGATCCAAAGGACCCAAAGCCCAAGGATACTTCCCAGCAAGTCTCTTACTGTGTGATGAAAAGAGCATCAACAAGAATTGAGAGAAAAGAAGTACTGTAATACGGTGGGAACGGTCTTTCTTGCTGTAAACTGATAACATATACACAGCCTGCATCACAGTGAGAAAAGGTAAATAACAGAAATCAGTACCCACATGGAGGTGCCACACAGAAAATGCTGTTCTTATTTTGTGCATACTCCTGCCATAAGATACAGTCTGTTGACAACTCGTAATCAGGACCAAGTAATCTCTGCAGATCATTGCATCAGCATCAACCAATCCAGTTACATAAGTGTCATTTTTGGTCTGCAAGTCTGCTGTACTGCTGATTGGTTTCAGAAATAGAGCCTTGTAGAGTCCAGCAATTTTTATCCACAGGTCTGGCTGCCTCTGATGACCAAGTGCCCAAGCCATTTATGCAAAGAATAAAGCCAGAGGAGAAAGTACCACTAACAATGTTGAAGTCATGGTGCATCCTGCATTACAGGATTAGTCTAATGCATTGCATTCATACTGTGCCATTTGGTACATATGCAGAAGATCAGATGGACCCTTGTCAGTCAACTATACTGTGAGATACTACTGCCAAGTATCATTATCTACTGGTACTGAAAGGTGAGCTGAAACCCTGAACACATGATATTGACAGTCATACTTGCCAGATTTATTTGAGGCTTTACACAATAACACTACTAATGAGAGGACAATTCAATCCAAAAGAAGAGCTGAAATGGCACATGAGATATGTTTGGACAGCACAAAACAGCAGGATTTTTCAACACACATGTCCATGGTGAGTTTCCAGCCCTCGATCATCCACTCTGCAATTTCCATCAATGGCAATTGACTTGAGAGGCACCTGCGCAAAAAGAATTCACATGTCATTGCCATCTCAGTTTGAAGTCTGCAAAGCTCAAATGTGTCTCAAATTTGACGATCTAAAATTTGCTTTCTGCTGGAATGATCTCACATCTGGGATCAAACGGCTGAACCTCAACCCTAATTCACAAAACCAGCAAAAGAGAGGAAGTTGACAGATCCGGGAACGCCACCAAAAGAGAAGACCTACGGTGCTGTACACTTGATGGATCATTGCGTACTACGAGGCCTCATGCGAAAAATGAAAATCCTTTAAACAACAACAATAACAAAGCGCGAGACTATAGCCGCACCTCTTGGTCAGACGGCTTGCGCTTGTAGTAAGCCAGCACCAGCGATTCGAGCACGAAGTACCGCTTGTGGAAGAAGGAGCGGCCGATCTTGCGTCGTCCATACCTTACCATCCATCCCTCCTTCTGAATCGTCCTCGTCATCCTTCTTCCCCTTCTTGATCTACTTCCCCCACGCCGTCCTTCCCCCCTTCTGCTTCTGCTGCTTCTCCTTCTTCTTCTCTGGCTTTCCGATCAAATGCACTCGCACGATCTCGTCCCGGCTTTTCCACTACCAACACCATTCTCCTGCCAACAACAAATCCTCGAACAACACCGGCATTTTCCTTTTCTGTTGCTCTAGAATAAACTGCGGATAGCTAAGAAATCTCCTCTTGCTTGCTTTGTTGTTCTTCTTCTCTCTTCTTGCCTGAGATATGTTTTCTTCTGTGCTTGGACGCAATTGCACAATCATCGGAAAATGCAGAGACCTAGAGAGGAAGAATATAATAATTCCATTCACGTGGTGCAGCAACTAAAATTGCTGCCACGAAGACGACGAAGACGACGACAGCAGCAGGAGCAGCAAAGCAGATGCGCCGCTGGTGGCACATCTCTCGCTCCCTCGCTCCTTCTATGATCCCCCGCCATCGCCAGCAAAACGCTGCAAAACACGAAACCAGAAACCAAAAACGCCAAATTCCCCCAAAAACACCCCACACAGAACGCCAAAAGCACTGCAAAACCTTTTTTTTGTTTTTTTTCGGGGGCTGGGCCAATGCACCTTGCCGCAGTAATAGCCTATATCCGCGCAGGTGTGTTGGCCTGTTATTTCGGATGTATTCGGATGAACATGATATTTCTCATCCACGTATTATATTTTAGGTTGTCGTTGATGTTTCTAGATGAACGTGATATTTATCATCTACATACTTTATGATGTCATTTATATTTCTAGATGAACGTGATATTTGTCATCCACATCCTTTACGATGTCATTGATGTTTCTGGATGAACATGATATTTGTCATCCACATATTTGGAGGGTGTCATTGATGTTTTTAGATGAACATGGTATTTGTCACCCCCAATATTTTAGGGTGTCATTGATGTTTCTAGATGAACATGATATCTGTCGTCCCCATATGTTAGGGTGTCATTGATGTTTTTAGATCAAAATTATATTTGTCATCCACATATTTTAGGTGTCACTGATGTTTTTAGATTAACATTATTTTTGTCATCCACATTGTTTAGGTGCCATTGATGTTTTTAGATGAACAACATATTAATTTATCTATAATTAAATTTAGGTGTTATTGATGGCTTTTAGAATGAACATTGTAATGTCCATCAAGTTGAGGTGATATTAATTATGTTTTTGGATGAATTTGATATTTGTCATCCACAAATTTTAGGCTGTCAATGATGTTTTTAGATGAACATCACATTAATTCTATGAATAAATTTAGGTGTTATTGATGGTTGTTAGATGAATATGATGTCTGTCATCCAGATGTTAATGTGTTATGAATGATGTTTTTAGATGAAACATGATCTCTATCATCTTCACATTTGTCATTTGTGGTTTTTAGAACATGATATTTGTCATCCAGATCTTTGAGTTGTTATATGGATGATGTTTTTAGATGGAAATGATATTCATCATCCCAGACATTTGAGGTGTTATGAATGATATTTGAGATGAACTTGATATCTATCATCCAAATATTTGAGATGTTATGAATGATGTTTTTAGATGGATATGAATTTTCATCGTCCAGATATTTGAGGTATTATGAATGACATTTTTAGACTAACATGATATTCATCATCCAGATATTTGAGGTGATATTTGGAATGGTAACTTGCCACCTGACCATAATTAAGAAGGTTGGCAATTGTGTAGAGTAGTGGGTGTGTAGACTTTGATCGGTAAGCGTATATGCATACATATAAACTAGGTATTTGCATCTCCAGCGGTGCTGAGTATGTGATCCTGAAGAGTAAAAATTGGATGAAGAAAAGTCAAAACATGCCGGTTTGGGTCAGGAAAATAGTTTGGCTCAGCATAATTATACACTTTGTGGTGGCTGAAGGCCACCTGCCGAAAACAATAACAAAGTAATGATTTGACTGCTGCTCAGTGTCTCTGATTGGCCCATCATAATGATTGGTCCAGGTGGTTTGCTATTAGTGGTCTCCCACCTATTTGCTGTCCCAGTTTCAGTTTTATGTGTTGGGTTGCAAAACAATAAATAACTAAATTTGCATGTGAAAATATATTTTGCAGGGCCACATACTGAGCACCGCTGGAGATGCTGCAAGTGTAAATTAAAAGTTTTTCAAAGTTAAGAAATTAGATATGGAAGCAAGCTTATGTATGTATACATAGGCTTTGCAAAATTACATATTCGGGGTGAAGTTGAAGGTAAATGTTGGTAATATATTAAGAAGGTGGACATCAGTATTGAAATTGGAGTGGGAGTGTGGACATATTTTAAAAGTATGTAGAAATAATTTGAAAAAGAAATCATTGCCTAAGAATGAATTTTCCAATATCTAAATGCATAAAGGAGGGTTTTCAAACTTACAACAAATTCATGCATATTAACCACCATTTAGTGATGAGTTGTTAAGCGAATATCTGAACCTAATGTCCATACCAAAAATGTCTCACATATCTCCTTTACATTCAAGTGATTTATATTAATTAGTTGTGATGTTAAAAAGATAAAATTGGTGATGGCTTCTTTAAATGGCCCATGACCCATGACAACAAATCCACAATTTGCACTCACAATATAAAGAAATAATAGTCTTCCCCAATGCCATTTGGTTTATATATATCGTTCACAAGAGGAGAACTTGGGAACAACTTGGAGAACAGTTGGGAACTTGCTCAGCACCAAATCTTTCTAGTTAGCTAAAACTGGGCACCAATTTTCAAGCTTTTGCACAACTAGTGCTTGTGGGCTCTCTACTTACAACACCCACTCTCTGATTGCGAGGGTGGGAGGTATATGAGATATTACTACAAATTGTTTGATTTTCATGTTATCATGGGGACAAGATCTTTGTTGCAGTTCCATGCTTAATATGCTCTTTTTGTTTTTTGCATTATGCAAAACCAAAGCTGTCTTCCCAAATTTGAGGATGTTCTGGATGCAATTGCAGATCGTCTTCCACCAAAGCATGAAATGGAGCCTGAGTAGTGTCAAACACACCACCACCAACCATAAAGCTCACACTGGTTTTCATGCTCACTGAGCTAGGCCAATTCGTACAAATTCTTTTCGCATTTTGTAACACAGATGTCAACTTTCAGCTAAGGAATTTGTGACAACACCTCTTCTTCCTTCCAATGTGTGCTACATTTCAATTGTAATGCAGATCAACAAGCCTAGAAATAACACTGGTTGGAAGAAGAGCCATTGTTGTTTGAAAGAAAAAGAAAACTGAACAAAAGTGGGCACAATGGAAAACAGAAATTTCCCACCTGCTTCTATCCCAAAAACAGTCAAGTCCAAATCTGGTTCAGTTGATTCTCAAATGACAAATCTTTGAAGCCTGAATATTTACTTCTCTACATGTCTCTGGCAATTTTGCCACAATTGTTCAAATGCTACCTAACTTGCAAGGATTTTTCCAGATTTAAAGTACTTGTAGATGCACAGAAGAATATTTTTTTAGGATAAAGCTTTGGTTCCCATGGAGTTCACTGAGATTTGATGCTGAAACTCTGCCCTGAAGGTGGAGACCATCAATGTTCTGTGTGACAATGTGGTGCACAACTTCTGAGTTTGTTAGTGCTCACAAAGTTTCGTGGCTCAGTGTTGGCTGCAGCTGCTCTTGTTTAGCATCTCACAAAATTTCTGAATTATGTTTCTTGTACCCTAAATTTCCATATGAACACTTTCTTTTGCTCTCATTTTCATATGGTGGCTTTGATTCTTACTATCACAAAAGAATGAGCATGAGAGGGAGAATACGTAGAAAATTCATGTTCAGCAGATGAACTCTTCAAAGCCTAAATTTTTTGCATACAGAAAAGAGGATTCTACAATGAAAATCCTAAGAACTGTGAGTCAAGTGAAAACATGTGAGACCTTAGTGAAATCTGGTTCTTCAACTCTCTGTACCTTGGCTTGCAATGTCCAGACTCCCAAGGGTCCTCTAAATTCAGGAATTCCTGCTGCAGTTGAAATTCCTGCCCCTGTGTCTACCTAACCAGTCCACAGTCAAATGCCAATCTTCAGTATCCAGTGATGCAGAACACAACCCATGTCCACATAAATCTTGTTGAGATGCAGGAACTAATTTAGAAAGACAATTTCATCAAGGATAAGTACTGAAGAAGACTTTCCCCCCCATCCCAGGTGTTTCTGCACATGGACAATATGTTCTGACATTCTGATATTTTCTGATTATCATTTTATAATGTGTTGGGCATCAAATTGCAAACCACATCTTGCCTCATATGTCCATGAAGAAAACAGAAACTGGGTCCTCAATTAGGGTTTCAGATTGTGTGCACAGTGGCTAGGTACAGGCTAGAGGCTCTTTCAACTTTGAACAAAAATTCCATTTTCAGCTCAAAAAATGCGAAAATTCTTTCTCCAATTCTAAGCTTGAGACCCAAATTCGATTGAAGCTTCAACCCTGATTCTGACCTCCAAACCTGCAACCCTAAAAGTTGAGTTCAAATCCTAAAACAATCCCAGCTCCAGGTTTGAAAAATGATCCTCCTCCTCCTCCTCCTCCTCCTCACAATTTACAAATGCAGGAATCTATCCACCCACAGTTGCAATGAAAATCCAATAAACAGCAGAAACTTGATAAAGCAAAAAAAGCGGGGGAGAATGAGGCTGGCTGCTTCGCTTTCTCTTGGAGAAGGCGGGGTGACTCCATTTCAGCATTTTACACACATCATCACCCATCATGTCCCCATGCAAAACATTTTAGGGTTCACCCAGCTACAATTCTCTCTCTCTCTCTCTCTCTCTCTCTCGGGGTTCTGGCATTCCAAATCTATGCTCTGATGCATCCATAACTGATGTTTCGACTCTGAGACTCAACAGCTCATCCCCCCAAGTGTTAAAAAAAACTTGTCACAATTCTAGATCCTAAATTTTCCCAAGATTTCTTCTGCAAACAAAAAATGGGTATGTCATGTGAAGTTCTAATCTCCATCCTGACCACATGGCAACAACAATAGACTTACTTTGCAACTCTCATTTGGTATGAAGTCAAACACAATCTGAGTCCTTTTGGTGCAAACAAAACACACACAATTTTTTTTTCTTGTCTTGCCCTAAACTTGGTTTTCTTATTGTATTTTAGTGATTTACATTGATTTACATTCATGCAATTTTTCAGAGTTTGTTTGTATATTTAACATATTGTTTTGATCCTTCCTTAGCCTCCGTTTCATTATTGTATGGTATTGAAATATATTTTGACATTGATTTCCATCATGTTATTTTTCAAAGTTTGGTTTATTATTATTTTTTCTTTGTCTCGTCTATGCATTGGTTTTTTGATTAAATTTTTTCTTTCTTTCATTAGTTTTGGGTTTTTAATTTATTTTCTTTGTTTTGTTTCAACCTTAGTTCTTTGGTCTTTTTTTTTTGGGTCATGCTTTAGTCTTGGTTTTTCAGCCCATTTTCTTTCCTTTGCTTGAACCTTGATTTTGTCATTATATTTTTA
>Ga0116227_10000723_pt1 | contig 67177 bp, 58 predicted proteins | sample S1TSphgellanicum_FD_89693 | JGI IMG/M metagenome (GOLD analysis project Ga0116227, IMG submission 89693) | Host-associated microbial communities from peat moss isolated from Minnesota, USA - S1T2_Fb - Sphagnum magellanicum MG | ecosystem: Host-associated > Plants > Peat moss > Unclassified...
AATTTTTAGTCGGATGACTACTCCTGAATCCACATCAGAAAACTAAAACTAAACTGGCCTGGTTTGTGGGGGGACCTTGGTGGGTTCCAAAAGCATAACAAAGCCTACCGCCTCCCCCCCCCCCCCTCAAAACCCCAAAAAAACTAACAAACAACACTAATAAGTCCCTAAGTTAGAGGGTCCAAAGATGGGTCCAAAGGTGGGACCAGACTCCAAAGCTGGGTCCAAATGTAGGACCCTCGTTGTCATCCTATGGGGGCATATAAACGCGGAGCTTTGTCGTAGGTTACTCACATTTCTTTTAGGCCTGCATTTATTGTGTGTGAGCGTTTCTCGCGTTCTCTCTTCTTCTTCTTCACTCGCCCCCGACCACGCCCCGCAATTCCCACCGTTTGCAACCTCCTCGTTCTCTCTTCTTCTTCTTCTTCTTCTTCGGATTCTCCACTCTCTCCCCACGCCGATTCCCACCGTTTACAACCTCCTCCTCCTTCTCCTCCTTTTACCTTGCACAGCTTCCTTCCACAAAATTGGAAGTTTGACGTTCTCTATTACCAGACTCGTCATCTCTGTGTGAAATTGCGATGAGGATTTTGGATCGAGAATTGTTGATTTTCTGTATTGTTTGTGGTATAATAAGCCATCGGACTCGAGAGTTTGAAGGTTTCTACGAATATCATGTGTAGTTGTTGCTTTTGTTGTTGTTGTTTCCGTGTTGGAGCTTTTTTTGGTTTGCAATTGTGAGTGGATTTTTGTTGTCCAGTCTCTCCAGAGGCTGCTGAATGGAGGTTGCTCATCTATCCTCGGGTTCAGGAAGTTGGACGTGGTTGTTAGCTGTGCCTATGCTCCTCGCCGAGCAACCTGGGCGCTCCTCCTCCTCCTCCTCCTCCTCCTCCTCTGCGCATCAGCAGCTTGTAGAGATTGAATCCGGGTCTTCGACTTTGATGAGTTCCTGGTGTGTTTTGTCGGCTAGTCTTGCCATCATCAGCGTCTGGGTATTCCTGGTGTGGGGGTTGTTTCCTGGCGGAAGCGGCTGGGGCGGTTCGCTCCTCACAACAGGCAAGCAGAACAACAGCAACTTCATACCCGGACCTCGAGGCTTACCTGTGCTTGGAAACTTGATGGAGATGGGCGGACTCGCACACAGGCGCTTGACGCAACTGGCGCAAAAGCATGGAGCTCTTTCCCTCATGTCGCTCAGTCTTGGCAACACTCGAGTGATCATCTCCAGCAAGCCAGAGACTGCGCGTGAGATTCTGAACAGCTCGTCTTTCGCGAATCGACCAGTGAAGCAATCCGCACAGCAGTTGTTGTTCGGACGCGCGATGGGGTTCGCGCCTCAAGGGGACTATTGGAGGAGTCTGAGGAGGATTGCGGCGAACCATTTGTTTGCGCCCAAGAGAATTGCAGCACATGAGGACGCACGACAGCTTGAAACTGAGCAAGCACTAGTGTCCATAGCCAAGGAATCCTCATCAACTCCTGGAGGCGCAGTTCAAATTCGTGGCCACTTACAGCATGCGTCTCTGAACAATATCATGAGTGGCGTGTTCGGTCGTCGCTACAAATTGGATGCGGACGATTGCGCGGAAGCGGTGCAGCTGAAGGAGATGGTGCAGGAAGGTTTTGAGCTTCTTGGTGCTTTCAATTGGGCTGATCATCTTCCTGCTCTGGAAGCTGTCGATCCTTACAACATCCATCAGCGCTGCGCCAAGCTTGTTCCTCGAGTAACTGCATTTGTTCAAAAGATTATCGACCAGCACCGAGAGCGTGCCGTGAGATCAGGAGCCCCCACTGAAGAAGACTCCGACTTTGTCGACTTTGTCGACGTTCTTTTGTCTCTGGAGGGCGAAGAAAAGCTATCGGATACTGATGCTGTAGCTGTTCTGTGGGTCAGTTTCCTGTCCTCCTGAGCTCTACTTCAATTGCAGCACCACCACCCTTTTGATATAGTTGCGGCTGTTGTAATAGAAGCTCTTGTTGTCTTTTCTGTGGAGAAGATCAGGCATTTGTCTTCTCGGTTTCCTCTATCAAAATTACTTTATAGGACTACATGCAATTTTGGACACAATGCCGCATGCTTCATGCACATTCCAGCTGCACATTACTGAGAGTGTGGTTGAATGGAACTTTCTCTGCAGGAGATGATTTTCAGAGGCACAGACACCACAGCGATTCTAACGGAATGGATCATGGCAGAGTTGGTACTGCACCCCGAAATTCAAGCCAAACTTCATGCGGAACTGGACGCTGTGGTGGGTAAAGAGAGAGACGTGCGTGATTCAGACATAGTAAGCCTGCATTATTTGCAAGCAGTTGTGAAGGAGACGCTGAGGATTCATCCTCCAGGTCCCCTTCTCTCCTGGGCTCGTCTTTCCACCGAAGACGTTCAAGTCGCTGGACATCTCGTTCCTAAGGGCACTACGGCAATGGTGAACATGTGGGCAATCACCCACGATCCATCCATCTGGGCCAATCCCCAGAATTTCAGCCCCGAGCGATTTCTATCTAGTGAAGGAGGAGCTGATATCGACATAAGGGGAAACGATCTTCGTCTAGCACCATTCGGAGCTGGACGTCGTGTGTGCCCTGGACGGGCTTTGGGTATGGCGACAGTGCAGCTGTGGCTGGCTCAGTTGCTTCAAAAGTTTGAATGGGTAGCTTCCACTGACCACCCAGTCGATCTCAGCGAAGTTCTGAAGCTTTCTTGTGAGATGGTTCATCCACTGCACTCAATTCCTCTGCCCAGGACCAATCTCATACACATCTAGCTGAGGCCTCTTTCCAATCCTGGTGATGTATATAAATGCATGATCACACTTTTTTTGACACTTGCACATGCAATCCAGCAACCAGTGCTGATTTTGATATGATGTCTAGCTACACTAGGCTAGTGCTTCAGGCAGTAGGAAAAACACGATTTTGTCTTTCAACTAGATCATCTGCAGTGGTTGTCATCTCAATGCAACCTCAGACAAAAGCAAAAAGAAGTTCCCTCACTGATGAGAAGGCCAAGGATAAGAAGTCTAAATCTGACGTGAGCCTGCAGGAGCTCTTCTGCTGCAGCATCTGGATTCTGGTCTGAGGTTAGGCAGAGTTCATTTAATTTTAGATTGATTATACTAATGGCTTAGACTTCAGTGGGGCTTTCTTTCTTTCTTTCTCCACTTGGACAAATCCAACTTCAACCCATTTTCAATACAGGCTTGTTGGAGGTCATGACTGGCTAGGATGTGTAAAGACTCATGATGATGGGTGTGGAACTTCTTCAGCAGCATGAGCTTTGATATGGTATCCATGCAAATTTTTGTAGCTCTGCAAACCTGAAAATTTTGCTTATTTAATATGACCAAGAATTAGTCTTCTTGTGAGAATTCTCAAGAGAGAAAATTTTGCTCATCTCACAAGAAGCTAATCATGGGGTTGATTGAATACTATTTGCACTGCTTCTGACTCCACTCTAAATCTGTATCATGTGAATAGACAGAGGATTTTTCAGCTTCTCATTGTTTCACATGTCTTTCCAACCTTAATGCAATGTCTATAGCTTGTGCTTCAGTGCTAGGTGCAGGATTCAGAGTATACTCAGCTTAGGAGTTCATTAACTTGATCTGCTTGTGAACAGTGTGCCTTGCTGCTACACCTTGATCAGAGTGGAATCCATATGCAAGAACTAGACTTATTGCAGTGGATATAAAAGATTTGGTAGTAAACTGAACAGTTACATACAGGCAGAGTGAAATCTCCTGCAGCTTTGCAAGAAACGTGATCCTATGTGTAGCCTGGTCCTTCTGCTACATATATTTCTTGTTTCTGTAAAGCTTTCACAAGGGTTTCTGGTACATGTATTTCTTGTTTCTGTCAGTTTCACAAGGTTTAGAATTGTCACCAACTTGCACACAGAGCAACTGCTTCCCAATACCAGGGACATACTATAGAAATGAACAAAACAAGCTAGGATATGAGAACTCTTGTACTGGACATTCGGAGAGATATTCCTTTCTGTCAACCAGAAGTGCGACAAAACTGAAGACTACAATTTTTTTAAATCTACAAAACTAAGGCTGACTTCTGAGATCAATTTCACATCCTATGGATTGTGGACAGAATCCAGACCAAGAAAAGATAAAATTATCCCAAAATTTCAAACTCTAGCCCAGAGAAGAACTTGTGAATTCAATTCAATTAATTAATCTGTTGTTGTTGGACCACAACAGCAGATCCAAAGCAGTACTCTCAAGTCAAGCACAGTGGCAAAGGACACACAACAAGGCTTTCACCTGCTCACCAGCGGGTTTGAACATAAGCTTTGTCGTACAAAAGAGGCTGTACCAAATCTGCTCACCACTGGATTTGAACATGAAAACTTTGTGGTACAAAAGGGGACCATACCAAACCTGCTCACCAGCTGGTTTGCACATGCAACTTTTGTGGTATCAAAGGGGGTGCCATTCCATTGAGCCATCTCACCAGCAGGTTTGCACATGAAACCTTTGCGGTACTGAAGTGGCTGTAACATTGAGCTATCACCCCCAGAGTTTTGAATACTGGATTCACTACTATAACTTCACACATGAATTTCTAACTTTCCAAGAAGAGAAAGTTTCAACGGTTTCTGTGGTACCTAAGGGGGCCATACCATTAATCCATCACCACTGGGAGTTTTGAATGTTGGATTCACAACTATAACTTCACCCATGAATATCCAACTTTCTGAGAAGAGAAAGTTTCAACAGTCTCCTATACAAGCAATTGGACAATCTATTCTAACTGACTAGATTGTAATTGAGTCCAGTTTTTGGGAAAGAGATCAGCAAAGTGAGAACTGTACTACCAAACAAAGAGAAGAATAGATGGCTCTCTCTACAATGGAGCTGCACACAATTCTCACAATATTGTGTGCAGAATTTCTTCTTCTCTTTCTGAAAATACATGCAGTGACTGCTCTTGAGTCTGGACATTCCTGTCATTGTTGCAGCATGTGCAAAGGCAGGTAAATAGAGGAACAAAGAATGCCTTGAAAGACAGAAAGCTACCACATATGCAAGCTTCCAAGGTTTGTTTCTGGCTCAAATTTTCACACACATTTCCATGTTTTCTAGGTACTAGTGTGGCCTGTGCTGCTGGCCCAAGTGTGAACAGGACTATACAACTGCTCCAAGTGTGAACAGGACCTGAATTTTAAAAATATTTCTAGGTACTTACCTAGTAGCCACCAAGAAGGTTAGGTTCTTGGATGGTAAATAGGTAATTAGATATATCTGGATGGTTGAAGAACAAGTTGGAATGTCTGAAGATCATGTCCTCCTTTATCACTGGACTTTGTGGTTAAATTGCTCGGATTAGCAACCAAGGTCCTAAGCTGTAATGATGGGACAATAAACCCTAAACATAAGGCCTGTGAGAGTGGGCATTATTTTTTCAAAATGCTCACTTTTATTTCTCATGTTTTTTCCTGTGATATCCATCAGATATATGGGGCAATTTTTTATTTTGGATCCAAGTCATCTTTACACATGGTAAAGAATGTGGCATTGGGCTTTACTGATCTCATAACAACTTAGGTAAAGTGGGCAAACAATAAAGGTCAATAAGTAGGGAGGGAAGGTAAGTGAGTAGGTAAGTGTGTAAGATTCTTGGTGGCTATTAGGTGAGTAGATACATTTGCGTGTTTGGTACATAGCTGACCAATGTGGTTAGCTACCAGAGTTTATAATCAAAATAGTGTTTCTCTCCACACATCATCCATCCTGCATGCTATACTGGTATGTACTGGTTCACTTTGGTGAGATATTAGAGCATCCCCAGTGGTGCTTAGTATGTAACCCTGCAAAAATATTTCTCACATCCAAGTTTTAGTTGTTTACTTTTTTGTAACCCCACCCATAAAACTGAAATTGCCATTGCAAATATTTGAGAGATTATTAATAGCAAATCACATGGACCAATCGTTATGATCGACAAATCATAAACAGGGATCATCAGTCAAATCATATTTGTTGCACTCTTTTTTTTGGCAGGTGAATAGTTTTCTTGCACCTTTGACCATCCTAAGCAAACTGTGCAAATATGCTGGCCCAAAACCATTTTCCTTGAGACAAGCCGGCATATTTGATGACTTTTCTTCATTGAATTATAACCTGTAGGAACTAAGCACTGCTGGGGATGCCCTTATCACCATACCCGCATATTTTGACTTTTCTTCATCGAATTTTACCAGGCTTGTTGCTTAGATTTGGCAAATTGATGTGAGAGTTGTGCTTGGGTAGTGTAATATTGACAATGAAGGTTGGGTGGTACGAAAAGGAATATTTGTGCATAATGGAAGTGCCTTTCTGTTCTAAGAGAGGGACTGTGGAGTGGTGAGGTTGGGCCCAGCGCCATAGTTCAAGGGCATGTGCTGAAAACATGAGGAGGTTCCAAAACCAAGGCCATGCGTGTACAGAGGGCCCTCCAGTACACCTCAACTTCCTTTTGGCCACAGGCTGCCCACCACATAAATATTTTAAAGCATGTTATGAGTGGTTACCTAAACTAACTTTAACCACCCACTTTACCCATTTTCCGGCCCTTCCACCTACTTCAATTTAATACTTACAGTTCATTCACAATCTAACTACAAGGCAAACAAGAAGCACGTCTTCAAGGGACTTTTCGTCTTTTCCCATGCTGACAGTAGGTCAGTTTTTTGGCTGCCTCCCCCTTAATGGGTCGTTCTCCACAGTAGGCCCCAGAAGTGGGTGATAATTTAAACATGGTCTCTATTTGGCTGCTCTTTTTCCAGAGAGGTGTGGACCTTCTGCTCTAAACCCTCAACCGTATACCTCCTTAACCTCTTTCACTAACTCTTACTTGCAGCCGGAGTGAACCAGCACCCACCAGTGCACCAATGTGGATGGATGGTGCACTGATAGGATTCTCTTTTCTATCCCTGTGCCATCCCAGGTTGACTTTTTTTCTTTGCCCTTTCTCAGCCCTGGTCTCAGTTTTTTTTCTGGAACTTCATTTTCTCCCTGCCCCCCACCCAGTTTCCTTCTTTTCTTTTTTTTTTAAATTTTTTTTAAAAAAAATTTATGCTTTTGAAATTTTTCCCGCCCACCCACCTACTACCCCCACTGTCCCTCACCAACTTACCACCTATATATTTAAATTAAAAGTAGACTCTTCCCCATCTACCTACTCACCTATAAATTTAAAATGTGTTACTCTCATCTCCACTCACCTACCCACCCCCCATCTATTTATCTACCTACCAAAACTTTGATCACATTGATATCAAATTAAGAGATAAAAAAACACACCATGACTTCCATTCTTTTGTTTGTTTCATTTATTTAGGGCTCCAAATTAGGGTTTAATTAGTGGTTATAATGAGGTTTCACTTAATTTTTGTTTGAATATTTGGCTTCAATAGTGACTATGTGTTTTTTTTTTTAGGGTCATGTGTAGTTGGTTGTTTAGAATTATTATGGTTCATAACATCCACCATTGGAATTATTTAAGGTTTCATGTTTTTTTTTTTAATGACATCCATGTTGATCTATCCATGGATGTGTTTTTGTATAAGGTCAAAACCCCATTGAGCATCAATGGCATCACCCTTGAACATCAACGATACAATATTCTCTCTTAATAAACTCATTTCATCCTTCTTTTTTTCTTTTACTTAAGGAACTTTGTTCCCCCTTGGATATGGATGGTCATGGAAGTATCAATTGCATTTTGGTATTGCACATTTTGATTGAAAGCCCTACATATATTCAATTGATTGTTTCCAAAAAAATAGGGAATTATTATTTTTGCATAAGTCTAGATAGCCATAAAATAGACACGTGGTTTTTTTTACCATTTGTAAGCTATCTTTTGTTTATGGGTTGTGGTAAGGTTCATTTGTAAGGTTTAGGGGTTTTGTTGATTAAAGTTATTACAATTTGTAAATTTGTGAGGGTATTCCATGGGTTTTCACAAGTTGGGGACTCCTACTATAGGGTTATTTCTTCAACAATTCAAAGCATGGGACAAACTTCATTGTCCTAATCCAGTGAAATTTAAAACCCAACAAAGTCACCTTTTTCAAATGTGGACTTGGTGTGGAAAGATGGGTTTAGGCATGGAAGCCAAAACAAGGTGGCAATAGAAACATCCCCCATGCTTGTGTCTTTGGGTTTTTGGAGGGTGAATGAAAGGATATGCAAACTCTAGTCAACTAGAACATTTCCAAGAATTTGTTCCCTCAAGAAAATTTAAACTTATTGTGTTTGCCCCATACATGCTTGGTAAAACCTAAAATCATACATGCATGTCCACTATCTTAGGGCAATAATAAATTTTTATAACATAAAAAACAACAACAATCCAAACAAATTGATGAATTAAATTTAATTTCATTGTGATTTTTGTTATTAAATTTTCATCGAAGCCTTATTTGAAATTTTTATAATAACATCTATATTTCAAAATTAAAATTTAAAAAAATTATTTCATAAACGTATTTTATATTAAAGTTTAATTTATTTTAAACTTGACATGTTTTATTTTAATTAATTCTTGCATGATCTTTCAAATCAATTTTTTAAGAAAATCATTTAAATAAAATTTAAAGGAATTGAAACTAATTATTTGTTTATAAAAAATCATTAAAAAAATTAATCATATGAATTGTTTTCTACATTTTAGAGTGATATGAAACCTTGTGATACAAAAAAGCAAAATGACAACCCAAAAAAAAAATGATATAGAGGCATGATTAAAGCAATTACCCAACATTCATATTTTGAAAAAAAACCCAACAAGTAGATGGATAGACTTCAAAACAATTCATTAATTGGATCAGTGCACCCAAAATCTACACATGCGTGTCCATTAGCTTGGGGCAATAAAAATCTGACAATAAAGAATCACCTTGGACATACTTGGTATGGTTTCAAAACCTAAAAACCTTTTCCACTGGCCATTTTTGCAAGTTTTAAGGTTAATTGTTTTTGTGTCGTTTGATTTGATTGAAAACAAATTATGTTTTGTAAGTATGAATGTGGTTATGGCCCAAAAAAACACCACGAAGACCCCAACCACATGAGGTCAATCAAGCAAAATTGTTTGGCCTACTTTTCCATCAAGAGGCTTTACACATGGCCAAATGTGGTGGAAATCATTTTTTACCATTGAATTCACACTTGAGCCAATGGAGATCTTATTCATGGTGTATGTGAGTCAAGGTCCACATCATGGATGTTAACATATGCTCCATGTGTGTTTCACAAGTTGGAAGAGTTTATATGGACCCAATTAGGGTTAGGGTACATTATGAAACAAATTTATGACAAGCATAAAGAAATTTGGTGGGCATAAGCAAATGCAGGTGAATGGATTACGTGGGATGATTTCATAGGACTCCAAAATATTGCCTACTTGGACCAAAAACACAAGAAGGGCATTTGGCACGAGCACAAAAACCCAACACTTTATATTCAATCATGGGTTTGTGTTCAACTTGATGATGTCTTATATTTCCAAGATATAGGTGAAGTGAATGGGATTTAGGTCCCTTTCACCATAGGGATCCAAACACCTACAAAGCTTCTCGCCATGCTCCAATTTTGTCACAATGGGCTTATTTATATGTGGATGCCACATTTGGCACCAATGATGTGAAGTGCCACTTATTCACATTAATGGTGTTTGATTTTCATCACACAAGGGTGCAAGTTGCTTGGGTTTTCGACAAACATGTGAAGATTTGGTGGAGTGATTAGGTGCCCTGCGAGCAAAGCTTTTCTCACATATCCCACATTGGAAACCATCATGTTTCATTGTGAATGATGCCCCACATGAACTCCGAGCATTGCAATAGGTTGTACATTATTTTTCTATTTTTTGTTGCATTACCTTATGTTTTGGGGTACTATGTTAACATGGGGATTTCATAACATATTTATTATTCATGGTAAGCACATTAATGTTGGGTGTACCATGGCAAGATTGTGTTGAATCGAAATCTTGTCCTAATTTTTCTTTGTGCATGACATGTGTTGAAAGCATGGTGCTTACGTTCCATGGAGAAGATCAAAGATTCACAAGTGAGGCGTCAAGTATTTGATCACCTCCACATGGTGATGTTCATGTCCATCAATTCAAATGAGACCATTGATGATTTCAAGGCATGTCGAAGGGAAATGGTGGTGAAGAGTTTTGATAACCTACAACTTAATGTTGTTTGGACAAGATATTTTGGGGTTTATTATTGCCAACTTAGTAAGTAATTTACCCCCTTCCAAGTATGGCATGTTTTAAAACCTTTTTGCTATGGATGCACTACAAGTTGCATGTTGACTTTTCACACATACTCGAATTACATCATGGGTTGAAAATATGTTGTGCATGTCCATGCAAAGTTTTGGATGGTTGGGCTTTGTCGGGTGTTGCACTTGAATCAAGACACACAAGCTACCATAGAGTCTCTATCATGGGGTTCTAAAACGTTGGTTGTCTTTTGAGACCAAGGGTTTGAGGGGGCATCGCATCGATTAATTAATGCGGAGGCTAACCATGACAGTGGCACAACATTACATGCACCAAGCTCAAAATGAAAAGGCAAAGGTTTATAAAAAAACAAGGTCATGGCACAACCTATGGCAACAAACATTGACAAAGCTAGTCAGATTCCACACACCAATGTGATCCCACCTACCTTTGAAGGGGATGATGGTGACGATGTTTGGAGGGTGCAAAATCAACACCATCTTAGTGTTACTTACAAGATCCATGCCCATTTCACTGAATACACAAGTTGCACTTGTGAATGGGCATTGCGAAGCAACTTTTGCAAGCATCAAGTTATTATTCTATTGACTTGTACCAACCTTACAAGGGAAAATATGATGGAGTATTGTGGCACATATTATGGAACTCACCATGGTGGTTTGGAATGCATGTTTATTGACTCGACATACTTATAATGGATGATGGTGCGTTCGATAATGAAAATGACAACCAAGATCTAGTTGATGAGGTCGGCATTGTTGATAATGGGGGTTTATGGCCATGGATGAAAATAATTATTTTGACAATGTTGATGTGCTAGAAGGTTCATCTGCCCCCATGGATCGAAAACTAGTTTGCTTGCATGAAACAACGACCGAAATCACTGCGGAGTGTAAAGCGGGTGCAAGCATTGAATTATGAAAACATGCAATGTCACTTCTTCAAATAGTTGCATCAAACATTCATTGCATTTGTTTGGCCCAAGCTAATGAATCCATGCACCCGAAAATGGTATTTTCTGAAGTGGACAATGGCTTCAAAAATTCTATCAACTAGATAAAGGATTGGCATGAAACAATGATGGAGCACTTGGATACCCATAAAAAGAGGACTAGGGAATAAAGAAAGTTTTGACATTTGTACCCATATTTGGATTTAATATATGTGCGATTCAATTTTCATTTATACTTAACCATTTACACTTTTCACCAAATCAAATTAATTATGCACAATTTGCATTGGAAAAAAATTATAATGTATGCGTTAGAGTAATATTCAAATGTTTAGGTAACCAATATGTGTCAATGAATAATTGTTAATCACAACTAGATGCGACTAATATAAAAATCTAAAACTCTAAAACTCTAAGTAATGCACAAAACGATGAAAGTTTCTTGCTTGTAAAAATCCAATTTAACTACAATATATACCCCATATTGTGTAATCCATAAACACCTTATGCTTAATCATTTTTGCCTATGTTATCAGAGGGGTATTGCTCATGACTAGAAAGATGAAATGAATGTGCAATATCCCTTTTGGGGTATTCGAGAATTGTTTTTGGGGTCAATCAATTATCTTTTCACACTTTGAGGTGTGTTGCATAGTAACCCTACCAAAACCCAAAAGGAAAGTAATATACTCTCACTAGGGTATTATATAAAACACCATGGGCTGATTCATTTTCGCCTATGCTATTGTATGGGGTATTGTTCATGACCAATAGTTGGGATGAACATCTAATACCCCTATCATGGTATCTCATAAATGCTTTGGGGTCAATTACATATATTTTGACACTTCTAAAGGTATTGCATAACCCTACCAAAATTAACATAAAAGGAAAGTAATACTTGCATTGGGGTATTTTATAAAACACCATGGGCAAAATCATTTTGGCCTATGCTATTGGAAAGGTATTGTTCATGACCAAAAGGATGGAGTGAAGCTGCATTGCCCCTTTCAAGGTATCCTAGAAATGCCTTAAGGTTAATCACATATATTTTGACAATTAATGGGATATTGCATAACCATACCAAAACTTAAAGGGAAATCAATACCCTAATTGGGGTATTCTGTAAAACACCACAAGCTAAATCATTTTCCACATAAGCTATTCAAAGGGTATTACTCATGGCCAAAAAGATGGAATATCTTAGAATCAATCACATATCTTTTTACACTAAATGGAGTATTGCATAAACCTACCAAAACCTAGAGGGGAATAAATACCCTTGCTAGGGTATTCTATAAAACACCATGGGCTAAACCATTGTCCACCTAAGTTATTCGAAGGGTATTGTTCATGACCAAAAGGATGGAATTAATTGTAGTAGACTTATCTAGGTATTCTAGAAATGCTTTGGGCTTAATCACATATCTATCTACATTATGTGGAATATTGCATAAACCTAGCAACCAAACCCTAGAGATAAAGTGATACCCTTGTTCGGTATTTTGTAAAACAACATGGATAGAATCATTTTTGCCTAGGCCATCAAAGGGGTATTGCTCATGTCCAAAAAACTTCAATTACCTTGTAATACCCCACTCAGGGTATCCCAAAATGTCATACATATTGATTTAAGTAAATGAAGGTAACGCAAAGTTGGACACATTGATGGTATTTTATGGAAGAACTTGAAAAAAATTATAAAGCTTAAATGTCAAATTTACTATTGAATGTTAGAATTCAGGTTTTGGGGGGGGGCGGGAATGGTTCATTAATAACATTTCTTCAATGATGTACATATTTATGTTTTTTCCCTTTAAAAGATGTAAATTCATTTCAAGAAAACAAAAACTTAAAGTTCCTTATTTAATCAAATTTGAATGATCCTTTTCAAAAAAACAAAATTAAAGCACATGATTTACTACTTTTTAAAATTGTTCATATAATAATAATAAAATGATATATTTTCCATATATTAATCTTATGTATGATTGAAATTATTTTTTATAGTTTTCTAACATATAATGAATAATTTCTCACCTAAAATAATTATATAGTAGGTCATTAATATTTTTAAAATCATAACACAAGTTTTTATGTAAATTTTGTTTTTTATGATGTATAATATTGGCATAAATATTGGTCTAAATATATATATTTTTTTAACATATTGAATAATAAAATATATTTAATTAATAATATTATGAAATTATAATTTTGATTCATTTTAATACATATAATATCTTCATATTTATTTAAAATAGGACAACAATTATATATATATATATATACAATATATATACATTAAATGTAAATTTAATATATATAGAACCATTGTTATGTATAGTGCAATTTGTTTGTGATGTTTTTTATATTTAAAAAAAACTTAAACATTCCAAAAAACTTAAGTTATTAACATTGTATATTTTATGAATGCATATAACTAAATACTTATTATATGTAAATTGAAATTTATGGAATAACATATCAAATAATGCCAATATTGATCAATAATTTTGTGACACTTTAATTTGTATTCCATTTTTTATTAAAAATATATATTTTCTTCATCTTTTATTAAAAGTAAAACACATGTAAAGTTTTTTTGAATAAATGAATGGTTAATTATGATTCAAAAAATTAAATGGTACATAAACTTTCAATTTTTTGTTTTAAAAATATTCTAATTGAAGTAATGATATAATTAATTAATTAATGTGTGAAATTATATATTTATTTATTTCTAGAGATATAATATCTGCCTAATTATTTTAACTTGGTAGAAATTTTAATTAAACATTAAATATAGTTGAAAGACATTTTCAAATTCATAAACAACAAGAATTTTTTAATGGACCAATGCAAGATGGTTAATATATATAAATGAAGGTATTGCATAATTAACCACATTGTTAGTGTAAGCAAACATGAATAAGGTTTAGAAGTGTAATTGTAATACCCTCATTGTGTTGTGATAATGTCATAAATCATGAAATAAATGATTTTTTTCTTACAAACTTATTCCATGCTCAATATATCATGCCATGTCCATATTATAACAAGTAAATAAGGGTACATTGCAAAATTGGTCACATTGATAGTATTGAACAAAATCTTGAAATGTAAATGCAATACCTCGTTTTATTGTGATAATTCCATTGACCATGAGACATAAAAATGATTTTTTTCAAATTAAATTAAAAATTGATATTAATACACTAATTCTATTTTTTGAATCATAAGTAACATTCATTTATTGAAAGAAAATTTACATGTATTTTATTCTAATACAAAAGGTGTGCACATTAAACTGTCAAAAATTTATTGATCATATATGGTATTATTTGATATGTTATAAATTAAATTTCAATTACATGCATTAATAAAATATAAAATGTTAATAACTTATCTTTTGGAATTTTAAAATTCTCTTTAATTCTAAAAAACATTAGAACAAATTGCAATATACATAACAATGGATTTATTTATATTAAATTTACATTTAATATTTTTTTATTCAATACCATCTTATTTTAAATTATTTAATATTACGATATCATGTCTATTAAAATGAATAAAAAATATAAGTTTAAAAAATTATTAATTATACATAATATATTATTCTATATAAACAAAAATATATTTAAAGACCAATATTGTAGCCAATATTATACATCATAAAAAATTTACATGAATACTTGTGTTCCATATTCATAAAATATTAAAAATTAAAAATCTACTATATAATTAGTGTAGGTGAAAAATTAGTTAGTATATGAAAAAAAAACCATAAAATAAAAATTCAATCATGCATAGGATTAATATATGGGAGAGGTATCAACTTTTATTATTATGTGAACCATTAAATAATGCTGACATCATGTGTTGTAAATTTTATTTTAACAACCATAAAATTTTCATTAAATAATAAACTTTAAGTTTTTGTTTTTTTGAAATGGGTTTGCAACTTTAAGTGGGGAAAAAAAAAAATAATAATAATATATATATATATATGTATATCATTAGAGAAATGTTCAAAATGAACTTGTAATTTGTTGCTTTAGAAAAAACATGAATTCCAGCATTAGGTTATAAATTACACATCAAACCGTAAACCATAAACCCTTTCTACCATCAATGTGACCAATTTTTCATAACCTTTATATTATCTATCTATGAAGCAAGGTAATTTGTTTTGTTTTGTATTTATGATATCCATTGAACCGGGATGCTTCAAATCACATTCTTGGTCTCTTTGGAAAGCTCTTGAAGAGGAGGTGTGCATTGGCTTGGTTTCATGTTGTTTGGATTTGCAGTGTAGAAGTTATTGAATATTGAATGATTTCTTCATTGAAAATTAAATAAAATACTAGCTGAAAATTTTGGAAGAATTGGAATGTGCCTATGGTGTTGTTGGAAAGATCTTGATGAATAGGATTTAATGGAATTTATTTGGTAAGATTTGGATTTAAAATGTGGGGGATATTGATTTATGTTGCTGAAAATTCAAATTTTTTTTGAAAAACCAAGTTTTGGAAGGAAAAATCAGTTAAGGACATGGACGAGTTCACACCTAGGCCAACGACACAAACCACATTAGTACATATTAACAAAGAAATTTGAAAACATGAATTTCATGATATATTGTGGGGGGATCAATTATTCAAAAAAATTATTATGTTTTATGGTGAATGCAAATTTCCTAATTTGATGTAGGTATTGCATTTAAATTCCATAATTTTGTTCAACTAAACCTTTTACCATCAATGTGAACAACTTTGTAATACCTTCATTTACTTGAATCAATGTGTTTGGCATGATATAATGAGCATGAAATAAGTATTTAAAAAAAAATCTTTTGTTTCACAGTTTACGATATTATCATAAAATGATGTGAGTATTACTTTCCTTCTAGGTTTTGCTAGGGTTATGCAATACCCTTCCAAATTTCAAAAGATATGTTATTGAGCCCAAAGGATTTATGGGATATTATGAGAGGGGTAGTGCATGTGAATTGAATAGTTTTGGGCATGAACAAAACCCCTCCGATAGTTCAAACCAAAATAATTGACCCATGGTGTTTGTAGATTACCCCAATGAGAGTATTATTTTCCTTTTAAGTTTTGGTATGGCTATGCAATACCTTTCTAGGTTTCAATATATATGTGATGGAGTTCAAAGGATTTTCAATATACCCCAAAAGATGTATTACACATGCATTGAATAATTATGGGCACAAGCAATACCCCTCTAATAACCTAGACCAAAATAATTCAGTCCATGATGTTTACAAAATACCCTCATGTTAGGTTATTGCTTTCCTTTTAGGTTTTGGTATGGCTATGCAATACCCTTCCAAGAATCAATAGATATGTTATGGAGCCCAAAGGATTTCTAATATACCTTAATAGGGGTATTGCACACGCATTGAGTAATAATTTTGGGCATGAGTAGTACCCTTTCGATAACCTATACCAAAAAAATTCCACCCATGGTGTTTACATAATACCTTCATAAGGGTATTATTTTCCTTCTAAGTTTGAACTTTTAATTTTTGGGGGTAAAGAAAGGTTTTTTAGTTTGAGAGCAAGATTAGAAACATTTTTTTGACAATTATATCAAGCATACATATAAAAATATGTGAAAATGCATTTCTAACCATCAACACAAGATGGTGTAAATTGAAAGTAAAATGTTTTAAATAAAAAAATATGGGTGACATGTGTTACAAAAATGTGCCAAAAATGCCCAAGTCCAAAACAACCCCACCTTAAAATGGGGAACATGTTATAATGGTAAATATGTGGTTGCTTCAAAAATAAATTGCTACTTTAACATCCTAAAGTTCAAAACATCACCATAATCAAAATGGGGATAATTTATGGGTTATCTATGTCACTATTGGAAGGGGATGGGATCCCATTGGCCTTCCTATATCGCATTGATGCAACCTTTACATCTTAGGTGTGTTAATTTGTAAATACCCCACATTTAGCTAATGCTACCCCACAACATTTGCCACAAACACCTCCTTAGTGATGCCTTGAACCTTAAAACAAACAACACAATACAATAAATATTGAATATTAAACCTAAAACTTGAAATTCAAATAAAATTGAATATGGCATTGTTAGAACTTATCAACCATGAATCATTTCTAATTCATGGTATTACGTAAGAAGGCCAATTTTCCTACATTGCATTATTTTATTAGATGCAGACTTTCAGTTTCACACCACCCAAACACCTTTGAACACTTTTGCATACCCAGTTCGAATCACTCAAATCACAACTACAAGGTCCTCATTGCACTCCACCTTAGCATGCACATTAAGAGGGATGGACCCCACATTCCATGTAGTCATGTTAAGAAGTTGAAGAATGTGGCTAAAAACTAGTTTAACAAGTGTAGGCTTAAGAACCTTAAGTATGTCTTGCAAAATAACTTGGAACCTATTTCATTCTAGGTTTGCGAACATTTTAGCCTTAGCAATTGCCTTGTGTTCATTGCAACAAAATTAGGCCAGAGGGTTATTCACGACTTGCACATTCATGGCCATGTGGTTTTGATGCTTTAGGCCCTCCTCTCAAGTAGATGGGTGTTTGGGCTTGCTCGGTTCCATAATCACGTTATATCATGCTTGCAAATGTTGTATCTAGTTATACTTGGCAATGTAGGTCACATTGCACCCATGAACTTTATAAACAAACTTTGCACCATCCCTTGGCCAATGTACACCCTCTAGGGCAACCAAAGGAAGGGCAACCACATCTAAAACCAAAATAACAAAAACAAAAAACCTAATGTGAGAATTAATGTTATGGATGAAGGTTAGCCCATACACGATGAAGGTATTGCATAAAGAGATCAAAGATGAAAAAACAAAGATGAGGGTATTACACACAAAAAAAGATTAAAACACAAGATGAGGGCATTGCAAGAACCCGATGTTCAAAATTGCACAAAATGAAATTAACCTTAGAAAAAACAATACGACTTATAAAGCCTTGAGGTATTGTTTAGAGACTCTAGCCAAAAAATGCCCCACCCACCTTTTCACATGGAGAAAGAAGGTGGCACAAAGGTTTAAGGACCATAATTAATGAGGGTATTGTAATCACAAATTTGACAAAAAAAACTAGACCCCACCCATCCTCTCGACTTGAGAAGATGCGTGGAACAATAAATTATAATAAATGAAGTTCAATATTTTAACTCCATCAATATGTGCATGAAGTTCAACATCCTCATTTACATTTTCTTGCTCCAACACTAGAACATGAACTACATTTTCTTGTTCCTTTATCATCAAAATAGTTTTCTCCAAATCCACTTTAATTCTATCAACATTTGTTGCAGATGTTTCCCCAATGTCTTCACTCACTTGCACTTGCTCTTCAACAATCTGACTTGGAACCAATGTAACCACATCTTCAACATTCATTTACACTTGTTGTCCCATCATCCTTGCCTCCAAATCTCCTTCATTCATGACACTTCGCATGCCATTTGCAGATTCAATTAAGGCTTACTAATTTGCTACACCATTTTTCATTTTCTTTCGATTTTGCATCTAACAAAAACAGAAACAACACAAAAATAAAATAAAATTCCATAGTAAAACAAAAAAAAACTAGCACTAATAATGCAACTAGCACCAACACTAACACTAGTGTAGCAACAACGTTAGCATTAACAGCCAAACCACACCACAATGATGACGAGCAGCATAGTTAATTATCGTCAATTTTTCGTGCATGCAATACCACACCACAACAACAACGAACAATGCAATTGCTCATCATCATTTTTTTGCACTTGCATGACAACACTAGAATGACAATGAATAGTTACACTACTTGTTGTTGTTTTTTTGTTCTTGTAAAACAACACCACAATGACGACGAACAATTGCATTTTTTCGTTCTTGCAAGACCACAACATAACAATGACGAACAACTATGTTACTCGTTGTCATTTTTTCGCTCCGACAAAACCACACCACAATGACAATGAGCAGTGCAATTACTCATCGTCTTTTTTTCATGCTTGTAAGACCACATTAGAACAACAACGAATTACACTGCTTATTGTCATTTTTTTGTTCTTGCAAAACTACACCATAATGACGATGTGTAGCATAATTGTTTGTTGTCATTTTTTCACAATTACAAAACAACATAAGAGGATGACGAGTTGGGTTCATTGTCTTTTTCACACTTGCAAAATGACAATAAGAAAAAGAAGATGATGATGTTGTCATTGTCATCCTCTTTATAGTAAAAGTAGAAGAAGATGATGATGATAGCACACGTTGTCATCGTCGTCTTCTTCATAATAGAAGACCATAAGAAGACAACGACAATAGTGCCATTGTCATCCTTTACATAGTAGAATAGTAGAATAAAAAGATGATGATAATGTGCATCGTTGTCATTTTTTTCACAATAGAAGACCATAAGAACAGGATGACAATAATGCCATCATCATCTTCTTCGTAGTAGAAAGTAGAAGAAGAAAACGACAACTACGTGCGTCGTCATCATCTTCTTCACGACAAAAGGCCATATGAAGACAATGATGACAATGTCATCATCCTCTTTGTAGTAGAAGAGCAGAAGAAGAAGATAACGACAACACACATCATTGTCATCTTTGTGGGCAGGAATAGTATAAGAGAAGAAGAGGCCAAATGTCATCCTTTTCGTAGCAAAAAAAACACATAAAAAACAAAAAAGGAGGAAAAGGGATCTTACCTTCAAGCTCCCTCTTTTGCCACCACCTTGAAGCTCCTCTTGCCTTTGCGCTCTTAAAGCTCTATCCACATTCCTAGGCTTTGAACCTTGAACCCTAATCAAAGCTCTGAGTTACTCAAGCTCTCCCTAGTTCACAAGCTCTGGCGGTGGAGGTGAGCACAAAAGGAGGTGGGTGGGGGTCGGCATGATGAGGGAGGTAGGTGGGTTGGTAGGAAGAAGGGCAGTAGGTAGGTTAAGGGTAGGTAGGAGCTCTCAAAAAAAAAACTTGGGGTCAGGGGTAGGGGAAAAAAAAGTGATAAGAAACTGTCCCCAGAAAGAAAAAAATTGAGCTAGAGAAAAAAATCTAGCTGGGAAAAAAAGGCCCAGAAACAAATAAAATATACTGACCAAGTAAACTGACCCTTGGGGGACAGTTTCATCCCATCCATGAAATCCCAGAACGGGATTTTTTGGATGGGTACTGGTGGGTGCTTGGGCACTCAAGCCCTTACTTGCTGGTTTAATATACAACTTTTTCACATCCACATTGCCTATTAGATGTCCAACAAAAGATTACATAACAAATTATATCCATCCAAATATGCAAATTTTGTCAATTTCTTGAATGGAATATCCAATCCATTGAAAACTAGCATATTCCAAATGTCCCAAAAACTTTTAAATTTGTTTAAAGTCTCACAACCATTTTCTATTATTCTTGTTATTGTATATTAGTTCAAATTCTGAAATCCATGGCATGGATGATGGATAATTTTGTAGTGATCTTGTTTAGCTAAAGTCTTATGGATGAATTGAACAAATTGCAACTCAAAAATTTACGCATATGAAAATGAAAATAGTCATCAATGTGACCAAATAAATGCAAACTTTGATTGAAAGTATATTGTCTCGGAGAGTGGCGTAGTTAATACGGATGCACAAGCTTCCACATGAACTCCACACTCTTAATTCTAAGTGTTTTTCCCCCTTTAGATGTCCTTCCTAATATCAGTTTGCAAAGAGCTTTCAAGCATATTTAAGAATTTCCTATGCACATGCTTGTAACATTCTCAAGCTTGTAGAGAAAAAGAGACTAAGTTAGAAAAATAGACACACATCCGCAAAAGAAAGACTTGCACTTGCATACAATCATGACACTCTATGAGTTTAAGAGCTTCAAAAGAAAAAGAGACTATATTAGAAGAAAAGATACACCATATAGCCCCCAAGCAATGCCCAAAAGGCTTGAGCCTCTATTATATAGATGAAGTGCTATTTTAGAAGATTAAAAGCCAAGTGAAATATAAGTACTAAATTGAAAAGAAAACGTTAGGTATACTCCCCCTTTGGACTTCCCAAGGCTTGTCATTTTGTGCCTTGCATGGTTTTGCATAGAACCATGCATACTACCAAAAAACAAAAAAAAACTTGATATGTTACATAGTAACTTTCGATATTTCAACCCACCACCACAAGGTGGTAGAATCTAACTATTATCACTAACTTATTTCCTACCATTTGAAACATTTGTAACTGCCTTTGTATTTATTTTTCATTTAAAAAATATTAGTCAAACATCCCAACAGAACCACACAGGACATCCCTTTTTTTTACACCCTGCAAAGTTCAATGGGGGTATTTAATGTTCTCCAATTAGCAGATTGGAAAAGTTGGAAGAGAGGGCAAGGTGACAGCCAAAGTTGGTTAGATAAAGGTAAAAAGATTTATGGTGCTTGCGGATGGGGCAGCCCATGGAAAAAAGAAGAAGTTGGAGTGGGTAGAGGGACCCATCCATCCATCCATCGAGGAGATAATTTCTCCAACCAGCAATGGGGTAGCAAGCGGAAACTTGAAGGGTGTAAGCCCACCCACCCTCCAGGCTCCTACAAATCAGCGACTCTGGAGTGGGCCATTATTATTCCACTTGGAAGGTGGAGTGGTCCACAAAATTTAAAAAGCCAAAAAAATGTGAGGAGTTTTACAGCTGGGTTGTGTCCAGATACCCTGATTTGTTTGCTGTAAGGGCATATACTAATGGATAGATGTAAACCCCTGGGATTCAGGTAACACTTCAAATAAGAATTCAGCATGTCTTCTGCGGGTATAACGTACAAGAATGAAAAAGTACACCTGTCAACAAACTCCACATATATGATATGTGTACGTGTGCATGCATCAAGCCAACAGCTTAAAAGTTGGAGCGACCCCTGGCCACCTCGCAACCCATTCTGAGTTCAATTCACCACTCTCCGGCATGTGAGGTGTTATTTATTACCCAGTATAGCCAACGCTTATCTTGTATCGGTCACCAACCAATTATAGAAATTACATGGATACAGACAAAATAATCAAACCTTGGTGAACATCATCAAAACCTTGCAAAACTTTATTTATAAACACACCACTGATTCGGAAAATGTTCAAAGGTATTAGAAAAAAAAGGAGAATTTAAAGGACATCACAATCTAGATGTCAAAATCTCTGCATCTCAACAACCCACCTATCCATGACAATGGGGATGCTGGCCTTTTTGGCAGGGCAAATTGAGTGACCACCTGCAAAATGGAATCCATAGCCCTATAAGGTGAAGAGTCATATAGTCATGCCAAGTTAGCATCTTGGTTCTATTTATACACCATGCCAATATATTATGAGTATTAAGATTAAGGGAAGGCTACCCATTGAGGCCCTTCGAGGGCATTATGGTTGTAATCTCCCTCTTGTCCTGCATTCATGGACAGAACTTGCAACTTGAGCCTTGGCCTGCGGAAAACCCCACTGAAACTAGGTGAAACAAAGTGTAAACCTGCTGCCAAGGCGCATTACAAGCATAACCCCACCACCCCAACAGGGGCTTTACAAATCATAATGGCCAACATGGCCAGAACCCCCAATGTGACAAAAATTATCCCCCTCCCCACATCGCCCCAAATGACAGAGGCAAAACAGCAACAAGTTTTTAGAAACTATTTTTAGCCCCCAACAATCTGCATGCATCTTGGGCATTAAAATTTGTCAACTTTAGGTATCAACCAGTATTGGGTGGGTATCAAAAATACCCTTGGGTATCACCTGGGCATCCCAGTCTGAACCCCTCAGGGTATCACCATGAGTGATACCCTGATTGGAAACCAGACCACCCATTCTCACTTGTGTGAAAACTGGATGGTGCAAACCAGCTTGGAAAAAAAAACTGAGAACTGGGTAAGCTCTGACCCTTTACCTGGGCTAGGGTCTCAAGGGGCATCCAATGTAGATTTAGGGGTTAGGTTGGAGGCGTCGCATTCCAATTGCTACCTCCTATAAACCCTAATATTTTTTACAAAAGGGACGTTTCTCCCCTTCTTCTTCCTCTTGGATGTTTTCCTCATTGAGTCTTGAGTTTTGTGAATTGAAGGATTGTTTGTTTGAATTTTTATTTTGAATTTTGTTAGAGCTTTTTTTTTCCAATTATTATTTAGTTTCTTTTGTTACCATTGCGTCTCACTTTGCCTTTGCGCCCTACTATTGTTTTCGTACCTTGTTGTGCCTTCACACCTTGCTGTTACTTTTGCATGTGCTACCTTGTGCCTTTGCACCTTGTTGTTGCCTTTGCATGTGTTGCCCTTGTGCCTTTGCACCTTGCTGTTACCTTTGCACCTCGTGCCTTCTATTGCCTTCACACCTTGCGCCTTACTATTGCCTTTGCACTTGCTGCTACCTTCATGCATGTTGCTCTCACACCCTTTGCACCTTGTTGCCTTCACACTTGTTGTCATCTTCATGTATGCTACCTTCACCCCTTTGCACCTTGTTGTTGCTTTCGCACCTTGCGCCTTGTTGCTACTTTCGTGCTTGTTGTTGCATTCATGCATGCTACCCTTGTGCCTTTGCACCTTGCTGTCTTTACACCTTGCTATTGTTTTCATGCCTTGTTGCTACATATAAGGTACCTATTGCCCACCCCCCCCTTTGTTCTTTTGTTGCCTTGTTGTTGCCTTTGCACCTTACTTACCTTGTGCCTTGTGTGTTAGTAGGTATTCCCTCCCAAATTTCTTGTGCAAGTGGAAGAGCTTGGAGCAACAATCATCTTCTACTCAGGTTAAGGTAAGATTTTTTTTTCATTTGTTTTGAGATTTTTTTTGTTTTTTTCATGTTTCCAATTTTCTTCTTTTTTGGTAGTTAGAACTTGTTTTGTTTTAGATTTATTCTATTTTTTATATTTAAATTTGATTTTTGTAATGCATTTATTTTGAAAATAGAATCTTTCTTTTGTTTGATTATGTGTAGGATTAAAATTCAAACTATTTTCTAAAAACAATAACCCTTAAACCTTTTTGTATCATGATGAAATAGAAAAGTGAATGATTTTTAAATTTTTTCTCTACACCTTAACCCCATTGTTTGTAAATGTTTTTTTAATTTTCTTTCTTTCTTGTCCTTTGTTAGTAAGTATTATTTAATTTGCTCATTCTAAATAAAGATCATAAGTTGGGGATTTTTTTTTTGCATTATCTCTAAACATACTCTTGTGAAAATTGTTAATGGAACAATCTTTTACAAATGAAAATATGATAAATGGGAACAATGAGACAATTGAAATTTTTAAGAATGATGTAACTTTGGAAGACAATTTTGAGGAAAATGCAAGCGTGCAAACAAAAACAAGTAGGAATATAAAAGATGCCTTTGAAGAATTAATGAAGATAAATTTCAAAAAACTACATGTTCAAAAAAAATGTTGGAAACCTAGTGGAAGAACATTTTTATGTGGAGTTTCTATTATATTAATGATAATGTAGAAGTGGATCTAGAAAATATACAAATGATGTGTTGAATATTTTGTTATCAAACTCCCATATGTGGAATAAATCCAAGAACCCAAGCGAGGAAAGGATTGATTTCTTATTACAAGACTTATGGAATAACATTTTTTTAAAAGCATGTGGATGCAAATCACACACTTATTGCAAAAAAGTTCGAAAAATGAATGGTTTGTTGAAAGAAAGAAAAGAAAGACAACCATCAAAGAAAAGAGAAAATTTGTCTAGTGGATCAAATCTCTAAATTTTTTTCAATGAAGGATTCATTCAAAAAGGAAGATGTGCCATTAAAAAAATTCCTAAAAGACCTTGGTTTAATGTTAAGAACAATTTGTGCTAATTCAATTTGTGGAAAGTGTTTGGCTAAAAACGTTTGACTTTGTACTTATGTCCAAAATTAAACCTCCCTTCCAAAAGATAGTTTTCACAAGAGATATTGCCAAGGTTAGTGGAGAAAACAAGTCAAATGTATGTTCTTCCTAATTGCTTTGGCAGAATGCCATTCTACAATAATGAGCTTTGACCTATGGATGTCCAAAGAAGCTTATGATGTTTTATGCTTGTCATATATTTGTTTGACGGTGTAGCCTAAACCCAATTGAGTCCAAATGTGGTCCTTAATGGCTTGTGACATTCTTGGGGCAAAAAAATATGGTTGCGTAATGGAATCAAGGTCATGTTTGCCATGCATAGGCTCATCATTGGCCATGTATGAGGTTGATGGTAGAAGATTATTTCTGCCACTGTGGGTTGTGTGTATAATCGCTTAATCAAGAATTGAGTTAAACAACCTTGTTTAATGGATCGATGGTGGTTTGGGTCTCCACAATTGTCTTCTAGTCCATACCCACATGCATACTTACAAAATGTGTAATCAATTTAAGACCTAAAGTTTGGTACAATATGAAATTAAAAAACAAGTTCCATATAATAAGAATGAACAATATAACATCATACCAAATATGGCCGAGGTGGTTTTGGATTCTTAGCATTTTTGCATTTTCTTATGGGGGTACTCACTTATAAATGTTCCACTCCATTAAGGAGTCTTCATGGTTTTGTTCATTATTTAGAAATTTCAAGATTCGTGCATGTGAGATGTGTGCACACTCAACCTTGATTATATGTGCGCCTCCATGTCAAACATCCTTTTTCCACACCAAGTCCATGTTGTTAAAGGGTGATTTATTTGGTTTTGGATTTCAATAGCTTGATATTTTGAAACACAACCCATGTTTGAAACTAAGTTTTGAGCTAATTATACAAAAAAAAACCGTAAATTGATATTAATGTCCAAAACTTTATATTTGCAATATGTTGAATTACATGTTAATTGTCATATTCAACACTAATACAAATGTACATGTTTTAAGTACTTGATTTGTATCCCTCATCTAAACCCTATACAATCATGCACATAATACCCTAAATGCTAAGTATGGAGAACATATGATATGGTATATGGCCATAATTGTAAATTTTAAATTACAATACTCGTAAGTCTATTTTAAATCCATAACTATGGATAATATAAATGTAATACCCACATGATAGTTAACAAACTGCATTATTTATGGACGAAGGAAATGTAATACTTGTATGACAATTTAAATATGCACACTATATATGGGGCAAAATGTAATACCCACATTATGACCTTAATCAACACTATATGTGAGAGCCTTAAATGCAATACTTGCATGTAATTTAAAGATGCACACTATATATGGGGGCAAAATGCAATACCCACATTATGACCTAAATCCACATTATATGTTGTAGCCCTAAATGTAATACTTGCACAACAATTTAAAGATGCACATTGTATGTTGCGACAAAGTGTAATACCCACATTGTGACTTTAATCCACACTATATATGGAAGAGGGAAACGCAATGCTTACATGACAATTTATGGATGTAAATTGTATGTGAGGGCAAAATGCAATATTCACGTTATGACTTTAATCCACACTATATATGGGAGAGGGAAATGCAATGCTTGCATGACAATTTAAAAATGCACATTCTATGTGGGTGGGAAAATGCAATATTGGCATTATGACCTTAAATCCACACTATTTATGGGAGGCCAAAATATTAAATCCACATATCAAACATGGAACATTTTTAGTTGAATTTGATGATCGTATTAAAACCATTTGTCATGTTCGTATGCATGGCCTCATACATGATGGCCAGTTACGGGCATGCCAATCATGCTTTTAGGGTTAGTGTATGTTCTTAGGTTATTGTACGCTATTAGGTGTTTTAGGGTTATGGCTTGTTTAGGGTTTCAACTTTGTTGATGATTGTATAAAAGGTTAGGCTTTACCCTTATTTGTTTAATTTTTTATAAAAAAATTCGTCAAGGAAAGTTTCTTCCATAGTCAAATTGGATTTCTATATGTTCACAATGGCTATTACACGGCCACCATTTACATACACTACGTTGTCTTTCTTTCTTTTCGATTTAATTTGATTTTAGAAAAACTGTTCTTTGTTGTTTAATTTTGAAAGCGACAAATTTTTCTTTGTTTTGAATTTCTTGTGTTCTTGAATTGATGCTACTTTTTCTTATTTTTTTACTCTTATACTATAGCTATAATAGGAACAATAATAACCATAACTAGCAGCACCATCAGTGAGGGAGAAGGGACATTGGAAACAAACTACAAGCTGTGAAGTTTTGAGTTCCGAAGCTTTAAAGGGAAGAAGGAGCGAACAGCTCCAAAGCTTGTTTTATTGCCAGCTTTAGGTCTTGGGAGCACATACACACACACATACACAAGGTTTCATTGTAGTATAAGATCTGTACCAAGTGATGCAACCCCACATACACTTACTTTCCTTGTACATGGGTTTTGAGGTCAGCATTTGGGCTATGCTCTCTTGTGTGTTTTTTAGCTTGTAATCATGTAGTGAATAGCCCTTGTAGTAGCTTTGGAAGAAGAATAAGAAGAAGAAAAAATAAAATTAAAATTAAAAGCAAACGCAAAGTAGAAGGAAAAAAAAAATTCTTTTCACTTTTGCACACCATTATTATAGAGCTCGTGGACACAAATTGTTCTACAACGTCATTGCGGCATAGTTGTCGTCCGTTGTTGTTGCCGTCCGTTATAGTTGTTGTTTGTTGTTGTTGTTATCACAATTGTTATTTGTCACCGTTGCCATCCATCATTGTCACCATCCACTACCATCCATTGTCCATTGCAGTTGATGTCCATCGTCCATCACAGTTGTTGTCAGTTGTATGTCGTAGTCATAATCGCCGTCCATTGGAGTCATCGTTCGCCATCTGTTCGCCGTTTGTTGCCATCCATGGTCGTTTGTCGTAATTTTGTTAATGTCCCCGTTTGTCATCATTTGTCATAGTTCCATCCATTTGGTTCCGTCTAGTTTTGTCCGTTCGACCCCTTCCATCCATCGACGTCGGTCCACTAACATTCATCCGTCCCCATTCATCCTCATTAACACGTCGTATTCTTCAAATTGTATAACTTTGTAGCTAGTGCTCTATATTGTTACAAAATTTTGGGGCATGGGACAACACCATGTCCTTGGATGATGAAAACACTACTGTTCAGCTAGAGCCAAAATATCAGCTATGAAATAACACACGATTATTTGAGCCAATTTCTTTGAATTGATGATTTTCACGACGGTACCATCAAACATCTATAGCACCATTGTCATCCAGTACAACTCTTACCAGGAATTTAGGTTCAGGTTACACTACATCAACGATACATCAAAATCCATTTAGAGGGGTTAATTAGTGGGGTACGCATGTTGCCGCACCAGCTTTCACACCATCATCGTATATTCTGCTACAATTGTTACCTCTACACCCATATACACCATGGAAGTCAGTAGTTTTTTTTGGGAGAATTGAGAAGTTCAGTGAAAGGCCAAGTACCATTTCCTTGAGGGAGTTCAAGGCAACTTTCTTAATTATGGTTTGTGAATTGGAGCTCAAGTATGGCACTAATTACATCGAAGTGTTTATATTCAACAATTAGCCCGCTATGTGCACTATGAGACATTAATGTCTACGAACAATATTTTCGGAGGATTGTGGATGTCACCCAGATCCCCAATCTAGCTTATGCCATAGTCATCGCCATCACCTCTCAAGCTACATTACAAGCTGTAATTGCACATCATGGGGACTATGCCCAATAATCTAGATCTGATACCTATTTCAGTAAACCTTTTTCCTTAACAACTTATTGCTACTACCGAAAACATTCCTCCCCCCATCGATGCACTAGCTTTTGTTGATCCAATGAGGAATTCATTTGAGTTCTTGAATTGGAATTTTTGGTTAAAAGTTTGAAAAAGTTCTGCAGCTCACCACCTTCTCTAGGCAGAAGGATGAAACGCCAAGATGCTTTACAAGAGGTTTCTCAAGCTTAAAGAGGATACTTAGAGCATCATAGACCTGGAAGCTGCCCATTGGTATCTTCATTTGTTGGAAGGTACTCTAACACTCCATGTGTAGGTTTTTCAACGAGTTTTTGTAGAATTTGGAGACTCATATGTTTTGCTGGATGTGTACAACAATTCTAAAAAGCTGGAACTAGCTCATGCACATTATGAGGCCAATACTATGAGGCCTCCATCACATTTGAAGCTTCAGCCTCCAATTGCGCTAACCAAATCATCACATTCTTCTTCAAGGGCTAAAGCGATGCACTCAACTACACCCATCCTACCTTCTTGCAACTATCGTGGCAATCCTACCCACAAAGTTAGTGAGTGCAACATTCCTTCCGAGGATCTCTTTTGTGATTATTGTAGGAAAAAGGGACATTAGGAAGCTATTTGTTTTGTCAAGTTCCTGGAACGAAAGCAATTTCGATTACCATGGCAAAATTTGCTAGCATCTTCCGTTGCCCCTCAACCAAAAGCCAAGGCACCTTAACCTTCCATTCAGGCTTTCCCCACTAAGGGTAATTCTAGTAAGAATACTGAAAAGAAGGAGCACAAGGTTGATAAGAAGGAGGTGCTTCAAGCCCATGCCGTTTAAATTCAAACTCTACAAAATGAATTTGAATCATTAAGGGCCTAACTTGCTAATCTAAAAAGCAAGTCTTCCCAACCAGCTAGTCAAGCCCAACCTGTATAAGGTTCAGGATCACAGGAGCAACCTCCTAGGTCATTCTATGGCTTCTCACACGATGCCATGGTTAGGGAGTATGTTTTTTCTAGTGCACACAATTTTAATCTCCCACCAAAATTTGCCACTTCTTTTTGCCCTTCCTACTTCGCGACATAAGACACTAGTGTGGCACCCAGAGTTTCTGCCACTAGGTAGGTAATTTAGATTGATGGACTCACATCTGGTTCAAATGCTATTACCAAGGCTAAAAGAGCTTGAGTAGTCATGCCACAATTTTTTTGTCCTCTCAAGATGGAGGAAAAACGCACCTTGTTGGCGAGGGGGGAGGAGATTATTACACCACAAGCTGCTAGGGCATCAAATTCTCGTGTTCTAAGAGTACATGTACATCAGGAAAACACACAATTTTCCATTAATCAGCTTATGGAATGCCAACTTCATATGTGTGAAATGGCGCAAAAGCTTTTAAATACACCGTTGTTTAGTTTTCAAGATTTAAAACTAAGCACTAGGGACATAATTGCAATACTAAAGGATACCTAAACATTACATCAGGTCCTTTACTAATCCCTGATCCACATGCTATAAGGGTCCCATCCAACACCTTGGAGAGACATTTGATTGGCTCACGTGTTAGAAATGGCATTCGTAATCTAGTCATTAGTTTTAGCATGGCTAAACTAGTGGGCTTTCCTACCTTTGATTTTACATTCACATATCAGAAGGGAATTAAGAACACTTCACTTGTGGATTTGTTATTCAACAAAGGCGTTGTGGATAGCCATTCTTTCCACAAAGTTTTTCACTCATTTTCGAAGGTGGTGTTTAGTGAGAGAACTTCCATCACCACCAAAGTTGCCATTGTCGACAATATTGAGTCATTAATCTAGGTGGGAGGACATACACCTATAGTGGTACTTCTTGATATAGGTGCCCAACTAGTGATTCTTGGAGTTCAATTTGCCAAGAAGATGGGCATGCTCGACTCCAAACTACAAAAATCTATATGACAAATTTACACCGTTAGTGAGAGCGTAGAGGAGGTACTTGGGGAAAACTCAAAATTGATTGCACTTAATTTCAATGAAAGTACAAATCAAGAGCTTTGCTTATAGGTCAAATGTTTTGTCACCAATGCCACCAGTTAAGATGTGCTCATTGGACAAGAAGCCCTATTTCCACCAAGTTTCATAATTGACAACTGGTTTGAGCATGTGTACTACTGAGTAGATTGGGAGACTGATGGCCACCACCTGGGATAAATATCCCTTGATTTACATGGGAACCATAGTCCTATGGCTCACCATTGTATGTTCAAGGAAGCACACACTATTTCCTACATCCAATAAACTAACCATGAGTGGATAAAAGGAGATGAAAAGAAAACACCCAAGCTACTGAAAACTTGAGGGTGGTTCTTACGGACATTCAACATGGACCAAAGGTTTTATAGAGGTTCAAAGTAGCCCACGAGCCTTTGGTCAAAACGCTATCTAGTTTTGAAAGCATGGGCAGCCATAGCGAACTAATTAAATTAATATTTTGTTAGCTAATCACCTAGACACCACCTAAGGAGGGGATTACATTACTAGAACTCTTTGGTGGTATTGGTACAAGTCTCGAAGCCTTACTACAGTCAGGGATGGTGGTTTGGAGGTATTTTTATGTAGACATTGATCCTATTGTAAGGCAAGTGGCAGTTTAAAAAATGATGGAGCTCACAACCAGATTTCCACAATAGTTTGCAACCACCACATGGAAGGCTAATTTCGCTTTCTTACCCTCTAACATACAATTAATTCAAAAGAAGCATATGGAATTTCTTGGCCTTGTGGACCTCATCATTTCAAGTTGGGAGTGTCAAGGATTTTCAATAGTTGGATTTGGAAAAGGCTTGAGTGACACAAGATTTGGTCTTTTTGCGAACATGGTATGATTGATCACCTAGGCTCAATCCATTTCTCCTATGCTTGGTTATGTAATTGAAAACACCCCTTTTTAATTTGACCAGAGGGATAAAATCAAAGAGCATTACACGTTGGTCAAGCATTACCTTGGAGAACCATTCCTATTCAAAGCAACACAATGCGATTCCTATGCGCACTAGCTGCGCAACTAGTGGACCAACCTTGCACCACTTTTAGTTATGTAGTTGGCTTTGAAATAACCATTAGAGACCCCAACCTATAGGTTTCTCACATATTGGATTATTAAAGCTCCTGCCAACCAATTACAAGGCAAGAGAAACCTCTTTGGTTTCTTGTGAACATAATAGGAAAACCAAGAGGTGTTTGGCCCACCTTTGTTTCCTTCCCAGGAACACACACCTTTTAGGGAGATGGACCAAGCTTAGTGTATTGTCATGCTTCAGCCACTTGGGATGAACCAAACCCAGAAGAAATAGAAAGGGCTATGGGGTTCCAAATTGACATTACTAGTCATTCCAAGGTGATTAGATTGGAGTGCTTTACTAGGGAGAGGCATGGACTTGAACTTCTTTACATGGTTGTTGGTAACTTGTGTATTCTTTCAAATGTACACAACAGTAGCACTGATTCAATCATCTTATAATTCTGGCGATGCGACTACATGGCATCCCGACCAAATACATTTGAATATCTTCAACACTCTACACTACACTCTTAATGTTGGGGGGGAAGGAAGTACCATGTAATTTGACTCAAGTTGTTTCTGATACACTTGGAGGTACATCAGTTTCTGGAAAAACAATTACAACCTTCTATGAATCTACATAGTTGGATAGTGGAGAACCCAATACACCAGGTTTTTCAACCTCACTTTCCAACTCCATTTTCTTTCCAACTACCCTTTCATTATGGGGAACCAACTCACCAAGAAGGAGAGAAACCAGGTCACAAATTTGGTAATTAAGTATGAAAATGTGTTCGCATTTTCAAAGAAAGACTTAGGTAGGTGCAAAACCATGTAGTTATTTATAGACCTTATAGATGAGACACTCATCTATCGGAGGAGGCATAGGTTGAACAAACATGAATGGGAATTGGTAGACGAAAGGTGCAAAGAGCTCCATGAGGCTAGCATCATTCAACCATCAAGTTTTGATTTCTTAGCCGTTATAATAATGCCAGCAAAAAAAAACTCAGTTAGATTATGGACTAAGAAAAGGATGTGTGGGGATTATAGGTCTTTGAACCTGGTTACACCTCAGGACAGGTACCCCATGCCCATCCTTAAAGAACTATTTGATAGCATTGGAGATTCAAACATTTTCACAATTGTGGAAATAAGGCAAGGCTTTAACCAAATTATGTTCGCTACGAAGGAACATAAGATAAGGACATTCTATGGAAGTAATAAGTTGTGGGAATGGCTTGTGATGCCTTTTGGATTAAAAAATGCACCTTTCTTCTTTCAACGAGTCATGGACCAGGTTTTTAAAAGGGCAGATTTCTTGAAATGCTACATAGATGATGTCCAAGTGCATAGCAAGGGACTCTTACAACACTTGACTCATTTTGAAGAGTTATTCAAGAGGCTCCACGAAGTTAATATGAAGATCCATCTTTAAAAATGTGAGTTTGTTGTCACTTCAGTAGTCTACCTTAGACACAAAATTTTGCCAAATGGTATTATGGTTCATTGGGCCAAAGTAGTAGCCATTTTGGAGATGCCCAATCCTACCGATGTTCACACTTTGAGGAGCTTCATCAGATTATGTAATTACTATAGGATTTATGTCCAAGATTTCAGTACTATTGCTCATCCTTTCTATGCATTGTTAAAGAATGATGTTACGTGGACATGGAGTGAAGAGGCTCAAGAAGCTTTCAACACACTCAAGGAATAGCTTTTAGAGTTCCCCATTCAAAGAAGACATGATTTCAACAAGGTCTTCATTCTATAGACTAACTGGCGTGCTCTTGGTATTAGTGCTATTTTTGGCCAACTTGATGAGGAAGGCAAGGAATATGTTATCGCCTATTCATCCCGAAGCAACAATAAGGCTAAGAGCAACTATTTTTCATACAAGGGGGAGTGTCTTGCTATTATATGGGCAATCATACATTTCAGGCCCTGTCTTTATGGCGCCAAGTTCACTTTGTATATCGACCACCAGCCTATCAAGTGGTTGATGACCAACGACGAGCTTATTGGTAAGTTAGCTTGTTGGGTGCTTATACTTCAGGGGTATGAATTCAAGGTTATTCACTGACCTGGTATTACACATTAGAACACGAAGACCATGTGATGGAGACCCCTCACTACCTCTGAAGATTTCTTAGAAGCTAAACAATACTTTGACCATATTCCAGTAGTACATGTATCTTATGCATTTAATTATTTTGCACTACTACAATGTAACTTGGTTGAGCATCCCATTGTGGATATATGGGAGGACTTGGACACTATGAGGTTTCTTCAGCATGGGGAATACCCTCCCCAAGTTACATCAAGTCATCAGGATTGCATACAATAGCAATCCAAATGCTACCCATGGAGGGACAATCACCTCATCCGTTGCTTACCACAAGGCGACGGAGTGGTTCCTCCACCACATGAACAGTTTGGTCTTTTTAGAAGATACACTTGTAGCTTTGACATTTTGGAGTTAAACGTACTTATAGCCTTCTCGCTCCTCATTACCATTCGAAAGGTATCGCTCAAGTTCGAGATGTCATTGCTAGGTGTGAACAATGTGATAGAGTGAGAATTTCCTTCTCCTCTCAACAGCTCACGCTTTCTCCACTCCCTATTCAAGGCATGTTCTATCACTAATCATGTGATTTAGTTGGAGAGTTACCACAAACTTCCAAGGGTAATGTTTACATCATGATTATGATTGAGCATTTTTCAAAGTGGGTCGAACTTGTTGCGCTACCGGACAAATCATCACACATCACCAACTAGGTTTTCTTACAACAAGTCCTAAGTAGGTTTGGGGCTTGTGCTGAGTGCCTTATTGATCAAGGATTAAAATTCAAAGGAGAATTCCAAGACCTATTTGATCATGCTCTCATTGACCATCGCTAGACTTCAAGGGATCATCCCCAAGCTAATGGCCTTGTAAAAAGGATGGTTCAGACATGTAAGAAGGGACTTCGAAAGATTTGCGTCACTGGGAACAAAGAGGATTGGGACTTGGCCCTACCTTACGTCACCATGGGTTATAGGATGTCTAAACATGCTTTTTTATTTCATTTCACTTCTTACTTTCTACTTTTTAAGAGACATCCCATTCCACCCTCTTCCATTGTTGCTTAAATGGACCAGGCTGTGGACTTGGATTCCCTAGCCACTTAAGCTAGGGTCATCATAGAAAGGGCTGTTCTATTCAGGAGGGTTATGCTCATGGCCATGGAAAATTTGTCCATTGCATAGCATCGAGACACCTTATAGTATGCACACACATGAGGTGGCAGTTATAAATTTAAGGTGAGATAATTTGATATTAGTGATTTCGTGTATCTCCAACATATATAAGATGCACGCACATATATATATGTGCGTGCATCTCTTTTTGGTTGATTAGTTTCTACCTTTGACCAATTTTGGTTTTTTTGTTTAATAAAATTTACTATGGATATATACCCTTACGACATCGAACGTCACAACATCACACGTCACAACAATTGTCATGCTTGTATGCATGGCTTCACACATGACGGCTAGTTACAAGCATGGCAATCATGCTTTTAAGGTTAATGTACATTTTAAAGTTACTGTACGTTTTTAGGTTATTGTACGCTATTAGGTGTTTTAGGGTTATGGCTTGTTTAGGGTTTCAGTTTTGTTGACGGCTGTATAAAAGGTCAAGCTCTTCCCTTCTTTTTTCAATTTTTCTAGAATTCCTTTGTCAGGGAAAGTTTCTTCCATAGTCAGACTAGATTTCTAAATGCTCATGACGACTATTACATGGCCACCATTCACATACATTACTTTTTTTTCCTTCTTTTCGATTCAATTTAATATACATGAGAATTTCATCTTAGCCTCCTCTTGTGCATTGTATATATATGTGTGTGCATATTTTTTTGGTTGATTAGTTTCTACCTTTGATTGGTTTTAGTCTTTTTGTTCAATAGAGTTTACTATGGATTTACACCCTTATGACATCGAACATCATGACACTACACGTCACAACACATCTAAGGAGATTAATTTCCTTAAATTAAGAATAAAAAAATTTTAAAAATAAGAAAATGATTAAGAAAAAAATCATACAATTGGTGTTAAAAGATGATATCACATTCAAAGGAGTTATACTTTGATTTGAAAACACAACCTAAATAAATCAACACACAATTCATTAAACTTTAAACTTAAAACCCTAAATAATCCTAATGGTAAATGTTTTCAACTTGATGATTATACAAACAAAACTACAAATGGAATACAAAAAAGATTTATAACAACTATGTTTTGAATTTTAAAGTTAATCAACTAAAAATTATAATGAATGGAAGCATTAGCCTTAGACTTTAAAATTAATTACCCCAAAATATTATATGTAAACCTAAACAATTTTGATGGTAAATGTCATAAAAATTAATAACTATATAAACATATACAAATGCCATACAAAATAATCTTTTAGGAGTGAACGATGAATTAAAATTGAAACACAATGAAAGGAAGAAAAATAAAATGAATGAAATAAAAGTTTATTCTTTTATCTTTAGTGTGGTCACCAAAACTTGAAGGCCCAACATGAGACCTTTTTCATTCACCTTCAAAAGAAATAAAATGAATATTGTTGCAAATATTTTTATTTGAAGATTTGGCCAAATTTCCCCCTCAAAATCCAACCTATGATTGATTTTGATTAGTATTAAAAATTGTGCAAATATTCATAAATGTTTGATGTCTTTTTAACTATAAATTTATCAAGCCTATTCTTTAATTAAATTAAGTATATCTTGCATTAAATGGTCCAAAGTGGAGGTAGAGGACTATTGCCAAAAACATTCTCGCAATTGTAATACCCACATTTGGGGTTAACGGTTTATTGTCATCATGAGTTTGAATCAAGCTACAAATATATGTTACAATTCCTTTGCAATACCCACATTTTACATTATAATTTTTGCAATTGAAGTCCACAATTTACAAGTGCATAAGTAGGTATGATGACATGTGGTTAGGTAGGTTTTGCTAATAAGTAGATGGTTTGCTAATAATTAAAGTGGCATTATTGAAAAATGTGTATACTCTTTTAGTTAATTTTTGGAGTAGGAATTAGGTAGAAGTTTAAGTAATAAAATATATAGATTTTTCCAAGAAATAGAAGTTTATCCAAGAAGAAATATAGGTTTAGCCAAGAGATACAAGTTTAACCAAGAAAAAATATAGGTTTAACTAAAAGAAATAAGTTTAATTAAAAAGATATATAGGTTTTGCCAAAGGATAAAAATTTAACAAAAAATAAATATAAATTTACCCAAGAAATATAAGTTTAACCAAGGAGAAATATAGGTTTAGCCAAGAGATATAAGTTTAGCCAAGAAGAAATATAAGTTTAGCCAAGAAGAAATATAAGTTTTGCCAAGAGAGAGAAGTTTAGCCAATAAGATATATAAGTTTAACCAAAGGAGAGAAGTTTAGCCAGTAAGATATATATGTTTAGTCAAGAGAGAGAAGTTTAGCCAATAAAATATGTAGGTTTAGCTAAGAAAAGAGAAGTTTAATCAAGAAATATAAGTTTAACCAAAAAGAAATATAGGTTTAGCCAAGAGATAGAAGTTTAATCAATGAGATATATAAGTTTAGCTAAAAGATAGAAGTTTAGCCAAAAAGAAATATAGATTTAACCAAGAAATAGAAGTTAGTTAATAAGATATATAGGTTTAGCCAAGAAATAGATGTTTAGCCAAGAAAAAATACAAGTTTAGCCAAAAAAGGAGTTTTGCCAAGGTAAGTAAGAGATTAATTGTTAGTTCATAGGCAGGGCTAAAATTTAGGTCAGTAAGGTAGCTAGGTGGGTGGGTAGTATGCAGGTCAGGGTTGGAAAAAAATTGGCAACGAAAAACAAATGGTCAAAGGTCACCAACCAAAAAAGATTGACTGTGGTAGAATGTTCGTTAACGTAAGATAAAAAGGTGAATGAAAAACAGGCGAATCTTCCAGCCCATCCTATGGACAGAACAGCCAACTGGTGCAGTCATGGGGGCTGGTTCACTCTGACCATAACCATCATTAAATGTGTGAGAACTGTTCAAAATTATGTGGAGGGCAAGGAACAGGTTTTAGGCTCTTCTTAGGTGTGAGGGCCCATTTGAGGCCCGACAAAGAAAAGTCAAAAAACCAGTTCCTTACCTTCCAGTAAACTCTTTTCAAAATTTGGAACCTTACAAAAGTGAAATGTTCTGTCTTAATCAAATTAGGATCTTTCATGAATGGAAGGTTCACTTTTATTTCAGAAGGACAATATTATGCCAAGGCAGGTTGTTGACGACTGCATGGAGAAAATTTGAAAAGTTAATTTACATAGAATATTGTTCTATGTATTCCAGTGCACCATCATGCTGTGGTGATCATGGTGAACATCTAGCATTGTGCCACAACTTGCCACTTTTGTGGCACGTTAACGTGGAGTTCAATAAAGTTGTTCATTAGCCTTTGGATGAGCTACAGCCACCAATTTGCTAATTAAAGTCTAGGTTAGAGAGCCAAAGGGCCCAAAGGTTGAGGGTCTAACTTGAAATACATCCAGTGGCTCCCTCTACTTTTATTACTGCAATACCACGATAGTGATCCTGGTCCCGGAGGGATTATCTGACTCAGCACTGGTGTGCGCCGGGACACATATTCCCAACAAGGTTTGAAGGCCCTGATAACGCCTAAGGGGTGAGGGTCAAACAACTCTTGGAACCCACGATCTGGCAATTGGGTGTTCATCCCCACTGTACCTTGCCCATTTGAAGGCCATAAAAAAATATTACATGTATGTATGTAACACATAAATAGAAAATCAGTTCATATTTTTTAACTTCAAAAGCTCATTATTACAGATTTGATGTATATATATTATATTTTTTAATATACATGTTTTATTATTCAAGTTGAAAATTTAAATTTTGTCACAAATTTGTCATATTGTTGATTTTATGGCATGTTAATAATATGTAAATGAATGACACTTTGTAAAAAATTGTATTGTGATGCAAAAAGTGAGTCACCTTACTTGACAACCACTCATTGACTCTATACCACTTGTCAAAAAATATTTAACTACCTAGTTGCACCTTTTATGTATCTACATAATAACCACTTATATTCCTTATCTACTTACCTATGATAGTTACCCACTGAAATAAATAGTACAAGGGTTTAAACAATTGCCTATAAGAACCTTGGTAACATGGTTATGGTTCATCCAAAATTAAATCATTAACAAGGTTTCCAATGGATGGTCCATTTGTGGGTGTTGGGATTTGTTGCGATGCATTGGTGTGGAAATGTGCAAAAAGTTGGAAGAATAAAGTTCAAGGTTAAGTAACAAGATAATGATAAGCATTCAAATGTGTCTGTTATCAAATGATGATTCACACCCACCTCCTTATTGCTTTGTTTAAAAACAATGGGTTAGTTAGTCGAGATGACATGACAAAATAAAATTTGTTGTTTGAAAATAATATTTTTAAGATCATTATTTACATGTTGATAGAAAAAATAATGCCTCAAAAAAATGTTATACCATATTATTATGTAAAGGTATATTAAAAATATTATTAAAAAGACAATCTTGATCACATTTTAGAATGGTTGCATAAATAACTATAGAAAGTAGTTATAAGAAAATCTCTACAAATAAAAAACTATCAAAAAACCTATTGAGATATTTGCTTAAATACCAAAATTATCTACCAAGCTTTACTTGTTTTTTTAACAATTTTAAATATGAAATCAACTTTGATTGAGGCATATGATATGACTTGGTTTCTAGGGGCTATAAAATGAACAATTGAAATGTTAAATTTGGATTCAATTTGAAGAAATTATGAATTTTTGAAAAACAAAATCAAAAAATACTTAAATGCACCAAACAATTTCAACGTAAACTTGACTTAACATTTAAAAATGTAAAAAACTAAACAAGTGTTACACTTTTCATGGGTCATTATATTATGATTATACTTAGTCCCTTTCATTTTTTGATTACAATGGGATAGCATGGAAATTAATCAATTGCTTTTGAGTTTCCAAGAGACTAACAAATTATGCTAGTCATGAATGCATTTATTTGCACATATTTTCCATAACGAACTTTGAACCTGCGAAACCAACCTTGAGAGAAGGTAAAATGAATTAACTATTGAGAATCCATGTTTAATAAACGAGGTATTAATATTGACTAGTGTGGTTCGTGCCATTGAACACATATCATGATATTGGATGAATTTGAAAAAGCAAATCTTCTTTAACTTAAGGTTGAAATCCAATTTCCATTCAATATTTTAATAATTTTTTTTACTGAATTTTTAATGACAATAATTTCTCAAATTTTTACATGTCCCATGTTTTAGGTCTAGACATTATGAAATTATCTTCATGCAACTATATTCATTGAGGGCTTTGCAAAAGTACCAAGAATGCACCCTAGTTTCCATTGGTTTTGTTGAATTTTCAATGAAAAATTATTCAAATTTTTGTAACTCCTATACAATAGGTCTAAACATTACAAAACCAACCCCTTATTATTGAAGGTTTTCCAATTGTATCAAGAACAAAATGTATGGTGATGTGGTTTGGGGGACTTCAATATGAGAAAGAAAACAAACTGCCTTCCTTGATAGATGGAGACTGGTTTTAGTAGGGAGGGGATTTTTTTGGTGGCAAATCTTCAATATTTTGCAATTCTAAAAAAAAGTTGGAAAAAAGTGTTTCTTCACCAAAAAGTTGCCAATTTTATGAAATCAGAAAATTGAGAAGAAATCACAACAACTTTTGAGTGGTTATTTTGATGTGACAATATATTGGTCATGCGTATTTTGGTTCTCATGCAATAAAATTATCCTTAAAGTGGTCCTTAATTTGGACTTTAATTTCACGTTTAATCTCCAATTTCACTTGAGTTGTTGAATATCTTTAAAGTGAATAAATTTTTAGTGAAAGTCAATATGAAATATTAAAACTAAGTACCAATAATATTTATTGCACATGATTTGAAAACTTTTTTGAGTAGTTAGTCACAATAGTGAAAAATGCCTAAAACAAAATTAGGGATGCAAGATGAAACTTATAATTCCACCAATTTAGGGGATAAAAAGGAGTTTGACTTGTCATTTTGTGGCAATGTGTTTTTTTGCAACAATTTGTTTCTTTGGTCCTCATTTTGGTTGTCTTTGTAGAGAATTATAATGTGTTATGTTAAGGAACATTTGTGATAAGGTGAGTACAAGTTGAAAATATTGGCAACTTAACTAACCTTCAGTTATTCTCACATTTATGAATTTGGCTGTAAAATGCGAGATTTCAAATTTCAAATAGTTTTAATAAATGTCCAATGCTTCATAACCATGATTGTGAAATCAAAGATATTGTGCAAGTTTAAGGGGTTCACAAGGTCTGATTGGGGTAATTTAGTTTTCATTTAAAAAAAAGGGTTGAAAACATCTCCCCAATAGTAAAATGGCATGTACATTAAATCAATATAGTGTTTATTGTTCTCCCTTCTTCACCCATAAAATGGAAAAAATAAATTGTTTAAAGTGCGACTATTTAAATCTCATCACCTGGGTCAATCAAAAACAATATCAGCACTCTTGATGGTCAAAATGACTTCCAGATAATTGGTGATTCAAAAGAGAGTTGTACACAAAGTGATTGCTGACTTCATCCAAAATTAGTATACATGCCATTTTACTGGTGTGTGGACTAAATAAAAGATTTTATTAATAGTATGTGATATAAAATATTTATATTTTACAAAATCTCAATATATGATATATTAAAGCAAAAAGAACATCAATTTAAAAAATTGTTAAAAAAAAGAGTTATGGACTTTTGTATAGTTTGAAATGGGTTATATTTTCATAAGCCCATATGATAATTATTTAAAAATGAATTTCAATTTTTTAAAACATGTATAATAAAAAACTATTAAATTTTTTAGTTCATTATTCACCATGTAATTCTCAATTAACCAATGCTGTCATAATAAATGATCATTTTAACACTACCTTATGAACTTTTAAGTAGTGACAGATCTCATACAAAATAAACTACCTTAACTTGTAAGCACCCTGACCATCTTGAATCATGTCTCAAATTAGTGTCATCAAACGTTTGTGAACTTGAAACAATGGACCTTATTTCATTAAACAATGATGTCTGTATAGAGACAGGGTTAAAATTTGGAACGACAAAGAGCAAAGAAATGGGCATTGGGAAGAAAAGTAGCACATGGACCTGTCATAATATGCTGTAAGTGGATGGTTCACTTTCTTGAGTGTGACTCTTAGTGACCAAATTAAACTCAAGAAATGTTAGATTTGGACTCAGAGACCCTGATTTAGTCTAAGTCTGGCATATTTAATACTATTTAGAAGCAATTTAGATGAATTCTAGGGTTTTTAGCATGGTGCCAGTGTGGGTGCTGGTTCACCCAAGGCTGGATCATGGGCCTGAGATAATACATATCCAGGTGCATCCATGCATATTGACAGGTGGGTTACTTGTAGCATATTGAGCTGATCCTTGGAAGTTTTCTTAGGGTTTTTATCACTGAGAATTCTCTCTCTTTGTGTCTAGCTCTCTCTCTTCAGGGGCATTTTGTTATCAGAATGCAAAGTCATGTGTGTTAGTGGTCTTGAGTAAAGAGTGTACTGAACTTTAATTTTTTTGTGTGTCTAGAAGAAAGGTCATGTGCCAGGGATGTTATGAAAAAAAGTTGCACGTATTAACAGACACGGGCTTCAATGCTCTCTGTTGAATGCTTTCTTGCTGAGGCACCAATCTCTTACCATATTCTGTTAAGTATTCCTTGGGGGCAGCATACACATAGATGAATCCTTGCATGGCCTGGTGATTTCATTCCAGCTACAGAGTTTTCACAGTCTGCATAGTTTTGAAGTATCCAGTGGAAATATGCACTGTAGGCTCTGGACTAATCCAGTAGAGGTTGAGGATTCAAATCACAATAGGTGAAGACTTGATTTTGCTTGTTACCCATGATAGTCAACAGGTCTATTATGTGGTTCACTTCTCTTGTCAAGGAATTCAGTCTCTGAGGGAACCGGGGGTTTTAGGGTTGTGAAGATCTGGACAACAGAATCTTTTTTCATTATCTCCTCCTGTAAGAAACTTGCTGTAGCCCTAGTAATCGAGGTGAAGCAACACCCAGTCATAATTTTTGGTAGGTATGGCATTATTCCTTTTTTTTTTTGCAATTTTTAACAGGGATTCAGTTGTTTGATAAGCTCCCTGCAATTTGCACAAAAAATTGGTGCTGTTGTGCTTGAGGCAAACAGGAAGAGGGTATTTTATTTTTCATCTCTTGAGAAAATTTCAATATTGGGAGTTTGTGAAGTGGATTGGGTTTGATTCACAGCTTTTGTTCCATCAGGATTTGATTGCAAGTGGGTTTGATTTGCAGCTTTTGTTCCACTGGGATTTAATTGCAAGTTGTAAGGCCTGACTTTAGTTTCTCATCTTGCACTGGAGACATAAAGACAGATTCCAAATGCATACATGTCCCTTGTTAGGGAAATGTAGAGACATGAGACATGCATGGAAGGTATGTTTGTTAATGCTGCGTTGCCACAGTAATCATGTGTTGAAAAATGTGTTGCATAGACAAAAGCTGTTGCAACTGTAGGGTTGCCTAACACTCTGAAATATTTGTCTGTAAGAAGAGCTGGGAAGCAGATAAAATGAGGTTTTTAGAGATGCACTAGCATAACACATCCTTATGGCATAAGGCTTAAACTAAATGGTCAATTCCTGTGGTGATGAGGAAACAACAAAGTCAATTTCCTCTGGAACTGAACTTGAATGCATCATATTTGGTGCCTGAAAGTTTTATTGGCAAGAATGAAAACATTGGAACCATTGAGAACTCAAGTGTCAAAAATTCCGAAAAGGAATGTTTCACAGTTTTAAGGAGTTTCAATTTGTGATCTCAGCAATTGTCAATAGTGAGGCAGGATTTGTCATTCTGCTTGTTTGTTTAGAGTGTCCACATCAGACAACATCTGTCTATTAGGATGCAGTTGTAGGCTTTAGTCCATATCAATACAGATTTTGTGGGTATGAATTAGGACAGCTGGAGCACTCAAAGAAAGAAATCTTCAAGTAACCCATGCATGTTCAAGGCCCGCACAATAAAGGAACACGGTCTGTCTGGGTGCACACATTCCAGTTGCAGTTGTTGCAATAATCTCAATACTTCTGCCCTTGCTTACATTTCACATGTCCAAAAGAGGGCATTCCAGAAGACCATACTAGGTCAGGACATTTTATGAACACTCTGCAAGCATTGATCATGTTGCCACATTTGGCCTAAATGTGAAGGCATCTACTCCCCACAAAATACCCTAGACTCACAGCAACTTCAAATAGTCTATTCACGAGCATGCTGTCCATCTATCAATCTAGTACATGCATAGAGGACTGAAAGAAAAGTGGATGCATTAGGACAAATGGCTGCTCTTGCATGTGATGGAAAAGCTCTGTTGACTTCTCATATTGTTCAGGCTAGCTTTGGAAGCTTTCTACTTGACAAGATTCTGTCCAATTTTGAAGTCCCTGGTGCCATCGCAGTCAACCATGCAGGGTTCAATTGCTTGAGGATCAAGAATAGTGCCTCTGTATCTGGTTATGCTTTGAAGCCCAGTTCCTCTACATTCACCAATGAGCAGACATCTTAAGTCAAGCTGTTCAATTGTGTATTCCTCACAGCTTGAACACACCATTTTAGTACCATAACTACCAATAAAGCCATGTGCACTTCCTACATTAGCAACCAAATTGTGAGACCCATCATGTTTGTTTATCTGCTCTGACCTGCCAACCCTCTGCTGCTAAGGATTATGAAAAGAATCCTCAGCAGTCTTTCTGTCTGTATTTTGCTTTTTGGCCTGCACAAAACCATGAAGCCAGTGAAAAACACACACTGTCACTTCAGTCCAATTTTTGCCAACAAATGTTTTTGGAGGGTTTGTGGAAGCTTTGTGTTGATCCATAAAAGGCCAGGACATCTTCACAAAATATGCATTATTCAAGATGATTTCTTGTTTGAGCTGATCACCTCTGAAATTCTGCTTTTGTTATTTTGCTGCTAGTAGGAGCTTGACTTGCTTTCCTATGAAGTAGCTGTATGAAGAAGTTTCTGCAGCCCTAGGGAGAGACTTGTGGTTTACGTTGATGTGCAAAGTTGTTCTTGTTAACTTAGATGTAGGGTTCTGGATTGCTGTAATCATGAATTATTAGTTCTAAGAAGTGAGCAAAGTCTTCAGTCCTGCTGGCAGGTAATTTTCTCACAGTTTGAGTTCTTGTCTTAAACCTCAACTCAAAGCTTATATGACCTTAGTTTCATATCTTTCTTCCAACACTCATGCTATTCTGTATGCTGGAAATTATGATCGTGTTGTTTGAGTGGATGCATTTTTAAAAACTCTAAAAGGGCTGGACTGCAACTAAAATGCTGCATTGAGTTAAACAATGTTCATGTCTGAGGAGCCAACAGGATGCAGGTTTGGGCACCTGGGAAGCTGGCCATATGATGTCATACTATAGTAGACAGTTTTCCTTGTCATGGATCATAATTTAAACAAAATCATCCTTTTTCAAAAACATAATGAGACAAAAATCCTTTACACTAGAGAAGGGGCACATGCCCTTTCTCTAATACCCCACCAACTGTAATGAAATTGCAACAGACAACTAGCGAATGCATGGCAGGAGAGACCTCAATAATACAAGCAAAATCATTGAGGCAAATGAGAAATGCACAATAATTTTTTGTGGAATGACTGCAGTGCATCCCCTTCTGACAACATTAACTTTATGCAGAACATCTGTCATCTGCCTCTCATCTTGAAGAATATCAGATATTCCTATTGAGATGAGAGGCTGTCTGATATTCTTCCAGACAAGAGGTGGAAGACAGATGTTCTGCATAAAGATGATATTGTCATAAGGGGATGCACTGCAGTCATTCCACAAAATGTTTACGCTGCAAGGGTTCCAATAGATTGACACTGCTGCATCAAAACAGAACATACTCATCATAAGATGAGATGATGATGGGTATCTTTTGAACGCAGTTTCTGTTGTCCTTTCACAAATCATCATCCCAAGCAGTCATATTTCCATGATCCATGAAGAGAAACATTGGCCTCACACTTTCCATTTTCTGTCTAATCTTCCTGTGTCCCACTCCTAACCAAATGTGGAATAGCCTTGATCGCATCAATATTGCAAATTCTGATCATTGGAGCTAGCAATTTGACATCTACAATCAATAAGGAAACCTTAATGTCAGCCAAGGTTGATCCTGCAAAACTTCTGCAGAATTGACTGAACATGAGGCAAGACCGGAAGAATTCATCATTCTTTTATGTAGCAGTCACAGCCCTCAATAATGTCCATTCAGATTTTCATTCCATAGAGATTTCTCTTTGACTAGTTCCTCAACCAAGTACAAGTATAGCCTACTGTTCTATGCACCAGAAGGAAGGAGAAAATTGAAGAGGGGGAAAGTATGTATTGAGTTTGTCCTTGCTGCTTGTCTTGTGCCACTAAAATGATGGCTTTGTTGTTGTGGAAAACCCATTCAGGCATTGAGGAACTACAGCAGAAGAAAGATGAGATCAAAAGGACTGTGGAGCTGAAGAAAGCAATTGGAACTTCTTTGCTTGTTGTTTGATGGCGATCTGCCAGTTGAGACTTCCATCAAGAGAGCAATTGGAGCTTCATTTCAACCCAAAGCATGAGATGTTTGAAATCAGGAAACAGGTGAAATGTACTTGTGAAGAACAATCAACAAGACCCTATGACAAGGGCTTCTTCTAGGCATTTCTCTCCAAGCCCTGTCCTCCCATATCATTAGGCAGCTTGTCACAAGGACTTTCTGAAAGTCTCATATCCTCAGTCTCACATCTCACATTTGACAATGGTGGCCTGTCAATGTGGAGTTGATAAATAAGATGGAATTGTGATCATGAGGCTGTCAAAGTAGTTGGAGCTCAGTAAGGTGTTCACCATGTTGGGAGCATTTGACAAGTGCAAGCATCAGTTTCAGTTGTTTTGTGCAGATATTGGAAAGCTCACAGAGTTCTGCATCTGCTGAGAACTAAGACAATAGAGGCCACCTTGACCAAGACAGAAAAAGCAAGAACTGCTAGTCTGAGATTTTCACTCAGGTAATGCTCATCACAAAATTGTGACACCTACTCTTTAGTTTCAACTACATGTAGATAACACAAGTTACACAGTTTCACCACCTCAGTGTATGTATGTAACTCAGCTTTCAGCTTTTCTGTTGCACTTCATTCTTGGCTATACCCTGAAGTTCTCCTGACAATGATACCTGTTCCACATGCAAAACTGCAGTGTGACAAAGCTCTTGCAATGAGACAGACTCTTGCCCTACACCTGCACAACTGGAATACATACAGGAAAAATGTTGTGATCCCTTCCCTGCTGGAACTTCTGAAGAATTGCTAGGATTAGAAAAAGGATACATGCATTTGCTGCTGTCAAATTCACTAATGTCCTGAAAGAATAACAGAATACAATTTACAGTGACTTGTTGCTTTCTGGCAAACAAGCAACTCCATGTGTGACACATGGCAAAACTCTCTAAGTGGGTCTGTTGGGGGCCCAGGGTAGAGGAGGAAGGATGGGCTGAAAATGATTTGAGTACAACAAACTTTCTTAGAATATCCATGCTGACTCCAGTTTGTCATTGCAGGTTGTCATTTTGACAGCACAAACACCGTGGGACAGAGAAACACCCTCTGAAACCGTATGGCACAGAACTGACAGAGTGTAGTCCAAAATCTGCTCTGCCCCTCTGATTGATGTCCATTGACTGTTTCTGCCAGATCTCCCTTGCTCCATTTGAATGAATCAAGAAACTGTCTCCACAGTGTTCCATGGTTTTGGGTGTCCCCTTATGCTCCAGGGAATCTGTTCCCAAGTTGTGATTCAGCCAGTTTGTTTCCCACTCTCCTTCAATAATTTCCTAATGGAAGCAGTATCCTCCTTGTTCTGTCCTGTAATCTCATACTTGAGCATACTTCCCCACTTCTTGGTACATAATTGCTGTCAGGATCTGATTTCTGACCCTTTTCATTTCAATGGCTGTTTACAGCAATCGGTTTTTCCATCACCGTGTTTGGAAAGCTCTTGACAAAGACATTTGCAGTCAGTCCATCCAAAATGTAAGTGTTTCCAATCATCTAATTCTGTACCCAAAACTCTAATTTTAGATCTCCCCACAGCCCTATGTTCAAATTGTGATGACAATTGATGACAGTCCGTCAAAGTTCGGAGAGAATGGAAGGGATGTAGTGGGAAAGCTCAGCTGTGAGAGATTGAAAGCCAATGACAAGATTTGAGTGGAAGTCTTGGTCCTCCTCACCTATTAAACGGGCATGAATGCGGATAGCTTTTTTGCAAACAGCCATAAACTCAAGCAAAGCTGCTATAAGTTCTTGAAGCTCTTGAGATCGTAACCTTGTGGCTGGCTCCTCTGACAAGAATGCTGTACATACTCCTAACACACCACTGTTAACCTGCCAAATTGCCAAACAATGTATGTCAGTTCCCAATGAACTTGGTCAATGCATGTCCAGTGCAAAATGATGAACTGTCCTATGTCTCTATTCATCACTCATTGGTAGCTAACATTGGTTTTGATGAGAGTGGGTTCAGTCACATATCAAAGAATCCAGATCTTGGTTCTGATATGAACTGGGTTGCACCTGAATGATCATGCATTGTTGTACTTCCAGAAAGAAGCCAGAAGTAAGCACAGACAGAGTAAAAGGAAACCAGAATCGGACAATAACAAACAAGAAAACAATACATAACATTAACAAATTTACTCTATAGACAAGGAAAATAAAAAAAGGTTTCACATTGGTTCAAAAGAAAATACCTGCACAGCAACACTGCCTTGTAAAATTCGTTGCAAGCTTTGCAAGCGAGGAGCTTGATCTCCATCAAGCCGGTCATGCTCTTCAACTTCTCCTGCCAGTGCTGCAGTACGGGTCTCTATCATTCCAATTGCATTCTCAATGGGTGCAAACTCCCGTGACTCTGACCTCACCACCAGAAGACGGTTCAAAAGAGCTGGAAATGGACCTTCTGTTTGTAAAACTGTTCGTCGCTTCCATTGGTCCTCCAATCCACCTTGATTGCGCCCATTCTTTGTGAAAGGAGTGTCAAAGAGGAACCGATCAAAGACTTGTGAAGTCACCCTAGCAGACCTTGATGACTTTCTTTCTTTCCGAATATCCAAGTCTCTATCATCAAGGACTGGATCAACTGATGTAATTTGCAAATAACACACTCCAGCTTTCAAGTCTCGTGCAACTACTTGTCCAGAATCAGGAATAATGTGTAAGGTTTGACCACCTTCAATGACCATACTTTCATAAATGTTACCCATCACTTGCATGATGTCCCCAAGGCGGACATCTTGTGCCTCTCGATAGACATATTCTTTTCCATCAAGTTTGCCAAAGCGACTTCCATAGAATCCTACACGGTAATATGTTGCATCCTTGAATGGAATTGGGCTTGATTCTTGCTCTTGCAAAGACTCATATATACTACATAAGGATGTATGGCACTTGGACAGTTGTCCATAAGCTCGCCTCATTTTGTGGACTGGAATTATGAGCTCTAAAATGTCCACACAGAAGTGGAAAAGTTCTGCTTGGACAAAAAGTTTGTTTGCAAGTTGCAAGTATTTGACAGCAGATTCAACTGTGAGCTTTGATGCACCGTAGCCTTCAACTTCTGCTGCTGCTGCTTCTCCAACAACAGCACCTTTCAGCATTGGGCATATTTGGCATAAGGCTTCTACATGCTCTTTCCCCCAGATGTTGTCCTTTTGGCCCAGTATGGCCTGCAAGAACCCAATCACATTCAAATTTATTCTTGAGTTTGGACCATGGGTACATAACTCTGGTTACAATGAAGATTCAAAGTTGGATTAACAAAAAGCAGTATAGCTCCTTACAGATAAGAATGCAGCAGTAAAGCAGTGATAGAATGTGCTAATTCACCTGCATAATAACACCAGCAACAGCAACAGCACATTGGGCAGCCTCTGCCCAGGATTGATTTTGTTGATGAGCATCACAAAGATATAGGAGCCACATGATGTGGAGATCAGGTACATGTGCATAAGCCCAGGCCAGCCCATGAAAACCCTCTGTCATTCCATACTTGTCTGTCATTGTTCCTGGCGACTGCCCCTTCAAAAACACACCATTGCATAAGTGACACTAACAGAATATGCACAGTGCCAGGCCAACACCAAATGCATCTGATCAAAAGACATTTATGATAACATCAACCTAAACCTAAGGATTATAGCCAGTATATTTTACTTGAGACAAGGCAAGAAACCTGTCAATTGTTCACATAGAGGTGTTCTAGCTTCCAAGACTCAGACAAAAAACTTAATGCCTGCAACCAAGAATCCATCAGTTGAACCAGAATTCCAAAATGATGTGCACAAACGACAAATCCTATAACATGTAACATTGTTTGGAAGATGCAATGTGTGGCTGCATTTAGCACAACCCATGTGGGATAGACATGTGACAGCACAATTGGGAATTATTTTAATCTGGCAGGACACAAGTTGGTAGTTCATACATGCAAGAACAAACTTAGTTTTGGGTCGTAAGTAAAGACAGGATACTGTGGGCTTACAAGAAGTGCATGCTGAGTGGCAGCATCCAAAGCCTTGAGTAGAGTGGTAGCAAGGTCAGCCATTTCTGACCAGTGCCATAAATCTTCTGATGAACCCTCTGGTGTCACCTCCAGGGGACTCCCAGAAACACCACATTCCTCCAGGAGATGAGGACTTAGACTCTCAGCACCCATTTGCTGGAGTGATTTACGCAGCCTTTGAGCCTCTGCACTTTCCTCTAACCGCCCATCCATCCTTGTTTGAGTTACTTGAACATCTGACATCAGTTCGGACAGGGTTATTGTGAGCATCACCCGTAGTCGTGCAATGTTCTGGAAATAGCAGAATGACGTCTGTGACAAGAAAACCAGTTGTTAGTTACTTATGACACCTGGTCAATTTTGCAACAGACACAGAAAACAAAGGAACATACATTTTTTCCCTGGAAGGAAAGTATGAGAATTACATGCAGGCAGTGCTAGTCATGAACTAAACCCAGACCTTGCAACAAAGAGAGATGAAGAAACCTACTCTGACAAGCAGTTGGAGGCCAACAACAGCTCTTTCCCGTATGGAATCATTCCGGAAAACTGCAAGCCGTAGCAGATGAAATACAACCTGCTTTAGAAAGCGATCATTTTCCCGGCCCATCAGAGTGGCTCCATGAGTTTTAAATAGTTTGCTGAAAACAGGAATAAATGCCTTCCAGAATGGTAACGGTTGACTTCGGCTTAAGAACCCTGTGAATATCGTGGTAATGCAATCCAGTTTGACATAATCAGTCATAACTTTGCCTGCAGCCACTGCCTCCAAGAATTTCTCCATTACTTCCATTATCTGAAGAGTCACCGAGGCACTCAAATTTTCCTCCCATAATTCCTGTGACATTGGTGCAAAACCAAGTAAATTTGTGTTAATTGCTAAGAAAAAGCTATCCAAGGTTGCCACTTTATTCTGTGTCCTGTGACTTCTCCAATTGCTTTGCATGCTTACACACAGTGCTCATAAATATACCACTAAAAACGTGAATGTTGAACATTACTATAAGACAAGTATGGAAAAGCCAGGATGCACCAGTTTGTGGCGGAGCAAAGGGTGGAGGGTGGTGCGAAGTGGAGTATTGCTTTTCCCTGCTGCTGCTGCCTGGGCCTGAACTACAGTGTCCCTCATTGAGTATCCGTTTGTAGGTGATACAAACTGTGGGCTCACCCTCCTCCAAAATGAACTTGTTCCCTCTGGAGTTGCGTGTGGTCCTGACCACTGTGCATCCACCCTCCCAATATGTTTCATTACTGCCAAGCATACAAGGAAATGACTCCAGTAGGCCCCAGAAAGTTATCCCACAGTCTCAAGCAACAAAGGCTGCCCCAGACAAGCTCTGAAACTGATTTAATAAGTTGTTCAGGAGTGTTAAAACATACCCGGCCATCATGGCAAGAAGCCTCCATAAGAGAGATATTGACAGATGGTGATAATTTTTCAGAATATCGGAAGGGCCCAGTGCTTTGCTCTGCCAAGGTCATTGCTCCCATCAATCCATCCACACCTGCCTTTTTATACTGCAAGTATACAGTATCAAGCACACAGATGCACAAAACCAGTTGTGACATGTACACAAACATAATAGGTGAATCATCACCAAATGAATTTACAGTGCAGAAGAGGTTTCAGGAAACCCTGATGATCCCTAGGAACATAGAATACAGTCAAGGCAGGTCAGAGAACTCTCTCAATTTTGGGATACAACCCTGGTACCCAAAATGGAGTATTACCTCAAAGAGGTCCTGGCATTCTTCGAGAAGCTTGAAGAAGAGCTTGGTTTGAGCTGCACTTTGTTGCCAGGTTTTGATGAGAGTTACATCATCCAAGTGATGCAAATACTGAAGCACACACACCAGCACTTCCCGCTTCTCCATTGGCTTCATATTGTAGAATACTGGCATCTCTTCCAATATCTGTCATCCCAAATTGTAGTTTCTTATTCCACTGACTCCTTGTACAACAGTATACAGAGCAATGTGGGTGCCATCTTCTCCACAGGATTCAGAAGCCAACGTGTATCATACTTGCGATGATTGGTTGACCTAGTCATCTTAATGTTGTGGGTTTGACAGTATAGAAATTTAAATATTCAGATTGGAGACCACAATGACCTGCAAAGGTATAATGAGCCCTAATGAAAAGGCTAAGGCTTAATGCTGCAAGGATAACTGAGAGCTGAAATACCTTTACTTCATTAAAAAAATGGTGAATGGAATGTCAGATTTGAGCCTGAACAAATATTTGCTGAAAGGCACTTCAGATTGGGTATGTAGCCATCATAGGAAAGGTGGTTTGAACAAAAGTTCCCATGTGTGAACTGTTTGCTCACAATTGGGATGCTTACCATGCCAACAAGAGGAAAATAGAGCTGGGCAATATAGAGTTTGTCATCAAGGCTTTGGTAACGCAAGTCATACTCATGCTTGCACATTAGAGCTGCTAACATCCGGGCCGCCTTCATTGTAGCCACACCCAATCACCCACTTCATTATTAGGAACATTTCAAAGAATAACTGATAGTCTTAAGCACAAACAAGTTTCAGTTTGGCAATTGGTATGATGCCATGAAAGGTTAGTCAATACCTTGGATTTCATGCCAGGATCTTCATGATCAAAGGTGATAAAAAGCTCATGCACAAATACAGATGCTAAATAGTTCCTGCAAATTCCCCTCAATTAGCACATCTAGGGTGCAACAGCATCATGCATTTTTACTGAGAATATCATATAGTTTAGGAGACATGAAAAGCATAAATCACCTAGATGGTCATATCAGATTTGAGTTCTGAAGACAGGCTTTGTTTGCCAACAGATAATTAAGTTCAGGTACTGAGAGAAAAGTGATAAGAAACTAACCTCTCAGAGGGATCTCGACCTGGCAACTCGAGAAAGAGATCATGATCAGACACAATTTGTACAAAATTAAGTTTGCAATCATGGAGCATTCCTTGACACACACTGCCAAACTTGTCAAGATACAATGCCACCTGCCAAAACTGCAAATGCTTACTAAGGATCCCCTGCACCTACCTATGGTTAATTTTCCTTCTATCTCACTAAATTGAGAGCACATCAAAGCAGACAAAGTTATGACCACTACTACATAGAGAATTGAAAGCACTCATGGAACCATTATGGATGATGTCCAAGAGTATGCAGAGAGCATGATGGCCAAGAGTACAATTATGATGCTGAATTTGGACTGCAGTGCATGCATGTGTTAGGGCATTAAAACTGCACTTAACATTCCAAGTTCTGAGAAACATGAATTGTCACAACATTTTGATTTGCTTACCAGCTGAAAAACTTGTCGAGGTTCAACGACAGAGAGCAAATCATAGCAGAAAAATGCAATACTGGCATTCAGCCGTTTCGCAAGTGGGAGGTTCTTTTTGCACCTCTCATGCACCTCAGTCAGCAAACAATCATAAAGCTGTCCAATGCTCTTAAAAACTTCATCATGTAGCTGCAATGGTGGAAGATCCTCTCCTAGACATATGCCAAGGGTCCATAACATAGACCATCCACAACGGTCAAAAACATCAGTAACAAAAAACACTCATGTAATACAACTAGGTTCTTTTTGCAGCATTCACCATAAGAATTGAATGTTGAACTTTGAGCAGCAAAACTGAAACCCAACTATGACCCTACTCCCACACCCCACACCTCACAATGTCTTTCCTATGCTCACAGTGGTTGCTACCCATCACAACTCTTTCTGACCAACCACCCAGAAATTCGACACTTACCAAGCGGAAGATTATCAATGCAGGTGCGAGACTGCTGAAGGGCCATGGATTTCACTATCAGTTCTAGAAACACCCATGCCATAGATAGTGCATCATCGTATACAGGACCCACTCTGTAGCCTTTTGCCTGCACAACCCATATAAAGGTCCAGGAATCTGAATTTCAAAACAGTCACAGAAAAAAAGTATTCTAACATGTTAGAAAGGCTTGTGGTAAAACCAAACAGTAACAGAGGGAGTTGTCAAATTGGGCACCTTGCTACGTGCAAGGCTACGCCAAACATTGCAAAGGCCTGGGTACACAGGATCAGGGCGCCGTCCGAAATCATCAAATGCATAGTCCACATAATGCACCAAGAACTTGTTTCGATCCCCGCCATCAGTAGACTCTTGTTGTACCCTGCACAATTTTCAAATATTTTTTGGTTGTCTACCCACTCAATTCAAATTGCTCGCTAGCACCAGTTTCTGTAAAAGCCTCTCATCATGTGCATGCTTCTGACATAAGCGTTAAGCAGCAGTATATTTAGTAGAGCGCATAAACAGGTTTCATTCATAGTGGATCTGACAGAACACCAATGCCACTGGGAGGAGATCATAAAACTGGAAAAGGAACTTTCACAGACCATAAGATGAAGAGGAAAACTGTGCAGCACAGAGATGAATCACCTTACAAAAAAATTAAGAACACTCTTGGGACAATGTACTCTGAAAACATAGAAAAAGACAACAGAAAAGGGTTTAAAACAACTTGACATCCTTAGCATGAGCTCATTACCTTGTGATTACATTCACCATTGCACGAAAAGCTGCAACCTGAAGATGTCACTATCCAAGGACATTAGAGCATGATCTGCCAGAAACTGAACAATAGTGTGCCAGCAATGTTTTGCAGGTTTCACATCTTCAGAACTGACAACTGTCACATCTGAATCCCAGCAATTAGCAGTGTGCAAGATTAAACTGTATTACTAGTCTCAATTGATTTTGATCATGAATCATTGTTGCCATACCTGAAGTGTCTCACCCCCATCACCTATCATGCGAAGTAGCATATTGAGAATAGGCTGCAGAAACTGTGGGATAGCAGAAGACTCCACATTTTTCAACCCATTGATTGCCTTTGAACACAACATGAGAAAATTAGAATCTAGCATAGAACATCTTTCTTCCAGAAAATCCATCCCCATATCCAGCAAATCAAGTGCCTATCTGCCTAGCTAATTAAGATTCAGCACCCCAAAATTGTCAAATCACTATAGAGACTGTTACTTCAGTAATGAACATAGTTCTACATTCATACCTCAAGGAGTTCAGGCCCCCATGTGGTAGAACCCTTCAACATGTAGCAGTCATACTCCAAAAAAAAATCCCGTATTTTGTCATTGACAGAGTAAAGGGATGAACATAAGCGTGACCGCAGTCTAAACACCACTTTTCCTTCATCTAAAAACTCCATTCTTTGCTGCACCCAAAACTCTATGGTATTTAGAAACCAGTACAGCAATTCAAGGTTGACTATTTCTTGTTTTGTGCTCTGAGGTTTTCTTGAGCAAGAAATCTTGGAGGAAAGAAAAATTGTCTACATCAGAAAAAATTCCCTAAAAATCACAATTTTGTGTGCAGATGAAAGAAAGCAATTGCCTTCATACCTTGACATTTTCATCAAGATAATTAGGACGTAGTTCCTTCACAACAGGCAGTGTCCCATCTAACCGCTGCACCCTGCAGCCCAAAGAAAAGCATTAGCTTAAACACAGTATTTCATGAGAGTAATCCCCTTCTAGGTGTCATGCTGTAGAATAACAGAGACATTTGAACTCAGTGTTCAAAAATATTTGCTTGGAACAGTGACAAAAGGCAATTTTTGGCACATGGATTCCTGCCATCTGCATCATTTTCTCCAGAATTTGCAGGCCAGCATTGAATTTCAAAGCCTCTTCAGCAACAAAGAGCAAAAACAGTAAGGAGACTTCAGTGGCCATAAGCCTGTGTACACAGGGAGAGAATAAGAGGAAGTACGTACTGCGCTGCAAGCATTAAGGGAAGCACAGAAAAACCTACTACCACCTGTCACCCAAGCAGATGAAAGAGAAGTTAGATAATGACTCTGAAGCAACTGCAGGATCATCCTTGGCTAGACATCCGAATGGTGCAAAGGGCAAACCAATTGCTTGAGAATCAGACTGGCACAGGATCATGCGCAATATTGAAGACAAGGTTCCAATACTTACTGGCTTTGGTGCCTCCAGTTTCATCTGAAGGTCAACATGAAAGAAGGTGAAAAGGAGGTGATGACTGGGTGTCAAAACTGCAGGGAGTCGCACTTTGAATTCATCATGGTAGTGAGGATTCTTTGTACTGATATCCACTTGGGAATGTCCATACTTCTGCATACTACTATCTGAATCCCGAGGGAAGAGAGCCTGGTACAGTGCAATGTTAATTAGACCCAATGACCTACCTGCTAACATCTTGCAAATAACTTTGCTTCCAAAGCTGAAGTAAGAAGCTAAGAATCACTTGAGCTATACCCAATTCTTGCAAACCAAGGATGTTGTCAAAAACACTGTACATCTCCCAAGAGTTTATGTAAAACAAAATGAAACAAAGAATGACTACCTCAAGTGGCGGTTTCCGGATGTCTGAATCATCCTTCCGGAGTTCAACACGGATAAAGAGATTACGCTTTTTGCTCAGATTCACTGACTGAGGATATATGTACAAACAATGCAATATTTGTGCCAATGGCTCACCCTTTGACAATGTCCAAAACTCAACTGCCTTAAACTGCATCATGCCCACAGAAAGAAACACATCAAGTTAGAAGGTGCTTGTCCACACCAACTGTTCAAAACCCTACATTGGGCAGCCTCTGCAACAACTTGTTCCAAAACCACATCCATTGCCAAGTTCACATGATGTTTCATAGCCATAACATCCAATCAAAACACAGGACTCTGCTGGTGACACACTGTAGATGACATTCTTGAGTTTTAAGGGGCTTAGAACTTGGCATCTGATGGGTCTCAAGGTTAAGGCATGAACCACCTACATCAGGCCGTCCAAACTCAGAGCTGCTTCCTCCACTGGCAGAATATCCAAACCGATGTTTTTCTCCAGCACTCCATATGGAACGTCCACTAAATCCGCCCTTTGTATACCCTGCTGAGCCATTTCGTAAGTGTCTAGACATGGAAGTCTCACGGCCCTCACCGTCAATAGATCCATTGAAGCTGCCACACTCAGAGAGAACATCAGTCTCCAAATCACCTCCAGAGAGTCTCTCCACCTCCAACCGCAGTGTTGCCTTCACAGGTTTGTGTGTCAAGCGTTTTGGATCCTTTGGAAGACACATTTTCAACATTGGAACAAGGTGTCAAATCACAGGGTTCAGGATTTGGGGTGTCTGATCAGTATGATGGACTACTCCTATATCATGAATTCAGTCAGCTGAAACTTGACAAGAGCCTGGTCGAAGATATCAACACAATCACAAACACTTGAGAAAATGGACATGAAAAATTCACAAATGTGCCCACCAGGAGTGTTTCCTCCGTGTAGTTTTCCTTCACACGGTTGAAGTATGGGACATCAACAAGAACAGGCTCATGTTGCCTTGGCTCATGGTGTTTGGAATCACCAGCAACCAGTTTTTCATCACCATCAAGGGATCCTTCCATCAGACCAGATCCCAAGAGTGTCCACTGAGGCAATGGGCTACTTGGTGATGTAAAACCACCAACCCCACCTGTTACATTAGCATCAAAGAGCGGAACTGTTGCCCATGCAAATGGCTCTCGAAATGGCATTATGCGTGCCCATACTTGTAGTTTCTGCTTCTCCCTTTCCAGCAAGTGGACCTACACCCATCCAACACATGACACCTGATATGCACCCACTTGGCAGGAGCCCACAAAACAATGGAGTAGTCACGGGATAATCAAAATCCACTACCATACTTAGTAAGAGTGCAGTCATAACTTATGAGTGACATCACTCACAAAGTGCCAGACCATCATCTTCATCATAAATAGCAGTGATGTGTCGCCATGACTCCCTGCCAACTTCATCAGTTCCCAATGCATGGGTGTAGATAAGAATACAATAAACCAGATGAGAATATGCAGAGTAGGAAATGCTAGGAAGCTTGATATGAGTAGGAGCATAAATGGTTGAAGTGGAGCAGCTTACAGGTTCTTTTCGGGTATAGACAGAGGGTGTGATACCAGCTTCCTCAGTTACATGCTTTTCTAGTTGGATCAACAAACAAATTGCAGTTGAAGCCGCCTCCAATGAAAACACCGATCTCCTTTGAATCCCGCTTGCCTCCTGCAATCCACATGTTGACTTCCTTACATATCTCCCATCTAGAGATACTCAGCTTGCCAGAGTAGAAACTCATTTAGGAGATACTACTTGTGTTCCACAAATATGTTCTCTTAGAGGCTCTTAAGAAAACCAGATCCAACATCTCAATCAACAAGGATTCACTGGCACTATTACTCTAGCACTGTTTATTACTTCAATGCAGAGAATGGAAAGTCACCCAGTAGTCTCAGCCATGAAAGAAGAGCTGCTGACTCATAGGTATCCATGTGTCCTGAAGGGTATCGGGAGTTATTACTCCAACTGACAACTCTTGCGGAAGGAGTTATTGTTTTGTGTTTACCATTTACTACAGGCAAGGGGAGCAGTCATCTTACATCTTGAAAGTCAGAAGGTAAAAAACGGAAGTGGAAGTCCTCTGAGAGCTTTTCCCGTCTGTCCTTGTTGTACAAACACATTGTGCCATACACAGGCTCTTTTGGACCAAAACATATAAACCCCAGTCAATACATTTGGCTACAAAGTGAAAAAAACTAAGTGGAATAAACTAAGAGGGCAAAGAACTAGGCTATCAACTGCAAGCCTACTGCAGCAACCATGATCTGAAAATCATAGAAAATTAGACAAGCCCCAGAGAATACAAAGGAGATCTGTTCATTATTTGCCTTCCCTTGGTTGTGAACCCTTGGCCATTTATGTGACAGACAAATAAATGAACAGATAACACAAAAAGCTAATCAGATCCAAGCCAAGGCAAGAACTGAATGAAGGATTCTGTTGAATTCTTGTTGTGCAAACATACCAACAAGTCCAGCTTGAAGATTCAAAGACACCAGCTTTACGGATATCTTCAGCCCACTACTGCTGCCACAAACAGTAGAAACCAGTTAGGAAAGCCAAAACCTCCACTCATGGTATCTTGGCTCATCATAAGGTCACAGATAAGCCCCATTAGCCCCATTGATATCCTGCATTGACATACAGAGGACCCACATTGCCACTTCCACCATGGGCTGCAATGTAGATCTAATGTAGGTCCCTGTACAGTAACGGGTACCATTGGAGTGCCATCCTGCTACTTTGACAACCTCATCTCCTAATCCTATGAATTGATCAACTGAGATATTGCAATAGCCACAGAAGCCAATTTGGACGTATGGAATGAGCAAGACTTGAGCAGCTACTGTATGACAAGTACTACACTTTACAATACATGAACAAATATTCCGACCTAGGGGATAGTGAGGCTGGTAGCTCTGAAGTCCGTTGTCCAAATATAAAAGCTCTCTCAGTGACCCAATTGAAAACAGGCTCATATGCAGGCAATGGTGGCCCACCTAAATGCTGCAACCAAAGATACACCCAGCATTTAGAACTAACACCAGTTACAGAACTACCAAACTGTTTGCTTGACTGCTAGTTAATTTGAAAAACTGGTGAGAGCTGTTGAAAATCAAAGTTTGTCATGTTTGAACCTTTCGTGCAGGAACACTATTGATGGTCGATGACTGCCTTCCAGATGTGCTTGGCTCTTCATCATCCATATCCTCACTTGTCACATGCCTGGTTGACAGGCGCAATTCTGCATGCAAGACAGAGACTCAATTGTCAAGACAGCTATGGGAAATCAGATTACTCCAGTCCAGGGTCTAGGCACTACACCCAATTTTGCAGGTCCTGGGGTCAGGGATTAGGATTTGCACCTGTTTCCACATCGGTATCAGGTCCTTCAAAGATTTGTTGCTCAAATACAGGGGGTGGAATGCACTCATAGTGCCCATATTTTCTCTCATCCTTTAACCAGTCTGCCTTGTAGCTTTGGACAAGCTCTTTCAAATGTGGCCATTGGTCCAAATTCCCATAAAGCTGCATCCATACATCCCCAACTAAGAATAGCACCAACTTGGACATGTGGAGTTTGTGTCCATTCACATCTGTTAGTAGGAGGACTATCCAAAGGTTTGGGGGCACAATTCACAGAGGTCTTGAAGTCAACAATGCTCAATGGAAGAAAATTAAGATTTAGGTAATTCCATGTGCACATGAAAGCTCAAGTACATGTTAGTAGAGGGAAACCTGAGGTACAAGATGTGACTTACTCAACATACAAGTGGAATTCTAAGAGTAGAAACTGAGTCAAAAATAGTAGTACCACGGGATCAAGGTCCAAGGCATGTCCAGAGAAAGGATGTTGAATTCGCCTAAACCGTCTCACACTCATGTGATTGTCACCCATTCTCTGCACCAAAACTAACAATCAGATATCTCTTCTGATTTCCCTCCTTGTTGTCCTCAAAGCATTTAGATAGAATGCAGCCTGTTTCAGCAGCTCAAAGTCTTAGGTGGGCCATTCAACCGTTAAACCCATTTGAATGGTTAAGGAAGAGAAGCTAGGACAACTGTAGAATGTCCAAACATGGATGACAATATCAACCTTTGTGTATATGCTCTGTTGCTCTTCTCTTCAAACCTTCATTGTTCCACAATTTTCTTTCCTTTCCATTAGTTCTATCACTTCTTTGTGCTTGAAGAGGACAACTTAGGACAATATTGTTCTCTTTACTTCTTTTCCTGCAAAGCCCTAATGGGACAAAAATTTACCTTTTAAAATGTCTTGCACACTGTTCTCACAAATATTGCAACACATATTGCACAGAATGAAACCCAGCTCCCTTTTGTTGATCGTCCACACAAACCCATTGAGCTCCTTGTGCAAAGGAAAGTTACTTATGATCCAGAAAATGGAGAAATACCCGAGCTATCAGTGAAAAGCTTTCATTGAAGTCCAAATGTGCTGTTCCACTTCATCTGTCTTGGCCCAAGAACTGAGGTGCTCTCAGTCATAGCTGAATGACTAAAAAAAAAACCTGTTGTCCCACGATCTAAGTTTCCACCTCTCCATCCCTTCTTCTACATCAGAGTATGCACCTGCACACAGCCACTCACATCAATTTCTGCACACTGTTTGTCCTCCCTATTGATAAGTGCACCATTCCACTATTAAAGAAACCCACACCCCATATTTCCTGTCCCACAGAGTGCATGGGAGGACTATGGCCTTCCCTCAACCAAACAAAAAAACTGCCCCAGGACATTGTGTTCTTCCAACAAACAAAGATTACACAAAGGCACTGAGAACACAATACGAGGTACTATCTATCAGGATGTCTCTCAATGGCATGATCACATCACCACTACCCTACTTTCAAAAGAATCAAGCTCGCAAATCATGCCAAACAAGGGAAGTCTCACCTTTCAAAATGTTATTTGCTTCCACCACTGCCGTCTTGTTGATCATCGACACGAAACTAGGAAGAATCTCAGCTTCTGCAGCAATGTCTCTCTCACTGGCTCCTCAACAGCTTCTGTCGAAACTCGAAACCTGCTAACTTGAGCAACCAAGACTCACCTGCAAAGTACACTGTGTCTATGCTTGACAGTCAAATGCAGAATGATACCCAGTGTGCAATGCATGCATACGCGCACACACACACTCACTCACTACTAAAAACTTCTTGACACTCTCTCGCCTCGCTAGTAAACTCTTCTTTAAACCCTGTTTGTCTATTTGTCGCAAAAATTCTACAGAGCTCCTCCCACATTCACCCCACTTTGTGTACGAGACTTTTTCCGAGGACCTCAATGGCATCCTCAACACTCACATTGCTGCAAAAAAACCCACACACCCACACCCAACACACACACACACACCCCCGCTCCCTTCTCTCTCTCTCTCTCTCTCTCTCTCTCTCTCTCTCTCTGCTCTTGCTTTTGTTGGGTATTCCTGAAGCAAAACCTTTTTCCCACTCTCTTTCTCTTCGGGTTTGTCAACAGAAGAACAAAACTCCTCAAATCGACCGATCCCTGAACACGACGATGTTCTCAGGCGAACCCAAACCCTTACGTGCGGGTGTCTGTGTGGAGGTGTGCGGAATCTCTGTCTCTGTCTGTGCAGTGTCCGTCCCGTAAATCAGACGTGCCCACCTCACAACTCTCGATCGTCAGTACCACCACACTCTCTTTTTTTTTTTGAAGCCACAAATGTTTTGATTGAATGAGGCAAAAAAAAGTTAGCACTCTGAGTGCATCAATCCCAAGAAAACAAAACAAAACAAAAAAACCTGAAAATGAATCAATTTAATTTTAAAAAACTTGAAGACTAGAGAAGAAACATAATAATGATTTATTATTATTGTTCATGTGATTGATTGCTACTAGGTTAATGTAGATGATGATGATGAGTGGAGAGAGAGAGATGGAGAGAGATGAAGAAGAGAAGAAGGGAGAGAAAGGCAAACGCGTTCATCATCGTCGTTGGTGAGCTTGGCGATCTTTCCCGAAATAAGAGCTTTTCTTTTTGTAGGCTCCTATTTCCCTGCACTTCTTTCTTTTCTTTCTTGAGTCTTCTGATCACACCCACTTGTGCACTTACACTTAAGGTGCATTCACACTTCACATCTAATGTTAAGGGATAATCTAGGTGGCATCTTAGGTGGCACCCAATGTTAAATGGGTGATTGTTTTAATATTAAATGAATGTTAACTTCACATAAAATCTTCATGATAACTAAGTTGAAGTCCTAAATGACTAGCTTGGTGTTAGGGGACTTAGTACCAAAGTCCTTAGCACCAAGTGTGAATGCACCTTTTATTGTGCTTTATTACATGAGTCCACTAAAGGTGCATTCACACTTGGTGTTAAGGACTCTAAGGTTGAATCCCCTAACACCATGCTAGCCAATTAGGACTGAAACCTAGTTACCCTGAAAATTTTATGTTAACCTAACATTCACTTAACATTGAGCTATGGCCCATTTAACATTGGGTGCCACCTAGATTTTTATTTAACACTGACTTAACATCAAGTGTGAATGCACCATTAAATCACCATATCCCAATTTATTTCCTTTTTCTTAAGTGAGTCTTATTAGGCCCTCTTTATACTAGGAGTCGGGGCCAATAAAACTTGGGGGCCAATTTTGAGCATTTTCAGCTTGTTGCTTGGCCTCAAATTACTAATAAATGCTCAAATAGGGGGCCCCATGGGTTGTTGCAAATTGGCATCCCAAATTCCATGGTATCCTTTTTTTCAGCCTTGGGGCCAATAGAAGGCCATAAAGTTCAGCATTTATTTATTAATGACTTGGGGGGGGCAGATTGAAAAGATTTTAAAAAATTTCAGCCCCTGGACTGACTCCTGGTGTAAAAGCCCTTGGGGCTGATTTCAACTGTTGCACCAATAGGAATGCTTGATTTGGGTTGAAAATAGGCCCTAACTCCTAGTGTGAAGTGGGCCTTTTTATAAACTCTAAAATCACACTACCACTTCTGGAATCTGCACTAAATGGATCATTATGGATTATAATTAGGGGAAATCTGGTGATTAAAAGACCATTACAGCAGCAGGTCCACTGGCAGTTAGTAAATTGACTTGTACATTGTTCATTTGGATGGACTACATCCTTCAAATAGCTTCATAATGGGGTTTGGACTTTGGACATTTTATTAGACTAAACTCCATTAGTCACAGTTACATTATGCACGGGGTTCACACTAGTAATTATTATTTTTCAATGAAGTACAATCACGTTTATGCTAGTTTAAAATTAATAGATTGACTTTGGGTTAAATACATGTGTGAAAAGATTCAGTGCTCATTAAAAGCTTTGCAATTAACATAATTATTTCTCTTTGTTTTGGTTGGATATGATGATTTTGGTCTAGTTAATTTTATTTCAACATTAAAATAGTTTCTCATTTTTTTTTTATTGTCCAATTTTCATGTTTATGAGTAGGGTTGAGGAACAATTAATAAGACATCTTAAATGTTGATAAATGTGCTTCTAGAAGCCTTGATAAGGTATAATAGGGTGGAGGTGCTCTTATTACATCAATCTCCAAAAGGCCTAATCTCCACAATGCCTAGTAAAACAACAAAATGATTGCTTCTAATTCGGTGGCCATAATGATTGGGCTCACATGGTAGCATTTAAATTGTCTTTCCTCTCCTATTGTCCAAGTTTGCATGTTTATGAGTCAGGCTAGGACACAATTGACATTTTATGTTGGATGTGCTAAGCTATATTAAAGGCCCAAATAGGGGGTGGGTGGACCTTCTCTACAATCACATTATTTAGCACTTATGGATTTGTCCATTAGATTATTGAATCTCGCCTTAGATGAACTAGCACCCACACTTGAACCATGCTTGGATGAACAACTTTGTTGGATGAAACTATAGAGAAAAAATGATATGTAAAGTAGGGTAGCTAGCCTAGCTTAGGTAGGTAGCATTTTTGGGTTGCTCACCATCCTAGCCTAAGGAAATAACTAGGTTCATAGCTTCCTAATTTCTTACACCATTCTTCCCACTCACCATTGCTCAAACCATTTTTCACACCACCATTGCTCAAGCAAGCTTCCCACTTGAATGTTCAAGCTTAGTTGCTTGCTAAAGGCATTCAAGCCCACACACTCAAGCCACTACAACCTACTTTTCAAATCTTGAATGAAAACCCAAAAAAATTTATGGAATTTTTGTTTAAATGTGTGATTCACCTTTGATGCATGTCATCGTTTGTTGATAACCCCCATGGTCTATTGACATTCACCATCATTTGGCAACACTACTTCAAGTTGCTATCACTTGCACAAGTTATTATCACCGTGTTCAAGTTCATTGGTCATGCTATCTTGTTATTTTTATCATCCATTTTTTCTTTCTTTTTTAAAGTAAAATTTCATTTATGATTTCATTTTTTATATATCTTAAGTTACATTGATGATGGGAGGAAAGACAAATAAATTATTTTTTTACATGTATGTTTTGATTAGAGTTTTTATTTTTCAATTTTTTTAGTCCTTAAATAAATTAGAACAACTCATGGAGTTTTAATGAAATGATCACGTCTCTTCATTTGCTTCCAAAAAGGAACCTTCAGTTCTAACCTACCTATAAGGTAGTCTTTGTTTCACCTCCAAGCTCCAAATGTTAATTTAATGAATTTTTAAATTAATTTTCAACTTTCAAATGCGAAAATAAATGTTTTTGAATATTTTTTATGATCAAGTTGAATGTGTAATTTAAGTTGCTTAAGTGATTATGAAACATTCCATGATGACTTTTTGAAAATGTTTTTTTTTTTCAAATTTCAAGTACATGCCAAATCAAATATAAAATAAGTATGTCTTTTGCTTCACACCCCCTTTTACACACATGAATTATCAATTAGAAATTATAATGATATGATTGCCCAAAAAAAAGTTATGAATGTTTTGAAAGACATGAAACATACTTGAATTTTTTGAGGAACATTCTATAATAAACAACTTAGTCACAATTCAAGTTTTTGATGGATTGTTTATTTGCATCAAGGTCCCAACCACAATATTAGATTTTCTTCTATTTGTTATGAAATGATTATCCATATAATTAGAACATTGTTTCTCCATTCATTGAACACAATCAACATGTGGATAAATGGAATTTCATGTCATTGGTGTCAAAAGTTGCAACGATTGAAATTGCACCATTATGGCCCCATTTCAACATGTGTCACAATTGCCATGGAATTTGAATCCCAAAGTGAAAGGGTTCATCTTTGTCTTGCCAAAAAAATATGAACTTGTCATTTTTCAAAACAAGAATTTTGACATTAAATGCATCATTTTTTGAACAATGCATTTGATGCCCATGTTTATCATGTGTTTATAATATTAAACATCGAGCATAAATAAAGGAAATCTTATTTTGTTATGGATTTCCCATGCTATAATTATTCTAGTTACCACATTCACTTGTGTTATTTGTGAACTTGCTTATATGTGTGCCCCATTTGTAGATGATAAATCATCCCTACGTCTTCAATTCCTAATTTATCTATGGAATATATTGGGATATTCAAGAAATAGATTTTCAATTAGCTAGTCCATGAGTTGCAAAACCTACCTCTCTTGTGTGATCAACATGGTAATATCCATTTTCAACAATGTGAGTATGTAAATACAATCATTGCATTTAGAATCTTGTTATGTAACTTTTTTTCTTTGATTGTCCATGCCTTTAAAATGATTTATGTAATCCTTTAGTCCATATGCATAATATGTATGTCATGTAAAAGCTAATTTGTGACTATTTGATTTCATAATTTGCATGAACTAGATTTTTTTCCTCACAATAGTGCCATGTTCACTTTTAACCCAAATTTTTGTGACCCCCACCACCTCTTCCCCCCCCCCCCCCCCCCCCCCTTAAACAACAAAATAATACTCCATATCATACCTACTCATTTCTTATAACAATACAAGAATTTTTTTATCTATTAT
>Ga0116227_10000724_pt1 | contig 67154 bp, 61 predicted proteins | sample S1TSphgellanicum_FD_89693 | JGI IMG/M metagenome (GOLD analysis project Ga0116227, IMG submission 89693) | Host-associated microbial communities from peat moss isolated from Minnesota, USA - S1T2_Fb - Sphagnum magellanicum MG | ecosystem: Host-associated > Plants > Peat moss > Unclassified...
AAACATCGAGCGTACGCAGAATAACATCGTACCCGATGCCGAGAAAGTCGGGAAAGAAAATGGAGGTGTCAAGGGCGCAAAGGAAGACGATATAAGTTCAACACAGGTAAAGAGATGGGTTGTATTAGGCTTGCATTAGGGTTTAGGGTTTTAGGGTTGTAGGTGGAGGAGAAATTATCCCTAAAAAGAAAACTAACTTGATGTATATTAGGTATAATCCATGACAAAAGTGTGCGGATTTAGATATCATATGTAATATGAATTTTGGTGAACTCTTTTGAAGGCTCAAAGGAGGAGCCCTAATTGACAAGAATTGGGTGCCCCCCTCCCACCTACCCCCCTCTCCATTTTTTTTGGGACACAAAACTTTTCTCAAAATCTTCTTTGTTGAGGTAGAATTTGAGAAATGAATAAGCTTGTTATGTCGAAGGAGTGATAGTAGGTGTGTGCACATTTCGTACATTGGTTTGGTGCAAGCTTTTTTCATCAAAATCTTGCAAAATTTTATTTTATAAACACATGGTTGATTATTCAAAAAATTGTAAATTTTAAAATTAAAATTTATTTATAAATTTAAATAAATATTTCTAAAAACAAGAGAAAATTTAAAGGATGCCAAATTAACACAAACTAATGGCAAAAACTTTCCATCTCGACAATCAATTGTTTATATTATAGTTTGTCGAAAACTCTCCATCTCAACAACCAACCGTTTATATTATAAAAGATTTTTCCTTTTTGGTAGGACATGTTCATCAAAACTATGTATGTTTGTCAATGTGCGAGACACATGTCATGAAGTCTTGAGCTCGGGCTTTTCTTTACCACCTGTCAAGTGCTTTTTTGTTTGTGCCTTTACATGTTTGATCTTACTTGGTGTCACAAGAGTTTCCCAAACACTCTTCCAATTTGTGGACGACATGCAAAAAGCCAAGCTCGTGCAATATGCCACTTTGCAAAAACTTGTGTCACTTGTGCTCTATCCCCAAGGCTACATCAATTTTGCAAAAACCTATGTCGCTTGTGCTACATCCCAAGGCTATGCCAATTTTGCAAAAACCTATGTCATTTGTATTATTATATCCCAAGCTACGTCAATTTTGCAAAAGCCTATGTCACTTGTGTTATATCCCAAGCTATGTCAATTTTGCAAATACTTATGTTACTTGTGTTACATCCCAAGGCTACATCAATTTTGCAAAAACCTATGTCACTTGTGCTATATCCCAAGCTATGTCAATTTTGCAAATACTTATGTTACTTGTGTTACATCCCAAGGCTACATCAATTTTGCAAAAACCTTTGTCACTTGTGTTATATCCCAAGCTACGTCAATTTTGCAAAATCCTATGACACTTGTGTGATATCTTAGGCTATGTCAATTTTGCAAAAACCTATATCACTTGTGTTATATCTTAGGCTATGTCAATTTTGCAAAAATCTATGTCATTTGTGTTATATCCCAAGCTACGTCAATTTTGCAAAATCCTATGTTGATATAAGATATGGAGGTTGGTGAAATGAATGATTGCCATTCCAAAAAGGTTGGGTGCAATCCTCCTTTTGGGATACTAGAATAATACTATAACCTAATAAAAGCTTGGATATTTTTGTTTTTTGTTTTTTCAAAGTAGTGGACCTGAAAACCTCATGGATATCTTTTTTCTTGAAATTTCTTTTTTTTTAAAATTTGGCAATTGGTGAAAATTAGCCAAAAAAGAATTTTTTAATTTTTAAAGCATGAAATGCAAGCCTCCTATGGCTCATCTTGGAGATGGAACTTCATGATTCTCACACATCCTTGAGTGCTCCCACTAGAAAACAAGGGGGTGTGTCACATTGTGGCCTTGCTATTTACATTAAAAAGTATCTTAAGGCAAAAGAAGAATTATGGAAACTCAAATATTTCACCATGCAAAAATATAATCTTCAAATTTTTTTAAAAAAAACTCTAAAAAAAACCAAAATCCTCCAAGATATTATAACTCTAACTAATCTCAAGTTTCAACACAAGCCAAAATATTATTATCTTTCAAAAATCTTCGTATAAAAATAGACCTATTATTATTACCTAGTAGGGGCCAAAATCCCTTAAGCTACTATAATACTCTATAATGAATCTAAACACAATATCCTTGCCTACCAAGGCAAGGCCAATAAAATTGATTTTCTCAATAACACCTTGGGCATTGGGGAGTGTGTACAAATAGTTACACTTTCACATCTTATGCACTACCTATATGAATGATCCCTTCACAATGTTCCATGGTAGAGGGTCCCTAAAACTTTATTTGAAGGAATCATAAGAAACACATAAAATATATTTCCATAGTATGTTATTTAAAGCTTAAATGCATAGAATATGCATTTTTGTGATACTTTGGAACACAATTTTCATGGAAATTACTTTGAAAAACCAATTACATACTAATAATATGTCCATAAGTCTACAATAAGGCTTGCCTAGTAAAGGGTATCAATATTGATGTTTTGGTTTAAATACTTTTACGTATTAAGAAATAATCCATCTTGGTTTATTCAAACCTATCTCAAATTATTAAATGCAATAGCATCTCCAAAACATAAAACAAAAAAGATCCCACATAATATATTAATGAATTGTATGTGTGTTGCCAAACTTAACCCTAAGAGTCTAAGCCCATCTTACAACCATTTTACCTTTCTTTGAGCCTTACTTAAAAATTTGTTCCAATCTAATACAACAATTGATAACATTTTTTTATCCTATAATTTGGGTGGAACATTATCTCTCTTCATTTTTGCAAAAAGAAATAATCAAATATGTTGTAAAAGGTCTCATTATATTAAAGGATTAAAGTCTGAAAAATTGTGTATATTTGTTGTCGAAATGTAATTATTTTATTTTATTGTTAAAGTGGATTTTGAAAAATAAAATAATTGTTCAACACTCAATAATTGTTGAACCTGAAAAAGTACTATAATACTCTCTAGTCTCAACCAAAGGATATCCAAGCTTTTTTTTTTTCATGATAATAATGGCAATTTTAAGGTTGAATGAATTCAATATAAACTTGACCATCGAACAATTATTGGTTGTGCAAGTTAAAAGCCATATATGCATTTTGAAACATAACAAATTCAAGGTTATAAGGTACTAGTGGTACCTGTGACCTTCGAACACCCGTGGTCATGCCACTCCAGCCACCTCGAACACGCAATGATCTCGACCGACGTTGTGCGGGTATCAGAATCAGCCGTGTGTACCCTCAGGTTATCAGTCCAGGTATTTACTCCTTTACCCGACGTGAAAAAACCCAAAACCTTGGTTCTGACATTTTGAACCTTGATTCCCGAAAGTTTTGAAAATTTCCGTCTAAGGGTTCCTTGTACTCCTCTCTAGTAAATAATCCCATTTAGTCTATTGGTTACAATTTTAAAAGTTATTCGAAATAATGTTGTCAATTAAAAACCCTTATATTTGAGGCTTCCTATTTTGCATGCCTTGTTTTTCATGGATTCATTTGATGTCGATCTTGTTTCTTTTGGTTCACAAATGAATTCATTCAATGGTTCATCTTATTCTATTTGCACATGAATTCACTCAATGCTCATCTTTTTGGATTCACGTGTGGATTTTGCTTTAATAATTTCATAATTATTAATTTTTTCATTACAGGTTTATTTATGCAAATATTTTTTACAACATTCTAGCCTAGAATAAAAATAAATTTCAAACAAAAATTGAAATGAATACCCTTTTTGGTAAATGGGTTCGGTATATAGTACTTATAGCATTTGACATGGCCTAATGATGAATTGAACATGGAATCATTTATTTGCAAGGTGGGTATGAATTCCACCCACTTTGTGTGGTGGCTTCATGTTTGCCATGTAAACAATAAGAGACCCTACACAATAATTCTTTGGACAATATGGTAATTTATATGAGTGTTAGTAAAAGAAATGAAAATGAAAATTGGAAAATTTTAAAAAGTTATTAAAAAAAAAAGAAAAAAGAAAAAAAAAGCTTGCACATTGTTAACATTTAAGATCAATTGAAATTTTTTTGGGGCAACACATGATGTTAAGGTCTATTTTAGTTTTGTTAGTTCATCTTCCATGATGGAGGTTGCAATTCATTACATGAATTTGTAATTTGTAATTTCCTTTCACAAACTCCAATCATTTGTTGGATTTGGAACATACGTTTGTGAATGATCTTTTATGTAGACTTTCATCATGGTATCTTTTGATCAGATGAAGACCCAACAAAATCAAAATAACTCACATGAGCATAGAGAAATCTCCCAACAAAATTGAAAGAACAAAGAATTTAACAGAGAATTGGTTGGCCCAAAGTTGAGGCCCCACTTGGAAATCACAACACTTCTTTGTAATGAAATTACCTGATGCAATTTGCTCAACAATACTATACAAAATTGGGGTTGGTGATATGGGATTTCAATGCAGTGTCCCTTCAAGATTGTTAGGAAAAAAAAAAACCAAGGAATCTCTGTACAAGGCTTACAGGAAGTGAACTTGATGAACCAGGAAAACTCTGAAATGAATGACCCACAAATTTCACAATGTGTGAAATAACAGATGAAAGGGGAAAACTCAAAAGAAATCTTCAGTCTCAGCAAAAATATCAGATGCACATCAAGAGGATTGGTCACGTGGAGGTTTGTTGCACTTCACTGACAGACAAATGAGCTGGTAGATCTGCAGCTTTGGGGTTGCGCCTTGTAGCCTTGCCAATTGTCTTTTGCTTACGGAAGCGAAGACGAGCCAACTTTTCCTCATGGATTCGCTTCTTTTCCTGCTTCAACCTCCAGCGCTCTTGTCTTTCGCGTTCAGGAACGCCTTGCCAATAGACCTCGCCTGTCATTGGCCAAAGCCATTGCTCCTCAGGGTTGTCATGATCATCTGCCGCCTCTGCAAGGTCTTCATCCATCATCTTCAATGTGCTTAACCTGAAAAATTTCAACCACATTTTGCCTTGCCGTGATTCAAGCCTGTGTTGTTCTTGCATCAGCCCTGTTTGAGGATCCATATAGATCATGTGCCGAGCACTGTGATACGCCCACACGTTGATGAGTCCGTCCAGCAGCTGGCAATAGCAATGTTTGCCCTGAAAACACAACAATCACATAACTTCTCGTGGGGGCTAAAACTGAACCAGATTTCTTTTGGCTAAAGAGGTTTCTTATACTTCTCGTCCTTTGAAAGAGCAACCAAAAATGCCCAAGACTTTCGTTTACAGTAAAATATTACCCCAGAAACAATTCAACTTTGCAGAGAGAAGAATCACATTCTGAGACATCTGATCAAGTATCTTATGAGTGCAGGTCGTGAAAAGAGGCAATTGCTTCCATTGGGTCTGTTTTGAATTGTTAAGATTACCTCACGCTTAGATCTGGCAAAGCAGCAATGCTCATGATCATGATGCTCCTCATAATTTTGAAAATCAAGGGCATCCACAAACATCCTGTCCATCCACCCAAACAAAATGACATGTTTGCAAATGTTAAGAGCAAGACTGATCTCTACACTGGAAGACAAACCTGTTCACATGAAAAAAGAAGCCTGTGAGAGACAGACAGATTGCACCCTAAACCCAAATTAAAAATATTAAAAGATCCAGTATGGTGAGACAAGGGTGTACCTAGCAAAAAGCACAAGTTCCACAAATGAGGATGTCGGCAATGCCCAGCAATGTAAGGCTGACCAGGTGCCACCATCAGTTGGCATGGGTGGCAGATCTGTCCAATTTGAAGGCAACCCATACATTTGCCTCCACGCCCGGACAAAAGCCTCCCTGCTTAACCCAAAAAATATGGATCAAATTTTTTTGAGTCTTTCTGCATCTCTCAAACCCTGTGGAGAAAGAGAATAAAGCGGTGGCAAGGAGGAGGAAAAGAAAAGGTTCTGAATCATATATCCCACAAACCAGGGCAAGTGTTATGGGTACATGGTCAGCAAACTCATCACATTCACAAGCTAAAACCAGGAGTGGTTTTGAGGGGTTTTGAGTTATGCCTGCAATGTCCAGCATTCTTTGCATCGCAGGTGGCCCAAAAGTCTTGAGGTCCTTGCATGGGAGAGTGTGGAGCTAATCCTCCAGTATGGCTATCTAAGTGAGCCCAGAAGTACAGAGTGTCACCATCTTGCCCTGTTGTTGCCACTCCATTCAAGGCTGCTTCAGCTTCAACTGACAATGCAACCTACATGTACACCATGTGCATGTTGTCAACAACCTTGAACAAAACAAGAAGAGTATGCTTTCAAGTTTGCCAAGTGCGTAGACACTATAAGACAAAATTTCAATACCAGAACAACCACTACCATACTTTTAAAGGGAGAAACTCCTGAACCAAAGTTAAGTTCAGTTTGTGCAGTGAAATCTTGCATTGGTAGGTGCCTGATAAAAAATTTATAAGCCAGTTTGGAAAAGAACTTTGGCCAATGGAAAAAATCACCCTACATTTCTGCTTGTAGCCCACCAAGGCTGGAAACCAATCCATGCATTCTTGTGCACATGATCAATTTGTTTTGCAATTGCAAAAAGGGCACTATATTCACACAGAGCATCCCGGTAGTAAGAGCCATTGAGGAGGGCAGGCAGCCGTGATTGTGCATCCACATCATCATCCCCTGGCCGCTTGCCTGCAGTTGACTGCAATCCATCACCCATTTGGTAAAACAACATATTTTCCTACAATACATTCTCTTAACCGATGTATAAAACTGTGTGGCAACAAACTAGCACCTGTAATCAGGTATACGTACCAAACTAATGCCGCGATACAGAGGAATCTCTCGGTGGAGGAATGGCCAAGCACCTGACCCATGGTAAGGCTCATAAATACACAAGGGTTGTCCTGAACGCACAAGCTCCCCCTCATCACGTTCACGCAGATCATCAATGTGTACCTCTGCCTTCCTAACAAACTTTGTGACATCTTCCCATGATGACTGTGGCTGTTCTATCCTTTCACTGAGCTGTAAAACAATTTAGAACAGAGATCAGTAGTAACATACACTGCAAGACCCCAACTTTCTTTCCAACTAAACATTGATCCCCTTTCTGTGGTGGCACTCTCACTGAGAGCATAAGTCTGTTCAAAAGAGCTGAGACTTTTTACCTCTTCCTTCTCAATGAGCTGGGCTTCAATGTCTGGCTCTCTTATCCTTGCTTCTGCCAAACTGAAACCATCAAGCGGGTCAATCTGACAAATCTGAGCAGGAAGGGCCATGGGCACATATGTTAGATTTGCTACTGCAGTGCCACTTTTGTGTAGAGCCCAGAGATCCTCCAAGACTGCCACAAGGTGAGAACCCCCAACATCCTCAACCTGGGAATCCTCCACCTTGGAATGGATGGAACCTTTAGGGTGCAAAACCCGGGGTGCATAAGATGGGAAGATGAGATCCCAGCACCAACCTCTGTTTAGCAATTCCACTACCTCTGAGGGCGATTGTGGAAGCTCAACCTCTGCTGGAAACTCAAGAATGCTTTCCAACAGTGCACCATAACCTAAGTTCACATTGGTAGCAAGCAAATTCTTAGCACTGGACTGGCCAGCTGATGCCATCACTGAAGTGTCTGGGCTTAATTTCACTCGGATGATAGCTTCACTCAACTTGAGATGGTCTCCCACCGGGAAAAGCAGGCCATTTACGCCATCTACAATCTGAAACAAAAAACCAGCCAGAGAATCAAACATCAATAGAAGCAGTTGATGGGAAAAAATAGACCAAAACCAGTAGTCAAGAAGGGTTTAGGGTTTACCCTAAACCATAAACTGTCAACCATAAACCAACAGACAGAACATGACCACCAAAATGGGAGAGACTCACTCACATGTTGCCGGAAAGCAGTGCGGTTTGGTGCAATGACTGGCCGTTGAAGACTCATGGCACGGGTAACAATTGCTGGAAAAGTCTGCTCATCTCTGAGAGAAGCATAGATGATGACATCTGACATCCAAAGAGTTCCAGTCATGTCTCCACCAGCACCCACATACTGAACGGTCCCATTTGATAAACCCAGGTATTGTGCCATTACCTGGTATCACACAACAATTATTATCATGCTTGAATTTCTTCCTGTCTTCACATTCTAGACCATCGCTCACTTCTGATCAATCTACTTTGTTAGGATGATTACCTGCAAAGCCTCACCATAAGCACTCGATGTGTTGCCAGAACTGTAGACCAACAAATGCACAGGACTGGATTCTTTGTTCAGCGAAGCTTCCAATATTGACAGTGCTCTGGCCACTGCTCGTATCACAATTGCATGTTCTCTCCACATGCCATGGTAGAGGACAGGGCTCCCCACCATAACAATGACAAAGCAATCAGGCTCCAATCCTGCCTGTGTACGCAAGCTCTTCCAAGAATGTCTCATCATGTACTGCTCTGACTCCCAGACCTCCAAAGGTGATCCAGGAATCACAAAAAAATTCCCAGTGTCCAGAGTAGTGTAGATCATCTGTGAGAAACAAAATCTAGAAGCCTGTGGTCAGTAGGCAACAATACTGCTTGCAAACTGAGAGTGCAAACTGAGTTGAGAAGAAAAATGAGAGAAACAAGAAGAACTTTAAGAACATGATCTTCAGAGGATAACTTGAAGGCTTTGAGAAGCTCCGGACACTTTGGATTAAGAGGCCTAAACATCATGAAATGAGCGTGTAGCTGAAGGAGTGATAGTAAACCTGACAGATAAAGCAAGCAACATTACAGATGTGGGGGAATTCTTTATACGAGAGATCCAAGGAGAAGAAGTGATTGGAACACACATTACCGGAAGCTCATAATTTGGAAAAACAACAACATCTGCTCGTCTGAAGCTTGATTTCCAGTCATGGATAAGACCCTTGGCATCAGCTGACTTGTACATTTCCAGACGGAGACCCAATGCATCATCAAACACCACCCAGATTACTGGTACTGCTCTGAATGGTTCCTGTGCAAGGCTGGATAAAATATCATGGCCATTAGCAACTGGATCTCTGGAAACTCAGGAATGTGAATCAAAAGAGTGCCATGAAAAATGCTAAATTTATGTAGCTTGAGGTTGTGATGGAAACATGACTAGTATGGAATCTCAATAAAAACAAGTCTACTGAACTGCAAAAAAGGACCTACCCACCTGGATAAGACGCACTTCATGTTGAGAGACATTGCAATGATGCCATCATAACTGCAAGAGGAAATGATATTTAGGATGAGAACAAAACAACAATTTGCATGGGTTAGCATTGACGAAGGTAAACCTACAAGGGTGAATTTCTTTTCCTTCCAGGAATGCTCAAAACCTACCTTAGCTGACTAATTTACAGCATTTGCAAACCCATCTACTAAATGGGTAGTGCAATTTGTGCCCAGTAAACTTACTTCAACCAGTCTACAATTGCACTGTACTGTTGATCCACTTGTAACTCAGTTACAGGCACTCCCAAAGCTTCCCAAATACTTCGCATGTCCCCGTCCTCCATTGTAAAAAGCTGTAGACAAAATAAGCCAACATGGTAGACGACATCCGGGGACATCTCCAGCTGTCACTTTCTTTTGTTCCAGCACTGAAGTAAAACACATGTTGTAGCAGCAAAGAAGATAAGAGTGCTATACAGACAACATCTCAGCTACTAATAAACTCTACAGGGTTTTGTATCTGGCAGCAACAAGTCTTGTTAACCCCCAACCACATCCACCACAAAACACTAAAATGCTGCAAATTGAAACTTTGCATGAATGCAGCTGAAAATGAAAATTGCACACCAAGAGGAAAAACCCTTTTACCTCAAGAGTGTATCCGAGCACTTGCAATGCCTTTGCAATTGATATAAAGTACAAAGAGTGAGAACTTTGTAACAAATTTGGACATACCTGCATCATTCCAAACACCCAAAAAATAAAATCTCTCAGCAGAGATTCATTCAGGAGATGCCCGGCAGCACCCATCAGTATGTGTTCTGAGGAACAAAACACCCTGCAATCTGCATTCGAATATGGTTGTTGCTCGTGCACATGTGAGAAGTGTTTGATTTGTGAAGCAATAATGAATGAATGAGATTTAGGGTTTTCTCAAGCAGCAGATTGATTTCAAATTCCACTGAGATTGAAAGAGAGTCAGAGAGATACCAGGGCAAGATGAAGAGGCCGAACAGCAGAAGGCCTCTGCTCATTCCGCAATTCAGTCAAGCTAGGTCTTCCTCTCTCTCTGGACAGCAAGAGCCGATCCATGGTGACAATGCGGGGAACAAATTTCACGTCATACCCATACACATCCTTTGTTGAAGAATGCACAACAACAGCATGAGAGACAAAGAGGTCAGGAGAATTGGCTGAGAGATCAAGGTGGCGAATGAGCATGAGAATGGAGCCTTGCATCACTGTCTCCATCACCAGAAAAGTCAAAACAAACATGATGAGGATTTGGTACACCAAGGACTTGTTGCTGCTGCTGCTCTTTCCCACCATCATGGCACCACCACCCACTCTTCCACCACCATTGCTGCTGCCTCTGTTGCCATGTCCCCTGTTCTTCACTCCCATGGCATATCCATTCCCATTCCCATCTCTCTCACCACCACCACCACCACCACCATTCCCAAAATGGACTGCAGTTGTATGTGGTCTCTTCAATGGATACCCAGGTACTTTGTGAGCATCTCCACGACCAGAACTTCCAGGGCCGATATCACCCATACCCACTTTTTTTTTCCCCCACCACTTAAAATGCAGCTTCTTCTGCTCTTCAACACACAAAACTAGTAACTACAACAAAACAAAATTCATGAAGGAGAAGACAAAAGCAACCAAGCAAGCAAACTATTGGAAGGAGAAAAAAGAAAACCCTCAAATAGGCCGGAACAAGAACAAGAACAGAATGGAAGAGCTTCTCAAATAGTCTCAACCTGAAGTCAGCTTGAAACAAAACTTGCGCCCAAAGGGTAGTGGAAGAAGTATCAAGGATCCAAGCTACATTTCCTTCCTAGTGCTCTCCCCTCTTTCCTCCATCCTCCCACACAAAAAGCAAAACACCCATCACAACAAGCATGCTCCAAATGATGATTCTCTTTCTCTCTCACAAAAACACACTCTCTCTCTCTCTCTCTCTCTCTCTCTCTCTCTCACTCATCTCTGTGTGTGTCTGTGGATATGGAAATCATCAGAATCATCACCACCAGCATCATCTGGGATCATTCAACAATGGGCCAAAACAAGGGACTCATGGTGTCATGGTTGTGCACCCCCCTTATTATAGCAAACAAGTTCAAACCAGCAACAGCTAAAATCGGAAATGTGTCCACCATGAAGTTCATCATCATCAGCACAGAAGATGAACTCTTCAGAGAGTTACATATAGTGGACATGTCAAGAAGAAACACTTCCTTCTAGTACACACACACACACACATATATATATTTCTCTCTCTCTCTCTCTTTCTATGTGTGTGTGTGTGGATATGGAAATCATCACCAGCATCCCCACCACCTGCATCACCTGGGATCATCATCAAGGGTGACACAAAACACATTCTTTTTGTGTAATGGCTCTGCCCCTCATTTGTAGCCAGCAAACAAGTTCAAGCCAGCAACCAGTCAAAAGAGGAATTTGTTTGCAACCATGAAGTTCATCACTAGGCTAGCACAGGAATTTATTATTATTATTATTTTTATTTTTTTTTGAACTCTCATAGTCTTATTGTTCAAAGTAGGCATTAGCACTTTTGGCATGAACATTTTGTTCTCCTCTAAAAGCAAGCACTCCCAGAAATTTGTTTCTTAGTGTAAATTTGGTGGGCTCTATATATTCATTCATAAATGTCCATTCCTACACAAAAGAGGAATGATATTATACTTATTCTTTTAAGAGTTTGAAAGAAATTTTCAGTGTTGTGTGTGTAAGTGTAAAACTATATAAATCTACCTTATGTCCTGTAAAATAATATGAATGTAAAAATAAATATGTTTACATATGATTTTATAGAGCCTTGTAAAACAATGTAAGTGTAAAATAAATACACTTATATGGTTTTATATAGCCTCTCTGCATTGGGGGAATGCCCTAACCCAAGAGTTTTTCATTTTCACCTTACACAAAAACCCCCTCACAACCAATAATAAAAACTAGTTGTGATTGTCTCATACATGCTTGGTAAAACTTAAAATCATACATGCATGCCTACTATCTTAGGGCAATAATAAATTTTTACAATATAAATGACAAAAATAATACAAACAAATTAATCGATTAAAAATTAATTTCATTATGATTTTAAGTTTTCATCAAAGCTTTATTGAAGTTTTTAAAATAACATCATATTAATTTTAAATATTTATATGTCAGAAGGAATTTTATATTAAAATTTTTAGTTTATTTTAAAATTGATGTGTTTTATTTCAATGAATTCTTGCATTTTTTTTCAAATCACTTTTTTAAGAATCTCATTTTAATAAAAATTTAAAGGAATTGAAGCTAATTATTTGTATTTTTAGCAAACACAATAATTTTTAAAATTAGCCATATGAATTTTATTTTTTACATTTCATAGTGATATAAAACCTCATGGTAACAAAAAGGCAAGTGACAACCCCAAATTTTTTTGATATAGAGGCATGATTAAATCAATTACCCACATTCATATTTTGAGGAAAACCTAACAAGTAGATGGGTAGACTTCAGAACAACCCATCAATTGGACGGGTGCACCCAAAATCTACACATGAAGGATGAATGGTAAGTGATCAGGAAACAATTTTCTGTTGGGTTCCAGTTCCCTAACTAACTAACCATGGTGTTTAGCTCAGTTACTTTCTTCTTCTTCTTTTTCTACCTACCTACTAACAACAACCCATAAGCAGGTTGTTAATAGGTAGGTAGTAAAAAACAGCCCTTACCTATGTATAAACCATCTATTTACCTAGAAATTGCCTATTTTCTTACCTATCTGCCTATATGTGTGTGTGTGTGTGTGTGACCTATTTCTTACAGATTTGGTTACCAAGGTGAAACCAAATATTACCTCGGTTGAAGTTCATCCACAACTGAGTGATAATGGACATCCAGTGGATGATGGTGTGAACGGTCCATGTACAAGGGCCTAGAATGAGGGTGTATTTTTAAGTCCTAGGGATGTGTAAGAGACCTCTTGTTGTAGGCATAAGGAGACTCCTTAACCAATCTTAGGCTTTAATTGGGATTTATGATAATAATTGACATTCAATTAATTAGTGGGTTATATAACTTAACCTTTAAACTTCATATGGATAGTTGCCCCTTATTATTTCTACATCAATTCCTCTTAGCCAAATTTCGATATGTGTATATCGTAGGATTCATGTCATTTCTTCTCTCTTTTTACCCTTTTGATGTTGTATTTGTATTTCTCAAGCTCTCGAGCAACTTGAAGTGAAGATCTAGCAATGTCAACAACATCCCTTTTTCGCTATTTGCTTGTGCAACTTATAGTGGAGTGTCAAAGAGTTGGGAACAATCAAGGTTAAAAAATTGTTAAAAAAAAAATTGTTTTCTTTGATTATGTGTAAATATTACATATCATTTTGGATGTGCATTTTTTGACGATTTGTGTCTCTTTCTTCCCAAGTAAAAAAATTGGAACAATGTTATTTTTCACCAAAATCATATGGATGCATTCTATTTATTTACCCTTGAATTTTACCATCAATGAATCATGGTAGCTCCATCAAATTCGTCAAAAACATCAAAATTTTGAAGGGAGCTCTTAATTAGAATAGTTGCATTTTCAATGATGGAGATTTTTCATTTCTCAACTTTTCGTTTTTTTAAAAAATAAATTTACCTAAAAAATTGAGCTTCAAGCCCCTTACAACTCTCTACTTAGGCAAAAAAATTTAACTTTTTACACTTTAGATTATTATGGGGTTATTATAATATGTTTGTAGCTCCCTCCTCTTGCTTGGGACTATTTTGATCAAATGTCAATTACAAGTAGTGCATGTGATTGTCAAGGGGGGTTTCAAGATTTTTGTGATATTGAGAATTTGGAATTTTTTTGAAAAAATTCAAAATTATTTAGATTTATACTAGGGGAAAAAAAAAAACTAAAAAATTTCACCAACTTTTTTCTCAAAACAAAAAAGTAGTGATTTTTAACAAATTTGTTTGAATTACCTTGACTAACTATTGAATGTATATTTTCTTTTTTCAATTCATTTTTATTCATTGCATAAATTACCTTGGAAAAAACTATTGCACAACATATCCTCTTTAAATTTTATTATTTTCCCATTATAAAAATGCTTCAAATACATTTTTAACACTATTGATTGATTTGATTACATTTTCTTTATTTATTTTTTTGTAGGATGTTCATTGTTCATTTTTGGAATGCCAATGGCAATACTTGTCTTTTGTTCACTTTGAAATGTGCCATACTTGTGTAAATCTATTAAGCCCTACATTTACCCTCTTGTACCCATAAGGTATATAAAAGATAAATGATCAAATATTTACCCACCCAACACTAGTTGAGAGTCAAGACCACCAGCATTTTAGTAGCTCCATCATTTTTTAGGTTCTAGAATTGACAAATTCTTTGGGTGATTTTGCTTCTAGAGAAAACAAAGCCTATCTATATTAAGCTACAAATTAAAAAGATACCATATTATTTGGTACTCCAAAAGGCTAAAATTGTGCAAGGTTTAATATGGTTGTATAATAGATATGCTTTTAGCCAAGTAAGTAATATTCTATTGAGAGGTAGATTGCCAAGGTTCTATTCTTGGAGAGGAGAGAAGCCCAATTTGAACAACTTCTTGTTTCTCTAAAAGCATTTAGAGTAATCTCCTAGCCTATTTGGAAGGCACCTTTGTATCCATGAATATCTCTCTTCAAAAAAGATGAGAGGATCTTACACCTAACTTACTCCTTGAAGTGTGGGAGAGAAATATTTAAAATTAGGGTTGCCTTCATCTCTCAACCCCTCAACACCATAACTTGAAGAAGCACAAACAAAAAAGGTGAAATGAGCATCAATAGTATATACTTTACAACAAACCCAAAACTTACATGTATCAAATACATTTAAGAAAGCTCATGAGTCTGTTAAGCTTACTTGCAAAACTCACATATGAAGGGACCTTTCTTTGGCTTTCTCCCACTGACTGGCAAGGAAGATGTGGTGCTCCAACACCACACATGTTCGGTGTTTTCTTCATGTTTACACCAACTGGCAACAACATGCTTACTTATGTCAGACTAAAAGCCAAACATAGGATTTGTCCATTACACCTCGACTCTGGATTCTTCTAATATTTTAAAATTCAGAGAAATCTCCAGCTCTGATTTTTGGAAAAAAATCTGAAGCAAAGAACCTCAGGTTTCCATTATTTCAAAATCTCAAAGAACTAGCAGTTTTCATGAAACAAACCAGTAAAGAACCAAAGGTTATCGGGACAATTTTTTGATTTTCTTTTTTCAAATTTTCAAGAACCAATCGTTAAATATCAGAATCACTTCTAATGAAAAAAATTTAAGAACCACAGTCATGAACCTAGAGAACCATCCTCCACACAGAAATACAAAACACAAACATCTTCCACAAAATCATATGAGTGAATGAGGATAACACATCATTTGGAAAATGTAAAGACAAAGTTGCCCATGCGGTAAGCTTTAGTAATTTCCCAAAATGGCCATTTATGAACAATTGCAAGGCTTTCTCTATGCACATCTATTTGAATCATTTTTGCCCTGCAAAACTATATCCCCATCATGAGCTTTTCCACTTTGTATGTGTCCTGCAGACTCAATGTGAGAACTGTAGACAAGACACTCAGAGACCCAATAGAGAGAAAAAAGAGTATGTTAAGAGTGCCCAAGATCAAAGTCCATTGTGTAATCATACTCGATTGTTGGAATCACAGAAGCAACAAACTTGAGAAAAATAAAAAGGTACCTGCAAAAAATGGGAGTCCCATGTAAAGCACATTCCCCTGGAAAAAAACAAGTTTTGACAGACTCCATTGCAAAGAAAAGTAGTGTGTAGTACAGTCTTTGAACTCATCACTGAAACAAGTATCATACATACTTTGTGAGTAGATTTTCAAAATCTACATAGCATGAAACCTAGTAGTCTGACACACATATAAATAATAATACTGCTGCCATAATATTGCACATGAAGAAATGAGATTCTTGAATGCATTACCATGACAAGTGACCTCTATTTCCAAAGGAATCAATGGGGTGATGCAGCACCATAGCCAACAACATGCTCTTTGCTCACATATATCAACTAAGAGAAGTGAAAGGGGCAAGGGGCATTTGACACATACTTGTCAACTTCAGGATTCACACCACGGGACATGAGAACATCAATAATCTTCTTCATTACTGCACCATGGCGGCATGGATGTACTGATGCATGCTTCCCTGCCATGTGTGGGTGGTCCTCAATAGTCACCTACAGATGTGCAAATTTCAGGATTGCTCAAGCCAACCTTGCCACTCTTACCAGTTTGAAATTGTGAGTTGCTGTCCATGAAAGTGTATGAGAATATAAACAAGGCTCTGCACCAGTAACACTACCCTGATATCTCGCTATCTGCCTGCATAAATACATGTAGTTGCATGCTGATACCATACTGGTTCCAAAAATTAGAGGAATGAGAGTATAATGTACCGTTTTACGAGCATGGTCTTGACTGACATCTTCCAACACAAGATCAGGTTGTAGTAAGTGGCGAGTCTGGATATCCAACACACAACCTGGTGAAAATCCCAAAGTCTATCTATCTGACTATGCTAAATAGATACTCCATGGAGACAACTGAGACTACATAGAGGTTTGTGACACCTACTGAAGCAACCAAAAATCAAATCCAACATCTGCAGTTTATATTGGATAATAAACTGTTGAACATATAAATCATTTTGTAGCCAGTACATTAGAAATAGTTGCAGACCTCATCATAGCCAGTTAACCAGACTCGGGGAGTTTGATAGTATTTGTCATATCTGCTACCCACAATGACAGATTAGGCCCATGCACAAAAAGTCAACTTTCAGCAGTGTTAACAATATACACCACAGAGATGATGGAACCATTGGTCTGATGTCCCGTGGCCAATAAGCAAAGTAGATAAAGACAACAACAGAAACATTTGGACTGTCAAACTAACATCACACAATAGAGTAATTAAGAAGAAATTTGATCCCCTTTGAACAGAAACTCATAACAATGGAAAGGAGAAGACAGAACTCACGTTATGCTGACATCATAAGTGCGAGTTCGTAGAATGTTGTCATCATCAGGTTCATAGGCTATAAAGTATGGTTGAAGGGTTGCCTGCTCAAAAGACACTTCAGATTACATAGTCACTTCCAGAGATCTGCAAACTTGGCATCTTCATGCATTCACAGAAATGAAATCCTGCAGAAGAAATACTTGGGGGAAGAGGAGCTCCCAGAAACCTTTGACCACTTTCCAAGCTGGGTACTGAGAATGGCTCTAATAATCAGACTACAGAACAGGAGCACATTATGCCATGCAGTCATATCTCCCAACAGGCAGTCACAAAACAGCTCTGCCCTACTTTCAGCATTTCCTTTCGCTACATGTCCCTTGCCCTTACAGGGGCATTCGAAACCTTACCACATCATTCTCCACCAAGTTGTCTGAGTCTTCACAATCCAACATGTCTGGAACATCACAGTCTTCATCATCCTGTAGGATCAAAGGTCTAATGTTGACCTTCACAGGCTCTTCAACATCCATGGATGCCACGCACTCTTCCCCTGAGCTTCCTACTGCACCCACTCTGTCTAGAATTAGTCTCAGTCAAGAAAACTAAAAACCTCCAAACACAACCTTCAACACTCAACAGAAGAAGATACCCATTGATTATTCCAACTAGATCCATTGCACCACACAAAACAAGAAAAAAATCCATGCATGTCAAATGAGCTTGACCTTATCAGCATCTCTTCTAAGAAGCCTCCAGGACCCTGTGGAAAATTTCCAGGACATTTTGAATACTGTTCAGTGAAAGAATCTTGTCCTTTAGAATAGCATAAGAATCCAGACCTCAAGATGGGAGCCTGATGCAATCATATTTCTACTCCAATAATATACCAGATTTGTTGTGCAGAACACAATCATACAATGAATGCCACCAATTATCACAGGAACAGATTTGCAAGAATTCATTCACATCATGCATAGTACTTTCCTTTTTCACCATCCCAGCAAACTTTTGTTGACAACACCATTCCATACCTCTATCAATGCCATGGGTTGCTAGCCATCCACCACCATCATCATCATCATCAAGCAACACTTCATCTCCTGCAGCTTCATATTCTTCTTTCATAGTTGATGCCCTGCGCAAGCATGGAACTGTGTTGTGCTATTTTAGAGTCTTCTCTTCTCCCAACAACAGAAGCATTGTCAAAGTGTGCTGCAAACTATATATATATATGAGGTGCAGCATAGCTAGATTGAACAATCTGGATCTCAAAAGAGGTGCAATCACATTCACAACCCATATGTGGCTGATGGAAGATCACAGTCTTGTGTAGAGGAGGTGCATCAGAAAGGTTTCCAGTACCATTTCGAGTGATGAGGAACTGTTTGTCTGCTGGAAGATAAGACTTTCGACTGCTTGGATCACCCATTTCCCTGACACAATATACCTCAAGACTTTGAAAAAGTGTACTTGAAAGAAATCACATTCAACAACTAGTGTTCCACATGATTACTCTTATTTATCTTCCTATTACAAAGGGAGCAATGTTTATATTTAAGTCAAGACTAGCACTATCTGTGTCGGTGGCCATATTGTGCAAGTTCACTGAGCATCTACCAGCTCTAACAATCAGACAAATAGTGTTGATAAGTGGACTCCTTGCTTTCATACACCGTACTACAATGAAACTCAGGAAATTGGGTAGAGATAACTGGTGGGGTAATTGCTCTACTGCTATTATATTGTAATGGTTCCCCCAAAAAAAACCACAGGAAATTCTACAAGCTGACAGAAAACCAAAGAATGGCATACTATGAATGCACACGTTGTAGAAACCAAATGATATTAGAGGTTCAAGTCTGTTCATGGAAACTTATTGCCACCTTCTAAGAAGTGGTGTAGGAAATAACTGCCATGCCACAGTGGCTTTGCAAAAATAAGGTATACAGTAGTGGGTGTAAGATGTAAGTACCAAGACCAAGTTGGGCATTTTGACACCAAGTTATCGCCTGCCTCAACAAATTCGTCAGGTGTAAGCACACCCTTCTCTTTGAAAGCTGACACAGTCCGGGGCCCTGTCATCCTCTCCACCGCCCCCTTAAGAGCCTCATGGAGCCTCTGTGACAGCACCATCTCTTGGGTGCTCTTGATTTGACTATTGTTCCTCTGGTATCTTTATTGTTGCCCGTACTTCAGTCTTTTGACCCTATCTTTTTGCCCCTATCTGCATAATACACTAATGAGAAAACCTATCAGATGTCACAAAAACTCTTTTGCAGTAAAGCGCTGACTAAAATTACATTAGAATACATTCTGTCCAATCTCAAAATTTTATCGATTTCTGGAACATTTGCTTGCTTCCATGTGAAGGACATGCAGCAATACACATGATGACACAAAGTTTTTCCAAAAAACTTCCAGACAATTTTCCCCTTCCTATATCCTTCTGTCCTATCTCTCATTCAACAGATTTTGGAATACTTTGAAACAATTCCCCTGAACCAACAGCCTCTCAACTCTCTCTTTGTAAATTTCTTTTCACAAATCTTATACTTGTTTGTGACTAGTATGGATTACAAAATGGACTCAGTGGTGCCTTTGCTCATATTTCATGTAAAGGACATTGGCAGATTTCCACCTTTCAGCATACTTCTGAAAAGTTTTCACTTTAGTTTCAAATCAAACGGCTTCCAACACCTTCTGGCCTCATATCATGAACCCTGCAATTTTCAAAAAAATTGCAGACTTCTGCTGAATTTCTTATGTCCTTAATACAAAGTTGCTTCCCAAACCTCCTGGCTTTTCAAGAAAGATTTCACAAACCCTAAAAGCTGCCAAACAAACACCCTACCAGAAATTGTGGCGTGCAGATAGGAGTAAATTCCACTGAAATTCTTAGGCCGTGATGCTCCACCCTTTCACTAAATATTTCACACAAAAACCCCTTCCCAGAACTTCAAGTCTACTCAAAATTTCAAAATCCCTAAAGTTGCAAACAAATAGAAATCCTTACCACAGCTTTTCAGCCTACAGAAAGCAAAGATCTACTCATTCATCTGAGCCTCGTTGCTCTTACCTTTTCAGTAGTGTTTTCCAACACAAACATCCCTTGCCACACTTCGTCTCCTCGTCAAGATCTCACAAACCCTAGAGCTGACAAACAAACAGAGAAGCATTCAACAAATTGCAAAAAAGACCCGATTTCCAAAACACAACGGTAGGACTTTCATATGGAAAGTAGAAATTACCTTCCCACACCTTCTTGCCACACCTTTTGAGAATTCTCAGAAACCCTAAATCTGCTGCTGCTGCAGCAAAACGGGAACCATCCTTACCGCAAATTGCACAGCGACTTTCTCAAAACAAAAGCCGAAAAATAGAGTTCCACTAGAAGTAGACGACGACTTCCATACACGGAATTCATTTCCAACTCCGTTCTCGGACTTCATCAACTCATTTCCCCAGAAAACACCCGACTGAAACAAAAGCAGAAATTCTTACCAGAAATTGCAGTCTGCTGATCAAAACCGTCACATAATGCATCAAATCTCGTTGCTGTGGAGCTTCCCGTCCCTATTAAAATTCCCTTCGCATACGCCAGTCATCCCGGATGCTTTCGCAAATTCAGTGAACGGCAACTGCAAGGGAAGTGTGCGCATTGCTGCAGCAGTAAAGCTTCAGAAACCCTAAAACCATGGCACGGTGTGAAAAGAGTGTGAAGGAACTGGGCAGATTCAAGGTTGTCTTTTCGGAGTGCGCTTTAATACAGTGGACATTCATCCATAGACTCTACAGATATGGATGAACATCAACGAATGTGGATGAATCAGGATGGATGACATTCATCCATGATTGTCAAACACCATTCATTTGCTCCCAGATGGCTTTCATCTTTGTGGTATTTTGTGAACCACATTCTCATTAAAATAGTGCTAGAACTATAATTCTTTTGTCCTGAAATGCTAAGGAAATTGTTTGCGTATTGGTCTATACAAGTTTCCTTCAATTGCTTAACACCTAATTTTTCACACAATAAGGATCGAGTTTCTAGTTGATGGCTTGCCATATATTCATTTGCGGTTGCATACTGTGTGGTTTGGCACTAGAGGTTATTTTGAAAAGTAACTACAATTTGGATTAAGATGGGGTTACACCTGTAACATAATTTCGTCACATTTTGTTTAAGTTAAGTATTGGTTCTTTTGGGAATGGGTTTCTATTACAAGTTCAATATGGATCAAGAGAGAAAGGTGAATTCAAGGAGCTCAATTTTGAATATGAAGGATGAGCAACAAAAGATGAATCTAGGTCAAGACTCCATTGATTAAATGCGCAAGCCAAATCCCAAAATTCACATGAGATACAAAATGACATGTTTGCATAGATTTCAAGCTATTCATTTTTGCAAGCTGAACATTTCTTGGAACTTAAATACCCAACAAGATTGCTCCAATGAATGGAACTTGAACAAAGATCTGCATAACTATGCAATAGTCTAAAAAATTACAACCAATTTTTGACAACCTTAAATTCAACAACTATTTATATTGATTATCACCTAAAAAGATCAATTGTCACCTTTCATAACCCTTGGCCACCTTCTACTTGAGATAGATTTAGTAAGAATGTTGCCCCAACTTTTTTTTGGGTGCTTTGTCTTGGGATGCCATGGAAGCTTCTACTTAGAGCCTTGGCTTTTTGTGTTTTTTCCTATCTTAAGAATTAATTCACTAAGAGCTAGAACTTTACTAAAGCTTTACTAAATGGGGTTTCTTGCTTGAGATTAGCCAACGACCCTTTCTTTCCATGTTGAGTTTGAATTGGATATGGGGTTTTTCTTTTTTGGAAAGAATACCAAGATTGCTTGTTTCTTCAATTTAGATCATTGAATCACTGCTGTGCTCCAACACAAACTATCATGCAAGCTGTTGATATTCTTGTAGCGTAGGTTCAGGGCCCAGTTGTGTTCTAGTGGTGGATACATGAACTTAGTGGTGCACCCTCCTACACCATCATAAGCTCTTTGATTGTTATTTGGAATTGTCAAGGGTAGCGTTGTCTCTACAAGGACACCCAAGGGTTTTATAGGTTAAAACATGGTTTGTTATTCAACAAAAATTGACAATATGCAGAAATCCAAAACTTGAACCCATAGAACATGGCCACAAGAACCAAATAAATGTTAACCTTATATAAAGGTGACATCATTGGCATCATTAGTTTTTGGTTCTTCATGTTGCATAAAAGTTTGGGGCCTTACAATTGTGGAAAATAAAAGATATAATGTAAGCAACGTTGCCAAACTTACATGTTCAAAAGGTCCTTTTGAAAACATACATGAAAATGTGCCAAGGAAGTAGATATAAACAATGATTTACATGAGTTTGATAATTAATAGTCAACCTATGTAAGAGTCATTATATTGAAATTTGTGAACCCTATATGCAAATTTATCAAATTTCATAAGTTTCACAAAGGAGAAACCCAAATAGCTCTTGCATGTCGAATTGATAGTTGTCTGAACATGATAACAATCAAGAAACAATTATAAAAAAAATTATGACACTTAACATCAAATTCACTAACAATTGTCTCAAACATGTGTACATCAACCAAGTCTAATCTTGGTTTTGCACCATCCTTTAGACAACCTTCTCCTTCCATTACAAGCGCTTCATGAGGATCATTACAATGTGTTTTTGATGGTGGCACCTATAGTATTTTTTAGCTTGTAATGTGACAAATTCAAACTTTGATGGAAAATTTACATCAACATTACCAGTTGGTGAGGTTAGAAGTGTAAATTTGCTTACATTGTCTACACATGAAGCTAAATCCAAATCGCTAGAGCTTATCGCACCCATTGTGCTTTATCTTTTATTAATAACAAATGCGGAACCTAATGACCCCATCTTAGTCTGTTTTAAGCCAGACGTAGTGGTATTTGAATGATGAAATGCACAACAATTGAATTAGTATCTAGGTATTTTGACAAAACTAAATGGATTGTTAGGCAAAAGAATCACATGTTTATCGCATGACACAAATGATAGAGATCAAAGGAATCTTGGATGTTTATTGAAGCACTCAATTCATGATTATAACAATTATTAACCAAAGCACTTGATTCAACAATAAAGAAATAATTTGATCCTTAACATAATAGTCACTTCATGGGCAAAGGAATAAATTGGTTGACAAATGATCAAGGATACATAAGGCAAAAGAGTTAATTGATCATTAACTAAACACTTGGTTCATAGGCAAAGGACTATATTCATGTGTCGTGTAAAGCAATCAATTACTTAACCAAGCAATCAATTCATGGGCATAAGGGTTTTGTGTTTAACCAAACATTCAACTCATGGGTTAAATAATTGTCTACTTACAAAAAGGATTCAAGTGACTAGGCAAAGGAATCAATTGTTTAATTCAAACCACTAAATTCATGGACTTGGGCATTCTATGCTTACAAAAAGCACTAAATTCATGGGATTAAAGAATCAACTACTTATCAAAGGACTAAAATTAGTGAGAAAGGAATTAGTTACTTAACAAAGCACTGAATTCATGGGCAAAGGGGTTATGTGCTTAAGAAAACACTCAACTCATGGGGTTGAAGAATCATCTACATACGAAAGGATTGAAATCAGTGTCAAAGGAATCAATTGTTTAACAAAACAATGAATTCATGGGCAAATGGATCTGTGGTCAACAAAGCACCCAAATCATGCAAGTAAAGGAATCATCTAATTACTAAAGGATTGAAGTCAATGCTAAAGGAATTAATTATTTAACAAAACAATGAATTCATGGGCAAAGGGATCATGTGCTTAACAAAGAACCCAAATCATGCACGTAAAGGAATCATCTACTGACCAAAAGACTAAAATAAATACTGAAGGAATCAAATGTTTAACAAAACATTTGATTGAAAGGAAAATGATTAAATGAACTACTTAGTTCAAGAATGAAAAAGAACCAATTGCTTAAAATGGAAATGAATTAGTTATTAGATTTGTCACCTTGATTGAATAAGTAATAAACCTTTCATGAAGGATTGTCTCATTTGAAAAAATCGATAAAAACCCAAGACTTTTAAATAAAAAGTACAAGTGTTAAGCACCTACACAAACAATGGGAAATTTAGCTCTAGGAAAGAGACTAGGTTGTGGACCTCAAGGAAATGAAAACAATATATATTCAAACAAAACAAACCCTAATGTATGAATTCATCAAGATTATAAATATTCAAATTAACTTTATTAAAACATCGACAATCCAACAAAATTACAATAACTTAATCGGATGAACAAAAATGAATGTTTTTTAAAACTTATAAAAGTCTCTTTGCACTAAACATTCATGCTTTAAGGCTTGCTTGAAGGAGTTACATAGGTTGTGCACACTAAGCTCAAAAGCCATCATCTGCTCATCTGGTTTTTTGAAACCCCAAGGAACCCACCAATTTGGATGAAACAACTCTTTACACACATGACACTTATGATCCTCTTTGCATAACTAAGCTAAACAAAAAGGGTGGTATGTATGCTTGTAGGAAGTAATAACCACATCATAAGATGTAAACCACCTTTTACAATAACCATATGGTTTTAGAAGAATGTAAACTAAAGTAGAATCTTCATTAGTAGGAGGAATTGAGTGTAGAATTAACTTAGGCCAAAAAAATAAGCCTCTTCCTTGCTACATTTCCTCCTATTGTCATTGAACAACTTGAATTTCGTGCTCTAGGTCTATAAGATCTTTTGATACCGACATAATGTCAAAATCAACTTTCCACATATCTAATTTTGTATATTGGAAAACATCTTCATCTTGCATTGCACTCTGTTGTTTATTTTCCAACATAGGCAAGAAATATCAAGTATTTTTTCTAAGATTTGGAGGTTTGCATTTACCACCTCCATTTCCTTAGACAAGGCCTCCTTTGAGGTAACATCATGCTCAATCATGCTTTCAACCTACAAACCCACAGTCACCAACCTTGAACATTAAACAATGATCTACAACCTAAGATTGTTCGAGTTTTGCAAATTCACCTTAAATCTAAAATGATTTAATCGAAGAGTTTATATGTATAATACAATCATGAACCTTGTCTATTAGTATTTGGAAAAGACATTCAAACTCTTGTTCATCAATATTTAAGCATTATTGAGCATTTGCCAATAATTTCCTCTTGTCTTTAAAAAAAAAAGGTGACTCTATCAACTTGGTTTTAACTTCTTTATTGTGTGACTCCAAATGTTCAAGTTTCCATTTCACCTCAGATAGTAACTCAACCAAAACTTCATGCACCTTTTGAACCTAAGCTATGTCATTAGGTTTGATTCCAAAGGGGCACTAAATGCCAACACTTGGGGAAATCAAATTCCCATTTTCAAGGTCCTTCTCAAATAGAACATTGGGCTTTTGTTTCATAGGACCTTTCATACGATGAATGACAACAAGATCCTTTATACCAAAGGCCAAATCGACATCACTGAACTTGTAATTCGCATACAAACCATGAGTTCGTTTCCACTTTGCTATTTCCTCCCTTCTTAGCTTTTCTTTTGCAACAGAAGTTGTTTTTGCCCAGTTTATGTTTATATCTTTCTCCTAAGCAATGTAGCCTTTGACAAACCAAAGATAAAACTTGATGTTGGTAACATTGGTAGTGCCATAACACTGCGAATACAAACAAAGTAACTCCAACCTAGTGTTGGGATCAAGATCAGAATTTGTGGTTCTAAGGATTTATGGTTTTCCAAAACCTCTATGATGTCCTCATCAGTCACATGCACATTGGTGATATGGGTTTTGGGGTTCAAACCCTTGTTGCCCAACTTTTTGACATATGCAAAAAAACTCTTTTGTTTGGAATTTGTAATCTATTTTCTCCCAAATCTAGGCTTTTCCCAATATGTTTAAATTGCGTGGCATTTTGTTGGACTTTGGAATAATCGATCACATTGTTGTTGAAACAAATATGGCTTTCTAAACTTAAAGCAAGAGGGTCGTGCCTAGATAGAATCAACAAAAACACATGAAAATACCTATCTATCCTTTCAAAAAAATTGACAATTTTAAAGGAAGAAGGTTCCAACATCAAATAGAACTCATGAAAAAAACATAAGTTCAATCCAAGATACAATAACTCAATTGCACCTCTCACCCTTCACACTTTGTCAGGGAAAAAAAAAAACCTAAATTGACCCATTCACGCACAATTGACCTTTCGCGCATTAAAAACCCTATAATTCGTGACCAATTTTGAATTTTATGGGTCAAAATCAGGTTATTTGACCTAGCTACTAACATGCCAACATGTGGCTTTTATCATAAGAAATTTTCCCTCTTAAGAACAATGTGAAGGACATGGTGCTTTGTTTTTATGGCTTTTATTAAGTAATTTGCACTTGTTTGTTTCATTTTGCTCCTCTAGTGCTTAAACCATTTTTTTTGGTTTATTCTTTTTGAAGCTTTGAAAAAAACTTCATGTTCTTTTCATCATGTGTTGACAAGGAGTTCAAGTTCCTTTGAAATGATCAACTTGTACCACGAAGCTTGACCCTGAAGTTCCATCTTGAATAAAAATTTCTACAACACTAGCTTGTGCATACTTGAAACTTAAGTTTATCATTTTTGGAGGTGATTTCAATTGTTGATGGTTTATAACTTTTCTTCAATGGTGAATAGGTTTGTAATATTTCTTATAAGGAGAAAAACAAATCAAATTTGTTAGCACTTAATTTTTTGTGATTCCATGTTAGTTTTTGTTTTCAATATGGTATTTCGGCACGCATACATCTTATGTTATTTGTGAGAATTTGTTCCATTGAAATTGGACAAATCTGAGGCTACATGTTGTATTTTTCAACATTGAGACTAATAAATGTGTATCAAAATTAAGCATGTCACAACCTTAGCCTTGGGCTCATGACTGAGGCAAGGGTTTGCAAAAGTGCAAACCAAGAGTGAACCCGAGAGTCACATTTCATGCTCTCGGGAGTGCAAGAAAATTAAGGGAATGAACCCCCACACTCCCAAGTGAACTCCCACTTTGTGAGTTAAAGTCCCAATGGACTCTCCAATTTTCAAATAACCATTTTAGGGATCAAAACCCATTGGATTAAAAAGTTCCTTATATCATTGAAAATTTCTTGGAACATAGATGTCTAAAATGGGTTTGCATGACCCATTTGGACATTTAAAACATAAGTTATGGCCAAAAGAAAGGCCAAAAGTCAATTTGACAATTCGACTCCGGACCACTAAAAGTCATGAATCACCCCGATTTCCTTATGTGCAGGTGGTATGCCATATACCTTTGAAAAGCTCTCGACGAGGGCTACAATTTTTCTTTAGACCTCATCTCAATTGAAGGTCTGCACGCAAAGTTATAGGCCCCCAAAGTCACATGAGTCCCAACTTTGGGAATTTTGGGACTCCCACTTGGGAGTCCCAATACAAAATGACATTTGGGTGCTGGTCCCATGGCCAGGCACATAGTATATTATAAGGGGGAAGGTGGTGGCTTCCCCCGAGTCTAGGCCATGGTGAATCTTGTGAGTCCATGTTTACTCGTGACTTGTTTGTGCACCAAAGGGTTCTAGCTACGCACTAACCAACCTATTGTTTGGCTTGTGTAGGTCCTTGTGAGTAATTGACTTGCTTGTCAATCTTCCTAATCCCATCCCAGAATTCTAGCACGCCCCTCTACCCTCGAAGTGTTGCGAGCCAGGGAACGTGCCCCAACTCTTTCTCATTTTGCTATCTTCTTCTTTAGACTCGCAGTTGAGTCCATCAAGGAGCTTAGGGGTGCGTCACATGGGTTTAGGGTTTTAGCATTGAGACTAACAAATGTGTATTTGAATTAAGTAGGTGGCACCATGCATGGCTTTTGTCTTAGGAGGCATAAATTTGTGATTTTACCTTTACATTTTTGTGTTTTTCATTATATATATGATCAAGCTTATGGCATCCATATTATTGAAATGATGTTGATCTTGTGATACTTGAATGTTACAGAAGAAAGTGTTCCAAAATTTTGGCTCACAACAATGAAAACAAATGAGATTTTGGGCATACATGCATGACAAAAATTTATACTCTGATAATGTCTATGGGATGTAATTTCTGTGCATGATATGTAAAATATATGCATCATATGCTTGATTTTTTTTCTTATGCACTATCACACATTATTGTTTGAAATGTTTGGACATAGTTGACTAAGATTGTATAATTTATGTTTTTATTTATACATAGGATTCATACCTTTTCATAAAATAATGGTTGAGGTTGTAATAATATTAGTACAACAAACAATCTACATGTTAATTGTCATTGTATTTTTAACATTTTTTTCATGACATAGATATATGGTATTAAAGTAATTGAAATTTATTGCTCACAAATGATTCAAATCTTACACTCAAAACCCAACAATGTTCAAACTTATTGTTGAAAATTAAATTAGCTCACACTTAACATACTATTGGTCTAAATGTAATATAATTTTCTAAAGTAATTTATCCTTTGGATGTAGTTTTGAAAACCTATCATCCTTATTTAAAGCCTTTAGTAGTTAACTTTTAATCTACAAACTTTGGTTTAATCTTTTAGGATATTTTATGTTAAAATATATCAATATACATAAATATTTTATATTGAAATGCATGTACATTTATTTACATAATATGCAATCGCTACATTTCAATTTATAATTTATGAAAAAGATCATAACATACATCACCCCAAAAAATTCAAACTCATTTGCATTTGTTTTAAAAAATGGATATTACTGGGGGGGGAAATCTATCTTATTATTAAAATAAAATATTTTTCACATATATTATGTATTATAATACTTTCTGAAATTATTTGTATACATAGTGTAAAAAACCTATCATCTTTAGATCCTTTGTAATTAACCTTTGATCTAAAACATTCTCTATAGATATTTTTAGGAAATGTTTGTATCATATTATTTGATTATGGTTATTTTATGTTGAAATGAATATTAATATTGAAATTTTCTAAAGGTGTTATGTATCGATATTATGTATTGAAATGTATATGTATTCACTTACACATTATATAAAATTGTTATATTTTGATATATAATTTGTCATGAAATCAGAATTTATTTATATTCCTTTTAAAAAATATTTTGAAATATATGTCATTTTATTTTGAAAATATTTATTTCATAGTTTGAAATTTATATTTTGTACTATAATTGTTGTAAATGTAGTTTAGAAAACCTAATTTTAGATCCTTTAGTAGTCAATTTTTCATATAAAGCCTTTTCATAAACCTCTTTAAGAAGACTTTGAAACAAAAAAAAAAACATTATAAATGTTTCATATTGAAATAAAAATATATTGAAGTTCATATTCAAATGCTTGTTTCAATATATATATATCACTTTTTATATCTAGAAGTGTTCAACACGAATCTTCATCCTTTGATTTCAAAGGATACAATTCACAAGTGGAAATGTTCCACATTTACATTTAGGGTTCATTACCCTTTGTGAATAACTAGGTATTCTTAATTTTATGAATTCAATAAATGATTAATGAAAAATTCATAATTATGTTTTGACATGTATGAATAATTTGAAAATATAAATCTTAAATACTTATTTAAAACTAGGTTAAAGTTTAGGTTTCCCAAAAATAAACTACAAAAAAAATTTGAAAAAAAGTTGATTTCATGTGATGTCATTCATGTCATGACATGAATACATTACGTATTCATGTCGCAACGTGAATGACATGAATACGCAACATATTCACATGACAAAATGAATGATGTCACATGATGTCATAAGTTTGAAAAAGAGTTGAAAAAAAAAATTCGAATTGTTTTCTCAAATTTTTTTAAAAATCTAAATTGTCATGTCATGTGACATCATTCATGTTGCAACACAAATCCATCCATAGCAACATGAAGGTGTGATGTCATGTGATGCAATAATTTTTAAAACAATTGAAAATTCATTATGGTCACATATGGTGTTGATTTGGCATGAATTTTGTGTCATTGGGTTTCTAGAAAGAAGGGTTATGCCTATGAAAGTTTACAAAAGTTTTGAAGACAAAACTTATAATATTTAACCTCCCATTTTTGTCTCTTTTTTTTCAATTTAAGTATTGGATTCCTAAACCTTAAAATTATGTACTATTTAAACTTTCTTGGTGTAATTAATTGATACCCAAACTTTTTATATTATATATGTTGTTTGAATTAATTAGATGTTGTTAGGTGACCCCTAATGTTGTAATTGTATTCATAGGTAGTCATGAACTCATAATTTTAGTCTTGTAGTCATGCAAATGACTACAAATGATTATACTTATTATTTATGGTCAAATTTGGTAAAATTTTTGTAGGGATAATTGCCAATAATTGAAACAAAATAGATATAATATAATATAATATAATATTTTATTTTAAACAAAGTATTCTTTTGAAATATTTTTCTTTTTCCTTACAAAATTTGTAAACATTTAATTATTTTTGAATTATTTTTTTAGTTTGGTAACAATGTTTATCTTAAACCTGAAATTTAATATATCAAAAAATCATGGGTAATGGGTGGTTTTTCCTTTTCATAATTTAGGTTTTTAAAATGAATTATATTTGTTGTTGTTGTGTAGATATGTAAAATTGAGTTTTAGGTCTAGTTTTGGTTTTGAAGATTAAACCTAACATTATCTAGATTGGAACTAATAAAAAATTAGCTAAAACTTGATAATTGGTTTGAATATCATGTTAAAAGATTTGCCATTCAAGTTTTTGTTTCAAGATTATAGGAAACAAAAAAAATCAATTCGAAGACACATGTTATATTAGGATCATAAAGTTAATATATGTGAAAAAACTTTGCTAGATTTTGAAAGGGAAAAAAATTAAATCACCAAATTTTCGTGTTATGGCTTAAGAAATAGCCCATAGTATGGAACAATTTTATGTTTAAAAGAATAAATCATATGTGATATATATACACTAATTTTATTAAACTTTTTTGAATGATTATCACTTTGGCTTCACGTTGAAGTTTGTTATCATATAACCTAAAAAAAATCAACCTCGAACATTTTGAATGTACATTTGGTTAAGGTGAAGAATTGCAAAAGATCAATATTTGTATAAATCAACATCCAAATACATATGGATTGGGCTTGAAGAACACATGAAAAAAATCAATTTCCTAGATTTTTATTGAAGGTCATATTTGCTTGGTAACTTTAAAATTACTCAAGATAACTTCAATCTACTCAAGTTCAATAGTAATGTTCTTGTCATATAGAAAGAAACTTTTAAGCCTCAAATAATCAATTCTTCAAGAACTTTGTTCCAATCTACACAAAGTACAAAAACACAAAGAAAATAATTAGTTTAATTCAAATTTTCATTAATTTTTAAAATTTTAATAATGGTTTCATTGAATGTTCAAATCTAAAGAAATAAAAATAAAAATATGAAACTACAATCTCTTCTATATTTGTATACCTAAATTTGGTCTTTTCCCTTTGATTTGGGGCTTCCTTGCCATCAATGACAACTTACTTATTGATTTTGAAACCCTATAAATGTTGTTATGTATCATCTACCAATTTGAACAAGCAGTTGGTAACATTTTAAACCAACCTAGTTCCATAATAAAAAAGGGGTTCATCAAATACAACAAAACAAATGGCATTATTCATATGGGAACACATATTGAATTTTCACATCTCCATTTAATTACAAAAAAACCAATTGACAATTCTATGGCTAGGCTTTCTAATCAAGTAGGTCATAGCTGATAGCAAGGGATGAAAAGGGTTGGGCCAATGGGGTTTCCCATCACCAAATAGTTTGGTTCAACAAACCTATACAAGAGTCCAATGATGAAGCATAACAAATGTTTTTCGAAGACCTTGTGTTTTATAATTACAAAGGTTACAAGCCTTTATCCTTGTGTAAAAATATTTGGCTATGTAGGTTAGTTTTGCACCAATGCCCCCACATTACTTTTCCTTCTTGTTCATGTATTGTGAACAAGTTTTTCCTACAATTGTCACAAAGACCATGCACTTGGATGTGATGTCAGTTTTGGAATTTGTAGCCATTGTTTCTTGTAATTTTAATTTCTAGATGTTTAGAGGTGGGGTGCACACATTTGCATTGGTGATTAACTATTTGGATGAGACCTGCACACCTAGACATGCTAATGTGGGGTTGTTTGAAGTGCATGAAATTATTAGTAGTGCCATGGTTTTGCAACTTCGAGTTTTATTGAAAAACTTTGGTTTGATTCACCATGTGCTTGTTTTTGTGAAAGATGAAAGCAATAAACTTGGAACTATGGTTGTAGAATTACGGTCTATTGTTGATTGTGAACCTTTGAACCTTTTCCAAGTTTTTGAAGACATTTGTTTTGGGCATGTGATGTCTAAAGCGTGTTAGTATGCAACGAATGATGACAAGGTTTTTGTGGGTTTGAATTCGGTAAATGTGATAGATGTTCAAGTTAGTTTGTAAAAGACAATTACGTGGACAAAAATATCAAGTAAAAGGAAACATGAATGGAAGAAGGCACACATTGAAAGTGGGATGTGGCATTGGGGGTTGAAAACTTTTGTCAAAATAAAGTTTTCCAACAAAGTTGTTATGCTTGAAAAGACTTTAGAATTTAAGCAAATCATACAATTGTGCTATGGGAGGTATAAAACATTGACTTTATAGCAAAGAGTCCCAAAGCCCCGAGTGTGCACCATTGCAAAAGTTATCACATGGTGCTTGAATCTTGTGATGATTGTAGGTGTGATCAACTAGTCTCAAGGTCATTTGAAAGTATAGCTAGAGTGTTATATATAAGATAATATGTGAATTTCATGGATAGTTTTTGAATAGCCATAACATAATAAACTTTTAAAGGAGTACCAAAAAAACATGTAACAATCCATAATCAATGAATATGGATTCCATGCACCTTCATATAATGTTTTTCAATGAATAAAGGACTCAATGGTAACATGATGTGGTAACATTGATACCAAGGAAAACTTTTTGGAAGGATTCCAATGATCAAAATTTTATATGTACCTTGAATTTTATTTTATTTTTGTTAAGTCCTTTATTTAAGGAAAACAATAGTTTAGAAGTTCATTTTTCAAATTTAAGTTTTCCATAAGGTAAATTACGGTTGAAATTTTTTTATAATATTTTTTTAATGATAATTGGTGAAATGACTTGTGTGTTTCAAGGTATCATGTTTTCACATTACCTTTGCAGTGTTAATTTAATCAATTATGAACTTGCACATGTGCTTAAAAGTGTTATGTACCTTAGTGTGCTTTCACCCCTTAACAAATTAATAATATGTTGGCCTTAATGTTGGATCCTTGTTTCAAATCCTTATAGATTGTGAAAAAGTTTATGGGGCATGGAAATGCAATCACCTTCACCATTAAATATGATGTGAAAAAGGTCATCCTTCTTTTGATGAGAAATTTTGATCAACTATACCCTATTGTTTAAGCAATGTTTGTAATGCTTAGTGATGGATTTGATGGAGTTGTTGAAATTGAAAAAGAGGATGTTAAAAAATTTGGTGTTAAAGAATCCACGGAGTCTTCATATGCACTTGTTGTTAGAAATTTGTTTGTATTTTGGAGGTTATCTATTCCTTTATCTAAGTGAAATCCTTTTGCTTGGTGGTGAAGCCATGAAAGTCAATTTCCAAATGTTGGCTTCCTTGCAATTTAAAAAAAAAGATTCTTGAGTTTCAAATTGAAACAAAAAGAATGTTTAGCCTTGCTAGTGTCTTGATAACTTTGAGGCACTTTGCTTACAAGTTGAAAATCTTGATTAGATCATCTCTATGGTAAAAAATTGGCCAAATGATCCACACTTCAATTGTTTAACAATTGCAAACTATATTAAAATTGAAGTTGCTTTAGGTGAAAAAAATTATGAATTGATTGAAGAATTTGAATATTTTGAAAAGTTGAAGGTTGATAATGATTAGGTAAGTCATTTCACTAAGTTTTCTTTTCTTTTTCATTAAAGTGCTTAAATATTTTTTTTGTCCATGTTTGAATGTTCCAAGGTTCTTGGGCTGCTAGGTGTGTTTTTGTTGTTAATGAAGGTGCAGCAAGTTTTGTATATATCCTTGGGCTTCTTCTAGGCATTATGTTTTTGTTGTTGATTGGCATGATGTTTTATTGTTGATCAAGTTGCAACAATTTTTTGGGCACCATGTTTTGATATTAATCAAGTTGGAGAAGCTTTTTGGGGGGTTTTTTTTTTGTTGTTGTTAATCAAGTTGTAGCAAGTTTATGGGCATTGCGTTGTTGATCAAGTTACAACAAACTATTTGGTGACATGTGAGGTAGGGGTGGTGGGGTGTTTTTGTGGGTGTTTGTTTTGGTAAACATTTTGTGCTACAATGGGTAGAATTCTATATAGAATTGGGGTTCAATTCTCCCACAAGCTACTTGATATCTAATGTTTGCATTCTATATTTCTTTGTCTATACATACCTAGCATGTGAAGTTTGGTATACATAACTTGTATGCATATCTAGAAGTTACTTTGAATTTGAAAATTGACAAATACGTTATTAATGAATTCAAAAATTCCAATGGGTGCATAACCATGCTTATAAGGAAAAATTTGAAATATCCATATGCATATTTTTTGTTAAATTTTTAAAAAGAATAAACCTTTTTTGTATTTTCTAGATTGGTTTAAAATACCACAAGTGGTCAACATTGGTTTGAACCAATGTTTGTAGCCTACCTGGTGATCATCCATAGGAAGATGTAGAAAAATGACAATCATCCATAAAAAATAATTTAGTTAGGTCTAGTTATAAACAATATATGAAATACAAAATTTTTAATCAATGTTCTATATTTATGGCTACACATCAAAAACCAACTATAGGAATTTGGCGATTTCCTCTCTTTCTTACAAGTGTGTTCCAGGTGAAGTAGTGTATTGAACTCAAGCTTTATTCTTTTGGAAATTTAATTTAATTAATTTTTTTTGTTTATAAGTTCCCCATTCATGACAATATAATTCTTTGTGCTTAAATCATATGATTGTATAGTTAATAATAATGTAACATTTTATGTTGGCCTTGGGATTTTGATTATTTCAATGCCATAGCTATTTATCCTCCAAGTTCAGGTTTTAGTTGGTGCCTAGCCATTGCATTGTGATGATGACCAGTTCCCATAGCTATGAAATGAACCAATTTATGAGCCAAATTATGCATTACATCATCTCTAGGTCATTAGCAAGGTGAAAGCACACTAAAGGTGAACCATTTTTGTTCAAAAAAGGTGATGCACAATAAATATTATAATACAAAATAAGCTATAATCTTGATGGCATCCTTTGGTTATGCTAAACAAAAACAAAAAACTTGAAAATTTGCACAACAACATTTTGGAAGTCAAAGTTCATTTTGAGTCAAAATTAATTTTGATCCAATAGTTAGATAACGAGGATTGGATAAGATCAATGTACACAAAATATATAATTTACATTTTTTCAATAGCCATAAGGCCTCATGTTTGTGGTTCATGAAACATTACCAAACAAAAAAAAATTAAAAAAATAATGCAATGCCCAGTTTTAAAATCTCTTTCTCTTTGATATGGTAGTGGTTTTTTTCTTTAAACAAATAAATATTATGCATTCACTGTTAAACAAAAATAAAAAAAACACATTTTTTGAATGAAACTTTAAATTTTCAAATTTTCTTAGATTTAATTAATGTATATCAATATCATACACCATAAAAAAATTCATCCAAAAATTCCATCCACAACCTTAGTTTTGAAGTATATATTCAAAATTTCAAACTCTATGATGGGTATTATTTTATCACAAATATATTTCATACACTTAAATTTTTTAATGTTTGTTGAAAATTTCAAAATAATTGATTATATTAAGTCTAAAGTTAATCAAATATACTTAAAACAAACAAGAAGAATTCAAGATGTGATGCATTACAAAAAAAAATTAATTATAGAAAGATTATACTTGTGACTACAATTTTGAAAGGGGCTTAGTGTGGTTTCACCCAACTGCAAAAATTGTCAAACAAATGATGTAATTGGTATTTGACTTTGTCTTTCAATTATGCACATACAATGGAAACTCCCTTGTATTGGGTATAGCAAAAGCTCCTCAAATTGAAATTGTGAGCAAGGACCAATGCTTCTAATTAAAAGGCAAACAACCATGGCTTTAAACTCATGATGGTTGGTCATCCTAGGTGCAAAGAACAATAATGCACTTTTTATGGTTTAGGTTTGGTCTCACATCTCAACCCTGGGGATCCTTTGCATTCTAAGCTATTCCCAAGAGTCTCCATACCTACAAAAGTGCGATTGTAGGCCTTCCCATAATTGCACACTACTTTGGATGTGATTGGTACTAGTATAGGCCCCCATACCAGGTGCAGGTGGATCCGTTGTAACTTTTAAGAGCATCTCCAATGATGCTTAGCATGTGACTCCAGACAGTAAAATTTATTGTGAAAAGGTCAAAATGTGCCAGTTTAGCTCCGGAAATTGATTTTTCTGCACCAAATTCATGCAACTTGCTGTGGTTAGTAAAAGGCACAACACAATTGTGCAACTCCAAAAAAGAGTGTAATAAATTGGACCTAATTGCAGCTCAATATTTATGATTGGTCAAGGTGGTTTGCTATTAGTAGTCCCCACATATATGCAATTCTAGTTACAATTTTATTGGTGGGGTTGCCAAAAAAAAAAAAAAACCTAAACTTGGACATGTAATTTTATTATCCAGAGCGACATACTGAGCGCAGTGGAGATGCTCTAAGAGGAGAGTTTTAATAGTGGTGTACATGTAAAACATATAAAATGTGGGGGAAAAACTACAAATCGACTACTGCCACAAAGATAGAGGACATATACTTTACTTTCATTTCCTTGAGTGACATATTACATAGTTCATAAAACTTGACTTTAACTTGGACACCAAAATCCTTGTCATGGAAAACAACAAACCACACACCAACACACTTGTAATGAACTAACTACTACCAAATCATACCCACTCAAATAACTTCACAACCCAAGTTTCAAAATGCTCCTCAACTCTCAGCAATGACATTGATAGGCATGACCATTGTAGGAATTTGTCTTGATGAAGAAGCTAAAGCTTGGTCAGCAAGCCAAAGAATAATAGTCTTTGCTTGTTTGTGTCCAGAGTGTCTTGAAGCAAAATTGATGTGTCTTAACAATAATATCAGCCTAAAATTGAGACAAACATTTAGCCTGAGATTTTATGGTTAGCTGGACTTGAGGCATGTGTACCTCTTTATTTAAGTGTTGAACACTCTTGTGCTTTGACTTCACATTACTAATCAAGAATATTGACTTTAGCCTGTGTTGACACCCAGAATCATGATGTCTAGCCACAAGGACATAAAGCTGGGTAAGTAGTCATCATGTAACAATTCTCAGAGAAAATGTTGGGTGAAACTTTTGCAACTTTTCAATTTGGAAACTGCCCATGGAGGTCTTCATAGTGTGAAATAATAGATAGTGGGCAAAGAAGAACCGTATAAGTATTCAGATTCACACAAAAAGAATCAAAAGGTTTTTTCTTTAAAAATGTACAAGATTGGCATTGTTTTTCCAGTTCTGAAAGGCAACACCAGGGTTCTTTGGATCAATATCACCAAATGGCGGGAAGTCCATGGGCAATTTATCAGCTCTCGAGAACAATATGTTGTTAAGCACATCAACAAGCTTGTCAAAGACAATTCTATTTCCTCCAACTGTGAGATGGAGCCCATCACTGTCATCATCACAAAGTACACACAAATCCATGAATAAGAATTTTGAACTGAGAAGATATGGATGTTGCTAGCTTCAGAAGTATTCTATGTTTGTTCCAAGAGTTATAAGCTTGTTGTTTTCTCCATTCAAATCAAAGTAACTGATGCTCACTCTAGTCCAAGCACATTGTTTTTTTTCTACTCTTTGGGATGATTTTGCACTGACATGAGATAAGCCTGGCACCAGTTTTGTGTTTGCTGAAAGACAGACCATAATCAATCACAGGAACACCTGCTTCCTTGGCCACCTCTTTGCAAGCCTGTGCATAGAGCTTGGTCACTTCAATGATACGATCAGGAAGTGCTTCTGGTTGCTTGTCATAATTTGCCCTGTTACTTAGTATGAAACCATCAAAATTGAGTAATTGAACAAATAATAAAAGCATCTCAATGACAGAAAGCATGGGAAGGAAGAAAGAAATTAGGCTATTGCTCACATGCGAAATTCAATTCATGCTTCATCATCAAGTGGAGGAGGTGTGATCAAGACAACCATTGTTGTTTCTGAATTGCTCTGCCTCCAAAAAAATGAACTATTGTTGTTGGTAAGAGGAAAAAAAAAGAAAAGAATTGGAAGTTATTGATCACTATCCATTGAAGCAATATCCTTTGCAATCTGCTGAATCATCATACAAGCTATGATATGACACACAAATGTGTTGACAAGTGCAAGCAACCCAAAGAATTAGACACACAAATGTGTTGACAATTCCAAGCAAGCTCATGCAATCAGTCAATTTATATCTCGCAGCAGAGAGAGGAAGGGTGATCAAATTCTTGAAAAATCTTTGGGGATTAGTGCACAAACTCTCTTCAATGGATGCCAGTAATTCTGCTCCCACCCTTCTTCCTAAAACCAATTCTTTTTGGAAAAATGAAATACGGAGCTTGAACAATTGATACTAGTTGGCCATGAAGGGTGGGTAGGTGTTGCTTTCACCTTGATGTGTGATGCTATCTGATGCAAATTTGCCTTGTACTGAGGCAAAGAGACATGAAAATGCTTGCCCTCAGGAACTGGCAAAGCTGCATCATTTGCTCCAAAAAAGACTGTTATGACATCTGGTGGTGAAGACAATTGATTCCCCCATTCCCCACTCATCCCCGATAGAAAAGCTTCAGCATGTTTGAAAATCAATACAAGGTCAAGAGAAACTTCAGCTCATTTTTTTCCCATGCGTCCTCATGAATTACATCAAATTTCTTCGAATCCAATAAAGAACCACACCAGATCCTCCTGAGGCAATCAAAACTTTCAAGCTCCACTTGTTGCTGCATCTATCTTATGCACAAACCTCAAAAAAGACCTCGAGAATTAACCATCAAGAATGAGAGTCATCTCCATCCATCATCTCTTGAGTCTCTCACCTTTGGAAAAATCTTGTCCAGAATCAAAAGAGTCCAAGAGGTGTTGTATCCACGGTATCCTCGCAGAATCACATCTGCCTGAATCCCAAAAGAAAACATCATCAGAATGATATTTGATTAAACCCTAAAAACATAGATCATCAGAATCACATCTGCGTGAACCCTAAAAAAAAACATCAGTGTTCACTCTTCTTGCTCTAGAGCAAACCAAGCAAGACACTCTAAAGGGCGACGGTGAAAAAAAAAACCGAAACAACAATCTCAACAAAAACAACCAGCACAACCTCTATACTCTTTCTCCTCTCCAACTTCTTGCATCCCAATCCATATGATGCAAAAGAAAAAAATGAGTTGAGATAGAAAGGAGAGATAAAAAGAACCTGACGTGCGTAAAGCGCAGCTGGAGCAGCTCGCCAACCTCCGTTTTCGAAGGATAGTTGTGTAATAGAAGAGTCACCAAACAAAACAAACTGCGGACACAGCTTCGCCATTTCATATACGAAACATTAATGTTGAGCACCTGAGGAGTGAAAAAATTGTACACTTTCTGACATAAAGAAATGAAACCCTCCTTTCTTTTATGAAACATACCCCGCTTAGAGCAACTCGAATGGTGCTCAGTATGTGACTCCAGACAGTACAATTTATTGCAAAAAGGTCAAAATGTGCCAGTTTAGCTCAGCAAATTGGTTTTTCCGCACCAAATTCATGCAGCTTGCCGTGGCTGGTAAAAGGCGCATCACATTTGTCCACCTCCAAAAAATAGACAGTAAAATTTATTGCAAAAAGGTCAAAATGTGCGAGTCTAGCTCAGCAAATTAGTTTTTCCGCACTAAATTCGTGCAGCTTGCCGTGGCTGGTAAAAGGCGCAACACAGTTGTCCACCTTCAAAAAACGAGTGTAATAAATTGGACCTGACTGGGGTTCAGTATTTCTAATTGGTCAACCATAATGATTGGTCCAGGTGGTTTGCTATTAGTAGTCCCGCACGTATATGGAGCTCCAGTTTCAGTTTTATTGGTGGGGCTGCACAAAAAAAACACAGCTAAACTTAGACATTTAATTTTACTATCCAAAGTTACATACTGAGCACCATTGAAGATGCTCTTATCTGCTTTTTTTAGGTCATTAAACACAACCTTACAAACTCTATCTGTCCTTTGCTGTCACTGCTTTCCTGTCACCACCCACAATCACTTTACAAGTTCCCTAACTTTGAGTCACCTCATTTGAAGACCTCATTTCAAATCTGACTTTTTGAAGACCTCATTTCAGATCTGACTTTCTGGACGACGTGGCCGCTTGTAGAGCCGCCATTCTTGGCCATCCAAATTGGCTGCCTCCACAACCACTGGGCCAATTAGCTTGACCTCTGGGCAATTTGGCTTGACCTCTGGCCTGTGTTGACTTGACCTGTGTTACTTGGCTTGACCTCTGGGCCAACTTAAATTGGACAAGATTGACATTTGTTTGGAAAACAAACGACCAATTGTTGTCTGAGAAAAACCATCACATTATAATTGTATTCTTCAAAAGAGTTATTGTGTAACCTTCAACGAGACTGTGGACTTTAAAATAGCGCAGTTCAGTGGTGAACTGGCTCTGCTCTTTTGTGGCAAATTCAAACCAGCAACAACTAAAATAGAACATGTTTCCACAAAGTTCCCAAAAAATGACTTGTAGTTCACAGTGGCGCCTAGGGAGCATTCCTCCAAGTGTGAAACCAAAGGAAAACTACACTGTTCTGGATCTCTCACTTTAAAAGCAGGCCAAATTCACTGCTGAGATTAGTTTCCTTGGCAGATTTTCATCCCAAAGAGCTTTCCACAAATTTCTAACAAGTAAAATTGTACAGAACTACAACATGCAGAGCCTCTGAAACATTGTGACTTCATATCTGGCTACTCTCCAAATGCTTCAGCAAGCTACTATCCACTTTGGTTCAGTCAAGAAAAAGATATTCCTGTGCACAAACAGCTCCCTGTCAAACTGAGGACCCCATACACAGCAATGGGACTTGCAGAAGAATACACAGAATTTTATAAAGCTGGGCTGTAGTTTCATTTCAAACTATCCAACAGTGTGCACATATAACATTGCCAGAGATCCATATTTCTATATACAACTGATGATGCAGTTTTCAACTTGGCATATAGTTACTAAGCAAACTCTTCAGCATCCCTCATATATAGGTACTGGAAAAGAGCACCTCGAGTTTCGTTTTACAAACGGTAGAGAAACAGAGATAGATATTGAGAAATTATTACTATGAAGAGTCAAGTACACCTGACTATATAGTCTTGGGAAGCACACCAGGAGTCAACTTTTCATGCCTGGAATTTTCCATCAGTCATGGGATGTCCGTATCAATGCATGGATGTAGCCAACTGCCATTATCAGAGACACAATCGAGACAACGCCTGCAGGAAAAAACTTCCCTGAATTCCAGAATCGAGAGCCCATCGCAACCAAAAGCGTAATTGAGACTCCTGCATCAACATGAACAGACCTCCATAAAATCAAATTTCCTAAGGAAAGAAAAAAAACCGTTCTCTCTCTCTCTCTCTCTCTCTAGATATATATATATATATATCTATCAAGGTCAACATGGACTTCTGGATTTGCAGAGTGTCACCGTCAGGCTGAAAGAGAGTATCATTTCTCAACCCCATATCCAAAGTTCTACTGTTGCCAGTTGATGTAATATCTCAATCACACTCTTTCCTTGTGATAATTCTTCAAAGACAATCAAACTGTCAATCAAGCAAAACTGCACCAAACTCTTTGATAAACAACGTAGCATAAATCTTTCTCAGTTGTACATCTGTGCTGACAAACATAGAAACTCAGGTGAGAGGAGAGAGGAGACACTGACCTAGGCCAATGGCAGAAGCCAGGAAAGGTCTAGTAGGCAAGGTCAAGTACACATAGCATAGAACCAGAGCCGAGCCTCCCCCTGCAATCAGAGACTGGTTGCTCCCTGCCTTGAAATATCCAATCGCTCCACCAACTGCCATTTTATTCTTCCATGAGAATTCAAGCCAACACAAAGAATACACAATATACCTTCAAGCTTATTCGGTTTGAAGGACCGAGTTGTCCATGCAGAAAGGAAGCAAATTTTTTTGCTGCCACTGTACTGCATGAGTTCACTTCTTTCATATTTGCAAGCCACCATCTATCTATCACCTGTGCTAGGATGGACATGACAAACATCATCTCTTCTCTTCCCTTCCCTTCCCTTCCCTTCTCTTCTCTTCTCTTCTCTCAGGCATAGTCACTCACCACCAACAAGTGCCGCATAGGCCAAGGTCAGCTTCTGTGATAAAGACATCTTGTTGCTGAAATCGCTTCCTTCCTCCTCCCTTTCCCTTTGCGCAGCAGCACCGTTCCCGTGTCTCCTCCCTCCGCCCCTGCTGCCTTATTCCCGAAACTCCACCTCCTCCTCCTTTTTCCTTAGCGCATCCCGAGCTCTGAGGAATTGTGATCCGTAGCAACTGAGGAAATAGAACAAGAAAGAGAAACCGAAGCAGAGAAGGAATGAAGAAGAAGATGAAAATGAAAGTACCATAGCCATAGCCCGCCCTGCACAGTGAATCCCCGTTTACCCTAATCCTCCCCCTACTAATCACAACTTTTTGCCCTAATTCGCTCCCCTAATCGCCAGTTTTTCGGTAATCTCCTCCCCCCCCCACTGATCACCACTTTTGTGCTAATCCTTCTCTACTAAGAGCCACTTTTCGCACTACTGTAATCCTTCCCCCACTAATCACCACTTTTTGCTCTAACCCTCCCCACTAATCACCACTTTTCGCACTAATCCTCCCCCACTAATCACCACTTTTTGCTCTAATCCTTCCCACTAATCACCACTTTTAGTATTCCTGCTCCATTTTGATGACCTCTAAATCTGGTGATGTCAAAGAGAATTTCCTCATAAATAAATATGAAGACTTTGGGCCAACTTCCCCCCCCCTCTCCCCCCCCTTTTCAAAAATAGCCCTTGCATGAGTAGCTCGCACTTAAATTTATTTATTTATTTATTTTGGTGGACAAGATGCAAAATTTCACCCCCAAAAAAGAAAAAAACAATGATAATCAGTATTTCAATTTCAAGATAAAAATTTCTTTATTATATATATCAAGGGTGGATTTTGAACAATGTTGTCCTAGTATAGAGGGTAGACCTTAAGTATGTACATCGATATGTTAGAAGCTACTTGTTGGGTATGTCTTGAAATAGATACTTAGATTGTTTCTAGAACCTAAGGTTTTTTTGGGTATGGACTTACCTAGGTTTGAAACATAAGGGTCAAAGTTTACTCAATCAAGGTGAAAGATTGAGGTTGGGAAGGATAGGTATAATGGCCATTGGGGTCAACAAATTTTGAGAGATCACCATCGATGTTGTAATGAGGATTTTTTCTTTGAAGTAAACATTGATATCTTCCTTTCTTTCACAAATTCAAAAAGTTCGTTTGATCTTTCCTTCTTTAACATGTCCACACAACAATAGATGCAATAATTTTTGTGTTCTTGTTAACATCTTTTTTCTCTCCAAATAGCTATCGCCAGTTGCAAGTTTGCAATGTGGTTTCATATATTTATTTCATTTATTTATTCAAAACAACCTCATTAGTCATTTAAAAAATATGTAAGTGTTGAGGTTTAGGTGGATGGGCTTAATGCGGGCCCACTTTGTTTTTTTTTCCCCCTCTTGAAGCGTAAAGGTTGTGCATTGTAAATCTTTTTTTAAAATCATCAACAAGTTTTTAAGGTCCCCCCTCCCTCTTATATATATATATATAAATTTTTTGCTCTTGAAGTGTAAAGGTTGTATTTTGTAATTTTTTTTCTTAATCATGGACAAGCTTACAATGGCCCAACTTGGTTTTTTTTTTCTTTTTTTCTCTATAAAATTGTCCCTTGTTTCCTTTTTCATCTTAATTTATTATTCTTGAAATGCAAGATGTTATCATTTATTCTGTGAGAAAGTAACTAAAGCGAATCTACACACTATCTCCACCAAAATATGGTGCAATCAGGTTTTTTTGTATTACCATTCAAGCGTTAAGGTGGTCCAACTTAAGCTTTGTTTCCTTTGATTGCAAAGGTATTTGCTTACTGATCTTTCACGAGTGAAATGTAATATGTTTTTTGATTGTGAAAGGTCTATTTACGAGGAAAGGAGGGGAATAGGTGTTACCATAGAATCGTATAAAGTTCCAATATCCCACATATCAAAGTGACAAAGACCAATCACATCATCTCACACATCTAAGGAACAAAAGATTAATGGTGGCCCCTAAGATGTGCAAATTATAAAAGAGTATATAGATACCATGGATAGTGTTATGCCGATCACTTGTAGACAATGCAAAGTCTTGGGTGCAATTTCACAAGAGCAACTTTTTCTAAGCATTTTCCCATTTGGCTCATGTTGATGAAATAGTTGATGTATAAGAAATACAAATGATAAGGTGCATTTTGTGTCACCCTACCTCTCTTTTGAATATATCCTCCTCATGTTTTAGTAGTAACACTAGCAAGCGCAAAGGTTTGTTATAGTATAACCTTGTCCATAGCAACACATCTCTAAAGAAACAACTATAAAACGACCGCATCAAAGAATTCAACAAGTACAAGGCAAAGGGGAAGGCCAAGGATGGAGGGGTTGCAAAACGTCAAAATCCCAAAAAGTGAAAAGGTGTACCACCTTCATCAATCACTGTTTTTTAAAGTAGTGGCACAAGTTATTCCAAGAAAGATCATGTTCAAATAAGATTCATCAAAAATCTCATGCTACATGTTTGTAAAGAGTATTATAACATTTCAATTGTCAAGTCTTTTTGGTTTAGGAGGTTGGTAATGAAAAAAAATTCAAAGGTTAAATTCTCTACATGTAAGCAATTTGTTTTAGAACACCTTTTTAACATGGTAACAAAAACAATGTATAGGTATGTTGCCTTTGCTAGTCAAGTGTGAAACTAATGGTGTCACCTTTGATTTTTGGATGTGCCGAATTGGGTTTGATACATTTTGTTTACAAATAAATTTCATTGATAATATTTGGCAATCTCGTCATGTCATTATAGGGTTATTTGAGGCACCTAATATTGTAGGAGTAACATTGGTCAAAATAATGAAACTTATTAGCACAATATCAAGTCACAAAGAAGATATTAACATATGTGAAAGACAAAGGAAGTAATTTGAATACCGTGGCATCAACCCTTTTGCAAGGGGTTAATTGTGAACCATTGCAATTGACATCACCATATGCAATCGCATGTTTTGGGCATGCCAATATACTACTTCAGATGATAATGTGTGTGAGAATGACAGAAGTGTTGTTGAAAATGCCCAATCAACCTTGTACGAAACAATAACTTAGACAAAAAAATAGTGGCAAAGGCCACCAAGAGTGGGACAAGGGTTGTAGGGCTATTGGCCGACCTCCACACAAATTAAAAACACTAATGAAAACAAATTTTTGTTAATAATAATTTTTTTCTTCAAATGACTTTGAAATTTGCAAATGTCATTAATATTTGTTATTATAGGCAAAGCCTTCAATTTCAATCTAGGATAACATGTGGGAAGACATAAGCATGAACATTCAAACATTAGTCACCAATTGGTGGTTAACAATTGCCCTTCATTCCAAACCTCCCTCTCCCTTCAATTTTTTTAAAATTTGTTTTTGGATTTAGTTTCAATTGTAAAATTAGGTCTAGGTTTCAATTTCAACTCCAAAATTGGATTCAATTTAAAACCTAGTTTTGAGTGTGGTTCCAAAAATGAATTCCAATTTAAATTTCATTGATTAGAATTAATGGTTCTAACTAATTAAACCAAATGACTATCCAACATTATAAATCATTATGCCTTTCCCTTAAGACCCTTTGGGAACAAATGATTTGGTGTGAAACCCTAAAAGATTTGTCAAGTGTGTTAGTTTAACTGTTTAATAAAATCCTAGTTAATTAAGGATAAATCGGGTTAGTTAAACTAATTAGTTAATTTTGAATTAGTTCAAGTGTGAACAATATTCAAAATATTTATTATGAGATTTAATCTCATATTGTGTGATTTCAAATCATTTTTGGTGTTTCAATGTAGTGTATCATTTAAGGGATTTTTATGTAATGCGTTGTGAGTGTGATGATAGTGATGATTATAGGTGCAGACATAAAAACGCATGACAAGTTTAAAATAATGTCCACCTTCAAATATCATGCTTCTTGAAGGAAAAATTACTAGTTGTGAGCTTAGTGCCTTCCAAATACATTACAAAAATTCTAGTAGGTGTTTGTGTAAGGAAAGTTTTTTTTTCCAAGGGACTTCTTTTCTCTTTTAGGGGCCAAACCTTTACCCTCATATGAAGTATTTCGTTTGAGGATGAATGTTGGGAAAGAAGGCTTCTTTTCAAGTGAATTACAATTGTTGTTGTAATTCATTTTTAAAGTTAGTAAACAAAATATCAAAATTTATTCCTTATAATATAGTGAACAAACCCAAGTTGCCAACTTATTTGTAGGAAATAAGGAAAGACAATAAATAGATAGAGAAAGAATTTTGTTTCTTTGTGTCATAAATCGAATCATTAAATTTTCATGATATTTAGGTAGAGAATTATTATTGTTATTTTTGTAGTCTCTTTATTGGAATATAGGATGTTCACTTTGAGTGGCATGCATAATATTGTTTAATTTTCATTTATCAATCAACTTTAACTTTGCTCTATTCCACATTATCAATGGCAAAAAAAAGACAGGCATGTTTTTCAAGTCCTATTGAAAATTTGAAACAAGAAAGAAATAATTTGTGTAATTATGAACAATCAAAAGAGGAAAAAGTATAATAGATGTTAAATCAAGTGTTGGAGGCTCTCAAAAATCAATACTGTAATACCTTGGTGGCTGTGGCAATAATGTGTGGAATAATTAATATAATTTGAAGATTTTAATTTGGCACTTGAATTTTTCATTTTGAAAATTTCGGCATGTAAGGATTAAATATAATAAAATCACTATATGTTTATAAATTTCCTATTTTACTTTCTGTTAAACTAATCAAAGTCTATGTTATTTTGTTGTATAGGTTGTGGGTTCAAATATGGTTGTCATTATTGAAATTTCAAGGTTTTTGACATACAATTTTTTTTTTCTGAAAAATTTGAAAAAAATAAAAATAATATAATTTGTGCTGAAGCTGCCAAGGTATGTCAATCTTGGGTTGAAATTTCCTTAGGAATTTTCACCAAAGCAAAAGTTGAATTTGGTGGGTCAATGTTGAAGGCTCCTTTCTTAACATACACAAAACTTAGTTTTGCAAACCTCACACCTTTTGCATGATGCTATTTGGTTCATGACGATTTGCAATGTGATCAAAATGTGGGCAAGATGATCATTAGTAAACAACTGTGGTAACAATGTGTTATGTTTCAGAAGAACATGAGTTTAGATCTATGATGAAAAAATAAAATGCAAATAACCTTCTCTAAATTTTGTTTCAAAGGATCACGAATTTTGTTCTTGTTAGAATCATATGCACATGAGTAGCTAATTTGAGCTTGGAAGGACTATACTCCTTGTTGATCAAGTCCAAAAACACTTCCTTTTATTCACCTCTTTCACATATCGCTTCTGCTAATACCTTGTCATAGGATCAGCCCAGAAACAAATCTTTCATTCATGGAGTGTCTTTCAAACTGTTGATAGTAAACAACCAAAAAAAAGACACAAAAAAAACTTTATGTTTGTTGTTGTCATGGTGCAAGAGTGCCAAAAACTCCACCAGCAACTGAAGAAACGTTCACCAAATGCTTAGTAGATCCTAGCAAATGAGGAAATGTTCAATGTCTAAAGAAAACAACTCCATGGAAGAGTCAGAAGATTGAGAAATTGATGAAGAATAAGAAAAATAAAAAAAACAAAACTTCATTTGTTTGTTGATTTTTAGAGGTTTGAGTTGAGGAGGAAAAGGAGAAGAGGGGGGCAGGGGAAACATACAAAGTTCACTCTCAATTTGATCAAGAGAGATGTTTGTTAGTTTTTTTCAAGATCTAGCGATTGATTTTATGGAACACTTGACCCTCCAAGAGCTTGAACATAACAACTTTTTGATCTTGGTGGTGGTTTTTGTTTTCGTGTAGAACTCCATTACTCTCCTTGCGTAGACTTTCATGATCAATTTCTTTTTGTTCGGATCCCAAGCCTCGACCCTCACACTTTCCTCAACATCGCTTGGAACTATGCTTCATCTTTGGCATTTCCAACAACTTGCCTCTCCAACAACCCATGTCAATCTCACCTTAATCATCCCCTAATGACCACCACCAAGCAACACAGTTGTTGAATTGAAGACCATAAGCTTCATTGCTTTGCTTTGGTGATTTCTAGTTGTAGTAGTTGAATGGGTCTTGATTGAGAGGACATTAAAAAAAAAATCCTAAAATCAACTACCCATCCTTCTTTAGTATGGTTGATGATGTTATACAGAATGGGCCTCTCCACCCACTTCTTGCAATTTGATGCACCTGCTTTCTTCCTACTTGTGCAAAACCCCAAATCTACAATTCTACAAAAAAAATTGTTGCAAAACACTTTCTCAATTGCAATCAAGAATTGGGTGCTAAGTTCATCACAAGACTTCCTCTAGAAAGCTCAAGACAATGCAAAGAAAGACATAGGTGTTGTGGAATCTGGATACCTACTTTGTGATTTCCTAAGGTGATGGCTTTGTGCAAGCAAATAGTGTAAAGGGGGCGACCCTTTCATTGCACCTGTTTGAAAAGATGTCTTGGAATTTCCAATCTCAATGCATTAACACAATTCTTCAGATTCTAGCTATGTGACTAGCTATGTATTGTTAGGACATTTAAACCAAATCCTTATATGCATCTGAATTTTGCACAACACAATTTCACTAACAAAAACATCTCATCGGCCCAAAAAGATTCCCCAACAAACAAAACCCAATTATGTCTGCAACCCATATATCACACCACACCATACTCTAGCAAATAGGAACAACGGCGTTAAACCCTGACAACACACATAGTTGTCCTACCATGTCAGTGTAGAATTGTCACTTGGACAACATTTTTGGAATTATCATAATGATGACCACAATTGGACCTTATACTTCTTATTCCTGAGTGAATTCCAATTATCATCATTGGAATATTAGAGTGCAAAATAGTAGTGTACTTTTAAGGAATAGACATAATATCCCTACCCTCTTTTGGGAATGTCCCCGCTGCAGGACTTTACCCTACCCTTAAATCCATGTCTTACATATACCAAAAATATCTTGTACATCACTCTAATAAACTCTAGAAACATTGTTTGGTAACTGAGTTTAGTGAAGACCAAAGCAGGAAGCAGACAGCGGGAAGTAAATTAGACAATAGTGACAGTGGGCATAGCTACCCATTTCTCTAATGCCTATCTGAGAATTGAAACCAAATGTTAGGTTAGTAGGTACCATGATTCCATAGTTCAGCTTCAGAGACTGGGCACATGTTTCCATAGATCAGCTTCAGAATGATCTGAAAATAAGTTTATGCTGCTGCTCAAAAGGCACAACTTCCAATCAGTTTGTACACAAAAGAACAGTTTGCAACAGAACCTCAATGAATGTATTTGAATCAATCCAAGTTTGTTACATGAGACTGCCTACACACATCTCTCAAGCATGGGGAGAAGTAGTTAGCCAAGTTTTATAACTAGCTGTGTATGGACTTCACAAATTGGTGAAGCAATTATGTAAAAGGGGACTGTGACTACAATTCGTTCATCAGTCAAAGAATGTACATTCCTTTTCAAGTTGGGAGTAATCTGAATCAAAATCAATAATACCAGGAGCGCAACCTTTGGATGCCTCTTCCAATGGTTGTAGAGGTGATGCTGTCTTGTCCTCACCTGAGATTTTGCCAAGATCCAGCTTCTATTAAATATCTACCAAGTGAAAGCCATTAACAGTACTTCGGATGAATATTTCCAGCAAATACCAGAGCATAAACCACAGGAAACTCTGAAGTTCTGAACAGTCATACACCCACATACCTGTTTGAGAAGGGCGATGGGAAGACATGGCTTCCTCATGAATCCGCTCTCTCGCACTGAAGTAGTTGGTATCTAAATCTTCAACTATTGTGGAGACCTTTGAGCCTGTCTGAGGACCATCCTTCTGGCTGGATTCACACCTGATTGCAAAACACATTTCTTATAGACAGCACAAGAACTAGGAAGATACAATGATTCTGTTACCAACCCTTTTGACCATTTCAGTACTGTACTGGATGAGAAAAACCTACTTGTAGGCCATGTAGCTTTTTCCATGGAGTGTATGACCTGGAAAGTCTGCATACAGAACTTCAGAAACAACCAAAGGCTGAAGCCTGGTATACGTTGCAACCAAAGACTCCAACCCAACTGTGGCATACTGGAACCAGAACTTTTAGGTTCTTTAGAAGCAGCAGTTAGGCTACTAACCAGGGAGATTCCCTTCCAGATTCAAGACTCTTTGTAGACACCAATTCTCCAGTTTGACTGCTCTTTGGGCACATCTCGAGAACAGAATATGCATTAGACGTGGGTTCACATGCAGGGGCGATTGTTGTTTCTTGATCCTTTTTCTTGTACACAAAAGTCACTACACCTGATAGGATAGCCCTTTGCAAGCCTGGATCATCAACATCCCCAGAGTAATCCTTCCATTCACCTGCCCCTTGGTTGTCTGATCGAGAGAGAAGATCAAATGTGTCACACTGAGTGTCCTGGGACCATAAGCAATGAACAAAAGAACCATAAGCAATTCGATCATTGATCTTGTGGTTCACCTCCTGAAGTTAATTGGACTTCTTACACTCTGAAGTCATCATTTCCTATCTTTGTCTCAGTTTTACTCTCAAGTTAACTCAACATTAAACTACACAATCTCCAGCATGCTTTCTCCATTCAATTAGAACAATGTCCTGCATTTCTCTTCATAGTTTGGGAATCCTTGTGAACATGTAAAAGTACCACAATCTCACCAAATGCAGCATGAAGAGTTCTCGTAGCTCCTCCCTACTGAAGTGCCTACCCCCAGTGTCCACACCAAACTGTGCACCCCTGTACTCTTCAACAGCTGCAGCTACTTCTCCTTTCATGATTTGGCGCTGATATATCTTTTCTTCAATGCTGCAGTCACCCATGAACTAGCTAAAATATCTGTTTGCTGGTAGCATGGAACTGCTTTGTGCTATGATGCCAGCATGCCATGGGTTTGGTTGGAAACTACCTGAAATGCTTAAAGTTATTGTTTTGCAGAAATTGCAGCAGAAGTTGTTAACAACAGAATATTGTTGCTGAAATACAAGATCTCAGCAGAGGGTTTACAGAAATTTCATCAACCTGCCAGTGCTGAGCAGTCTGTAGATGATAACAGGTTTTAGCTGCCCCTCTCTCCAGATACGAGCCATTGCCTGAGCCAACAGATGATTAGTTCATCAAACACAAGACAAATCACAAAAAATCTCGTCTGCAGCCTGCATGCACATTAAGCAAATCCATAGATCACCCTTGGCTTGCACACAAGAAGAAATGAACATTATAATGCAGCTGGACAAGGTCACGATATCCAATGTGCTCAGTGAGAGGGGAATAGTCAGGAACCTGCCTGAGCATCAGTAGCTGGATTCCAGTCAGGGTCAAAAAGCACAAGTCTGCAGAGATTACAACTCACTTTAGTAGCCTCTTGCATTCAATAGAGCCACATAGAGCTAGCCATAAACAAGTCAGTTCTTGAAAAATCAAGGCAGAAAAGGTTTTGAAAAGTTGAATTTTCAGTAAGGAGTGCCTCTGACATTTACAAACCTATATCCAAGGGACAGTGGACCATAGTACCTTGGCAGCTTCAACAGTAATAATATTATTTTCAGAAATCTTAAATCTCAAAAAAACATCAAAGAAAAAAATTTGTGAAGGAAAATATTGAATCTTAGAGAATATTATATTAATCAAAATGAAAATTTCAAAGCTAATTAATTATTCTACAAACATGTGTCGAAGTTGTCATGATACTATGGTACTTTGATTCACCTTTTGTATAGAACTCCACTGACATTCCTTATCTTGAATCTTTTGTAGTTGACTGCTTAGCTACTAAAATCATGGGTGAGTTTAATACTGGCCTTCATGACATGTGAAGCCTGCTTACCTGCTGGCTCCGATAAGGTTGAGGCCAGTGCCTCCTGCTTTTGAAGATAAAAGGAAGACAAAGCGTTCACCATAACAAGAATTGAACTGATCCACAAGTGACTGTCGGGTGGAAGCTTCAGTTGAACCATCCAGCCGCAGCCATGGCCATCCCTGGCTTGTGCACAACTCCTGTGTGCATTATGCCACATTTTTATGTCATCCGAACTTGGCAACCAGTACTTGAGAGTCTGTGTATATTTCCAGAGACATGCCTACAACTTCCCCCAGGTGCTCATGTTGTACAAATCACATTGGAGAAAAGACGGGAACCCCAGTCCAGGGTGAAAAAACTTCAACCAAACAGCACATGATTTAAGGTCCAGATGCTGACAATAATAATACCTGAATCACATCTAATGTTTGAGTGAAGTTTGACACCACAACAACTTTCTCACGTGCATTAGGCACTGAGCTCATGTAAGCTGTCTCGAGAAGTTGAGTTAGACAAGCCAATTTGCCTGACAATGACCAATCATCCTGCTTGTCATCCACACTGCAATTCCAGAAAATTGAATTCAAGGAATGCAATTGGAAATGCTTCACCAAACATACACAATGCTATTGTTGTGGACACACACCAGAACAAGACCTTCATTTTCTGTGAACAGCAATACCTTATACCTACCAACATTTCCACTTTTTCCAAAAGATAGTATGGGCTAACAGAAAGATGCAGTTCTGAGTTGCAAGTGCTAATTAGCACTAATATATATATGCTTCGTACCTTGCTTGAAAGTGCTCATTAAATTGAGCCTTGAGTCTGCTCCTGTTCATGCTAGCCACATCTGCAGGGGACTCAGAGGAAGGTTGTAAGCTTGTCTCTTTTAGGCAGCTGAGTACAAGCCGAGGGTGATTACACAGCTTCCTCAGGATGCCTATAGCAGACAAGATTGTGGCAGATGTATTGCTCGATGAAAATAGTGCATCAACCATCTGCCCATAGAATCAACTCAGGTTTTGTCAGGTTAAGAAAAACTTCAGTCTAGTACCTAGAACTAGCAGGACCATGCAATTCAAGTCCAAGAACAATATGAAAATCATATTAGACCCAACATCTAGCAATGGTGATGACTGACCGTTGATTTGACAAACATCTCATACAGAGAAATCTGGAGAGGCTGGAGTCTGCAGAAGACTACAAACCTGCAACAAAAATGACCATGATCAAGGTTCTGGGGAAATTTTGTTGTCTGAACATGATGCTAGAGATAAGCCAGGCAAACTCCTTAACTTGATACTATGTTTGCATGGTCACATCCATGAATCTTGTGTGTATACACTATTGGTAGTACCTGCTGCTGTGGATTATGTTGGAAGTAGGTCCAGAATCTGTGATTGTCTAAACTGATGCTGATCATGAGGATTTCATATTCCAGAACAACACCTCAAAAGACATAAGCAGAGACATTCAGAACTAGGGATTTCCATGTTGAAGGTAGCTGCTTGAGCAGTCAGTATATTGATTGTGCCTGCACCCTAGAACAATAAAGATGGATGCTGTAAGTTCAAGAACAAGTTTCCACATTGTGAAACATACTCTGATTTGGTTGGCAGGTATTTCTTGTTGATGTCTGCTGTCCTCCGCAGTATGCAAAAGCGAGTTCTTGTCTGCAGCTCCAGGGACCTTGCATGGCCCACTTCTTGCTCCTCTTCACTGAAGTGCACATCACAGAGTAGTGCCTTCAGATGTACATCAGAGAACTTGTTCAAACATGATGCTTCATATACACCTTAAACACACTGCCTTCACTCAAATCTCCCTCCCACACTCAGGCAAACAGTACACAAGATGCAGGCAGATTAACTACATATAAGCATAGGGGAAATGTTTCTTGAATAGATTCCAGATGAAAACCCCACCTTGCATCACGGTCTCGACTACGTTGAATTGGGTCTGCATACAACCGCTTGAAGGCAGCAAGGGGTCCTAGGAGACTCGGGTTGGCAAAGTCGATCATGGCATAAAATTCATTCAAATCATTCTGCACAGGTGTCCCTGTCTGCAACAGAGCATCAGTCATTTTTCGAATGACTGATGTGCAAGACAGTCCCATGCTAATTTGCACAGGTGCTAGTGGCCCAGTGAAGTTGGTGCATCATTGATAATCTGGTTCTCTTCATCTTTCACAAACCTGGTGACCCTTCAGGCATTGACCACAACTTGACCAAACATACTCTGTTCAATGAAGAGATGTGACTCACCAGCAAAATTCTGCGGGGACACTCAAGCCCAAGTAAAGCATCAATTGTCTTGTTGCCAGAACTGCCCAAGGTTCAATCAGTAATGCAAGAAACAGAGAAAAGGAGCTTAGGTTCCAGTCTGGCATTAATATGAAGTCTGTATTGCTCAAAGAAAGAATGGAAGTAAACGAACCTATATGCGCTTGAAACTGTAGCATGGAAAAGGCAGACATTGTGGAAGCAAATCTGTCAATCAAGGTGGAGAGACATGTGATTTGAACCAGTTCTTTAGGCGGTGAGCCTCATCACAGACCAAGAGCCCTGGTTTGGCAGATGCTATTGTGTCCTGGTATTTCCGTAACAGCTCATAAGAGGTGATCAGTAGGGGACAGAGCTTGCTGCTCTTAAAATCTGCACACTTCTGCTTTGCCTGCACTCAATGGCAAACAATCTCAATCTTGTAACCATAGACAGAAGCACAGAGAGAGAGTACAGGTATCAGACATTCAACTTCTTGCAGGCGTCAGTTGCCCTACTATATGAATGCAATTTCAATGAAGTTTCACACATTCAATTACCTCTTTGGATGTAGTGCCACCATGCACAACTAGAGGTCTTAACCTCTCACTGCCCAGCCACTTCTGCACCTGTACATAACAAAGAAGATTACATCCAACAGAAATAAGGTTGCTCCTAATGTGGAAGTTAACTGGTAGTTGCTAGCATCTGTGAGATCATATTTAGTTAGTTTGCAGGGATGGATAGAGCCTTGCAGATCTGATTCCCAAACATGCATTTTTATCACTGTACCCATTCATCTGCCTGTTCCCATATGTTACTATTTATGTTCTGTAAATATTCCTGAACGTCCTGCATAACCCTTAAACCAGCCTTGGGTCAGATCAGGCAGATCCAGTATCTGGTACAAAGAAGACTATCCTTGATGCATCAAAGCATGTGACTGTGGAGGACTACTTGGATTATAAAGTGGTGTTTCCAGAACAAAAAAGAAGCTGATCATGAGATCTGAACCATGGTTAGGAGGACAATACCTCCTTTTCCCAATTTTGCACAAGTGAAGAAGGGCAGATCACTACTGCACGCTTCAAAGCAGGATGACCAGCAGGGCCCTGAACCCGCAATCACTTAGTCAGAATAGCTTAGAGAATGATCAGTTGCTTCATGTTTGCAACCTCACAATTCTTGACCATTAGGTCAAAAATATAACAAAGAAGAATGTTCAGCAGGGAATATCCTTAGCTGGCCTACCTGTTGAATAAGTGTCCATATCAAGGCAATCACTTGGAGTGTCTTTCCAAGGCCTGCAGAACGAGAGGTAATTATAATCAGAAACCTGAGGACTGAAAAACCTGTGACATAGTTCTCCTAGTTTCAGGTGAATCTCACGAAGCCTCAAGAAATTTTCTAGTTGCAAAGCACTTCACTGATCCCTTAGCAAATATTCCTTGTTTCTGGGCATCTGCCAATGTGTTATACTCCTTTACAGACACTAAGTTGGATCTCTAGGAAAACTTGATGTCCCTGAATCAATACAAGATTGGATCACCCCTAGAGGGAAACTCTTGGAGAAGAAGACAAAGAGAGCTGAAACTATAGGAAACAAGAGTGGTTACCCATCTCGTCTGCAAGCAAACAACCATAGAAGGAGGTAGCTCTCAACCCCATGACACATTCATACATGAACTTCACTCCGTCCCGCTGATGTGGCCTCAATTTGGATGCCACGTGCTAAAAATAGAACCATGGGTCAGCTACAATTTAGGGTATTAGGAAAGAAAAGTGCATGCAAAATAACCTTGCACTACTATGCATGTACATACATATTAGCTGCTTTCCAATTATTCTTCATATGTATCCAAAACTTGTCCATACTAACGATTTGTGTAAACCTCAATACAATTGAGAGATGACCAGATAACAACATACTAGAGGCTCCAGATCTAACAACATCAACAAACAAGGAAAAGAAGAGACTTTGACAATAGAAAGCAGAGAAAAACTGAGGAGTGATTTGAAAATATTGACAGTCACATGCATGTTCAATAAGCTTTAACAGCAACATGTGTGGTAGTGGCCAGCTACCATAGCATCCCCACTGAGTTCATCAGCACCCAGCAGGAATCAGAGACTCAGCTATGATGCTGGCAAGTTCAACAAAACATAAAAGAGAAAGAGTGGGACAAGGAAACAAGAAGAAATAGGAAAACAAAGAGGTAAAAACCAAAAAAGAACCAAACAAAGAAGAGACTAAACTCCAGAGCACAATATTTTGAGCACAAAGTGGCCTTTGAAGAGTTCCCCGCTCAGGACTAAAAGCCCTTCTATGATACCATCAGAACACTATGCTCTCAGTGGGACTTCAGCATGTACACCTTGTGAAATGCAGATCAACTTACAGAATCCACAATGACAAGCACTGTTTTCTCTCCATTGGAACTTGTATTTAGCACCAATGAGTCCTTCACAAGCCACCATATGCACCAGATGTCAGAGCTATGAATGCAGTTTGAAAGTGAATGTCAAATACTAAAACCCTATGAATAGATAGGTCAAGTACGTTTGGAAGTAAAAAGAGAAACACAATCATTGCCTGACCATGTATAGAAAGCACTGATCATTGTGCACTGCAAGGTTGTAGAACTAAAACTACATACACCTGTAGGTCCACAGCAAGATGTGAAATTGTTCAAGTTGACTATGGGGATTGATAAGTGAGTGTAAATAACCTACCTCTTTGATTAGCATGTGTGGAGGAGTCCGCGCTGCCCTTCCCCTAAAAGTCCAAGGTGAGAAAAACAAGTTCAAGTCAAGCAAAATAAGATCCCAAACAGCAAGAACTCTTGCAAATGCTAGCAGTTGAAAGCCTGAAACCAAAGAGAATCATCACTAGACTAGTTTGTAACATCACCACAAGTTCCAAGTTCTGAGCTGTGACCTAAAACCTAAAAACCTAAACCCTGTCACTTGAATTCTTGGATAGAGAACCAGTTGTGATTTGATGAATTCACAGGAGAAAGGCAAAAAATATAGCTACAAAGGTGCATGTAGTCTGACTGGCCGAAAGCTGGTAAAAGTTGGTTTCTTTGTGGATTGTGCTACATTGCCATCAACATCATCAGAATGTGCAGTAGCAACAGCACCCATGAACAATGTCCCACTGGAATACTCCTCATTAGAAGCTTCCCTCAACACTTCAACCTCAAATTTGCTCATCTGCACAGCAACAGAAAGTTGTGTGTTTGAGATGATGCCATAGCTTCTCTCCATACATTTGTTTCCATCTCCCTTCCAGCAGCATTTCCCCTCCTTGGCTTTCAGAAGAGGACTAGAGCAGAGAAAAGACTTTGGATCCAAATCATTCTATTTCTGTAGCAGGACCACAGTCTGAAGCCAGGCGGAAGACAAGAAGAAAAAGAAAACTGGCAGCCTAGATCTGTACAGAGGTAGGTATCTACCTGAAGAGAGGCTCCTTCAGGCATGTCTTTGCATCCTTGGACACTCTCTTTAGACACAATCTTCCCTTCCAGATCTTGTAGAGTGCAACGGCGGCCACGCGTGACTAGCACACCATCAGACCACGGACCCTTGCGCTTCACATTCTTCTTCCGCACACAATACAGCACACTGTAATACTGTGATGGCTCGTCCTCTGTCCCTGCCCTCTGGCCATTTGCTGAGGCTGCGCAAGCAGCTGATGTACTTGTTGGCGGCCTGAATTTCCCTGTCGAGGACGCCGCAGCAAAAGAGCTGGAACGAGCAGATGCGTTCCCACATGCGACAGACAGATTATGAGAAATTGCTACGGAAATGCTTCGATCACGATCTCTTCCGCGTGCGACTGTAGAGTCCGTCGACCGATCCGCGAGAATCTCACAGGTTTTCTGTTCAAGTTCGACGCCTTCTAGCTTCACGGAATTGATGATGACTCTATTATCCCCGCTTGTAGACGCGGTAGAAATCTCCAAGCCGGATTCCATACCCGATCTGTTCAGCAGAAGGTTGTTATGTGGGGCAGATACGACGCAAGGATTCTTGTTCGGATCATATTGTTCCTCAGGGACGGTTGGAGAAGACACACTACAATCTTCCTCTTTAGCAGAAAAGCTTCGTTTTGATCCAAGCGGAACAACTCCTTCTTGCGCTCGTAGAGGAAGAAGAAGCACCTGGCCTGACGAAACCTCTTCACTAACCAAAGCCGGTTGCACAATTGAAGGAGACTTGAATTTCTGCCTCTTGAAGCAAGGAGGAGGAGGAGGAGAAGGCTTCTTCTGATGAGAGAAAATGTCCGAATCTGTTGTCGATACAGAGACGACTGCAGAATTGTGATTGATATTCTCTTTTCCTGCGGATTCACAGAGCTTCTTCTTCGCAAGTACGCTTGGAGCTAAAGATCTCCTCATCTTTCACACACTTCTCCAACTGCCAGATAGAGCAAAAAACGAGGAGGACATAGAAAAACAAAATTCTAGAAGTTTTACTCACCAAGAACATGAAAAAAAAACATACACACCAAAAACACCACTCACAATACAAAGCAATTTTCCAATAGCAGCTACTACTACTATGACTACAAGAAGTCCACAAACATGTGTCCAATTCGTTGTTTCCACAAACTCTTGGCGCAAAGGGAGGCAAAAGCTTACTGCTGTTGTTGTGAGTCTGGAATGGCGCCTTCACGCGCTCCTACGCTCGACAAGTGCGATAAAACTCCGCCGTAGGCGCGGGACGAGAAGTTTTTCAAGAAAAGAAAGGGGGGGAACTACGGACCGTGTCCGCCTGCGCATCGTTTGTTTGTTTTTGAAGTTTGGTTTTGAAAATTTCATCAGTTTGGAACCTTTGGAGGGAAGTAGGCCTTGAAAGAGGGGCGGGGGGGGTTTTGATCACAAATTTTTTAATTAGCAACAAAAAAATGACACTAACATTTTACAATAGACATCCTTAATTAGACCTTACCCATGGCATATATTGGAAAAACAATATTTAACATTGATGGAACTACAATTTCATTCAAATATTTCTATACCATTTAATTGTAAAGATTTTTCATCATTAAGTTTAAAATAATTAGATAATTTAGTTTTAAAATATGGTCAATTATAATTGATAGTATTAGATGAAATCTCATTATTAGGGAAAGGAATATTGAAGGTCAATCAAAGATATTTTCATCAATATTTTTTGGAATTCTTCATGTGATTATCACTGGAGATTTATATCAAATTTAACTAGTTTGTGATGCATGAATTTTCAAACTAATGCAAACAACATTGGTAGTTTAGTTCCAAATTTTTTGATGGAAAAAATTAAATTTTATGAATTGAAATAATTAATGCGTCAAAGTGATGAACAATTCATTAACATTTTAAATTGATTTCGAAATGCTACACAATTGCAATCATATGTGGATACCATAAATAATCAATATTTTTGTACACCAACAAATGATCCAAAATTTCCACATTTATTTTACATGAATGAAACAAAATAAAAACATAATGAATCAGGTTTTCTTCAAAGTGAAGGGGATGTATTCATATTATGTGCATAAGATAGACATCATGATACATGTCTTCAATCATTTCAATTACAAAATAATGCAAACTTCACAACATGATTGCATTCAAAGGTTCAAGTAAAGAAAAAATATGTTGGTTGAACTTTGTACTAAAAATTATGCAACACATAATGGCCTTGTAAATGGTGTAAATGGAATATTCTAAGTATCAACTAATGTATTGAATTCACAGCAAAATATTATGGATATTATTTAATAATCCCAAATGTGATCAACTCATAAGAATAAAGAATGCTCATTTGTATGAACATGAAATACATCTTGCACAGACACTGGTAGAACCCATATTCAAAGATATTCAAATTGACTCTAATCTTTTCACATTATGATAAAAACACAATTTCCCATTCAATTGGCTACAACATGTACTATGCATTGAACACAAGAATTAACATTTGATTATTTAGGATTTGATCCTATTAATGTTTATAAACATGGTTTGACATATACAACATTTTATCATGCTAAAAAAATAATAATTTATTACCTTCAACTTCAACCTTTGTAAATGAATTTTTTTCAAATTGATCCAAGTGTCGCCATGGAGATGCAGCAGTGATTACAAATTACACCATGATAGGATGTACTTGCCCCAAACCACATACATTTCGTAATTCACATGTATTGATTTATTCTTTCAATACTAGATCATTGCTTTTACATAAAAATGATGTGTTTTCATATTACAATCTCAAAACAACTCACGTATTGTGTTTCAATGATTCGATGAAACACACTTCAACACATTAACATGTAATAATACACCTTTGAACATCAATACAAGAACACATTCAACGATTAATGTAAATGGTTGAAATGGTAAAATGATTACATATGACAATTTCACAACCTTATCATCACACGAAACTTTTACATTTTTAGGAACTAAATAACTAAAATTATATTTGGGAAATAATTGAGTAAAGCTCATTTTGCTTCTTTCTTTTTTCTTAGTTACAACATTATCTTTATTCAATGCAAATACAAGAAAAGCTATTCATATAATAACAATATACAAACCTTCAACATTATTTTTATTAGTGTTTATAATTCACCTTCCAAAGTTTTTGGATATAATGCCATGATAATAATTGGCAATTTCAATATCGACATGCTTGATCAAAACTTAACACAACCAAATGAACTCCAAAATTCTATAAACTAATATTCAATGGATTTCAGTTTTTAAAAATTACAACAATTTATGAATCCCATATTGATCACATATGGACAAATGCACCCACTCAAAAATGCATGTTAGGAATTGTTAAAACTTATTGGATTGACCATAAACCAATATATTTTGCATTGAAATTCTCAAATCACATCTCACAATACCATCACATAGGTTTTTTTTTTAAAAATTCAAAAAGGTATTGGCAATAATAATAAGGCAAAAATAATGATGAGAGGACAATGACCTACATATTTCATTTAACGTAACATTTGCAACAATATTTTGGAACGTTAAGACAAATACATAGCATGGTTAATAGCTTGTTATAAATACAACAATATGATAGTGTTATAGAAGTGTATTTGAAATTTTTATATGAAAATGGTGGTATTGGTGTTGAACAAATTGCAAGTGTTATTTTCAAAATCATATTGATATGATATGAATATAATCAAATTCATAATTTTTGCATAACGAAATGAATATAAGTATTAAGTTGACCAATATGAATAGATATTAAACATGTATAATGAGATATGGAAAAATAGATTACAATATATTCAAATTCAAATCAATTACTTTATTTCCTTTTTAATAACTGCTTCCTTTTCCTATGAATTTTCTTAATAACTATCTCCCACCTTTTTTTTAATAAATAAAAAAAATACCTCCATTTAATAACTACTTCACACTTTTCCCCTATCCACTAACATGGATATGAAAAAAACAAATTAAAATGTGTTTTTTTTATATCTATGAAATGTATATTAATTTAAATTAAATTTGACATTGACATAAAGAATGATGAATTATTGAAAACCATATGAAAACATTAAATTATTTTTTTAATTTTTTTTATTGTCACTAGTAGTGCACAACAGGGCGGAGCTCTAATATATAATCAATTAAAATTTTGGTACTTTACATTGGGGACGGCCCTAAGACCCCCCTTTCAATTTTGAGGGTCGTAGGGACGAGAGCAGAAGCCCGAAAATTAGGGTTGGATTAGGGTTACAGTCCCATCCTCATGCACTCGGAAAGATACACTCGGGTAGAGTTGGAGACTGGACACAGAGAGAGACAGAGACAGAGAGAGCGTGATTGTTGTGTAATGATGATTTGATTGTTCACGAGCATGGAGGAGTAGCGAGTGGTAGGACAAATTGGTGAGCAATGGGTTGCTTCACCAGCATTGCGCGTACAAGCGTCGCACTTGTAGCCCTTTCGCTCTTGGTTTTGCAAGCATCGGGTGAAGAAGGTATGTACCTAATGTATGTATGTATGTATGGGACGGGTACTCACCTCTTTTTTTGTAGAGTCCTTTTTTAATTCATTTTATGGCTTTCTTCAGGATTTGGATCGCTCTGCTTGGAGTGCGCTGTCACTGATTTGTGTCTCAAAGATGGATGGAGGAAGAGATAGGAAGTTTTAGGAAGTTCGTTTCTCTTTGCCCCCCTTTTTTTCTTTGATTAGGGTTTGGAGAAGCATTTTGGTTTGAGAGTAGAGAGAGGGTTTCCACTTGGCACCGAGATGACGAGGAATGTCTTCGCTCTGAAGTTTTGGTTAGGCCCAGAGGATGCCCTCTCTCTTGAAAACTTCAAGCTGGATTGAAAGATTTAGGGTTCAGGGTTGGTACTTGTGCACACAGAGAGACAAAGTTCCAAGAAAAATCTGGATGTCATGTGTGGCAGGAGGACTGTGTGGATTTAGTCAACGTCTTGAGAAGTGAAGGGAAGAGTTGTTTTGTACTTTTTGCAATCGAGTAATTTTCAGAATGCTTAGTCTCACCATGCCACAGAGATGAAATGGCTACTTAGAACACATTTCAGAGAGGGAATTGAAGGTATAGAGACGGTTTGGTCATTGTGATTGCGAGGATCATGGAACTGATTTGCCTCTGGTACATTTCTACAGGTTGCTTTTGGATAAGCAGATGTCAGAGCAAATGGATGGGGGGCTGTAGACCTGGGTATATCCAAGTGGATGCATCAAATGATTGCAAGGGCCTGTGTGCTGAACCCCAATACCCTGCATGCCCCTCCTTCTTCACACGCTTTCAATGTTGCACGGAGGGTCTGACTCTTTCTTTCATGTCATGCCTTGAATCCATGTGCTTCTAATGTTTGCTTCATTTCTCAGATTGTTTGTCACTCACTCGCATTCCCTTTTGAACTTCTTACATTTGGCATGAACTAAGTGTTTGTCTGCTTGGAACAGTTAAGGCAAGGGAAGGTGCAGACTGTGCTCAGTGTACCAACAAGGTGGATGTTGGGGATGAGTGGCTTTGTTGTAGCGATTGTTCTGAGCCTCAAATTGCAGATGCAGATGCCCATGTTGGCTACTGTCAGATGGGTGCCTCTTTGGGCTCTCAATTGAAACCACGAGGTGAGCTCTTCTCTCCATTTTGAAGGGGATCTTTTAACCTCATTTTGCAACTGCTAATGTGGCTGTTTTGAGTTGAAGCCAAGATGGTGCACTCAACAAAGTCACCTGCCTGGCAACAGTGTCCTGGAATTTTATAGCCTTTCCTGGAAAATGCCATGTTAATCCAAGTTTTGTGTGGAGGAGCTTGTTCACCTGAACTAGCACCTGTGTTTCATTCTCATTTTTTCACTGTTGATTGGCCTAGGCTTCCTTACGTTTTCTATGTTGTGTGAAGTTCCTGGGGCTCATAGTCGGGCTCCCTAATAGAAATGATGGAATCAGTTCACAGAGTGCTCATTCACTTGGATGGCATTGGTGTTTGAGAGGAGCCTCATTCTGATATATGAGGCTCTTGAGCTCAGCAATTACTCTTACAAATTAACTGCTCCCTCTTATAGATTTATGACAGACCCATCAAAGCAAATGAAATTGAGATCCACACTCCCTTCTCTTGCATTCATACTAAGGGATTGTGCACAATTTTGGGTCAATGGGTCCTCCCTCCTCATTTACCAAAACCAGGATGCAGTGTGGCAGACTTTTGAATCTGATACATGAATTTCTTGCAACAGAAGTCTTCAGGTGGAACACAGGGGAGTGGACTCCTTGCTCACGTCACTGTGGTGAAGGTGTGAGGAAGCGGCGTGTCAAGTGCCTCCGGTATGTTGAACACGTGCTTAACCTGCCAGCTGTTGTGGATGACAGTGAATGCCTGGCTGCCACAATGGTACTCCTATTTTTTCTATCCTTCACATTCTTCCACCAATTCAACTATCTCTCTATGGCCTAGAAGGCATCAATTGGGGTCTGAAGTGAAGAAAGACACATACATTTACCTATACTTCATCTGATGGGCTCATTTCTATGGCAGCCTGTGAGGGAAGAAGGCTGTAATTTGACAGCATGTCAGGGTATCAAGCCCTATCACAAGAAGAGACATCTGCCAATCTGGGCAATTGTGTTGATCAGTCTATCAACTGTGGCTGCAGCAGGTGGACTGGCATTTGCCAGTTATCTGGTGTACAAACGGTGTGCTTCCTTTGCATTCACCTCCATTCAGGACTTTGTCTATTGATAGGAAAATTGGTGCCTCCCAAAGCATCTGCCAGGGCTGCATGTTATGTTTCTCATTAAGTGGTTTGTGGCAAATTCGCTCTGTGCAGGCGGACTGAAAATTCAAACCACGGCTTTGTGTATGTCATGCTGGAGGGATACTAGTTCTGGTTTGCCATTGGCTCTTGGATTACATCATGTGCACTGTACTGCAGTTTGTATCAATACTTGGAGTCATTTTCCTGCAGGACTGGATTACATGGCACAAAACTAGTAGGGTGTCACCAGATTAAATCTTTTAACACATTTTTTGCAGCCTGGAAACCAAGCAGTAAATAACACTGCCCCCCATATGGACCTTTCGTTATATTCTCGAAGACATGGAGACAAGAAGACATTTATTTACCATTTGGGCAGTCATTGAGGTGAAACTTGCAGTTGGGAGGACATGTTTCCACTCCTTTAAAAGCATCTTTTTGATAGCATTTGGATGCATGTTGTCCTGTGTACATGAGAATTCAGAACAAACGAATTGGGAATAAAATGTAATCAATACCAACAGTGCTCCCATGGATTTTGATTTTTGCTGTGCATTCACCTGGTTACTTTCTACTGCTTGTAGACATCAAAACATTGAATGGTTTGATGGATTTGAAATCATAGTAGCCTACCTGATGATACTGAGGCAGAGTAACTAAGTACATTTGTAGGATGATGAAGATACACGTCTGTAACACAAATGGTTTCAGCCAGAGTGAACCAACAGCCCACCAGTGCCACCATAGAATGGAAGTCTGTTGAGACTCAGTTGTGGATGAATACTGACTGAGTTGACATCAGGTTTTTTGGTGATAACCTCTCCTGTAAAGGATAGGTGCGGTAGGTAGGTAGGTAGGTAAGTAGGTAGGAGAGTAGGTGGATGATTGGTGGGTTTTGTCTTGCTATCAAGGTAGGTAGGATAACAAATGGATGAATTCTGACTGATTCATCCACCCACCTACTAGCAAGATGAAACCTGACAACAACTCAGTCCTGTAGGTTGGTAGGTAGGATAATAGGTGGATGAATCCTGACTGAGTTGATGCGGGGTTTCATCCTGGTAACCTTTCTTGTAAAGGATAGTTCCAGTAGGTAGGTAGGTAAGTAGGTAGGTAGGTAGGCAGGTAGGAAGCATAATAGATGGCCTATATCCAAGTAGGTGAGTGAGTGTGTTGTAGATGGTTAATGGGCTACTGGGGGTTTTTAGTAGGTAGGTAGGTAGTAACAGATGGATGAAAAGAATGCAGTTGGCTAGTTTTTTTGCATGTCAAGCAAAGGATAAGAAATACATCACAATTTTTTTTTAATTTATTTATTTATATTTTTTCCATCTCATGTACATTTTATTTTTTAAAAAACAAGAATTGCAAAAAAGGATTTGGCTGTTCAACTGAAATCAGATCCCCAAGGAATAATATCAACAATGCTGTCAGAAGGGGCTTTTATTGCTTCTTGTGAGGGGGTGTATTTCCAGACTGGACAATTTAAAAAATGGAAATTTAATAAGTAAGTTTTTTTTTTAATTTTTTAAAAGCATAACAAAACAGGGATGATTATTTTAGCAGGGTTTTTTTTTAGGGGGTCAAATTTTTGCCACTTGGCGAAAAATAACTGATAAATAAATAAATAAATAAAACTTCAGTGCAACTCATGCAAAGGATCTTTTCTTTGTGAAAAAAACTTGTGTCAAAGTGCCAGATTTCTGAGGTAAAACTTTCTGAAATCGCCATTTTTAGACAATAGGTTCCATCAGGTAGCCAAAATATAGCAAGGAATTCCTACTTTCCTCTCTGACCTGTAGCCAAATTTGGCTAGTTTCCTCTTGTGCATGAACCCCAGTGTGACTAGAAAAAAAGTGGGGAAAAAAAAAAAAAAAAAACATTTTTTTAATTTTTATTATTTAAATTAAAAAAAAAAAAAATAATAATAATTATTAAAAAAAAAAATA
>Ga0116227_10000726_pt1 | contig 67112 bp, 53 predicted proteins | sample S1TSphgellanicum_FD_89693 | JGI IMG/M metagenome (GOLD analysis project Ga0116227, IMG submission 89693) | Host-associated microbial communities from peat moss isolated from Minnesota, USA - S1T2_Fb - Sphagnum magellanicum MG | ecosystem: Host-associated > Plants > Peat moss > Unclassified...
CCGCGCGCCGCCGACAGCCCGCCGATCGCAGCGGCGAACGCGACGATGGAGAGGACGGGTACGCGCGCGGGAGCCGGACCGTCGTCGAGCGGCGCCTCCTTCCCGTACACGAGCGACGCGAATTGCATCGCGAGGAACGCGGAGCAGCCGAACCCGATCGCGGTCGCGAGTAACACCCAAAGCGGCGCGTACACCTACGGAACTCCCGGATTCGCACCCGGCACGAGAAACTGAATGAACACGCTGCCGAAAATCATGAGGAAGAGCGCCGGCAGCATGAAGAGCGCCATCGGGATCACCATCTTGGTCGGCATCAGGTTCGCGAGTTCTTCCGCGCGCATCATCCGCGCGTTGCGAACCTCTTCGGCGAGTTCTTCGAGCACCTCGGCCATGTTCGACCCCAAGCGTTCCGCCTGGACGACGGCGCGCACGGTCGCCGTCAGCTGTTCCTGATGCACGCGATCGGCCATCGATTTGAGGGCGTCGGCCCGCGAGCGCCCCAGCCGCACTTCGGAAATAGCCGCCCGAATCTCGTCGCCGAGCGGACCCGAGACCACTTCCATCGATTGCGAGAGCGCGGCATTGAACGCGAGTCCCGCCTGGACCGTCGAGGCGAGCATGTCGAGAAAATCCGGCAGCGACCGCTGGATCGCCTTCTTCCGGTTCTTCACCGCACTCTTGAGTTGGCCGTACGGAAGATACGCGCCCGCAAACGTGAGGAAGACGACCACGCCGAGATAGATGGGTTCCGCGCTGCCCATCATGGCGATGAACGCTAAGCCGCCGACGAGCCCGAGGATGGCGAAGGCGAAGATGCGCAGCCCGATCTGCGCGGGCGCCACCGTGTACCAGCCGGCTTCTTGTAATTTTTGCGCGATGCCCGTGCGTTGCTTGTCGCTGAAGATGCGCGCGAACTGATCGCTCCAACGACTGCCGCGCGAGAACGTCAGGTTCTCGATTTCCTCGAGCCGCTTTGCGGCCTCGGATTTCACGGGAATGAGCGAATAGACGATGATGCCCGACGAGATCGCGAAACCGCAGGCGATCACGAGCATGAGCGGCGTGAGGTGCACGGTCAGTTGTCCAGGATCAGAATGCGGCTGAGCACGTAAGCGGCCAGCCCTTCGAGTAACGCGACGACCGCGAGCACGCCCCAGCCGGGCTGCGTGTGGAGCAGCACGTCGCCCATGTCCTTTTGCGTGAGCACGATGAAACCGCCGACCACCAGCGGCAGCGCGCCGATGATGAAGGCGCCGAAGCGGCCCTGCGCCGTGAGCGCGCCCATCTTCCGCACGATGCGGCGACGGTCGCGAATGGTCGTCGCCAATTTTTCGAGGACCTTCGCGAGGTCGCCGCCCGTGGATTGCTGGACGCGCACGACGCGAGCGAACATTTGGATCTCGCTCGCCGGGGAGTTGCGCGCCATCTCGTCGAGCGCGTCGACGATGTTGACGCCGATATTGGCGCGGCCCATGACGCGCATGAACTCGCGCCGCGACGGATCGGCGACCTCTTCGGTAACCAGGATGATCGCCTGGCGGAACCCGAGGCCGACGCGCATGGCGCTCGCGATCATGCGCAGGACCATCTCCAACTGGTCGACGAGCTTCGCGAGCCGGCGCTTTCCGCGAAATTTGAGATACGCCGTCGCCACGAGTACCGAGATCGCTTCCGAAAGCGGCAAGAGGGCGAGCGAGAGCAACAGGCCGCCGTGCATGAGGAAGATCGCGGGTATCCAGATCAGCACGCCGATGCTGACGACGCCGAGCATGTACTCCTCGGGTTTCATCGGCATATCGGCTTTGACGAGATCGACTTGAAAGGCCGCCGAATAGCGCTTGATCAACGTCGCGGCGTCGCTCGAAAACGTAAAGAGGAGCAGTCCGACGACGCCGAAGACGCTGACGCCGATCGCGAACGGAAAGATGCCTACCATACCGACGTCGCCGCCGGCTTGAGTTTCGAGAGTTCGCGGATGTCGAAGTGGACGCCGGCCTCCTCGAACTTCCTCGTCGCGTGCGGCTGCACGCCGCTGAACTGGAAATCGCCGAGGACTTTGCCGTCTTCGTCGATACCGCGCGACTGATATCTGATCAGCTCCTGAATCGTGACGACGTCACCTTCCATGCCGACCACTTCGGTGATGCTCGTGCACTTACGCGTGCCGTCACGCATGCGCTCGATCTGCACGACCGCATCGACGGCGCTGGCAATCTGTTCGCGAATCGCGCGGATCGGCAGATCGAAACCCGCCATCAGCACGAGCGTTTCGAGTCGCGCGAGGGCATCGCGCGGCGTGTTCGCGTGGAGCGTGGTCAGCGAGCCGTCGTGACCCGTGTTCATCGCTTGGAGCATGTCGAGCGCCTCGCCGCTGCGGCACTCGCCGACCACGATGCGATCCGGCCGCATGCGCAGCGAGTTCTTGACGAGCTCGCGGATCGAAATCGAGCCCTTGCCTTCGAGGTTGGCCGGGCGCGATTCCAGCCGGACCACGTGATCCTGGCCGAGCGAAAGTTCGGCCGCGTCCTCGATCGTGACGATCCGCTCGCCCTCCGGAATGAAATTCGAGAGGATGTTCAGGAAGGTCGTCTTGCCGGACCCCGTGCCGCCCGAGACGACGATATTGAGGCGTGCCTCGACCATCGCCCGAAGCAGACCGACGGCGTCGGGCGGAATCGACCCGAAGCGCACGAGATCCTCAATCTCGAGGCGCTTGCGGCTGAAACGGCGGATCGTTACCGTCGACCCGTTGAGCGCCAGCGGTTCGATGATCGCGTTGACGCGCGAGCCGTCGGGCAAACGGGCGTCGACCATCGGTGAGGATTCGTCGACGCGCCGGCCGATCGGCGCGATGATGCGCTCGATGACCGTCCGCAGATGGCGCTCGTCGTTGAACGTCCGATCGGAGAGCGTGATTTTGCCGGCGCGCTCGATATAGATCGTCTGCGAGCCGTTGACCATGATTTCGGTGACCTTCTCATCGCGCATCAAATCCTCGAGCGGCCCGAGGCCGAGGAGCTCGTCGATGATCTCCTGTTGCAGTTCGGCGCGATCTTGCAGGCTGACGTCGTCGCGCTCGGCGAGGCTCTGCGCGATCGTCTCATTGATCTGCGTGCGCAGCTCGGCGATCTTCTGGCCGTCGGTATGCGCGCGACTCGCGGCGACGACGTCGATCCGTTTGGAGACCACGTCCGTGATTTCGATCTTGAGTTTTTGGCGCCGGTCGTCGCGCGGGCGCGCGGCGCGCTCGCTCTTCTCCTCCACGTGCGCCGACGCGGCGTGGCTGCTGCCGTTACGGCCGTGCCGGCCATTGGTCGCGGCCGGCGACGAGACGCTGTTGGCCAAGCTCATCGAGCCGCGCAGCGAGAGCGCGTCTTCCTCGGGCATCCCGGTCAACTTACGGGTGAGTTCCGTGATCGCCACCTTGTACGCGATCCGGTCGTCGCGGCGCGGGATCTCGCCGATGACCGTCGCGAGCGCGCGATCGACTTCGCGCGCGGTGATCTCCGCTTTGGAGCCGCGCAGATTCGTTGCGATGCAGATGCGTCCGAGCGGCACGCCGAAACGCGTGAGATCGCCGATGAGATAGCGCGTTGCGTTGCTCCCGAGCATCGTCGGTTCCATCACGATGACGATCCGGGTCGCGTGCTGCACGAACGGCCGCACGACGTCCGTGAACGGCGAGTTGCAGTCGACGATCGTCAGCCGGTGCTGCTGCGCGAGCGACGTCGCCAGCCGCTCGACCTCGTCCGCGCGAATGGCGAACGAGTTTTCGAACGAATCGGAGAGTTCGATCGCGGTCGTGCCGAAAACGCGCGCGACCGAATAGACGCTCATCGTCCGGTTGGCCGCGAACTCTTTGGTGCAATCGAGAATGGCGGCCATGGACCGGCGTCCGGTCAGGTCCGCATCGACCACGGCCACCGTGTGCTTCTCGCGCGCCGCCGTCTTCGCCAGTTCGACCGCGAGCGTCGTCGCGCCCGAACCCCCCTTAGCGTTGACGAGGACGTGGAGGGTTCCGCTCATCGGTTTCCTTCGATGAGCCGGTCCCCGTCGACGATGGTCACGCTCGGACGCTCTTTCTTAGGAACGGCCGCTACGGCGATGGGCGGCGGCACGGTGGCCGCCGGCGGGGGCGGCTCCGGCGTCGCGTCCTGGAAGTCGATCGGGTCGCTCGCTTCGGCGTGGATCGGTTCGTTCGGCGACCGCAGCGCGAGCCGCAAATTCGAATTGAGGTCCGCGACGGTGAGGAGCGACGCCTGTTGCACCGAGACGCCGAGCGTGACGGTCGAGGGGACGGAACCCTGTTGACCGGGCGGCGGCGGCGACTGATCGGGGATCGGTTCGATCGTGTTGTTGAGCGCGAGAACGAGCGCGCCGCGAATGATCGCGTACGTGCGCGGGCGGTCGCCGCTCCCCTTCGCGACCGACGCCAAGACGTCGACCCGATCGCCCGGCTGAATCATCCCGTTCACCGATTTGATCGCGTCGACCGGAATCGTCACGGCACGCATCCCCGGTTTGAGCCGCGCGGTCAAGCCGACGGAGGCCGGCTGGCCGATCTTGGTATCCGTGATCGTCGAGTTCATCGGAATCGTGATCAGCGAGACGTCGCCGATCGCCTGATGCGGATCGGTGATCGCGCCCGGTTCGATCTCGTTTTCCGGTCGCTTCACGAGCGTGAGCATGTCGGGCGTGATCTTCGCGCGCGCCGAAATATCGCGGTTTGCGATCACGACGGGCTTCGACTCCACGACGGCCACCGCCGCGCTCTGATTGACCGAATTCAAATAGCGCAGCGTCAAGAGTCCGGTCGTGACCGCCAAGACGATCGCGACGATCAGGGTGATGCGACGACTGTTCACAGCGGGATCCTCAAAGTCAGAAACGGAGCGACGGTGTGGGAGAGCGCGACGAGCAGCGCTCCGAACGCGATGGCCACGCCATAGGGAAGCTTGACGGATTGCGCGGGGGCGGACGCGACGGTTCCCTTAAAGATCAAGGGCCGAAGCATGCCGGCCGCCGACGCGGCGACGGGCCGGAGGGTCCCGGTGGCGGTGGCGACGCCGACCGCGAGCACGCCGCCGCCGAGCGCCGTGTAGAGCAGGAACGGGACGGCATCGGGAAACCCGAGCGCCCCGGCGCCGGCGGCGAGCAACTTGACGTCGCCGCCGCCGAGCCAGCCCATTGAAAAGAAGAACGTTCCGACGACGAGCGTGACGAGCACGAGCGCCAGGCTCGCGAGTGCGGACGCGAAGCCGTGCGTCGCGGAAATCGCGATGCCGGCGCATGCGAGCGGGATCGTCACGGCGTTGGGAATGAGCCGCGACCGCAAATCCGTGACGACCGCGACGGCGCAGCCGGCGAGCACGCAGGCGATCGCGAGGGTCACTGACCCACCGAATTCATGCCGTTTTCGATCTGGCCGTAGAGCGTGGTATTCGTCTTGTAGCCGAGATACGCGAGCGCCGCGACCGCCGCGCACGATATGAGTCCGAGGATCATCGCGTACTCGACGAGCCCTTGGCCGCGCTCGTCGAGCAGCATCGTGAGGAAGCGCAAATAGAACATTCGATCGTGCTCGCTGTCTTTCGTTGAGGTAAAGGGCTCACCGGAATATTCGGCACGAAGCAAGGAAAACTTCACTCGAATGCAAGCCATGCGCGGGATCACGCGGACCCGTCCCGGCACCCGTTCGCGGGAGAATTCAAATGTGCGCCATATCGAAAGCGCCCCGAGGATCCTCCGATCTCCTAAATCTCGGAGTGGATTCCCCCGAAATATCGAGTGTGGCCTCCGGGCCAAGGGAATCACTCATCTCACTCACCAGAACCGGCCCCCGCGCCGCGGTTCGCCACTCCCGTAAAAGGATCTCACGTGAAGAACTTCGTTTCGATGCTCCAGGATGACCGCGGTCAGGGACTCGTCGAGTACGCGCTCATCATCGCCCTCGTCTCCATCATCGCCATCGCCGCACTCAAGTTCCTCGGCGCGAAGGCCAGCAACACGCTGAACAACGCGGCCAACACCCTCTCCAACTAGCAGGAAACCCGCCACGACGCCCGCGCGCGGGATCGCCGGCAGAACCGGCGGTCCCGCGCTCGGGCTTTTTCCCTCGACCCCGACTTCATGAGAAGGAGTACCGGTGAAAATTTTCGTGTCCATGCTCGAGGACGACCGCGGTCAGGGGCTCGTCGAGTACGCGCTCATCATCGCGCTCGTTTCCATCGTCGCAATCGCGGCCCTCAAGTTCCTCGGCGCGAAGGCCAGCAACACCCTGAACAACGCCGCAAACACGCTCTCGAACTAACGGTTCGGCGCGACCGCAAAGCGGGCGGAGGCACGACGCCGGCCGCCCGCTTTTTCGCTATTCCCGCTTCTCTGAAATCGTGGGGCCGGCTCCGTCATGAAATACGCCTATTTGGTCGTCGCCGTATTTGCGGCGCGGCTTTTCGCGACCGCGATCGCCTTCCCGCAAGCCGACGGCGATCTCGCCTGGCAACGCTGGCTCGGCCGGACGATTCTGCGGACCGGCACGATACCGCGTTCGCTCGGTCACGAAACGTTCTCCGCGCCGGGCGCCGCGTGGGTTCCGCAAGAGTGGCTATTCTCGCTCGGGGCGGCCGCCTCGCACGGCGCGCTTTGGCCCGCGTTCGCGGGCGCGATCGCGATGTGCGCCGTCGCGGCGCTCCTGCTCTCCGCCTGGCGCGCCGAACGCCGCGGCGCGTCGCCGCTCGCAATCGCCCTCGGCACCGGACTCGCGGCGATCGCCATCCTCGAGTCGTTCGGCGTTCGCGCGCAAGTGGCCGCGTGGCCGCTCGTCGTCGCCTTCCTCGCGCTCCTCGAAACGGACGGCCCATGGGCGTACGCGGCGATTCCGCTTGCGGCGCTCTGGTCCAACGTGCACGCGAGCGCGATGCTCGCACCGGCATTCGCCGCAATCTGGGCGGCGGGTTCGTTCGTCGACGAGGGTCTCTCACCGCGCGTGCGCCGCACCGCCCTGATCGCCGCCGGCTCGCTCGGCGCGATCTGCCTCAACCCCTTCGGCGCCGCCCTTCCCCTCTACGCCGTCCACCTCTTCGCGAGCCCGTTCAAGACCATGATCACCGAATGGAAACAGACCGATCTCGGCGATCCGTCGTTCGGATTCGGCTCCTTGCCGCTCTTATTATTTGCCGCAGCCTTCGGCGTGCGCGGCGCCGCTAAATGGCGCGACCGTCTGGTCCTCGTCGCCCTCGCCGTGCTCATGTTCGGAGCCGCGCGCAACGTCGGAATCTTCGCGCTCGCAATCATGCCGATCGTCGCCGCCGCGCTCACGCGCGAGGTGCCGTTCCTTAGCCGCCCCGCCCATCCCGAACCCGAAACGCGCCTCGACCGCGCGATGGGAAAACTGATTCCGGTCTTCGCCGCCCTCCTCGCCGTCGTCGTCACCGCCGGCCTCCTCGGCTCGAGCGAACGCAGCACGGACACGCAACCGACCCGCGCCCTCGCCGCCCTGCGCATGCTCCCAGGCGAACACCGCGTCTTCTGCGCCGACTTCGCCTGGTGCAGCTTCGTCGTCGAAGCGCGTTCCGGCAGCGTGTTCCTCGACGGCCGGGCCGATCCGTATCCGGAGCCCGTGTGGGACGACTTCACGACCGTCGTCCGCCTCCACCCCGGCTGGCGCGCGCGCCTCGACGCCCGCCGCGTCGACACCGTCCTCGTCGCAAGCGACGCCCCCCTCGAAGCCGGCCTGCAACTCGACCCGGATTGGCGCGTCGCTTATCACGACAAAAAATACGTGCTGTGGCAGCGACGCGCGACGGCCGTTTCGGAGCGCTGAGCGGTGGCAATCCGAAGCCTTGTCCGAACGGCTCTTCCTCGGTCTAGGGATGCGCTAGGTATCGTTCTGCGAGCACGATATCGCTTCGTTGACCAGAGCCGCTCGACGGCGTAAAGTCTTCGCGTGGCCGTCCATCGACCGTAAGCGTGCGCTGGCACGGCACCGCGAAACCGATGCCTGCATGCGGCGTAACGTAGGTGCAGATTGCACCGAGCAAGCCTGCCATTTTGGTACCGATGACTCGATCGGTCGTCGCTGCCGCAAACCCGATTGCAAGTGCCTCTCCAACGCTCCCCGTCCAAGGATTGACGAGCACGGCAACACGCCGATCGTAGCGTCTACCTCTCGGAAATACGAGATCGAGCTGCACCCTGCGTACGCCGTACAATCGCTCTTCGTCGGGGTACTCGATCGCCTGATACGGCATCGCGGCATGAACGAAGTGACCGAGGATGGCGCGCGCGACCGGAGTGTTCCCGCCGCTTGGGGTGTCCGTCAAATCGATGATGAGCCCACGTGTGTCCCGGAAGCGATCGATCGCGCGATCGAAAGCTGCGATGAGCGCCGTGCTTCCGAGCGAATTGTCGATCTTGATGTAGCCGATCGCTCGGCCCAACCGCGCGACATCGATAAGGCTCCGGTTTGCGATGTCGACGCGATCGGGAACGAGGTCGGGCTCAAAGTTGCGCTCGACTCCGTGAAACACGACCGCGATCCGGCGGCGTTCGTCGTGACGCCCGGCGAGCAGCATATTGATCGCATATTCGCGCATCGCGCGCGTATAATGCGTGGTCGATCGTGGCAAGAACGATCGAACCGCGGCTTCGCACGGTCGACCATCGACTGCGACGACGATCATTCCCGGACGGATGCCGGCGCGATCGGCGTTGTACCCGGCGCGAACGTTGCGAATGACGAATCCACCGCGCTCGGGCTCCGCCCACATATCGGCTCCGGTCGGAACGATACGATTGGACGAGTTCAGATTTACATTGAGTGTCAGATGCCCATTGTAGAGCTCGTTGTTCGCTTTCTCCAGAAGCGTAATGAGCCCGTTCTTGCTCGTGACCTTTGTCGCAAGAGGCGCGTAGCCGGCACGCACCGCTCGCCAGCGCGCACGTGGCCGCTCCGAATCAAAGTACGCGAAGTTATCGTCGATCGTTTGCCAGTAGAAATCGAAATCTGCTGCGTACGGCCCGGTGGACGGCCCGGCTTGCGCCTTCGTCGATGCGAGGAGGAGTGTGAGTAGTACCGTGATCCGTACGAAGGCGTTTACGACGCGCATTCGAATCCCGGCAACCTGAGTGACCTGCGTCGAACTCGCGACGTGCATAGCGAAAATTGAGAACCCCCACCGTGATGCGGGACAGGGTCAGCCGCTCTCGGCATCGAGCTACGGACGGATAACGGCTTGCCCGAGGAATTGGATTGGTCAGGACGACGACTGCAGTCTTCGACCACGTTTTCGGCCCGGACCGCCATCGGAGACGCGCATCGCTTTCCGCATCGTTGAGTTCGGTCCGTCCGAGCGGCTCGGGGATACCCGCAAGTAGTCGCGCGGCGAGCGCGCTCTCCGGCTCGTCTTCGGGTTCACGTGCTTCGGGAATCGCATGCCACGGCAATTTCGCGACCGGTGGCGCGCTCATGTTCCCGCCGCCTCTCCGGCAGCCACTGGTGGAGGAGCCGCGTGGAATAACAGTCGTCCCGCACGCGGGTTCTCGCTTCGAGCCGACCGTATCCAGTAGATCATGGAAATTATGATTCTATGATCTATATGAACCGCCGTAGGACAAGGCTTTGCGGGGCATAGATCATGAAACCTAATTCGAACTAGCTCCAACGGCTGGCGTCACGATGCTCTCAATCCTGGCCTCGTTTCCCCCGGCTCAACAACCTTCCAGCTGAAAATTAGCGCGCAATCCAGCCGGCCGCGCGGGATGCTTGCCACAAGCCCCGATAGCCGGTCGTATCACCATTGGGACGTGTCTCGAGGAACCGCCGGACCTCTCCGTGAAACGGGCCTTCGCTCGCTCGAACACGCTAGGGAGCTGACCAAGCGGAATTGACGCCGAGGCGTCCTCAAACTTCGCAAGCGTCTCTTACACTGAACACGTTCTGCACGGAGCCTATTTTCCCCGAAACCGTCCGGCATGTACGCTTTGCCGGCGCCCAGGTCCGTGCCTGACGCACGTTAAATTTTGGACGGGTTTGGGGGACTGCGATCGTGGAGTCAGTCACGGCTTGGCTCGCGGAGATCGGCATGCAGAAGTATGCCGAGGCTTTCGTTGCGGCCGACGTCGATCTCGAAGTGGTCGACGACCTAACCGATGGCGACTTGGAGAAGCTCGGCGTCTCACTCGGCGATCGAAAACGCATCCTTCGCGCTATCGCGAAACCGCTCGCGTCCGCGCGTCATCCCGGCGCGAAACCCTCGGCGCAGCATCTCGGCGAGCGTCGCCAACTCTCGGTGGTCTTCTGCGATCTCGTCGGATCCACGGAGCTGGCGGGACGGCTCGATCCCGAGGATCTGCGCTCGACGATCAAGGCGTATCACGAGCGTTGCAGCGAAGTAGTCGCTCGCCACGGTGGCGAGATCGCGCAGTTCTTGGGCGACGGCGTCATGGTGCAGTTTGGCTACCCGCGCGCGCACGAAGACGATGCCGAGCGCGCGGCGCGCTGCGCGCTCGATCTCGTGGCGTCGGTGCGTGGCCTCGAACTGGCGGATGGCTTGCGTTTGCAAACGCGCGCCGGCATCGCGACGGGTACGGAGGTCGTCGGCGATTTCACCGATGCGACGCGCGATCGCATGTCGGTCGTCGGGTCGACGCCGAGCCTCGCGTCGCGATTGCAGTCGGTTGCCGAACCCGAAACGATCGTGATCACGACGGCGACGCGTCGACTCCTCGGAGACGCCTTCTCGCTCACTCAGCTGGAGAGCCGGCCGATCAAAGGCGTGGGCAGCGACGTGCCGCTTTGGCGCATCGACGGCGAGCGGCGTGGCGCGAGCCGTTTCGCGCTGCACCACGCGAGCACGACCGTGCGTTTCGTCGGACGCGAATCGGAACTCGGGTTGCTGCGCGATCGTTGGCGACTCGCAACGCTCGGCGAGGGCTGCGCCATGTTGCTCGTCGGCGAGGCCGGCGTCGGGAAGTCGCGGATCGTTGAAGAGTTTCTCGCGCAGAGCACCGCCGACGATCGGCCGACGACGATTCGCCTGCAATGCGCGCCGCACTACGCGGCGAGCGCGTTGCAGCCGTTGCGCGATTTCGTGGAAGGCCTTGCCGAGATCGAACCCGCGGATACCTCGGCGCGGCAATTCGAGAAGGTCGTCGCGCTCGATGCGCGCTCGGCGCAACCGGGTGTGGCAACGGTCGATGCGCTCGCCCTGCTGCTCGGCTTCGACGAAGCGGAACTCTCAGTGAACGCGCGAGCGTGGACCGTCGAACGACGCAAAGCGTTCGTGTTCCGAACCGCCCTCGAGTACGTCGACGGCCTGGCGCGCGCCGGACCCGTATGCGTGGTCGTCGAGGACGTGCATTGGATCGACCCCAGCACGCTGGAATTGCTCACGGCGCTCATCGAGGCCGTCGGAGACGCGCGGGTACTCGTCGTCGCGACGGCGCGTCCGGAGTTCGAGCCGCCGTGGACGCGGTACGGACACGTGACGACGCTAACGCTCAACCGGCTCGAACGTCGCGCGGCGGAGTCGATGGTGTCGGACATCTGTTCGGGAACGGACCTGAGCGACGACCTCGTCGCGCTCATCGTAGCGCGGACCGACGGCGTGCCGTTGTTTGTCGAAGAGATGACGCGATCGGTCATCGAGTCGTCGGCGGATGGCGCGGCGGCGGTCGCCGCGATTCCGGGAAGTCTACGCGATACGCTGACGGCGCGGCTCGACGGCTTGGGTGCCGATCGCGAGGTCGCGCAATTCGGTGCGATCGTCGGCCGCGAATTCACTCTGGATATGCTTTGCGCTATCGGCGAACGTCCGATCGACGCGCTCGCGCCCGCGCTCGAGCGCATCTTGGCGAGCGGCCTCGTGCGCCCGCAGGGCTCGTCCGGCACGAAATTCTCGTTCAAGCACGCGCTGATTTGCGACGTGGCGCACGAGAGCCTCTTGCGCCCGCGGCGGCAAGCGTTGCATTTGCGTGCGGCGCGAGCCTTGGCGGGCACGCAGACGGCGGTCGCCGCTTGCGAACCCGAGATCGTCGCGCATCATTTCGAAGAAGGCGGCAGTTTCGCGGAAGCGTTTCCGTATTGGCGTGCCGCTGCCGACGCCGCGATCGCACGTTCGGCATATCGCGAGGCTGCCTCGCATCTTCGGCGGGCGACCGCGCTGCTCGATCGCCTTCCTCCCGACGACGGCACGACCGAACTCGATCTGCACAACGCGGTCGGTATCGTCTATTGCGTTCTCGAAAGCGGCCGCAGCGAAAAGGCACGCGAGGCCTACGAGCGGGCGCTCACGATCGCTGCGACGTTGCCGGAGAACGCGGCTACGTTCAAGGCCCTGTGCGGCGCCTGTTTCTGCGACTATATGAGTGGCCGCACGCCGCTGGCGAAAGAGCGCGCGAAAGAACTCTTCGCGCTGGCGGAACGCCTTGGCGATCCCGATCTCCTGCTCGAGGCGTTGCATGCCACGTGGGCGATCGCCGGGTCGACCGGCGACGTACGAGGCCAACGCGCGGCGACCGAACGCGGGGTGGCGATCTACGATCCCGCACGCCATCACGTGCACGTGACGAAATTCGGGAACGGTCACGACTCCGGCATCTGCTGCCTCGGATTCGGCGCTCAGGCCTTGATCCTCTCGGGCCGTATCGCGGAGGGGCGCGAGTGGCTCGTGCGCTTGCGAGCGCTCACCGATCAGCTCGACCATCCGTTGTCGAAATGCATCGGCTTGATGCACGCCGGCGCTGCTCACAACCTGCTGCACGAATACGAGCGGGCGCTCGCGCTCGCCAACGAGTGCCTCGAGATAGCGAAGCCGAGGAACTTTGCGATGCCGATTTCGTTTGCGTCCGTCATCGCGGGTCTTGCAATGATCGGTTCGGGCGACGCGATTGCCGGTGTGGAATTGCTCGAGAGCGTGCTCGACGATCCGAAAAACGCGGTTCCCGCCAACTGGCGTCCGCTCCATAGCGGCGCGCTCGCCGGCGCGGACGCCGCCGCCGGAAAAACCGCGGAAGCCGAGGTTCGACTCGAGCACGCGATCGCATACACTGCGGAAATCGGCGGCTGCGTGGCCGAACCCGACGTCCATTTGGCGCTGGCGCGCGTGGTCGGCGCGGTGGATCCGCGTCGCGCGATGGAGCACGTCGAGATCGCGGCTGCACACGCACGGAACTCCGGGGCCGTTCTTCTGGAGCTGCGCGCGGCTCTAGCGCGGGTCCCTCTCGTGCAGCAAACCGACCCGGCCACCATCGACGCAGCACGCGCTCAGGTCCGAGCGCTCGTAAACGTTCTCGCTAATGAAGAATCTGTGGACGTGCGATCAGCTCGGGCGCTCGTCGATGCCTAGTCCGCGCTACGGGCAACGAAATTCGGCGATTAACGGTCACCGTTCGTAGTCGGAACTCGGCATCAATCGCTCCCTTCTCCAGCTCTGGCGAAAGCGATACGTGACGCAACCTCCGGCAACAACTCCGGCCAAGCCGGGCGAGAGTCTTGAGGAAGAGAACCGCCGGTTGCGTCGCGAGAACGCCAGCTGCGCGAGGATCGCGAAGTGTTAAATTCGCCGTTTCCGGCGGAAATCCACAGTTATCCGTGGCCTAACTTATGGGCTCAGACCCGAATTTCGAACGCCGCTCTTAGAGTTGTAACGCATAGGTCATGCGCACGACGCGTTTCGTCGCCGGATGGAAATGGTAGTCGGGAACGCCGGCGTTCCCGTCGATGTTCGCGCCCAGCGCAGGGTTGATCGCCGGGTTCGTAGCGTTTCCCGGGGTCTTCAAGTCGTATGGCAGCCAAGAGTTATAGAAATACGTGACGTCGGGGACGTTGGCGTTGAAGATGTTGAATACGTCGAAGGTGAGATGTTTCGTCGGCCCCATCTTGGCCGTAAATTGCGCGTTCCAGAGCGTCGAGGGCGGCGACTTCGCATCGCCTTGCGTGTCGAGCGTGCGCGGGCCGAAGTAACGCATGCGCAGACTGGCCTCATAGCGTGGCTGGTTAACCGTCGCGCCGAGCGCGACGACGCCGTTGAGTGATTCCGGTACGCCCGTACCCGAATGCGTGGGGTCGTCGAGGAAACGCGCCGTCGTCGTGGCCAAGTCAGCGTCGAGCGTGAGCCAGGGGTTCGGTGTGAAGTAATTCGCAAGCTCGACGCCTTTGCGCTGCGTCGGGCCGCCAAGCGACGTCGTGCCGTGATCGCCGTCGAAGATCAACTCGTCTGCCTGGTACAGCTCGAAGAGCGAGACCGTGCTCGTAAGTTGCGGAGTCGTGTAACGGTATCCCACCTCTTCGCCGACAGAGCGGTTGAGCAGCGGATTTCGGCCGACGGGTGCTCCGGTCGAATCGAACGGGGCATGCGTTTGCGGATCGTCGACGTACGTCGTGCCGCGGACATCGTTCGAATGGAAGCTGGATCCATAATCGAGATAGACTTCACTCTTTGGACTGAAGGCATACGCAAGGTTCATCTTCGGGTCGACGATCGCGGCACTCCCGCGGCCGCTGTTGTTCGGGTCGTATGCTCCGATGCTGAACGTATAGTAGTCCAAGCGCACGCCGGGATCCAAGCGAAGCTTCGGACCGACCCGCTCCTCCGACTGAATGTAGACGTCGGAACCGCGTTCCACGACGTGGTCGTCGCTCAACGTGCCGCCGGCGAGGCGATTGCGGGCCTGGTCCAAGAAGAGACCGAGGGTCGAGATATTATCGTTTCGGGTGTCCGCACCGATGGTCGTGAACGTGCCCGGCGTCAAAAAGGTCCTCGAGAAGTTCAGCCCGGAAACGAAACGGATATCGTTCTGCTCGCGTTGATCTCCACATTGAAAGTTGTAAGGAACCGGCGTTAGCGAACCCGGCGCGGCACCAGACGGAGCGGTGTACGCCGGGCAGTACGAATGGTAGTTCGGCGCCCGCAGGCCGCCCGGTGCGTTCGGGACGCACGTATTGAATGCCACATTACAGGTGATCGGGTTCGAGGTTTCGTTGTAGTAATTGTTCGCGTCGTACAAGTAATAGGTGAAATTTGAAAAGAGGTCGAGAAAATACTGCTCGCCGTACGCGTTGAATTTCGTCGTGCCGTTCGGGTCCCGATGCTCAAACTGGGTCGATATCGCGTAGCGGTCGGTGTGCCCGCCGTCGGTCGGATCGAAGTAGCCGTCGGGGCTCAGTAACCCGGCGTCGACGAGGCGCTGCGGAATCTGATCGCTCGAGTTGAACGCTCCGTCATAAGCCCAGGCGTTGACCGCGAAGCTGTTGTTGCCTTTATCGATCGTGTATCGCAGCATCGCGTTGAGCTTATGGTATTCGTCGGGCTTTACGAGCGTGCCGTTGTCGTGATAGATCTCCAAACCATAGAGCAGGTGACCTGCGCCGACGCTTGGTGAAGCCGCCGTAAAGAACCGCTCGTAGCCATAGTCTCCGGCGCCGAACTCCGTGACGGGCGCGATCGTATTGCGAAAGTAGAGATTGTACGCGCCTGCCGTCGAGAAATCGCCCTGATCGGCATAGTACGTACCCTTCTTGAACTCGACGTAACCGACGAGTTCGGGCATCAGCCAGTTGATGTCGGAGTAGCCCTGACCGTGGGCATGCGAAACCATGTTGATCGGGATGCCCCCGATCGTCGATTCCAGGTCGGTGCCGTGGTCGAGCTGAAAACCGCGCAGGTAGTACTGATTCGCCTTACCCTCGCCGCTGTGCTGGCTGATCACGAGTCCGGGGATCGCCTCCAAGAGCTCGCCCGGCCGGAGGATCGGCCGGGCTGCAATTTCTTCGGGACCGATGGTACCTTCCGAAGCGGCGCTGGCGATGCCGACGAGGTCCGCCTTTCGTCCTTTCGTCGCTACGACCGCGATCGTTCTTAGCGGTGTGGCACAGGCCGTCGGCGCGGCTTCGGTCGAGGCAGCGCTTCCGGACTGCGCAGCCGCGGCGGATGGGCACGGCGAGGGCGACGGCTGCAGAGCCGCCGCGGTTATTGCGGCCGACGGCGCTGCAGTCGAAGGCGCGACGATAAGACTCACCGCTCCGGTAGCGGCCATCGCGGGCAGCGTAGACGTGGCGAAGCCGATGGCCGTCGCAGCGAGCGATGCATACAGAACGCTCTTCCTAGTAGCCGAACGCACTCGAGAACCTTCCACTTCAAAAACAGTCGTCGCTTTCGACCCGTTATTTCGACGTAATCACCGAGGTCGAGCGACACTCCATGCAGCTCAAACAAGCACGTATCGTCATCTTGCTTGGGACATACCTGGAAAAACGTGAATCACGTTCGCGCGGATGGGCAGAGTAAACAATTGTATACGTTGAATACGTTGACTACATTGACTACAAATTGAGCGTATTCGACAGCGAACGGTTTCTCAAGGTACGCTCGCCCAAGCGGCCGGCTATTCGTGCGTCAACGCCGCGAGTCGCCTTCGCGCATCGTCAGCGAAAACGGGATCGAAGTGCGGGTTCAGCGCGAGTGCATCCTCCAAGCGGCGCTTCGCCTCCACGGTGCGACCAAAATGAAGCGCAACGATCGCGGCGTGATACTGTAGTGACGGATCCTCCGTCTCGTAGCGGGTGGCTTGCGTCAGGGCACGTCGCGCTTCCGCCCAGTGATTATCCTCGGCCGCGGCCCAGCCAAGAGTGTCCTGCGCATAGATTTCGTCGCCGCGCGCTGCAGCCTCGCGCCGCGCGATGGCGAGCGCGTCGGTCCTTCGAAGGCGATGGTCGGCGTAGTAGACCGCAAGCAGCCGATCGTTTACGTGATACGCGTTGCCGATCCGCTCGATTGCGAAAATGAGATCGCGAGTGGCCGCGGCGGCCCGCTGGTCGCCGAGCGCCGCCTGGGCGTCGGCTTCGTATCCAAGGGTTTCAGGGAATGGCGTGACTTGGGCGCCGCGCACGGCGGCGTCCAGCGCTTGCCGTGCGTTACCATTGGCGAGTTCGAACTTCGCGAGATCCTTGAGCGCCAGATTGAACGTCGGCATGATCGCAAGGGCGACCTGCTCGTCCTCGATGGCAGCTTCATTGTCGCCGGCCTTGAAGGCCAACTCGCCGGCGCGGAAATGATACCAAGCCCGCGACTGCGCCTGCGCATCGCCGATCGCGTCGGCCTGCGCGGTGGCGTTGGCCAGCAACGCTCGCGCGCGACCGAGGTGTCCCGTCAACTCGTCGAGTCGCGCGAGGCTCGTTAACGCCTGAACGGTTTGTCGTTTGTCGGATTGAATGCGGCTGAGGGTCGAGCCGGCACGCTCGTATTCGCCAAGCTCCATCTCTAGATTCGCCTTCAGCGCCAGAAACTCGGGGCTGGAAGGGTCGTAAGCGACGAGCCGCTCGGCGTAGCCGAGTGCCTCACGAAATCGGTGCAAAGTAAGCAGGACGGATGCCAGTTCTGCGATGGCTGCAACGTTGCGCGGCTGGACCGCAAGCGATCGTTCGGCCATGTGCCGCGCGCGCACGACGTCTTCGATATCGCCGGTCTCGCGGTAGCGTTGCAGATATTGTTCCGCAAGCTGGCGCGGGCTCAGGAAATCGTGCGCGTGATGCTGGCGCACCGCGCCTTCCCAGAAAGCGACGTACGCATTGCGCAACTCGTAGTCGCGCTCGACGGGTGCCGTCGACACGGCCGCCGCTCTCGCACCCGTGACCTGGCGGTCCATAACCGCCGGCCATGTCGCGAGTGCGACGAGCGTGCCCGCCGCGATTACAAAATGGGTTAAATATTTGAACATCACACGTATCTGCAAGGTAAGGAAAGCGAAGCACGGACATTGCCGTGCTTCGCCTGGGGGGGTTTTAGCGACTAATGCGGCGTCGCGAGATAGGGAAACTGCGGTTGCGTTTGCACGCCGCCTTGCCCGGAGACGACATTCTGGGCGGAGAGGCAGGCGTTCTCATTGTGATCGTCCGGTGCCAAACCGAGGGCCGGGATGGTGTTGCCGAAGACCGCACCGAGAGCCGTATCGATTCCGTCGTTCGTGAGCGAGCGGCCACCGAATTTGCTACCGGTCGCGCCGCCGGTTTCGACCCCGAGGTACGCGGCCGGCCCGGGCTGCGAGAGATCGGCGGCCAGTTCGTCTGGATACAGCACGGCTTGGATCACTTTGGCGATCGCCTCACTGCGGTGAGCAACGCGCGTAAAGTGCTCGAGTGCGGCGCGGATCTCCGGATCGTCAAAGGGTTCTGCTTCGTTCGTGTTCGCGTGCTCGTCGAATACCTCGAAGAGCTCCTTTTCACCGGGACGCGCAAACAGTTCGATTTGCTTGTAGGCAACCTGGTGATTGATTTGCCCCGCGGCAACGCTCGCCGTCGACCACAGGTGGATGATAGGCGACTGACCCGGTGCCACGAGGAGTGACTTCGGGATCTCCACGACGATCGAAATAACGTTGAACCCGCCGTTGGTTTCGGTCAAGAAATTGGTCGACGGAGCCGTGTTGCAGAAGTAATTGCCCCACGCCGGCCCCGACTGAGTGCCCGGCGGAAACCCGTTAAAGCTCGGGGCGCCATTGCCGAACACGATCTTGTCGCCGGTTCGCGGATTGGAGAAGTTCCGATCCGGCAGCCACGTGAAAAACTGAAGCAAGTCGAAGAAGAACGGATCTGCCCGCGGTCCGGCGAACGCGACGATGCCGTCCTTGAGTTGGGCGCCGTTCGGATTGTTGAAAGCGAAGGTTCCGAGGGGTTCACCGAGCGTCGACGGGTTGCCGAGCGGGACGTGACCGCGCTTGCCATACACCGCGACCTGCTGACTGGGACCGCTGCCGGACGCCAGTATCTGCAGCTCGGAATCCGCCGGAGCGGCCGTTCCGATAGGCCCGTGGGAGATTTTGAACTGATACAGCACATCGGGATCCAGGCCGAAGTATTGGCTCATCCCGGCGGGGATGAACGGATGGACGTTCATGACAAAGTCGACGTATCCCGGACGCGACGGCGACGGAAACAAATAGTCGTCGGTAATGTCCGCGCCCACTCGGGCCAGAACGGCCGGCGAGTCCTGATGATCTGAGGCACGCACGGCGTGAGATACATAGAGTACGCCGGTGGCCGCCAGCGCGACGGTGGCGGTGACTGAGGCCGCGAAGCGTTTGAATTGCATAGATTTTCCTGTCTTGTGGCGAGAACGGGTTTGGGTGGATGCTCTCATACCGAGAGCCGGCGTAAGAGCGAACGAGGAGACTGAGGCTCGGCAGAGTGGACCAGAGCCGGGTCGCGTGCGCGCCTGCCCCAATCGACCTCACGGCGCGGCTTCTCCGCTTGATACGCCTTGATTGCAGCGCGCTCGAAGGAGCCGCGTTTAAGAGTGAGCATCAGCTCGATACGTTGGTTTACATGAAATAAAACGGCCTCAACGTACGCCCGGATGGTTACCCGGCGAAATTTTCCGTCTATTGGCCGACGGCCGACGCCGGGCCGGCGTGTGTTGGAGTGGGCGTGTTGATCCGCCGATCGATCCCTGGATTCACACGCGGGCATGTCCCGTTACGAAGCCCCACTTCCGCGGTACGTTCGTGGGGATTCTGCGCGCTCGTTATTTCTGATATCTACTCGAGCGAGGTGGCAGATCCGGCGAGAAGGCCTCCATCGATGTTGAATTCGCTACCCGTGATATACGGCGCTTCATCCGAGGCTAGCATCACGGCGATCGCTGCAACTTCCTCGGCGCGGCCGAATCGCCTAAGTGGAGTATCCGCGACGAACTTTGCCATGCGTTCGTTACGAGCTAGACCTGAGCCGAGCACTTGCTCCCACATGGGTGTGAGAATCGCCGCAGGGTGAATCGAATTGCAACGTATTTGCCAGCCTTGTTGTGCGCAATACAGGGCAACCGTTTTCGTGTGATTGCGAATAGCCGCCTTCGACGAAGCGTACGCCGCGGCCATCGGAATTCCGACGAGCCCCGACCGAGACGAGATGTTGATGATCGAGCCGCGAGCGGCCTGTTTCATCGCCCGGATCGCATAGCGGCACCCGAGAAACGTTCCGTCGAGATTGACGGCATGAACCGCTCGCCAGGCTAAGAGCGTCGCGTGTTCGGGGTCGTGACGAACAGGCCCCGTCTCAAACCCCGTCACGCCCGCATTGTTCACGACCACGTCGGCAGCCGAGACTTGCGTGAGTAGCCTTTCCCAATCGTCCTCGCTACTGACATCCAAGGCCAGGAAGCGGCAGCCGACGGCCTGCGTCATCAAAGCGCCGACGGTCGCATCCTTGTCGGTAGCAACGACGGTCGCACCTTCAGCAATGAACGCTTCAACGATTGCGCGACCGATCCCACGAGCGGCGCCCGTGACGACGCAAATTTTACCCTCTAGTCGAGGCATCGCGGAGACTCAGAAGACTACGGCTCTGGTGAAGCGTGAAGCGCCACTGGCTCGTGCCGTCCGCGTAGCGGTCTTCCGCCTCTGCAGATCTGGGATCACTCATGCCGTTATCCGCTGCCACAGGGACTCTCGCATCTTTCGCAGTCCGCTCCGAATACGCCACTTGATCGTGCCGAGCGGCAAACCCGTCGCTACGGCAAGTCTTTCATGGGTTAACCTTGCATAAAACGCGAGTTCGATCAATATCCGCTGTTCTTCCGGAAGCTCGCTCAGCGCTTTCCGAACCTCTCCGGCATCGACCTGCGCGAAGAGGTCGTCTTCCACTGCCGACTCAAACGGTAACGTTGCCGGAATCTCACATTCAGGCCGCAAGCGACGCGCGCGTAGAAGATCGATCGTTCGATTGCGAGTCACTCGAGCGAGCCAGCCCGCGAAGTAGCCGCCGCGAAATGCCGACGGCTCTTGCCACAATCGCACGAAGACGTCTTGCGTAACATCTTCGGCGATCGTTCGGTCATTGGTGATACCGAAAGCGATGGCATAAACCATCGCGCTATGCAGATCGTAGATCGCTTCGAATGCTGCGAAGTCCCCCTCTTGCGCACGCTGCACGAGCGCTGCCGATGTTTTCATTACCACGCTTTGTCGAGAAAGAGTAGGTCATGTGCTTGCTAGTCGCGGCACTCCGATTGGTCGCGAGGCAAATCGTCGACTTGTCTTCCTCTGCGACGGTCGAGTGCGAGCCAGATATACGAATACCGACCCAACAACGTGTGTCCGACGCGTCTGGATTGGCGGGTATCGACTTCGAATTTATGTAAGGGTCCTTACTGATATAAGCGTGCTTACCTGAGCCGGAAATCACCGTTCCATAGTCGTGCCTCCTTTGAAGACGTCGCGTACCCGAATGGCGGAGCTACGGTGCGGGCAGCAGATCCCGTAGGCCGATCGACACGCGATGGTGCTGCGCTCCTCGCTCGATCCGAAAGGTAATGGTTGCCGTGGCGGCGCCGTTAGCTCGCGCGAATTCCGCGCCTGAGAATTGCCGGGCCGGCTTTCCGTCGACGTCGACAATGCGATCGCCAACGCGCAGATCGGCTCGTGTCGCCGGCGAATGCGCGAGGATCCGGCGCACGCGAAACGCCCCATCGGGAAATTTGGTCGCGAGCACGCCGGAGCGGTTGAACGGTTGCGGAATGTCGGGTAACGGGGCTAGCCAAAGGCCTCCGCGCGCGTAGTCGAACGTCATAACGAATCGGTCGAGCAGCGCCTCACTGAGGATCGCCGCTTCGACGTTGTAGGGCTCGTAGTACGACATATCCGGCGAAGCATACGATACGAGGGCGGCACGGCGCTCGAACGGTCCGATGGCGATAGTTGCACGGGAGACCCGCTCGCCGCCGTCGTCGATACCGCGGCGCAACATTGCGGCAAGCCCGGTCCGTCGCGCCCAGGCATCGGCGACGATGGTGAAACCGGCATTACCGGTGTCGAGCATACACGAGCCGCTTCGGCCGTCGATTCGACACGGCGCGAGTGGAGAATCTTCGTCGAACACAATCGGTACACGCGCGCCGGCGGCGACCGGCCGTGGCCGGTCAAGGGGACGCAGTGTCATCAGACGCGTTCGCGGATCGAGTGTCACCGAGAAGCGTTCGAAGAACTCGCGGCCGAGCCACCCAGCCTTTGGCGGCCGCGGGCCGCGTTCGACCTTTCCAAAGCCGTACGGGACGATTTTCGCAACCTGATCATCGATTACGACGTCGCCGATCCGAAGGCGATGCACCGTGACATAGCCCGCCTCGTAGGCGTTCCCTTGATTCATGCTATGGTCGGCTCCTCGCGGGCGGAGGCCAACCGCACGCGCGGTCTGCGTCGTAAGAATAAAGTGACCGCCCGCATCGACGACAAACGGAAAGGGCCCCCTCCCGTCGATCCGCACGTTGACGATAGGCTTGAATCCATCCATTATGTACGGTACGCGAACCGCATCCGTTCCGGGTGGAACGGTAACGCCCGAAACCGTCTTGGGTGCCGCGAACGTGGACGCATCAAAGCCCCTGCGCGGCACGAAGTCTTGAATGACGTCTGTTTCCGACTCCTCATCCTCGGGATAGGTAATGCGAACCTCGAAGGGCACGACGGCGTCACCGACCGTGCGCCAATCCGCGTAGGAGACCACCTCGCGATCTTCGTCGAGGGCGAGAGACGTTCGATCGAGCAAGTACGAGTGATGATCGACGAACAGCGTGACGGGGGCGCCGCCGCGCGGAACGGCGGTGACGACGTAAGCGGTGCCCCGTCCGGCTTCGAGCCGGACCGTTCCGAGATCGCGGTAGCGAACGTCGGCTGCCACATCGCACCAGCCGTGTGCCTCAATCCAGGCATGACTCACGGCCGTTGCCCGCGCACTCGGTGCATTCATCACGAGCGTGCCCTTCGAGTAATCCGTCGACCAAGGTTGACGTCCGTCGTACCCGTCGGCACTCGAGAGGTCGCCGCTGTACCAGCGCGTTACCGACCGGCCATCCTTCGGGTCAAGCGCGGTGTCGAACGCGCCGTCGAGCCCAGCGCCCGCGTGTCTGCCGTGGATCTTCACCGCGGTGAAGCGCTGCCATCCGCGGCATCCCGTTGCGTCGCGCAACGTCGCGATGATGCGCGATGCGTGATCCGCCGCGAGCGGCGCCGCAAATGCCGCCGGCGCCGTGCAAAACGAGTGACACGAGGCGATCGCGAGCGCAATGCCGGCGCAGGTGACGCGGTCGAGCCGCATCATGCCGCCACGTCGCGCGGTTCCGCGATCGCGACGTTGAATCCGGTCACGGATTGCGCGGCTTCGGCCGGCGTTCGGGCACGATGAACCGGCGGCATGCTTGCCGCGAATCCTAGGGCATATCGCATGTTAGAGAATCCCGGTTACCTTCAGGCGAATCAGTTGATCGACGGAGAGATTGCGGAAGCCGTGCGCGTTTGCGCGTTCGACGAACGCTCGATCGACGTTGAGCGCGTGCAGTTGTTGCACTTGGTCGGGCGTGAGATCGGGGTATCCGGCGCGCACCAGATCTCGGACGTAGTCGGGTGTGACGCCGAGCGCGCGAAGTGATAGCACGCGATCGGCGGTGAGATTGTGAAGTCCGGCTGCGTTCAGCGACGCAGCGTACTCCGGCGTCACGCCGACGGCGCGCATGCCCGCGATCTCGCCGATGTCGAGCGACTCGCCGTAACGCGCACGCATCGTGGCGATGTATTCTGGACCGACGCCTACGGCGCGGATGCGGATCAGTTCGTCAACCGAGGGATGTCCGAGGCCGTTGCGCTGGAGCTCCCGAATGAAGTCGGCGTTAACGCCGACCGATTTGAGGCTCACGAGTTGGTCGACGGTGAGATGCGTGTAGCCGACGCGCGCGAGTTCGTCGACGTAATCGGGTGCGTCGGCTTCGGCCACGATCTGCGATCGCGATAGCGAGCCCAGCGCGTTCGCCGTGGTGCGCGTTGCGTTACGCACGATCGCGGCAACATCGGGCATTTCGAGGACGGGGGCTGGTGTGGTAGCGGCGACACCGGAACCGGCATCGGCATCGGCAACGGCCGCGGATGCCGAATCGTCCGAAGATGCGGAGTGCGCGAATCGACGTGCGCGTCCAGGCGCGTGAGCCAAGGCGACGGCGTGCGGCGCGCTCGCGATGTTCGGCTGTGCGGCGGTGACGCTGTAGGCGATCGACGGCGAGACCAAGGCGGCGACGATGCCGAGAACGGCGAGCACGGCGACCGTCGAGCCTGCCGGCCCGAACGACGTGCGGATGCGGACGTCGCGATGCTTTGCGAGGAGCCGCTCGATGCGGACCGACAGCCCGCGCCGCGTGACGAACGCCCCCGGAGCCGTCATGGGCCGACGCGGCCAGACCGCGGTTTCCGCGACCTTCGCAAGACACGTGGCGTACGGCAGCGCGTCGTTTTGTTGCAGCACCCAATCGTCGCAGGCGACCTCGCGCTCGAGATCGAGCTGACCCGTAAGCCACAGGATCGCCGGATTGAAGAACAACAGTGCGTGCGCGAAGCGCTCGGCCGCGTTAAACCAGTCGTCGGACCGGCGCAGGTGAGCGAGCTCGTGTAAAACGATGGCGTCGATCTGGGCGGGTTCGAGTTCTTCGAGGAGATGTTTCGGCACGAGGATCATCGCATCGAAGAGCCCTACCGCGATCGGGATATCGATCTCTTCCGAGGTGCAGAGTCGAACGTTTCGCGCGCCCTTCGTCGCGGCGGTCCAACGTTCGAGCCCTTCGCGATACTCGATCGAAAGCGGCAGCGCATCGCGCTTGAGGTGCTCGAGGTGCAGCAGGCTCACGATCAGCCGAACCGATACGAATGCCGCACCGGCTAACCACGCCGCGACGAGCGCGAACGCGATCCAACGTGGAACGGAGATGTTGGCGCGCTCTATCGTAGGCACCGCGAGCGTCGAACCGGCGTCGTTCGAAGGAACGCGTCTTGTCGTCGGGATGGACGGGCTCGTCCTGGCGGGTCGATTGGGGACGGCGCTTCGCGGAATCGTGAGATCGCCCGCTCCGATCGGAGACGTTGCACGGTGCTCGGTCGCGAGCGTGGCCGTTGCGATGGGAAGAACCAGGCTCGCGAAGAGAGCCGACGCGAGCACCGAATGTCGCGTCGTTGCGTTCGCGTTCGGCTGCAACCGGAGCACGAGCCACGCGGCAAGTGCGAACAACGCCGCCTGCCAGAGACTCGCGAGTAGCATCGCGATCGCGAAACGGATCGCGGAATCGACGACCGTCAGCATGAGGTTTCACGCTCGTATTTTGCAATGAGGGCTTTGATGGAATCGAGTTCCTCCTGAGAAGGCCGCTCCTGTTCCATGAGACGCACCGCGAGTGCGGACTTACTGTTCGAGAAAAACGACCGCACGACGTCGCTCACGGCGGAGCCGGCAGCCTCGTCGCGCTCGACCAAGGGATGGTAGATGTGCGCACGGCCGCCGGGTGTTCGGGCTACGACTTCTTTTTGTTCCAGGATGCGCAGCATCGTGAGCACCGTCGTGTACGCAAGCGGCGGCCGCGGAAGCGCGGCGACCACGTCGGCGACGGTCGCGCGGCGCTTGTCCCAGAGCACATCCATCACGCGGAGCTCGGCACGAGTCAAAATCTTGGGTACCTTCCGCGGCATACGACGGCGTCTCCCATGTACTAAGGTTATAGTAGCAAGATACCGTGCGGCGGCGGGCTTGTCAACTATAAGCTTAGTAGATGAGACGGAAGCCCAGCCCGGCCGGAAGCCCTTCGCACACTGTAAGGCGGTCGGGACTAGCGATGCTTATTGGAGTCCATGACAAAGGCCGCCGAGCCGCTGACCACCCTGCGAAGAGCGATAGCCCAGTTCGCGTCGATCATCCTTTTCTATGAAATACACAAGACGTTGCGAAGGACTTGGCCCTGCATCGAGCACCCAGGCATCGACGGTACCGGCCGGTGTCCTAATCTTTTCCGATCCCGTCACCGTAACGGTAAACATACCGAATCCGCGGTCATACTGGAAATAGGGCACTTGGAAACGTGCGCCTTGAGAAAGTGGCAAGGTCGCGAAGGTCAGCCCGAATAGATTCCCATCCCAAATCGGCCCGCCCAGAGGCCGATCGACACGATGCTTCGCGCCGGTCCGGTCGATGTGAAAGCCGGTGACCCGGCCCTTCACGTAGACCAGATCTGCATGAGGTTTCCGATTGAGAGTGGTTTTGAGACGGAGCGGCAGCAACGTCTTGCCGTCTAGGGTGAATTCATCACGCAGATCGAATTTTCCATTGCTGAGCCGCTGATGAACGGTGATCTGCCAGATTGCGCGTCCTCGCTGACTCACTCGTTCTACCGTCTGTAACGTGTCTCCGATCGGACGATCGCCCGAGTTTGTCGGAGCGAATATCGTGTAACAAGCACGGTCGCCGATCAATCGGCCGCCGTCGGGCACGCCCAGGCTCACCGCTACGGTGAGCATGATGGAGGTGAGCACGACTTAAATCCTCTGAGTTGTGAAACCGACTTCTAATAGCCGAAGCAGGGGCCGGCGTTTTGCCCAGCCGCCGCAGAGAGATGCGTCGCTCTTCGCCTCGAGCTACGGACGGATAACGGATTGCCGGAAGGATTGGATTGGTCGGGACGAAGCGACGTCGCGCCACGCTCCGAATTACGGCTTCTTGTCGATTGGCCCGCGTTGTTTCGCGAACAGCTCCTCGAATTCAACATGATTGGGCGTATAAACCTCGACGAGGGTCGTGCTCTCGGTAAAATGGGCTCCATGCACCAGGCCCGGCGCAATCGCATAAAGCTCGTTCGGACCGTAATCCTGCTGGGTACCGTCGCCGAAGTTCATGGTCATCTTCCCCTTGAGCACGACTCCCAACTGCGTAAAGTAATGGGACTCGGCCGGCACGTGACCGCATTCGGGTGGATCGAATACCCAGTACACGATCGTTGCGCCGCTGGCGGGAACGACCGCCCATTTGATGCCCGGCGCGTACTCGATGAGATCGGCGACCGGCACCGCTCGCACCATGTAGGCGCCATCCGCTTTCGGGGCGCGCGCGGCTCGGGCCGCGCGCATCACGCGGGCCTTGAGGCCGTGCGGGTCGGGTGGCTCCGAGCGCACGCCGTCGGACTCAACGTCGTACCCGAGCAGGTCGGCAACCGGACGTAGCCCGCGGTATTCGGCCATGCACGTGTCGCACTCGTGCAAATGCGCGCGCAGCAAATCCGACGCGGCTTGCGGCAAGACGCCCATCGCTTCGAGCGCTGCCGCCTCGCGAAACGCCGCGTGCTCGACGTCGACGCGCGCCACTACGCGCTCACCGTTTCGGACAGCAACGAGCGCATCTTGTGCAGACCCGAGCGGATCCGCGTTTTCACCGTACCAAGCGGTACTCCCGTTCTCAGCGCGATCTGCTCGTGCGTGAGGCCGCCGAAGAATCCCATGAGGATGAGCGTGCGCTCCGCCTCCCGCAGCGAGTCGAGCGCGCGCCGTACGGCGGCACTTTCTAATCGCGCGAACGCCTCATCATCGGTGAGGCGTTCGAAGCGAAGCGTTTCAGGGAGCTCGCTTTCGAGGCGCATCGCACGCGAACGCATCACGTCGATGGCGCGATTGCGCGTCATGCGCGCGATCCAGCCAACCAAATTTCCACCCCGAAAGGCAAGCGGCTCGGACCAAATCTTCGTAAAAACATCTTGGGTGAGATCCTCAGCGAGCGTGGGATTCTCCAACATGCGTGCGGCAATTCCATAAACAAGACGGTGTTGCCCGTCGTACAGCTCCTCGAACGCGCCGAAATCTCCGTCGGCAATGCGCCGCATCAGTTCGTGGCCATCGGTCATGCGGCCGCCTGTTCGGCAAAGTAACGGTAAATTCTCCTTCTTTGCAAGCGACCACTAACAAAAGAAACAGTATTTCGGCCATCACTCCGACCTCGCGAACCCTACTCGCTGCACCCACTAGCGGCGCGGCTCGCACGCGGAGCCGGCGGGGGCTCTGGCCGAGGGGCGGGAGCGCACGGATGCGCGGAGCCCCTCGGCCAGGAGCGCCCATCATTTCCCGGACGGAAATGATGCAGCGCCCCCCGCCGGCTCCGCGTGCGAGCCGCGCCGCGGGCCCCAGCACCGACAAAGAACTCACGATCAACAGATAAGCAGAATCAAATCTCCAAAGCCGCCATCGCCCGAATCCGCTCGAGATCCCGCAGCACGATAAACCGCGTCCGCATATCGATGAGCTTCTGATCCCAAAACCCGTTGAGCGTCCGGTTGAGCGTCTCTCGCGTCGTGCCGATCATGTTCGCCATCTCCTTGTGCGTGAGGTGGACGTTGATCTGCAAACCCGTTTCAACCGCCGTCCCGAACTGTTCGCCGAGCTTGAGCAGCAGGCTCGCGAGCCGTGACGTCGCGTCTTTCGTACGAGCGTTCTCGATATACTCGTTCGCATTGCGCAACCGGTCGGCAAGTAGTTGGAGGAGCTCACGCGACATCTTCGGACTCCGCGAAACCATCGCGCCGAAGTCGTCGCGCGAGAAGACGCCGAGGATCGACGTCGTGACCGCGCGGACGCTCGCCGAGCGAACGGCGTTCTTATCGAAGACGCTCATCTCGCCGAAAATTTGTCCCGCCGCAAAAAGCGAGAGGATCGTTTCGCGCAGGCCCGAGTCGCGGAAGACCGCGACCGAACCCGAGAGGACGAGGAAGACCGAATCGCTCGGCTCGCCCTGGCGGACGATCACATCGTTGCGCCCGAAGCGCCGGAGCGAAACGACCTGCTCGACGTCGCGCAGTTCCTCGTCGCTGAAGTCCTCGAACATCTTCAGACCGCGAAGGAGCCGGGTGATCGAGGGAGAGCCGGCGCTCTCGTGCGTGGCCGATGCGTGCCTCATAGTATCCGGTGTATCGGTCTCCCGGATTACGCGATTGAGGGCATCGTAGGAAAAAAGTCCCGATATCGGACATGTTCGCCAGGTCACCTTATCGCGTCGTCCCTCGAACGGCTTTCCCGCGACGACGAAAACAAACACATGAAACCCCCGAGAACGGTCACCCTCGGAGACGCTCCGCGCGACGTCGAGTTCGAGTATGCCGACCTCTGCCGGCACACGCTGGTCTTCGGATCGTCGGGCTCCGGAAAGACCACCCGTCTCTTCAATCCGCTGCTGCGCGAGATGCTCGGCGCGATGGGCGCCGGGGGCCTGGTCATCTGCGCGAAACCCGAGGCCGTCGACGAAGTCGTGGAGATCGCGCACCTGGCCGGCCGCCAGACGCAAGTGGTGACGCCCGGCTCGAAGATCGGCCTCGATCTGCTCAGCGGAAACCCCGACCTCGACGCCATGTATTTCCGCGACACCTACGGGAACGTCGACGGTGAAGCCAAGCAGTGGGTCGAGGCCGCGTGCGCGCGCATGAAAAACGCGCTGCGGATGCTCAAGGGCGCGGGCGAGCAATACTATACGTTCGGACATCTGACATCGTACTGCTTCGATGAAAAATTTGCGGCCCAAGTGCGCATCCACGCCACCGACCGGCTGCGCGGACTCGACTCCGACACCGAAGACGGCTGGACGATCAACGAGGCGCTCGAGTACGAGACCAACCGCTTCAACCAATTTTCGCCCGAGTCGCGCCGGTCCGTGATGTTCGCGGTCTCGCAACTCCTCGAACCGCTGCGCGACTTCGCCTTGCAGATGACGTTCTCGCGCAAGCACAATCTCGTCCCGATGGAGACGGTCTTCGACGGCAAGGTCATCGTGCTGCACGTGCCCCGCTCGCGCTATCAGCGCGCCGCCTCGGCGATCTACACGCTCGCGAAGCGCCGCTTCTTCACCGCAGTCGAGAACCGGCGCGCGATGCCGAATCTCGATCAGACCCGCCCGATCGTGTTCGCGGTCGACGAATATCAGCTGTGCATCTCCGCATCGGACGTGGACTCGCTCGGCATCATCCGTTCCGCGGGCTGCATGGTCCTCGCGACGACGCAGGGCGTGTCGTCGCTCTACACGGCCCTGCCGCGCGACGTGGTCGACGCGGCGCTCCAGAACTTCACGCAAAAGTTTTTCTTCAAGACGGACGACCACGAGACGCTCGCGACGCTCGTGCGCGCGACGCGCTACACCAAGCAGAAGTTCGACCCGAGCGAACTCTTCTCGATGCACCGCAACCAGGCGATCGCCCACGTGACGCTCGGCGACCGGTCGCTCGACGCGATACTCGATCTCCAGCCCCTCTTCGTCGGACCCGACCATACGGGCCGGACGTTGCCGGACAACGTGATTCCCCTGAAAATCTCGAGCGGCTGACGCGAGTCGCGTGACCCGCGGCACGTTCGCCGCATTCCCGCGAATCCCGAAGATGTGAAGTTTCCGCCGGTTTCTCCCGATAGGTTGAGGGAAGAGGCCGAATGCGATGATTTTCCTTGTTCGCCGGGCCGTCGCGCTTTACGGGGACGAGAGCGGGTCGGAAATCCTGGAATACGCGCTCGTGACCGCCGTCCTGTCGATGGCGGTGGCCGCCGCGTTCGCGGCGCTCGCCTCGACGGCCGGGAGCGCCACGGCCGGTAGTCTGAACAACGTCTCCAACTCCGGCGTCAACCCGCCGTGAAGGCCTCGCACGAACGCGGCGCGGTCCTGGTCGAAACGGCGCTGGTCGTCTCGACCGCCCTCACCCTGATGCTCTTCACGATCGACCTCGGCATCCTCGGCTACTTCCAGACCTCCGCCGACGCCGCGTCGTTCTTCGACGCTCACGAAAACGTGATCGGGATGAAGAGCGGATCGCCCGAAGCGTACACGTCTTCACTCTTTCCGGCCCTCAAGCCGGGCGACATGACGCCCTCCGTCCTTCCGGCGCCCTCCCCGGACGTTCCGGTAAACTACGGATACAACGCAACGGCCGGTCAGACACCCAACCCGAATTCCGCGAACGATCGGCACGGCGGCGCCTCGCTGCTCCAACCCGTGCAACTCCAGGTGAGCGTCTCGCCGTCGCCATTTTTCGACGTGGGCGGCACGCGGGTCGGCGTGTCGTCGAAGTATACGGAGCCCAAATGGACCGAATGCGGGCCGCATTATAACGTCGCGAACGAGAACGTCGCCTGCGGCGACGCGTCGGCTCCGCCCAACTCGGCGGTCGCCTACGCCGACGCCGAATATACGCCGCCGTACTATGTCGGCTACAACCTCGTGACCCACTGCGAGGATCCGCAGCCGTGGGGCGACGTCGCGAACGGTTACGAGCCGGCCTGCCGCCAAACGAACTTTCTCGCGCTCGGCGTCGCGTCGTATCTCGACACCGACAACTGGGACGCTGCAAATCCGGGCATCTCCGGCACCTACGGAACGTCGGTCTTCCAAGCCGCCGCATTTCATCAGCGGGTGTACGCGCACGTCGCGCAGTTCTTCGCCGCCTATCCGCAGCTCTTCGGGCTCTACGCGGACTACGAGAATTCGATCGCGGCGCAACTCGGCGTACCGCACATCGGAGCTCCGTCGACCGGGGCGTTCCAGAGCTTCGCGGGCTGGTCCGCATTCGCCGCATCGAACGACGGTAATCCCGCCAAAGCCGATCCGCAAGGTATCGACGAAGCGATCGCGTGCGTCTACGGTTGGGACGAAACGATCGCGAGCGGTTATCCTCCGTCCACGTACCAAGAGCCCGGCCAGTATCCGCTCTTTCCGGAGAAGCCCTGTCCCCCGGGCGTGACGATTTGAGCCGGCACGCCGGAGAACGCGGCCAAGTCGTCCCCATCTGGATCGGCGCGGCGCTCACGACGTTCGCGCTGATGTTCTTCGGGTTGAATTACGCAAACGCGATCCGCTGGCAGCTGCGCGCCCAGAACGCCGCCGACGCGGCCGCGCAAGGCGTGCTCGCGATCCAAACGCAGCGCTGGAACTTGATGCTCGAGACGCTCTACGCCACCAACGTGGAAGAATATCGCATCCGCCGTCTGCTCGACGGCCTGCTGCTGTCGGTCGACGATTCCGGCGGCTGCACGTTCGACGTCGCCGGCTACGCGCTCGGCAACCCGGACTTCTCGAACGGCAGCTGTTCGGAGACCTACACGACGCTGAACGCGGCGTACGTCAAAGCGGTCACGCGTTACACGAACGACGTCGTGCTGCTGGGCGACATCACGACGCCGGCCACCAACCTCGCGTGGGAGAACGACGCGCAATCGCTCGTGAAGCACCTCGCGAATCCGAACTACTGCAACGCGCCGGGCGTTTCCGCAAATCCGGCGTCGTATCAGGCCGCCGGCGGTGACTGCGCGCTGACCTACACGATTCCGCCCGACGGGATCCGTTTCGCGACGGGACTCGAGGCGGTGGAGATGGACGCCTACGGCGATCTCGTCCCCGGGCTCGGCCGCGTCGCAAAAAACAACGGACCCGATTCCGAGCGAGCGGAGCTATTCGCGCCGGGCGAAGTCGACATCGTCACCTGCGCGGTCGTCCCGCCGGTCGTCCCGGCCTTCGGACCGTTCCGCGCCAAACCGTACTACGCGGTCGGGCGCGCGGCGGCCGAAGCCGTCCAGGTGGAACAGGATTGGTTCGAACCGGGCGCACTCACCGACCCCGTGCGCAGCCTGCTCCCAAACGCGCTATTCCAACCGCACGAAATCTACAACGGCGTCGCACCGAACGTCCAGCCGACCCCGAACGATTGGTACGACGTCGACTTCGGCGGCAACGCCGCGATCGCTACCGCCTACCAAGGCTTGCCGTTTTTCTCAGAACCGTTCTACGTCAACGAGATGTCGGCGCGGCTGGGCTGGTGGAACGCGATTCCGATCGAACCGTTCTCGACGCAAGTCTCGATCGCGAACGACTGCCCGGCCGGAACCGGAACGTGAGGCCGGCCGAACGCGGCCAGGCGCTCTTCGAAACGACGATCTTTCTCCCGATCTTTCTGCTCGGGCTTTTCGGATTGGTGTGGGCCGTGCGGCAAGGGGCGCTGGCGGAACGCGTTCAACTCGGCGTCCGTTACGGCGGCGTGCTCTCGACGCTCGCAAACCCGTACGATTCCTATTCGCTCTACGCGCTCTACGCGACGATCGACGGGCATCCGCCGACCGGTCCCGTGACGCCGGGCTCGCCCGCCCCGTGCGTCGCGCCGAGTTTGCCGGAAGTCACCAGCGGCCGCGCCTCGTTCTGGGCGCCCGGTGCGCCCCCGCAGGGCAACTGCATCGGCGCCGCAACGACGCTCTCGAGTCCCGAACCATACTCGCAGCCCATTTTGATCCAAGCGAATTTCAACTGGATCGCGGCGCAAGCGCCCGTGGCGGGTTATCTCGCCGCCGGCGTGTTCGCGGGCGGCGGCGGCGCGCCACCGGGCGTCGCCGCGCAGCAGAATTTTTTTCGATCTCCCGACGTCGGGACGCTCGTGCAATGCACGAGCGGCGGAACGTTGATCAAGGAATCGCTCGAGCCCGCGCAAGACACGTCGTCGCCGAATCCCGCGACGCCGCTGCCGCTCACCGTCCCGTACGTCACGGTCTTCCAAGCCGGCAACACGTGCGCGACCTTCGGACCGGTGCCGACGGCACCGCCGCCGACCGCACCGCCGCCGACACCCACGCCGACGCCGACGCCCGTGCCGACGACGACGCCGTTGCCGAGCCCGACGCCGCCGGCGACCGCCACGCCGTCGCCTGCGGCAACGACGTCGCCGACGCCGACACCCGTACCGACGGCTACCGCCGTTCCGACGTCGCCCCCCTCGCCGACGCCGCCGCCGGGAGGCGGGTTCTGAGGGCGCTGCGCGCCCGCGTTATTTTAGATGTTGTCGCGGAAAGCCGAACGAGCGCGCCATCTTACGCAGCGGGAGCCAGGGAACGCCCTTGGACTCGATGCCGATGAGACCGAAGCGGCGCCGGTCGATGAGGCGATCGGCCAGTCCGTCGATCGCGACGATTTCGATCGAATCGTAATCGAAAGCGATGCCGAGCTTCGCATCACCCAGCCGGCGTAAGCGGGCATTCGGATCGCCCGACATTCCGACGCGTTCCAATTCGGCGGGCGGCAGACGACTCAGGTCGTCGAAGACGGCCGCGTCGTCCTGTTGACCGTAGAGGATTCCGCGCGTCATGCGCTCGTGCAGGTTGAGCCCCACGCTCACGCAGCCGCTCCAGCCGTCCTCGTCGACGGGCCGGACTTGGCGATCCGTCGCGAGATACGTGCCGCCGAGCGCGTTCGCGGCGATGCGCCGAACGAAACCGTCCACGATCGGGTCCCACCCTCCCTCGACGACGAGCGCGAAGGCCGAAGCCGATGACGGCGAATCGTCCGCGGCGGGTGCGCGCGGAATCGTACGCGCCGTTTCGAGCAGACAGAGGGGCTCGTACTTCCGGTCGATGACGCGATCGTTCCAGACCGGCTGATTGATGAAGTCGCCCGGGTTCTGGTAATCCTGCCGCAGGCTCGACCAACGGTAGGCGCGCGAGAACGACCAGCGATTCTCGTAATCCATCGTCTCGATCAGCCGGGAGGCGATGTCGCTTGCGACGCGCGTGTCGGCATTCTCGTTGGCGATGCGCGCGGCGATGTCGACGGCGTCCGCGCGGATCGCGCGATGACTTCCGGCGAAGCGGCCGCGCAGCATCGGACTCAGCGTCGTCGTGGCGCGCCCGTAGCCGAGCGAACAATCGAAAACGTCGTCGACCGGCCGGGCGATTGCGGCGATCATCTTGATCGCGACGCTGCGCCACGCCCGGTCGAGCATCAGCGTCGTCGCGACCGGCGCAACGATGCCGAGCGCGATCGCGATGCGGCGCGCCTCGTCGAGCCGGCGCGGTTCGCTGACGACGATACGCGTCGGACCCGGCGCCCCCGCAAACGACGCGACGAGCGCGTCGCCGCGGCGCCCGCTCTGACGGGCTTCGACGAGCGCCTCGCTCTCCATCAGCCTTCTCCGGCGTCGAGTGCGAGGAGACCGTCGCGGGCGACTTCTCGCTCGGCCGCGTTCCCGATGCGCGCGAAACGCTCGTACGTGTCGCGCAACGACTCGTCGTGATAGGCGCGCCGTAACGCCGCGAGCACCTCCGGCCGCAATCCGTCGGCGCGCTCTTCGTAAAGCGCGTCGTGCAAAATGCGGCCCAGTTTGGGATCGCGCAACTCCACGATCATCGAGATCAAATTGCGGCGCGCCGCATCGCCGTACTGCATCGCCTCCTCGTGTTGCAGGAGCGTCGCGGGCCAGCTGTGGCGCACCCCGATCTCGGCTTCGCGCCGCCGCTCCGCGCGGGCGCGCTGTTCCTCGAGACGCATCTCTTCGAGGGCGCGTTCGCGCTCGCGGCGCTGGGCCAAGCGCTCCTCCGCGAGACGCTGGTGTTCGCGAATCTCGGCTTCGAGCGCGCGCTCCGCGTCGCTCGGCACGTCCGCCGGTACCGCGACCGGCCGCGGAGCAACGGGCGCAACGACTTGCGCGAGCGGCGCCGGCGGGACGAACGCCGGCGCGGCGTCAGCGAGCGCGGTATCCGCATCGTCCGGCGCGCGGTCGAGAGCGCTTTTTTTCGTGACGAGTCCGGAGAAAAATGAGAACATGGGCGGCTTCGGAGGTTGCCCCCTTTACGTCCAGCGCGGATCGCGAAGCCGCTCCACGATCGCCGCGAGCGTGTCGTCGAGCTCGACGTCGAGGCCCGAGAGCATCCGTTCGTGCCGGGCCATCGGATTCTGATAGAGCAGCGCCGCGAAGAGCAACTTCAAGCGTTCGCGGTAACGTTTGAGCGCCTTGGCGAGAAGCGGATCGTGCGGGCATTCGCACGGGATCGCCTCGGCCAGGATCAGATTGAGCACGTTCCCGTTCGGCTCCGCCGGCGACGAGAGATAGCTCTCGAAATCGTGCCCGATCGGGCCGCGGATTTGGTCGCTCGGAACCGGCTCGTCGTCGTACGGTTCGTTTTCGCTCGCGGCTTGCCGGATCGCCGCGATCGCGCGGGCCGCGGCCTCGGCACTTGCGGCATCTTGAAAAACATTCGCCCACGCGATCCCCGCATCGAAGCCCGGCAACGCGGCAGCTTCGAACGGTGCGCCGAGATCGGCCCGCGCCCGGTCGTGCACGGCGGCCCACTGCGCCGCAACGCTTGCCGAAGCGCCGAGCAGATCGCGCGGCACGATCGCGCGCATCGCAAAGAAGTGACGATACGTGCCCAGCGCCGGAATGGCGAGCGCCGTTTCGGCGACGCCGCGCACGCGTTCGATTTGGGCGGCGTCGAGCGTCAGATAGCCGGCGAGACCGTACGCCCGCGGCGCGGTCGCGACCGCACCCGCGAGCATCGTCGCCTCCACGGCCGCTGCCACCGCTCGTGCGAGCGGCGGCGCGGCGTCCACGGACGGGTGACGCCCGTTGCCCGTCCGGACGTCGTTGAAATCGCGCGGTGAAAAATCATTCGTGAAGCGCGGCGTCTCCGGCCGAAGACTACGCAGCGCGGTGAATTCGGGCTCGGCGCGCTTTGCGTTCGGCGAACGATAGATCGCGGGTTCGGGCAAGATCTCGTCTTGCGAGCGGCTGCGCACGACGAACGCGACGCGCGCGCCGTCCGCATCGGCTTCGCTCATGCGATAGGAGAGCGCGACGTCTCGGCCCGGCAGCACCGGTGAGAGGGTGATGCCGCGCTGCAAGAGCGATGCGCCCCCGAAGTCGGGCACGGCCACGTCGCCGAGGCGCGTGCTTTCGAGGAGGTATGCGGCGGGAAGATCGAGCGCGCAGACCTCGACGTGTTGCGCGACCGCGTCGCCGACGTTGCGGAAGCGGAGCGTCGCGACGACGTCGCGTTCGCGCCGCTCGAGCTCGATTGCGAATTCATCGAGGAACGCCTGCCCCGCGGTTCGCACGCGGACGGGCGCGAGCGGAATGCTCGAAATCGATTCGCCGGCGACGATCGGCACGAGCGTGATCTCGGCGCCGCCGTCGACGCTCTCGACCAACCGCAGCGCGATCGGCACTTCGACCGCCGCGCCCGCGGGAATCTCGCGAATCGTGACGACGTCGCTGCGGGCGGGCTCGCCGTTGACCGCTTCGATCGCGAGCATGCCGGGAAGATTGAGGCTGACGGTCACGCCCCGGGCGGCTGCGAGGCCGGCATTCTTCACGCGCAGCGTATACGCGCGCACGCCGCCGACACGTATGGGATCGGGGCGCTGCGCGCACAGCCCGCTTTCCGACACGTCGATCGACGGCCGGCAACGGCCCACGATCGCGATCGCACCGATCTCGAATTCTTTGCCGCCGGCGTAACGGACGTCGGCGCGGAGCGCGAAGGAATCGCCGTCGCTAAAATGGTCGGGCGCGCGGACTTCGACTTCCAGCGTTTTGATGTCGCGCGCCGCAACCGTGCCGAGATCGGCGATCGAGCAGGCGACGCCCTCCCGCGACACCGTCGGTTTCATCGCGACCGTTTCTCGCGCTCCGCTCGAGAGCACGACCGCGGCACGTTCGATGACGAGCTGCGGCGAGACGACGCGGACCCGAACGCCTTGCGCGTCCGCCGTGCCCGCGTTAGCCGCGCGAATCCGCACGGTTCGCGTCTCGCCGGCGCCGACGACGGGCGGGCCGTCGAGTTCGAAGCAGGTCGCGCTCGCGGGAAACGACGGTTCCGATTTGACGAGCAGTTCGAGGCCCGCGACGCTCGCGCCGTCGACCGAGGCGCCGACGACGAGCCGTGCGTCATGCTTTAGCGGTGAAGCGACCGTCGCATAGAGCGAGACCGTGGTGCGCGAACGGCCGAGCACGGTTCCGACGGAGATCGCGCGCGGATCGTCGCGGCGCGGATCGCACCCGCCGTTGACGGCGATCGTCCCCGGACAGTAGCCGAGTTCGGGCGGCAGAGCGAAGGCGACCGTCACACCCGGCGCGTCGCTCGCACCCGAGTTGGCGACGGTGAGATCGAGACGGATTACCGAGCCCGGCTCGACCGTCGTTGCGACCGCGCCGAGGCTGCCGTCGAGCCGGCCCTCGCCGTTATCGAGGCGGACCGTGATCGGATCCGGATAAAGGTGGCCGCCCGAATAAGCGATGCGCACGCCGTCGATGACGACGTGCGGCGCGAGATCGACCGCGCGCGCTTCGAACTCGAGCTCGACGTCGAGCGATTCGCCGCGCGGGAGGTCGGGCAATCGGAACGGTTCCTTCCCCGTGACGGGCGCGCTTCCGCCCGGCAGGCGCACCCGCGAGAACACGTAGCCAGGCGGCGGCGGGACGCTGAGGTCGAGCCGTTCGGCACGCATCTCGCCGACGTTTTTCAACGTGAACGAGACGCCGAGGCGGCGCCCGTCGGATTCGACGTCGAACGTGTCCGGCGGCTCCGCGAGCGTCAAGAGTGCGCGCGCGCGAAGCGCGAGTTCGACCGGCTCGGACGCGTACACGGCCGAACCGTCGACACCGAGCGTCACCGAGAGCGCCTGCGGCGACGTCGCTTCTCGTGCGAAGCGCATTTCGAGCATCGCACGAACGCTATCGCCGCGGCGAACGGTGCCGAGCGCGTACCCGTCCCGCGTGAAGGCGCCGGCAATCGCCTCGCCGCGCGCGCCCGCAATCGTGGAATTCGCAAGCACCGGATCGACGGACTCCGGGAGGTCGAACGCGAGGGCGGCGCCGGGCAGATCGTGGTCAGCGAAGTTCGTCAACGTCCACGAGGCGACGAACGTATCCCCGACACGATACGGTCCCCGCGGGGACAGGAGGATCGCGGGAAGCTTCTGCTGCTCGTCGTGCATCGAATCGTTCACCCTCTGACGTGAGGCGCGTCAAGGGAATCCCCGAATTCGAACGACTCCCCTGACCTTCTCTTCGGCAACAAATCCCCGATGTGAAGCCCCAATCGAGAGTTTCTGTCCCGTCACCTGAGCTCGTCGATCACCGTCACCCTGAGCTTGTCGAAGGGCACGCAACGGGGCTTTCGACAAGGAGGCAGGCTGTGGTCGCTGCCTCACGCACCCTTCGACAAGCTCAGGGTGACATCGTTCGACGAGTTCACAGTGACAAGGTTCGACGAGTTCACGGAAACCATGGTTCGGCGACTGCACGGTGACATGGTTCGACGAGTCACGTTGACAAGTTTAGTGGCTTACGAACCGTTCGTAAGGAGATTGCAGAGGTCGGTTTGCAGGGCGGCATGGTGGGTTTCGTCGCATTCGGTGGCGGCGAAAGCGACGTCGAGGGCGTTCGCAACGGCTCGTTCTTCGGAGACGAGGAGATCGCGACGGCCGGACCGGATCGCTTGCGAGAGATCTGCGAGGAACGCATCGGCGACGACCCGCGGCAAATCGTACAGCGCGAAGAGTGCGCGGACGTAGCCGCCCGGCGTATCGAACGGCACCGCGAAATCGAGCATATACGACCGCTCTTCGCAGCGGGTCGCCGCGATGGCGCCGGCCTCGGTGCCGTAGCGGAGGATCTGATCGATCGACGAGGCCCGCGCAGCCTCGTCGCCCGTTTCGAGATCCAAGCGATTCGGGTTCGGCAAGCAGCGCACGTCGAAGGCGTGAGGCACCGCCGCGCCGGCAGGGCGCATCGCGCACTCCGTGCACGTCGTGAAGGACCAGACGATCGACGGGTCCGGACCCGAGAGCCGATAGATGATCACGCCCCCGTGAACGACTGCGATATCGACGGCGACGTGACCGTGGCTGACACCACTCAACTTCTTACGAACTCCTCTGAAATCGGCCTTGGACGGGCTCAGGGTGACGACGGCTGCCGATGGCGCCCGAGCCGGTACTGCCGGCCCAGCTGTCGTCGGCGTGGATGCGGAAACGGGAGCGGGGTCTTAGCGAGGCCGCAGTTCACCGTATGGTAGGCGATCGAACGTGCTCGATATAGAGGCGCTCGTCCCTACTACGCACCTCATACGTCCCGGGGGGCCTCACGTGCTGCCTGGTAACATTTGCGATTAAATGGCGGCGCTAACCGGCGGCCGAACCGCCGCCGAGAGAGGCGAAGGCGAGCTGTTGGTAGCGCACGCAGTTGCGCCCGGCGTCTTTGGCCGCGTAGAGGGCGGCGTCGGCGCGTCCGAGCAGGACGCTGGTTTCCATGGCGACGTTCGACTCGAGCGTCGGAGCGCCCGACAAGCCGACGGACGTTACGCCCACGGTCACGGTCAGGTGCTCGTAGCGCGCCCCGTCCCCCTGTTGCATGCCGAGACGCTCGACCGCCCCGCGAATCCGCTCGGCCACTGCGACGGCGCCCGCCATGTCGGTCTTCGGCAGCAGGACCGCGAACTCGTCGCCGCCGATCCGCGCGCCGGCGTCGCCCGCGCGGCGCAGCATCGAGGCGACGACGCGCGCGACGGAGGCGATCGCGCGGTCCCCGCTCTGGTGGCCGAACGTATCGTTGTAACGCTTGAAGTCGTCGATGTCGATCAGCAGGAGCGCGAGCGCTTCCTCCGCTCGCGTGGAGCGGCGCACTTGTTCCTCGAATCGGGTGTTGAAACCGCGGCGGTTGAGCAGTCCGGTCAGTTCGTCCGACATCGACTGTTCGTAGAGCGCCTCGTTGCGCAGCGAGAGCATCGAAAGCGTCTCGTACACGTTCGCGACCATCGCGGTGAGGAACACCGAGGCGGCGAGCAGCCAGAGGACGAGGACCACGAGCCAGCCGATCGAAAAGCGCGGGCCCGCGAATTCGTCCGCAATCGCCAACTGACAGAACGTCGCGAGCGTGACCACGCCGAGCCAAAGGCGGACCATCGTCACGCGTTGCCGGAACACGACGCTGACGTATCCGAACGTGACCGCGAGCCCGATCAGCAGCAGCGGCACGATGACGAATCGGCGCAATACGTCGAGCGACGAGTTGCCGGGCGAGTTCGCATAGGAGATGCCGATCATCGGCGCGAGCAGGATGCCGGCGACGATGACGAGGGCGCTCGCGAGCAAGGTCCGGTTCCGAACTTGGCGCGCGGATGCGTGCCGGTTGCGGCGCTCCGCGTCGTCGGCAGCGGCGTACGCGGCGATCTGAATGACGAACAGCAGGCAGCCCACGCCGTAGCACCACGAGCCGAGTCCGGCCGGCGGATGCAGGCGCCCCGTTTGGGCGGCGACCTCCGGCATCGACAGGAGGAACGCAAGCGACGTCGTCAGCGAGGTCCCGTAGAGCGCCGTCAAAATTGCGATCGAGGGCAGGCCCGTCGCTCGATAGCGGCCGTACAGCATGGCCGCCGTGAGCAACTGCGCGATCGCGGCAATCGAGCCGACCATCGGCAAGAAAACGGGAACCAGCGGAAGCGGATACCGCGCAAACGGCAGGCACCCGATCGCGAGCACCGCCGTCGATGCGACGATCGCCTTCGCGAGCCGCCGCTGCTTCGGAGCCGCATCGCCGTCCGTCAGATCGTTTACATACGTCGAACGCATCTGCTTGGACGTATCGGCACTTTTCCTCGCACTTTCATGCGAGTGGTTTCCCTAGCGCCGCTTCCCGCCCAGGAAGTCGAGGGAGACGTACGTTGCGACCGCCGTCGCGGCGACCATCGCCAGGACGATGGCGGCGGAGGCGCCCAGCATGAGAATGCCGGCCGTCCCCGCGCCGCGCGGAGCCGCGAAATCAACGACGACGCCGGCCGCGAAAACGAACGCTCCGACGAACGCGAGCGCGCAACAAGACCGAAGCAAACGGGGCGCAATCATACATTTCCCTCAGTCCCTCCATCGGCATTTCCGCCGGCCCGCATGCGGAGAAGAGGAAAGGTGTGACGGCACGCGCCCCTAGCGCGACCTCAACGCCCCCGTCACCCTGAGCTTGTCGAAGGGCGCGTGACGGAGTCTCGGCTGATGTTGCTGCCCTGCACCCTTCGACAAGCTCAGGGTGACGATCAGATGTCCGCGACGGTGAAGCGCTTATTCCGGTCGCGGACGACCATGTGCCGTCCCTTGAGTTGCGAAAGCTGGTTGCTGACGGCCTTGCCGGCATCCTCGCGCGTGGAAATCGGATGCCGGATCTTACGAAAATGCTCGGTCAACTCGGCGGTCGTGAGCCCGTGCGGATAGTTCGCTAATACTTCGAGGATCGATGCGGCGTACGTTTGTCCACCGCGCAAGCGCTTGTCGTCGGCGCGCGGCGCCGCGTGCGCTTGTTGCGTACCCCGTTTGCGGGAACCCGACGGAACCGCCTTAACACTACCGCCCATTCGATCGAGCAGAACGCCGTTGCCCGCAGCGTTTTGAGAACCCCGTTCGATTCGCTCGAGAAAACTGCGGTTTTGCGCGATGATCTCGTTGAGCAAGGAGATCTCGCGCTGCAATGCATCCACGCGGGCTTCGCTTTCCTCGATTGCTCGCCGTGTCAGTTCGTAGATGCTGTTTTCGTTCCGATTTGCGTGCATGTTGACGCCATCCTTACGTCGCCGATCACGAGCCCTCTGTCAAGGGAGTCTTTCGTGCTCCGTCTCTTTCAATTCCGCAAACTCGCCGTTTGGAAACCCTAATTCGCGATTTTAAAGACGTTCTTTACGTTCACCCCCCTTTAGCCGAATGCCCGCGACCGGCGAGAGGCCGGCCCGGCCACGGCCCGCGAGCCTGCGAGCACGGAACGGGCGAACCGCGCCAGGCCGCCCCAGCCGTTCGCGTACATCTCCTCTTCGAGGGGCACGCCGTCCGGCCCGACGGCGGATTCCGTCGATTCCATCACCGACGTCACGAGTTCCGCGTAGACCCGTAGCCGGTTCCGAGTCGCGGGAAGCTGCGCGACGACCGAGCGCATCACGAGATCCGCTTCGCGTCGCTTGGCGAGCAGCCAGAGCGCCAGGCTCTCCTGAATGCGCGCTCGATGGAGCGTCTCCGGCCGCGGATGCAACGCAGCTGCCGCACGACAGAGCCGAAGCGCCCGCTCCGCTTCGACGCGCAGGCCGCCGGCGGCCGCGTAGACGGCGGCGGCGGAAATGGCCGCCGGATCCGCTCCGGCCGGGTCCGTCGCCGCGCTTTCGAATGACCGGAGCAGTGGTTCGACGAGCCGGAACGCGCCGGCGAAGCGGCCCTCCCAGGCCGTTTGCAGCGCCCGGGCCGGCAGTTCGGCGTGCCGCTCTCCAAAGACCGCGGGCGACCCGCTCACGTCGAAGCGCTCGAGTTCCGCGCGGAGTTCTGCGATCGCGGGCAGATTACATCGCTCCGTCTCGTATTCGAAGCACGCGGCGACCGCGACGTAGTGGAGCGCGACGTTGCCCGCGCGCGCCGCTTGTTCGGCGAGCCGCCGCGCGTACGCCCCGATCTCTTCGAAGCGATCCCGTTCGACCGCCACGTTGTGCAAGATACCGTACGTGATCGCCGCGACGTGCGGCCACCCGCAGCCTTCGGCATACGCCACGGCGCGCGTGCCGAGTTCGTGCGCAGCATCGAGGTCGCCCGTGCGCAGCGCGACGTAGGCGGCCTGCTGGTACACCCGGGCCGCGAGGACATCGTCGCCGCTCGCATCGCCGATCTTCCGCGCGCGGCCGATCCAGCTCCGGGCCCGCTCCGCGTCGCCGCTCATCGCCCAAGCTACGCCGAGCAATGCCATCATCGACGCGCGCAGCGGCGGGGGGCTGCGGAAGAACTCGACGCTCGGACGCAACATGCGTTGCGCGAGGCCGGGATCCCCGAGATTGACGCCGAGCCCGGCGTACCAATAGCGGATGCTCTGCGCCTGGTCGCCGTGGCAAAGCGTCAGCGCGCGTTCGAAGAGCGCGGCGGCTTCGGCATGCCTGCCGCGATTGCGCGCGTCGACCGCGCGCAGGCCGACGACGAGCCCGTGACGTTCGCGAACGTCCTCGGGAATCAGCGCAATCGCCTCGCGCAACACGTGAACTTCCTCGCCCTCGAGCCCGACGCCGCCGCGGCGCTCGACCACCGCCAGGAGCCGGTCGACGGCTCCCGCCGAACAATAGAGAGCGATGGCGGAGGCCGTCTGCCCGCCGGCCTCGAGGGCATCCGCCGCGCGAACGAACAGTTCGGCGCGATTGGTCTCGATCAGGGTCCTGATTTCGCGCGCGAGCCGGTCGCGAAAACAGGCCTGGAAACGCCGGCCGTCGGGCTCGAACAGGAAGGGCGCCGTGGTGCGCAGCCGCGAGAGGACCGAGGAAATCTGCCGGGCGAGCGCCCCGTCTTCGACCTCGCCGCCGTCTTCGAGCAGAATTCCCGCCATCGTTTCGAGCCGTTCGCGCTCGGACAGCTCCGCGAAACAGCGCTCGACGAGCGCCTCGAAGGACGTCTGGCCGTCGGCCGCGCCCGCAACGCCGAAGTGAATACATCGGAGGAGGAAGACGGCGCGCGAGATGCTGCCCTCGGCTTTGCGCGCGATGGCGAACAGTTCGCCGTGCGTGTGCCCGGGCGCCAGCCGGACCGCAAGGCGCTTCAATTCCGGGAACGTCAGCCGGAGGTGCTCCTCGCCGACGAGCGCCGTATCGCCGGCACCCGCCGCGCACGTCCACAGGGCTGCGAAGCTCCGTCCGGCGAGAATCCACCGAACGTTTTCACCCGAGCCGGCGATCGCGGCTCGCAGGAAATCGCCGATGCGCGGATCTTCCGCGGCGTCCGCGCCGTCGACGAGGATCGTGCGCGGCGCGCCTGCCAGATAGCGGCAGAACCAGGCGGCGAGCACCTCGGGACCGTCCGCGCGTTCGAGGGCTTTCGCGTACACGCTCGTGATCGACCGGTCGACGCCGGGTGCGTCCGGTGCGGCGCGGCGGACGGCGTCGGCCACAAAACGCTCGAAACTGCAACCCGGGCGGGCCGACAGCGTCGCGACATCCGAAGCGCACTCGGCGAGCAACGCCGTCTTCCCGTAGCCCTCGGGCGCGGCGACCAGCACGACGCGATGCAGCGCCGCGTCCTGGAAAAAACGCACTGCTTCGGTCCGTCGCAACAGGCCGTGGTCCAACGAGTTCCTCTGAAGAGCTCGAAGCGTGTGAGGAAGGCGCGCGAGCGACGCGCTCGGAAGACGCCCTCCAAAACCTACGCTTCCCTTGAGCGGCGCCCGCAATTTTTCCTGTGATCCCTCCTGTGACCCACCCCTCACTCGAACGCCCGCTCATCCCCCACACCAAGTCCGCCGAACATCCTCAAAGGACACCACCGAAAATGGGCCGGCGAGTGCCGGCCCGGGGGCAGTCGGGGGGCCGTGCCGCCCCGACTTCAAAGGAGCAGCGCCGATTTCCACGCCTTTGCCGCCGGAAAGAAGCGACGGCGGTCCCACCTCCGACACGCTGTACGCGGGTCTCGACCGGCTCGTCGCGCGCGTGCCGGCCTTCGTCTGGCTCGCCGATCTCAAGTTGCGCTATCGTTCGGTGCTCGGCTCCCGGTTTCTCGCGGGATCGGACGCCGACTTCGATTTGCGCGGCCGCACCGCGGTCGACTTCCCGGCCGACGGCGATCCGGCGCATCCGTTCGTGCTGGCTTCGGAACGCGCCGCGGGCGGCGACGCTTCCGAATGCGATTTCTCGTTTCGCGGACGCTTGTACCGCGCATGCCTCGAACCGCGGTTGGACGACGCCGGCCGCGTGATCGGAATTCTCGGCGTCGCCTACGATGTGACGGACCGGCGGCGCGTCGCGGAACTGCTCTCGAACGAGGTCCGCTTCGACACGCTGACCGGCTTGCCCAACCGGCGCGTTTTCCAGGAGCGGCTGACGGCGGCAGTGGAGCAGACGCGTCGCGGCGGCGAACGCTTCGCGGTCCTCTTCGTCGATCTCGATCGCTTCAAATCCGTCAACGAGGCGCTCGGCCACGCGATCGGCGACCGCTTCTTGCAAACGGTCGCCGACCGCATCCGGCTTTGCGCGGGAGAAGACGCGCTGCTGGCCCGTTTCGGCGGCGATCAATTCGTCGTGTTGATGCCGACCGACGCGACGGGTGAGAGCGCGGTGCGCCTCTCGCAAACGATCGTCGAACAGTTCTCGCGCCCGATCGTCGTCAGCGCGCGCGAGATCTACGCGACGGTGAGCGTCGGTCTGACGATCGCCCCGGACGACGGCATCGAATCGGATCGGATCGTGGGAAACGCCGGCACGGCGCTCCACGACGCCAAGGATCTCGGCGGCAACGGGTATCGGCGGTATGACTCGCGGCGGCGCGACCGCGCGTCGGACCGCTTCGCGATCGAGACGGATCTGCGAAGGACCGTCGGTGCGGACGACGGCCCGGTCACCGATCTCGCCCGCGAAGGCTTCGTGCTGCACTATCAGCCGATCGTCGCGGTCGACGACGAGCGGATCGTGGGCGCCGAAGCGCTGATCCGCTGGAATCACCCCCTTCGGAAGCTCGTCCCGCCGGACGCGTTCATCCCGCTCGCCGAACAGACGGGCCTGATCCTCAAAATCGGCGAGTGGGTCTTCCGCACGGCGCTCCTCCAATTGCGGGCCTGGGACGCGGCGGGATTGCGCGTCGAACGGCTCGCGATCAACATCTCGGGGCGGCAGTTCCATCACAGCAATCTGGTCGAGACCGTCGAACGGCTCCTCGCGGAGACGGGCGTGGACCCCGGCCGGATCGAACTCGAACTCACCGAGACCGTGGTGATGCGCGACATCGACGCCACGATCGTAACGCTCTCGCGGCTCAAGGCCCTCGGCGTCCACCTCGCGATCGACGATTTCGGTACCGGCTACAGTTCGCTCGCATATCTCAAACGCTTTCCGATCGATTCGCTCAAGATCGACCGCAGCTTCACCCGGGACGCCTCCAACGGCGCGGTCGACGCGGCGATCGTGGGCACGATCGTGGCACTCGGACACAGCTTGCGCAAGCGGGTCGTGGCCGAGGGGGTCGAGACGCGCGGCCAGATCGATTTCCTGCGCGGGATCGGCTGCGACGAACTGCAGGGCTTCTATTTCAGCAAACCCCTCCCGACCGCCGACTTCGCGGCGCTGCTGCGCAATCCGTCGCGCACGGATCCCCCGTTGCGACGCGTCCGGCGCCGCGTGCGGGCGTTTCCGGGGCAGCGTCTTCCCCTCGACTGAAATCGAGGGAATCACTCGCAGGAATGTTGCCGAAGTGTGAGTGATATCACACAGGCATTTCACTTTTCTGCTCGTGGGGGTCCGATCGACGTGTTCCTCGGCATACTCAGCTTCGCTTCGCTGCTCGCGCACGCTCACGATCTCGTGAACATCCCGATCATCCCGTTCATCCGAAGCGTCGGCTCGGTGCTCGTGAACATCCCGATCATTCCGTTCTTGATCGGACGCTAACAAGAACGCCCTCAACCCAACCTCGTCACCCTGAGCTTGTCGAAGGGTGCGAACGGCAGCAACCCACGATCGCCGAAGGCTTCCTTGCGCGCGCCCTTCGACAAGCTCAGGGTGACGTAATCCGAATGCTGCGCGTTTGGTTTAGGCGACCACGTCGGTTCCCGGGGCGGCGGTCATCGGCTGATAGAACGTCGCGCAGCCTTTGCCGTTGCGTTTGCTCGCGTAGAGCGCCGCATCGGCGTGGCGTAGGAGTTCGGCCGTGGTCGTGCCGTGATCGGGATACATGGCGATGCCGATGCTCCCCCCGATGCGGTGCCGGCGTCCCTCGATCGTAAACGGCCGCGAGAGCCGTTCGATGATCCGGTGCGCCACTTCGCTCGCTTCGTGACGGCTCGGCGTGGAGGCCTGGATGACGACGAACTCGTCGCCGCCGATTCGCGCGAGCGTCTCGCTCGGCCGTAGGACTTGCTCCATCCGCTTCGCTGCGATTTTGAGCACTTCGTCGCCCACCCCGTGACCGTGCTCGTCGTTGACGCGCTTGAAGCCGTCGAGGTCGACGTAGTGCAGCGCGAACGGGGTGCCCGATCGCTGCGCGTCGCGCAGCGTTTCCTCGAGCCGTTCCTGAAGTTGCGCGCGGTTGGGCATGCCCGTCAACGGATCGGCGAACGCCAAGCCGTCCAACCGTTTTTGATGCCGCATGCTGCGGCCCGACGACGCAACGAGGGTGCCGATGAGGCGCAGGAGTTGCAGGTCGGCTTTGGAGAGGCCGTGGACGCGCGGGCGACGCGAGGCGAGGAACACGGCGCAATGGGGAGCGCGTTCGGCATAATCGCCGGGAAAGGCGTATGCGGCGCAATGCCGCCAAGCGAAGGGACGCGCCCGCTCCGCGAGCGGGGCCAGCTCCGCGGGGAGGCGATCGAAGCGATAGGTGACCGGGCCGCCGCTCCGGCTCGCTTCGATCGCGATCGCACTCTCGAGCCCGATCGCATCCGCGGGCGCGGCCGCGAGGTCCGTGCCGGGCGCCGACGTCACGACCGGCTCTTCGCCGTCGAGCCACTCGATGGCGAGCGCCCACTCGAATCCGAGCGACGTGCGCGCATAGGCGAGGGCGCGCTCGATCTGGAGCTCGGAATCGATTCCCGACGATGCGACGATCAGATACAGCTCTTCGATGCGCCGCGCCTGAACGTCGCCGCCGGCGGGCACGAGGTCGTCGCGCCGGGCCTGACCGCGCTTCATCTTCACGAACGAGCGCCAACCGGAGCCGACCAGCAGCAGCAACGCGACGATCGCGCAGCCCATGATCGCGTACGCCCAATCGCTCTCGCGATGCGACCGTTCGACGTGCTGTCGTTCGACGAGCGCCAAGCGTTGCATCAAATCCAATTGCACGTCGATCATCGTCCGGTAGCGCGCACTGCTCCCGTCCGCGATCAAGCCGAGGGCGGCGTCCGTATATTCCGCGAGATCGCGCGCGAGCGCGCGCCCCGCTGCAGCCGGCACGTCCGCCGCGAGCCGCGCCTGATTCGCGCGCGCCCGATGCACGAGCCCGCGCATGCGCACGCCGGCGCCCGGCGCCGCGTTCCCGCGCACGATCGAACGACCGAGTCGCGAGAGCTGCTCGAGTAATTGGGTTTGCGACGCGATCGCGTCGGCCGCGCTGCCGTCACGCATCTGCTGTTCGAACAGCATCGAGATCGAGACGGTCAGCAGCACCGCGAATAAGAGCGAACTCGCCCCTACCTGCGAGAGCACGAATCGGACCGGGCCTCGACCGCCAAATTCCATCGACATTCCGTTGAGTATTCTATCGACACGGATGCCGCCGCCGTTCGAAGGAATGCGCAAGAGTGCCGAGCCGCACGCCACCTCCGCTCGCGCAACCCGCGCGACGGTGACGGTGACCGTGACCGTGTTGACGGCGCTCGTTCCGGGAGCCGGTCGGGGGCTACGGGGTGGGCGCGGGCGATGGGGCCGGGGTTGCGGGAATCCGGGCGAGCGGGGCCTTTCCGGGCGCTGCCGGAGTCGCGCCCGGTAATGGACGAACGGGGCGCAGCAGCAGCGGTTGCGCGCCGCGATCCGCGCCGCGGTCGGGTGCCGGCGTCGCGAAGTTCGACGGCGAGTACGTCGTGATCACGTCGTCGGAATCGAGCGGAAGCGCGAGGGGTGCGGGCGGCGCGGGCGGCTGCGGCGCGAACGGCGGCGGGTCGTCGGGCGAGTTCGGCGGCGCCGTCGGGCGCGCGCCCGAGGCGACGGGATCGGCCTTGTAGCGAGCGCGGAAGACGTAGGAACCGGCCAGATACGTGCAGTTCTTGACTTCGGGAGCGTACGTCGACGCGATCGCCGCGGCGTACGTCGCGCCGTCGAGCAGCGCGTCGCCCGACGAACGCGTCACGACCGCCTTCGCAACCGTCCCGTTCGATTCGAGATAAACGGCGACGTCGACGACTCCGGCGCGGTGCTCGGCCCGCATGGCGTCGCTGTAGATCGGCGGCACGAGCTTCGTGATCCGCGGCGCGCCGTCGGGCACGGAACAGGTTTCGGCGGCGCTCGAACTCGCGGGAACGGCTCGGTCGGGGGAATCCCACATCATGCCGGCAGTCGGCTTTCCATGTTTTTTCCTTCGACCATCGGAGCTGTGCGCTTTAGCACCTTATTTCGTGCGGCCCCAATTGCCGAGCGTATCGAAGACCGAGGTGATCGTACCGTAGGGCCCGCGCCGCTGGGGCGCGCTCGTGAGGTTCGGGTCGGCGGAGGTCGCGAAGTTGTAACCGGTCGCAAGGCGCAGGTCGCTCGAGAGACGGTAGCCGGTCTCGACCGCGAAGCCCGAGGCGGCCGCCGCCGCAAGCCCCGCTTCTTGCAGCACGCGCAATTCTTCCGCGACGTCGAATCGCCCGGTCAGCCGCGTGGTGAAGCGCACGCCGAAAAGGCTCGAGTGCGCGGGATAGTATCCGTCGCCGTCGAGCTTGTACGCGATGCGCGCCGAGAGATCGGAGCGGCCGAACCGGACGAACTGTTCGTACGACGCCAAGTCCGAACGCGAATCGAGCGTCGAGTCGTTGCCTTCGACCTTCTGAAATTCGAGCAGCGCGTCGAAACGGTCGCCGTCCGTCGGCCGTAACGCGAGACCCACTCCGTCGTTGACCGACGAGAAGCCGGCGGCGCGCGACTGGTGTATCGCGCCGAGCAGCGACAGGTTCCTCGCGATCTTGCCCGCGGCGCCGAGCGCGATCGACGAACCCGGCGTGTCGCCCGTTCGCAGGTCGTACGCAAGCGTCGACCGCAAGCGGTCGTTCGGCGAATAGCTGACGTTGGTCGCGTACACGTTCGCGCCCGAGAGACCCGCGCCCAGCGCGTAGACTTTCTGCAATGCGACGTCGCCTTTGAACTGCTTCGAAGCGAGAAAACGCTCCTTGACGCCGATCGATGAATACACGTCGCTGCCGCTGCCGGTTCCCTCGACGCCGTATTCCGTGTCTACGGTCGTGGCCGCGCCGAGCGAACGCTCGAAGCCCAGCGCCGTCGAATGCGTGCCGAGTTGACCCGCGGTGAGGCCGCCCGTCGAAGCGGCGAAACTCTGCGTCGGCGCATCGCTCCAAATTTCGCGAACGTACGCGCGGCCCTTATTCGGGAAATCGATGCCGAGCTGGGCGCTCGTCTGCGCGGGTTGCGATGCGGTGGATGCGGCGTCGCCGCCAACGTTCGCGATCCGCGCGGCTTGCACGTCGACGACCGGGCTGATCTTGTACGCGGCGCTCAGATCCGCTTGGGTGACCGCACCCGAGGGCGTGCCGAGCGTCGCGGTCGCAAGTGCGACGCCGCTCGCGGGCGAGCCGGAGGGAGGCGCGGCCGGCGCGATTGCCGGAATCGATGCCACCGCGACCGTTCCCGTGCCCGCGTCGAACCGGCGATATTCGACGCCGGCTCCGAGCGTCAAACGTTTGCCGACCGTGCGGTGCGTGCGCAGTGCGACGTTCGTTTCCGCATCGTTGCCCGCGGTCCCGACGTTGCGCTCGCGATCGAATGCGAGCGACACGTCGCCGCCGCGCAGCGCGTGCACGAACGCCGCGTTTTCCGACGTGAGGCCGGGCGTCGAGAGGCCGCCGTACGGATCGTCGAACCCGAGGCTCGTCGATTCGAATCCGAGGCTGAGCCGGTTGTTTGCGAAACTGCTCGCCAGCGCCGCCTTCCAGGCGTCGCCGCCCGTTCCCGTAACGCCCGTCGCCGCCGCGACCGCATCGGCGTCGCCGTAAACATTTGCGCCGCCCGTTGCGAGATGTTCGAGCGACCACGTACCGCCGGGGAGTTTCCCGCCGACGTTTTCGCCGAGGAGCGAAACGCTGCCCGCGCCCGTCGCGTCATTCGCATAGCCGGCCCCGGCTTGGAACGCGCCGTCCTTGCCGAAGGCGGTATCGATCCGCCCGCCGGTGGTCTCGGCGTTCGCGTTCGCTCCGCGATATTGATAGCGCACGAGCACTTCTTGCGGATTGAGAAGATCGTCGAAGGGCAACGGAACGTTGATGAAGCGCAGGTCGCCCGTCGCGTAGTCCAGCGTGTAATCGACGTTGCGCGTCAGCACGATATCGCTGCCGACGGCTCCCGTGCGGCGATCGAGCGCGATCAATTCGACGACCTCCGACCCGACCACGATGTCGGGTTTGAGCGCACCCGTGAGCGTGGAGAGTCCGGTGGGCGCGAAGAGCTGACGCGCGTATGCGACCGCGTCGTGCGCGTTGAAGAGCGAGGCCCGCGTCGTCGCGTTCGCGTAGGCGACGCGCGCGCCGTTGACGAGCAGATCGAAGCCGCCGAGCGAACTCTGCGCGTCCGACGTGGTCTGCGCGCGAAATTCGCCCCACATCGCGCTCAAATTCTTCTGGTCGATGCGCGCGTAGAGGTGGTTGGTCGAAAGCGCGTCGTCGCGGCGCGCACTCGCGTCGCCGTAGGTTTGATAGGGCCGCTCGTCCGGATTTGAAAGGAAGGCTCCGGAGCCGGTCTGTTGGTCGAGCACGCCCGCCGTATCGTACGCCACCGTCACGAGCGTATCGTCGCCCGCCGCGCCGCTCGCGTATAGCGCGGCGCGCGCGCGTCGCGAGTTGCCGCCGTCGGGAGCGGTCGGATCTTCGCCCGGAATGCCCGGCACTGAGCCCACGCCGCCGGTCACGAGGCCGTTGACGAGCGGGACGCGCAGGTACGGCGCGACGCGCGTTTGCGTATCGAGCACGACGTCGCCGGCCGTGACGCGCAAGAACACGTCGCCGGGCCGCAGGCCGGGCAGCAGCGAGAAGACCACGGCACCGTCCGGTCCCGTCCGGCCCGTCGCGCTCGTTCCGGGCCCGGCGCCGGTTGCATCCACGCTCGCCGCCGCACTTCCCGCGCTGCCCGTTCCGAGCGAACCCGCCGGGGCGGGCGATGCGGGCAAGCTCGCCGGCGCGAGCGGCGCGGTCGCGGATTCGGCTTCAGGCGTCGCGGCGGCCGATTCGTCGCGCGCGCCGCGAACGGTTACGTCGCCGCGCAGCACCTCGACTCTCACGAGCGCCCCGGCGCCCGCTGCATGGCGCCAGGCATCCGTGCCGAACACGCGCAGCGCGACCGGCGTCTTGCCGTCGCTGCGAAGCTTGCCGTCGACGACCGCCCGCAGTGCGGTAATTTGTGCGGGGCCGAAAAGCGTTGCGTAGACGAGCGCGCCGCGCAATCCGTTCGCACCGAGCGGCGTCAGCACGACGCGATGGGGGCCCGGCTCGAGCGCGATGCCGTAGTAAAAATAGTGCGTTTCGCCCGTCTTGCGATTCACGGTGCGCTTTCCGATGTGCGAGAACGGGACGACGCTGCCGTCGATCGTCAATTCGACGCCCGCCCCCGCGACCGTCGCGACCTCGATCGGATTCGCCGCGGAATCGCCGTCCTTCGGCGACACGAGCGTCGCCGAGAGACTTTCCGTCGCGGTGAACGTGAGGTTCGTCAGATCGGCGACGGCCGCGTTCGGCGGCGCTTCGATTTCGTCGCCGGGCGCGCGCAGCGGCAGAGCGGCAAGCAGTAGCGCGACGGCGCAGGCGACGAGCCTCACTTGAGCTTCACGGCGAATTGCACGTCCGAGAGGAGCCCACCGTCGAAGGGGCCGTGCACCAAGCGGATCGGACTGCGCGGATCGTCGTAATCGCGCGTCTCGAAGGGCTCGAGTGCGCGCGGTAACGAGTCGGGATCGAGATGCAACGCGTGCATCCCCGGCCGCACCGACGGGAACGAGAACAATCCGTCCGCATCGGTCTGCACCGATTCTCCGTCCTCGAGAAAGACGCGCGCCTTCGCGACGCCGAGGTCGCCTTTGTGAAAACGTCCGTCGCCGAAATAATCGACGAACACGCGGCCGAGGATGATGCTGCGATCGGAGAGGACGCCGCCGACGACGTACGTCGTCGCGCTCGCGTTCGCAGTCGTCGTGCCGGCGCCCGTGCCCGGCAGCACCGACGTGCCCGTCGCGACGTTGACGAGCGCGGCGCCCTCGACCGCGCCCGGAGCGACGACGGTCGCGAAGACGATCGTGTGCTGCGCTGCGAGCGACGGAAACGTCCAGGTGAGCGACGCGCCGGCCGCGACCGGTTCGACGTGGACGCCGTCGACGCGCGCCGTGCCGCGCGCGTAGAGCACGTCGCGCGGTAACCGGTCGACGACGGTGGTCGCGCCGAGCGGATCCGCCGCGCTCGCGATCGCGATCGTGTAGACGAGACGATCGCCACCCGAGGCTTGCGTGCGGTCCACGTTCTTCGAAATCGCGATACTTTCGGGCTTGAAGAGCGGCAGGTTTCCGAAAATTCCGTATGCGTCTGCGAGCTTCACGCTCGCCGCGTGCGTGAGCGTCAGGGTGCCCGGCAGCGCCAGCGGCGCGCCGTCGCTCGCCGTAACCGTCACGTCGTACGTCGCGCCGCCGGCGTCGGGTGCGAGCAACAGCGGAAAACGGCGCGACTTGTAACCGGGCGCGGACACCTGCAACGCGAAGCGGCCGGCGCCCGTCTGCGCGGGCGCGAGCCCGAAACCGTACGCGCCGCTCGCACCGGTCACGAACGGATTCGCGTCGTTCGCGTTCGGCGGCACGGGCATACCGGACAGCTCCGCGGGCGACGTTCCCCCCGCAGGCACGAGCGAGAGCGTCGCACCGGATACGGCGGCGCCGGACGCGCCGTCGAAGACGACGTCGGCGACGCCCGTCACGACGGTTGCGGTCGTCGACGCGACCGCGGGGGCGTTCGTCGCGCTAAAGTTTGCGACGTTGACGAGCGACGTGCCGGGAGCCGCGGCGTTCACGATCGCCGTGAACGCGACGACATGCGCCGGGCCCGGCGCCACCGTGCCGAGCGCGATACGGAGCGTCCCGCTCGCATCGACCGACGCAGCCGCACCGGCGGCCCGGCCGTCGATCGTCGCGCTATTCGCTTGCGGCACGATGCCCGCCGGAACGGGATCGGTTAGCACGACGCCGTTTGCGGGCATGCCGCCGTGATTCATGTAGCCGATCGTGTAGCGCACGGCCGTGCCGGACGTTGCCGCGATCGACGGTAAGCCGTCGACGAGTTTGACCGGCGGCCCCGTCTGCGCGGGGACGGGCGAACCGATCGTCGCGCCCCGTTCGGCGACGCCGCAGGCCGTCGCCCGAACGGTCTGGAGACCGTTTGCCGTCGCGGCGTTCGTCGTCCTCACGACGAGCGTGATTTGAAACGCGGTGCCCGGTGCGATACCGCCGGTCGCGAGCGATACCGCGACGACGATCGAACCGCCGGGCGCCACCGTCGGGGAGATCGTGCTTCCGACGGTCGCGTCGATCGGTTGCGGGCCGAGGAACGCGAGCCCGTCGACCGTTCCGCTCGTTGCGCCCACCGAAATGATGCGATAGGCATCCGCGACGTTGCTCGTATTGACGACGGTGAATCGCAGCGCCGCAACCGGCCCGATCGCGAACGGATTCGCGGTCGTACCGCAAGCGTTCGCGCCGGACCCGAGCGACGCCGCACTGACGGCGGCCACTGCGACCGAGACTTCGTTGGACGATGCGGCGAGCGCGTGGCCGGCACCGTCACGATACGTCGCGGTCGCGACGTTCGTGATCAGCAGCCCCGCCCCGGGCGACGCGGCGGCCGGACGAACCGCGGAGCAGACTCCGCAGAGCATCGCGACGACCGCGATCGCAAACCGATGGACGTTCATCGGTGAACTATTGCGCGGCCTTACGACGTTCCGACCGTGACGGCGAAGGTGACCGTGCCGCTGCAGCCGGGTGCGAGAATCAGGCCGCTGGTTCCGCCGATCGCCGCGGCGAACGCGTACGAGCCCGCCGTGTTGCCGGTGAACGTGGTCGTCGAGAACGTGTCGACGGCGGGAGCGTTGAGGCCGGTCGTTACGTTGGCCGTGCCGCCCGACGACGTCGTGTACGTCGCGCCCCACGTGCTCGGCCCGGTCTTCCCGTTCTCGGTAAGCGTGATGCCTTTCACGAAGTAGCCGCCGTCGTACGCCGGGTACGTCGTGGGCGGCGTCGCGGGGCAGACGCTCGCGGGCAGCGCGTTATTCGTGTACGTGATCGCGTACTTGAGGATGCAGCCCGGGACGGCGACGTTGCCGGGGCACGTCGTCGTATCGAGCGTCAACGACTTGGAGAGCGCGAGCGGTCCCCCGATCACCGTCTCGTCGTGCGTCGTGTTGGAAACGGACGGCGTGTTCCCCGACGTGGCCGTCACGACGGAATCGTACGTCGTGAACGCGGTGGCCGCCGCGCTCGGATAGTACACGACTTGATAATTGACGACGTTCGTCGTGCCCGTGGGTCCGCCGGAGGGCACGGCGTTGAACGTCGTACTCGCCGTTGCCGCCGCGGGACCCGAGAGCGGCGTCGCCGTCGTCACGTTCGCACCCGATGCGAAGATCGCGACGGTCCAGCCCGACGGCGCGACGACGCTCACCGTGATGTTGTCTGCCGCATTGCCTTGGTTCTGCAGCGTGTTCTGGAAGACGGCGTACGCGCCGGTGGCGGTCGAGCCCAGTGCGTTCCCGGTGACGCCGGCCGGCGCGGTGTTGGTCGGGACGAATCCGCTCGGCGAATAGGCGATCGCGGAGAAGTCGTCCGACGTGTTGACCGGGGCCACGCCGTTGTAGCTGCCCGTCGCCATCGGATTCGCGAACGGGCCGTTGAAGACGCTGCCGGATGCGAGGGACGAGTTGCCGACCGCGTTCGACGCGCCTTGCTGCGTCGCCGGGGTACCGGCCGGCTGCGTCGGATACGCGAGACCGGTGCCGGGCGTCGTGTCGAGGCTCCCGGAGGCGGCGTCGTTCGTATCCGCCGGAATCGCCGGCCCGAGGACGTAGGCCGGCGGATTCGTGACGGCGGCATCCGGCAACGGATTGCTTTCACCGCCTCCGACGACGGAATCGGCCTGATTGACGACCGCATTCGCGTTGCCGGAACCGGTCCCGCTCGGCGCCGCGGTCACGATCGTCAAGGTGAACGCAGCATTTGCGGCCGCGACTCTTCCGGTCGACGTCGCTCCGTTGTTCGCGTTCAATTCCACGCCGTTCGCGCCGCCCGAGAGCAGCACGCCGACGAACGTTGCGCCGGCCGGCGGAGCGGCGTTGGCCGCGAGCGCCGTCCAACTCGTCGGCGTCGTCCCGGTCGCGTAATAGAAGGTCGCGGCGCCGGCGGCGAAACCGTTCGCGGCGTTGCCCGCGAGCGCGAGACTTTGCACGCCGAGCGGCGCGCCGTTGAATGCGGGGATCGCGTCCGTTACGAAGACGCCGGCGGGCGCACTGCCGCCCAAGAGGGCCTTGACCGAGAGCAGATCGTGCGCGGCCGTATCCCCGCCGTCCGCGCCGTAAATCGTATACGTCAGCGTCGGCGCCGACGCGTTGCCGCTGTTGACGCCCGCCTTCTGCAAGTCGAGCCGGGCGTCGAGGAGCACGTCGTCGGTTTCGGAGGGCGCCGTGGGAAGCGCGGTCGACGTAACCGTTCCCGTGCTGCCCGGATTGTTAGCCGCGCTCTGGGTGGACGTGCCGTTGAGCGACGTCACGACCGTGTTCGGTGCGGTCGGCGTACCCGGCGTCGCGGAGTTCGCGACGTTGTAGACGAGCCCGACGTTGAGCGTGGAGCCGATGGCGAGCGTGACGGAGCCGAGCAAGGTATTGAGTTCCGCGAGCGTCGCGCAACTCGCCGACGTCGTACCGAGCGACGTGCAGCCCGCGGGCAGCGTCGGGAGCGCGGCTGCGCTCGTGACGGTGTACGCAACGATCGTTGCCGAGCCGCCGTCGTTGCCGCCTTGCGGAGTCGTCGTCGTCAACGCGAACGTCGCGACGCCGTTACCGGTATTCGTTACGACGAAGTCGTCGGTCAGCTGGCCGCCGGGCACCGTCTTTTCCGTTGCGCCCGCAACGATCGAGAGCGACGGTGCGCTTTGGACGGTCGTGGTGACCGTGTTGGAGGTCGAACTGAAAACGTTGCCGGCGCCGTCGGAGTAGGACGCCGTCGCTTGATTGACGATCGTGGTGCCGGCGGGGGTTCCGGTCGCACCGCCGGCGGACGGCGCGAACGCCACGGCGCCGCTCGCGACGATCGCGGCTACGGCGAAGCGCAATCCAAGGTATCGACGCGCGTCGCTCATCGTACGGTCACTTCATAGGTGAAGCGTTCGCGTTCGTGCGCGCCGAGTTTAGCGACGGCCCAACGGATTGCCGTGTACGCCGACGGTTCGGCCGCGACCATCCGGTCGCCGGCCGGCGTGTGTCGCTTCACGAGCGGGCGCGCCGACCACGTCTTGCCGCCGTCGAGCGAGAACTCGACGGTCGCCGGGCCGCTCGCGGCCGCGCTCCCCGGATCGAATTGCGTTCCCGCGGGTATGCGGGCGCTCGAGACGACCGCTCGCGCGGCGTCGGCGCCGGCGTTATCGGTCACGACCGTGTAGCGGATCCGTTCGCCCGGAGCCGCTTGGCGCTCCGCGAGCGGCGTCAGATGCTCCGCGCCCGATCCGTCGCGCGCCACGATCGCACCGGCGAGTGCGACGTGCACCGCCGGTGCGGCTACGGCGGCTCCGGCCGCGAATGCGATGGCGGCGGCCGCGCCGCAAACGCCGAGCTTGATTCGAAACACGCGAAATTCCCCACGAAAGGCATGGGGCGGCCGCGAAGCGTCAAAACGCGCTCGCGGGAATCGCCCTCGTTCGTGATGCCGAAGCATCTCTCGGGAATCTCATCGGCCTTCCCCCGACTTTATTGACATCGCAGGACGCCCGGGAACCGCCGGTCGCGGGAAACGTGCGCTGGGCAACAACGCCCTGCGACGAGCCCAGGGTGACGAAGGCAATTCTAGTCACCCTGAGCCCGTCGAAGGGCGGACGGCAGCGACCCTTGCTTTTCAGGCCGGCCGCGCGTATGATTTGAAGGCTTGGCCAAATGACCAATAGATAGAGAGATTGATATGACATTCGATCAATGGATCGACGCCGTGAATCTGCACGTCCGGGCGCGCCTGGGCGACGCGGTAAAGACGGAAGAACTCTCCTGGGATTCCGCTATTTGGAAGAGCGCGCGGGGCACGGCCGTGGCGTCGCTAGCCGACGACGGCGTCACCGCCCACGTCTTCTTCGACGGCGGCGACAAGCTCGCGATGGGCTTGGATGCGCCGGAGGCGATGCCGGACGCGCTCAGCCGCACGATCGCGGAGCATCTCGGAGCGGTATAGCGACGGGGCCGTTCTCCGGCCCAATGTCCAATGCCCCGCGCACGGCTCGGCTGCTACCGTTGTCGCATGGAAGCCTCGCTCGGACTCCTGGCAACGTTGGCGGCCGACCTCGGTTTCCGGTTCCACGGGGAGCTGACCCTCGAACGGCACGGCGATACCGTCCGCTGGTGCTATGACGGCGCGGTTGCGATCGTCTCCCTGCGGCCGGACGGCACGCTCGACGCGACCTTCTTGGAAGCGCCCGCCCACGAATCCGTCACGTCCGCCGAAGCCTGCTGCGTGTACCGGTCCGCGTCGCGGCTCGCGTACCGGCTGACCCCCGACGGCTGCGGCCGCATGGCAGCCGACATGGCCGATTTTTTCGCCGGCATCCGCGAGCCGCGCTTCACCTTCGTCGGAACCGCCTAACCACCGAATAGGAGAAGCCTCGTCACCCTGAGCCTGTCGAAGGGTGAGCCTGTCGAAGGGTGAGCCTGTCGAAGGGTGCGCCCGGCAGCGACTAACGTTCAACCCGAGTCGTCGAAGGCTCGTCGCAGGTTTTGGTACGCGCCCTTCGACAAGCTCAGGGTGACGGGCGCAGCCCGCCGACTCCCCAGGACCCGCTCGCGGGACCCGTCTCTTTAACGAAGGCTTTCCTATTCGGATCGTGGTCGGTGCTCTCGTTCTGGCGGTCGGCGCAGTCGCGGCGCTCACGCCGGCGATCGCAGAGAACGTCATTCCGGCAGCGGCCGGCCTGCATTGGCGTTCCATCGGGCCGTTCCGCGGCGGCCGAACCGTGGCGATCGCCGGGGTCCCCGGACGGCCCGGTACCTTCTACATGGCGCCCAACAACGGCGGCGTCTGGAAGACCGTCGATTTCGCACGTACGTGGACGCCGATCTTCGACGGCCAAGACACGGGCTCGATCGGTGCGCTCGCGGTCGCCCCGTCGGATCCGAGCGTCGTGTATGTGGGCAGCGGCGAGGGGCTGCGGCGGCCGGATCTCTCGACCGGCGACGGCGTCTACGCGTCGCGCGATGCGGGCGCCACCTGGCAGCACCTCGGCCTGCGCGACGGTCAACAGATCCAGGCGATCGCGGTCGACCCGCGCAACGCGAACCGCCTCTTCGTGGCGGTGCTCGGCCATCCGTACGGACCGAACGCCGAGCGCGGCCTGTATCGCTCGATCGACGGCGGCGCAACCTTCACGCGCGTGCTCGGAAACGGCGACGGCGATACGGGCGCGGTCGACGTCACGATCGATCCGAAGAACCCGGACACCATCTACGCAGCACTCTGGGCGTCCCGCAACGGGCCGTGGAATCTGACGCAAGTCTACGAGCGCTACGATCTCGGCGGCCTCTTCAAATCGACCGACGGCGGGAACACGTGGAAGAAATCGACCGCCGGGCTGCCGGCGGAAGCCGGCCGAATCGGCATCGCGGTGTCGCCCGCCGATTCGAAGCGCATCTACGCGCTCGTCGAAAAGCGCTCGGGCTGCGGCGTCTACCGTTCGGACGATGCGGCCGCCACGTGGATCCAGACCGACGACGAAGAACGCGTCTGCGGCCGGACCGAAGATTTCGCCGGCATCACGGCCGACCCGCACGATCGCGACGAAGTCTATTCGGCCAATACGACGACCTACCGTTCGCGCGACGGCGGCAAGTCGTGGATCGGAATCAAGGGCGCTCCCGGCGGTGACGATTACCATACCGTTTGGATCGACCCGAACGATTCGAACACGATCGCGCTCGGCGTCGATCAAGGTGCGACCGTTTCGACGGACGGCGGCGCGACGTGGAGTTCGTGGTACAACCAGCCGACGGCGCAGTTCTACCACGTGATCGCCGACGACCGTTTCCCGTACCGGGTGTTCGGCGGCCAACAGGAGAGCGGCAGCGCCGAAGTGCTCAGCCGCGGAAACGACGGCGCGATCACCTTCCGCGAATTCCATCCGGTCGGCACGGAAGAGTACGGCTACGTCGCGCCCGATCCGCATCATCCGTGGTTGATCTACGGCGGCAAGACGACGGTCTACGACGAGGGCACGGGGCAAACGCAGGACGTCTCGCCCACTTACGATCGCAAGAGCTATCGTTTCGACCGCACGAATCCGCTCGTTTGGGATCGCGTCACGGGCCGGACGCTTTACCTCGGGCTCAACGTCGTTTTCGCGACCCGTGACGGCGGCCGGCACTGGTCGACGATCAGCCCGGACCTAACGCGCGAGAATCCGGGCGAACCCGCGACGCTCGCGAATTTCGCGGCGGACGATCCGGAGAACGGGAAACATCGCGGCGTCATCTACAGCCTCGCGCCGTCGTACGTCGACGAGCGAACGATTTGGGCGGGCACCGACGACGGGCTGGTGTGGGTCACGAACGACGGCGGCGGGCATTGGCGAAACGTCACGCCGCCCGCGCTCGGCCCGTGGAGTCGCGTTACGCAAATCGACGCGGGGCACGTCGACGCGCGCACGGCGTACGTCTCGGTCAGCCGGCAGCGGCTCGACGATTTGCATCCGTACGTCTATCGCACGCACGACGGCGGCAAGACGTGGCGCTCGATCGCGGGCGGCATACCCGAAGACGAACCCGTGAACACCGTGCGCGACGATCCCGAGCGCCGGGGATTGCTCTTCGCGGGCACCGAGAAGACCGTCTACGTCTCGTTCGACGACGGCGGTACGTGGCAATCGCTGCAGAACGATTTGCCGGCGACGTCGATCCGCGATCTCGTCGTGCATGGCGACGACCTCGTGGTCGGCACACACGGGCGTTCGTTCTGGATTCTCGACGACATCGCGCCGCTGCGTCAGTGGGATGCAAAGGTGCTCGCGGAGCCGGTTCATCTCTTCGCCCCGTCCCCGGCGTTACGCGTCCGGCGCGACACGTACACCGACACGCCGCTGCCGCCGGACGAACCGGCCGGCGAAAATCCGCCCGACGGCGCGATCGTCGACTACGCGCTCGGCGCCGCGACGACCGGCCGCGTGACGATCGCCATCACGGATCACTCGGGCCGGCAGCGCAATGCGTTCGCGAGCGACGACGCGCCGCAGCCGATCGATCCGGAAATCGACGTGCCCACCTATTGGGTGCGGCACGCGCAGCCGCCGCGTGCGGAACCCGGCGTCCACCGGTTCGTGTGGGATCTCCGCGAGCCCGCGCCGCCCGCCTTCGACCACGAATACACGATCGCCGCGATCGTGCACGACACGCCGCGCCTGCCCGAAGGCGTCCTCGTGCCGCCGGGAACGTATACGATTCGCCTGACCGCGGACGGCGTGACGCGCACGCAAACGTTGCACGTCGCGCGCGATCCACGCGTCACGGTGCCGGACGCCGACCTCGAACGCCAATACGCGCTGGCAACGAGCGTAGCCGCCGCGATGCGCCGAACCTACGCGCTCGCCCTACGCGCACGTTCGCGCAGCGACGAGACCGGCGCAAAACGCTACGAACGCTTGAACGGCGCGCTCGCGCGTATGCTCGACGTCATCGAAGGCGCCGACGCCGCCCCCACGGCAACAACGGAAGCCACAACCGCCGCCCTGCTCCGCGACGCCGCCTCGGGCAGCAAGCCGGGCTTCGATATGCGGGGTGAAGACGAGCCGTAGGGTGCACGCAATCGCTGCGGTGCGCCCTTCGACAAGCTCAGGGTGACAAGACGTTCACCGCCTGATGTGCGTTACCGGCTAATGCGAGTGGCCACCGCCGCCGCTGCGGTGGGATTGGGCGGCGCCGCGGAAGGCGGCGTTCGTGTGGATGGTGGGACGGCCGGTGCCGTAGTAGCCGCCGCGCGCGCGCGGTACGATGACGTCCCGGCCGTGGAACGTGGCGCTCGTTCCGCCGACGGCGCGGTAGACGTTGGTCACGTGGACGCTATTGTAGACGCGCGCTCCGCCGACGAAACGGTATCCGCCGCCGAAGTAGCCGCCGTGCCACCAACCCGGATTGCCGAAGAAAAACGAAAGGCCGATGGTCGGACCGTAATAGTCCCACGGATGACCCGCATAGTACGGTACGCCGCCCGCATATTGATAGGGCGTATCGATTTCGTTTGCGGAAAGATAAGAACCGTTGTTGTAACCGATCACGCTGACGATCATGCCGGGCGCGAGCGTCAGGCCGGTCGGATTGATGATCGTTCCCTGATGGAGTTGCACGTTGTCGATGAAGCCGCGTTCGTCGCGCACCGAGAGCGCGTACGCCCCGTCGAACGACGCGACTCGGCCGCGGATTTGCTCGTCGGCGGATTGCGCGGGCTGCGCGTACGACGGCTCGCCTTGAGCCGGCGCGACTGCCGGCACCGCGATGATTGCTGCCGCGATTGCGGCAAAGAATAAATTACGCATACCACGTTCAACGTGCGAAAAGGTTCGCACGTCCTGGGAAGGACCTGGGGTCACGCGTCGCGGCGCTTCCGCGTTGCGCGCGTATTCGAGCGGGAAAGCGCCTCGGCGAGGTCGGCTTTGGTCATCTTCGTGGTGACGTCGAGCTCCCTCCGGCGCGCCTCCGCGAGTAGGTCCGCCTTCTTCTTCCCCAAAAAGTCGACGCCGCCGTAGCTGCGGCCCGCGGGTTCCGGACCGCCGTGCGCGGCGCGCTCGTCCGAGGGGCCCTTTTTCGCTTTCTCCGTCCAACGGTCGCCCGTCTTTTCGTAGCTGTGTTTGACCGCGGCCCACGCCGCGCGATGCGCGCGCGCTTCGTCTCCATCGTACGTCTTTTCCGCACTTGCGAGCGTGGCTTCGTACGTCTCGGCCGCCTTCTTCGGCGAACGTTTCAGGGTCGACGGCAGCGGCGCGGACTCGGCGGTATTCGATCGTTTCGGCATCGGCGTGCCCTCCATAGCTTGCTCCGGACGTCCTACCCGTTTTTGCCGTGCCGTTTCGCCTGCAATTCCGCTCCGAGCGGAGCGAAGCCGCCGGTGCCGGACGCCTGCGTCGCGGCAGCGGCGTACGGCAGCGCGAGCGAGATCCGGCGCGCACGGCGGTCGACCGTTCGGATCGCGACCTCGACCGCTTCTCCGAGTGCGTAATCGGCCGGATCGGCGTCGGCCTCGCGCATCGTTCCGACGATGCCCGGCGCGATCTCGATCGTGAGCCGCGGCTCCTTGGCCACGACTTTGCCCTCGACCACCTGTCCCGGCCGCAGCACGTCCGCGCGATCGCGCCACGGATCCGGCAACGCGTTTTTTCGCGAGACGGAGATCTTCTTACCGTTCTCATCGACGCGTAAGACTTCGACTTCGATCGTATCGCCGACGTTGACGGCGTCGCTCGCGCGTTCGACGCGCTCGAGCGCGAGTTCGCTCATCGGGATCAATCCGTCGACGCCGCCCAAGTCGACGAACGCGCCGAAGTCCGTCAATCGCAGGACGACCGCCGCGCGACGCTGACCCGGTGCGAGCGCTTGCAGTAACGTCGCGCGCTTTTCCCGTCGCAACTGGTCGAGCGCTCGACGCGCCGATACCACGGCACGCCTGCGCGACGCATCGAGATCGAGCACCTTGAGCGGCACGACCGTTTTGACGAGCGCGTCGAGCGTTTGGCCCTCCGGCGCGCGCACTTGCGACGCCGGAAGAAAGCCGCGAATGCCCGCGATATCGACCAGCATGCCGCCCTTCACGCTCGCGACGACGGTCCCGAGCACGGTTGCGCCGCTCGCATGCGCCGCGACCACCGCATCCCATGCCGCCTTCGCTCGCTCGCGAAGTGCCGCAAGTTCGGCCTCGTTCGGTGCCGCTCCGCGCTGCGGTGGCGGCGCGGCCGCCGGTGTCGTGCTCGAATCCTCGTCGTCCATCTCGCCGTCACGCCTACGCCGCGGTCCCGGAACTCCCTTGGCGCGCCGGCCCTCGCGACACGATTAACGACTAGAGTATCGTCAGACCCGAGCGCCGCGGCCGGTGAGCAGGTTGAAGACGAAGAGGACGACCGCGACGACGAGCAAGAGATGAATGAGCCCGCCGCCCACGTGGAGCGCGAACCCGATGATCCAGAGCACGAATAGTATGGAGATGATCGCCCAGAGAATTCCAACCATGATTACATCCTTATTCACGAAGCCGGGTGACCGCTCGTCACCTCACGCGTCTAACCTACCCAGGTCACGGCGCGCTTCACCCGCTTCCTTGCACGTCGCCTTGAGTTCGTCGAAGGGGCGAGGTCAAGGTCGGTCCTCTCGCGAACGGCCGAGCGTCGAGGCGGGCGATTAGCTCAGCTGGGAGAGCGGCACCTTTACACGGTGATGGTCGGCGGTTCGATCCCGTCATCGCCCACGTCTCGAAGCTCCATCGCAATGTGGCAAGCGCTTTGGCTCCCCTTCAGAGCGCGAAAGCCAAGGAGAAGTGGTTGAGAATTTTTCTGTACGCCGCCATGGCGCTTGCCTCGTCATTGGTCGCGTCATGTAGCGGATCCGGCGCGTCCGCACCGGCGGGTCCGGCGGGTGCGACCGGCACTCCGAATGCATCGCCCCAATCGACCGCGACGATCGGCTCCGGCTCCGAAGCGAAAATTGCGGCATCGCTCTGCATCGGCCAACCGAACGGCACCGGTTTGACCTATAACCTCGTATCCCACGACGAGTTCGACCAGGATGCCGCGCTCAACACCGGCGCTCCGGCCGCGGCCGATCTCAACGTCAGCGACACGTACAACCCCCCGGCCTTGCCGGGTGCGAAGAAGACTACGTGGAGCGACTCCTATTCCTTCGGCCGTGAAAACGGCGGGCTGGACGGGACCGACGATTCGGCCTATCCGTCGTTCGCCGACATTGCGACGTGGCAAAAAGAGTACGGCGCGAGTAAATACCCGAGCACGATCGCACTCGATCCGGGCGTCGGCGTGAAGTTGATCGCGTATCCCGCGCCGCAACCGGTGCCCGCCGACGTCAAAGCGTTTCTTTGCAGCGACGGTACGTGCCGGCACAATTTGGGCGGCCTCATGGACGGCAACCTCAATAACGCCTACGAATACGGTTATTGGGTGTACTCCGCCGAAGTGCCCGACGGCCGCCGGAGCGCACCCGGCTATTGGCCCTCGGATTGGACGCTTTGCGAAACGTCGTGCGGCGCCGGAAACAACTACTACGAGATGGACACGTTCGAAGTGTTCTCGACGCTGCTCGGACAAGGCGCGTTCGATCAAACCTTGCAGCCGGAAGATCCCGCCAAATCGTCGGGGCAATCCCACGGCCCGGGACCGATCACGGGAGCACAACTCGACAGCGTTACGAACGCGAGCATCCAAACGCAATTCCATCAGTATGCCGAACTGTCGAGTGCCACGTACGTCGGGTTCTGGTTCGACAACGTCGCCAAGAGCGGCGCGCTCAATCAGGTACCGGCTGCCAAGAACCCGAGCTTCCCCGGCGTTAGCCCGATCATGGTCATGCAGACCTGCACCGCGACCAGCTATTGCGCGCCGGGCGTCGGCGCGACCGAAGCGCCGGGGATCATGATCGAGCAATATTACCGCCACTACGCACCAAGTACCGCGAAGTGTGGACCGCCCTACGACGTTCCGGCGCAACCGCTGAAAGAACCGGCGTAAGCCCGGACCGGAAGGTGATCCCGAGCGCGGGACAATAGTGTCGGACACTTATATGAACATCGAGCAATCGAGCGGCGGGCGATACACTTCGTCGACAACCTCGCGAGCCGAACGCACCCTCCTCGACACTCGATATCACAACTAGCAATCGAAAATAAGGCGAAGTTCGCCGGCTGCCGATTCAGGCCACCGTGGGTCCGATTCCGCAAGCCGTCTGGGCAATGAGCGTCAATTCGACGTCGTATTTCCGGCGCGCAGCGTTCCTGATGCTCGCGGCGCTCGCGATCGGTTGCAGCGGCGGCGGGGGAACGCCGGGAACGGCGGGGCCGGCGGCTACGACCCGTCCCGCCGCATCGCCCACGGCTCCCGCATCGACCGCGCCCACGGGCTCGGGCGACCCGACGGGCTCGGCGTCGCCCGCCGCGAGCTCCCATCCCGTTGCGAGCAGCACGCCGAGCAGCGACCCCACGACGCCGCCCAGCGGCTCGCCGGCACCGAGCGCAACGCCGAGCGCCGGACCGACGATCTCGCCGACCGGTTCGCCCGCGCCGACGCATAGCCCGACGAGCCCACCGACGAACACACCGACATCGTCGCCGACCCCGCACCCGACGTCGACGCCGACGCCGACGCCGACGCCGGGCGGCGTCCCGGTGTCGCTCTGCATCGGTCAACCGAACGGGCCGGGATTAGTGTACAACCTCGCATCGCACGATGAGTTCGACAAGGACGTGGCGCTCAACACCGGCGCTCCCGTCGCGGGCGATCTCAACGTCAGCGACACCTACGGTCCGCCGTTCTTACCGTCCGCGAAACAGACGACCTGGAGCGACAGCTATTCGTTCGGCCGCGAGAACGGCGGCCTCGACGGAACGGACG
>Ga0116227_10000727_pt1 | contig 67091 bp, 52 predicted proteins | sample S1TSphgellanicum_FD_89693 | JGI IMG/M metagenome (GOLD analysis project Ga0116227, IMG submission 89693) | Host-associated microbial communities from peat moss isolated from Minnesota, USA - S1T2_Fb - Sphagnum magellanicum MG | ecosystem: Host-associated > Plants > Peat moss > Unclassified...
CATGGGATTGTAATCATAGTCATCTATGTTGATGACTTGATTATCACAGGAGATAGTGATGCAGACATCTTTGATTTGAAGAAGCTTTTGAAGCAAAAATTTGAGATGAAGGATTTGGGGAAGTTGTGTTACTTCCTCGGCATTGAGGTAATCTAATCCCCTAATGGGATATGGTTACTACAAAGGCAATATGCCTTGAACAAATTGTCCGAATATGGGATGATGGGTTGCAAACCCATTTCAGTCCCATTGGAACAAAATGTGAAGTTAAGTGCAGATGAAGGAGACCTTGTGGAGGATACCACTATGTACAGACACATAGTGGGGAGTTTGATTTACATGACCATCACAAGGCCAAATTTGAGTTATGCAGTTGGAGTGGTAACTCAATTCATGCAAACACCACGAATGCCACATTTGGATGCAGTGAGGCACATACTAAGGTACATAAAACATACTTTGTAGTGTGGAATTTTTTATGAAGCTAAGAGCCAGTTATGAGTACATGGATACACGGATGTTAATTGGGCTAGCAATGTTTCAGATAAAAGATCGACCAGTGGTTTCATGTTTTTTTTGGAAGTGGTGATGTTAATTGGAGTAGTAAGAAACAACCAACAGTTGCACTATCAAGCACGGAGGTAGAATACAAAGGCGTAGCAATTGCTGCATGTGAAGTAGTTTGGTTACAAAAACTACTCTCAGATTTGGGATAGTCAGTGGATGCTCCTGTTGTCATTTATTGTCATAACATTAGTAGCATACTACTTGCTAACAACCCGATCTATCATGCTAGGACAAAGCACATTGAGGTGCACTACCATTTTATTAGAGAAAAAGTTCTAACAAAAGAAATTGACCTTATTCATGTCAGTACTGAAGGTCAAGTTGTTGACATTTTCACAAAGGCTTTAGGTACAGACAAGCTGAGGAAGTTTAGAAAAATGCTTGGTGTACTAGAAGTGGATTTGAGCTTGAGGGAGAATGTTAAGAATTCAAATTCAACTAGTTAGGTTTCATTAGTTACTGGAGTAAGAAAGTAATTAGGTTACTTTCACAAGGTTGAATTACTTTCTTTACTTATATTAGTTTGGTTATTTATGGTTTGGTCTTTTAGTTAAATACCTTGCTGTTGATGGTTTAATTTTATTTTCTTCATTACACAAGTTTGTGTATTTCATGTGATAAGAACCTTGAAGTGTTCTTGATGTTATGTTTCGTGTTGTGAACATATGTTGTAGTTTCCTTTTAATAAAGATTTATGTTTGCACTTGAGTAGATTTCCTATTTGTTAACACATTTGAGATGGGCTATTATCAATACTCTACCATGGATGAGTTGTGAAATCAAGGGGAAAATGGTAACTCCGCTTCTCACTTGTGTTTTCATTACATTTTAGTCTAGAGAATCATTTGCAAATAATTTTTCTCTTTCCCGACCTTGTAGATCTTATTAAGTTGGATGACTTTTCTTGTTTGCAAGACCGATGGATTCCAATTTCAAAAAATTCACTCAGGAATGGTGATCAGGTTTGGTGTTTTTTTGGAAGAGGATGATATCTTTTATAACCGTACTGATCTTGAGACAATGGAGAAGTCTAGCTAGCACATGTGTCCCATTTAGAAGAAGTTAGGAGATGCATGTGTCTGCATTAAGGCCTTTGATTAACCTATGCAGCCTTGTTAGCTCTTCTGTTGTTAACATGAATTCATCCACTGGTATGTTTGAGTATTCATGTTTTCAAGCTCAAATCATATTTTATGCTTTTTAAATATTTTAATATTTCCTGCCCTGATTGTTTTATAGGGAATTGCATTCAAGTTTATCAATCCATTGGATGTGATATCTTTGTCTTGGAACCAAATGATGATGTTTATGAAGAGGTCATCAAACCTCTTCTAGAGTAGGCTAAACCTTAGGTTAAGCTTGGCTTGACTACTTAGGAGCCCCCTGATTCCCTAGCCAAGAAGAGAGTGCAAGTAAATCTTTCAAAATTATTAATTATTATTATTGATTATGAGTAAGTTGAAATTATTCATCTTTTAATGCATCTTTTTTTTTAAAAATTCTTCCATTTCGATGATGATGTCATGTATGTTTTGCAAAGATATTCAACACGACCATTCTCATTTTGTTCCATTTTACACTTGGAGTGACTTTTTTCCAAGCCCCTCTACAAGTAAATCCTTGTTTGATTATGCAGAAGACATTGCTCGACACTTAACCTCCTTACCCTCTCCAAAATCATGTAAGACCTAAAGAACATTCAACATTAGAATGTTAAAGCTTATTAATTATGAGGCAACAAAGAGTTATTTGTAAAGCTTCATTTGCAATTTCCACTATTTTTTCTTCCCCCCTATGGTTAGTGTCAACCATAAGGGATGAGTTTGTTGGTCAAACAAATTCCATTTTTCTAATCTTTATAATTATCAAAAAAAATTAACTCTTTAAATGCATATATCAATCCATTCTTAAATTATCAAGACAATTATTAATCAATAGCAAATATATCCAACTTATGTCTAAATGATTATTCACTAGAAAATCCATTTAGGTAAAAGAATATCAATTTTCACTGCTTTAATGTGCCAAAGACCATTGCATATAACACTCCAATATGCAAGATTCTAGAACATCGATTTCCCAATAATAGTATAACCATTTCATAAGTTTATCAACATTTCATAGAATCGACCAACATTACTCTCATCTTTCAATTCTCAAATTCTAGCCTAGGGCCAAAATTATTACACCATCAATCTTTATATCATCAACAATTAGTATATTGGTTTTCAAGATTTTGTTTATATTCATTACTTATCCCATTTGTTTTTATCCTCCCCCCTATGATCGATACCAACCATAGGGGGCGGAGTTCATTAGTCATAGAAATTCCATTTATCTTGTTTTTATAGTTTCAAAAACATTGACTCTTCTAGTGCATATATCTTTCTGGTCTTGAATTATCAATAACAAATATTGATTAATAGCAAATCCAGCAAATATTTAAATGTATGTCCAACCTATGTATATAACTTATATTTAAAAATTTAGGGCCAATATATTTAACTTATATCCAACATGTATTTAAATGTTTGGATAATTTAGAAAAATCCACTCTCTTGATTAGCCATTTATTGAAGTTATGAATGGGGAAAATTTAATGGGCTCCTAATGAAAACTTGGAACTATCTAAATTGACAATTATTCATGTATTATCTACCCCCACATTTGAAACTTGATTATATTGTATCACTAATTGGAAATAAATATTCAATCAAATCCAAATATAGGGAAGGCATGAATCAGGGTTTTGTGGACAACATACTTTGTCAATTAACTGACTACAATTAATAAAGTATTAAAATCAAAAAAAAATTGTTTTAACTGTTTTATTTTTCATAATATCATTGTCGTTTTCCCACTATCCCATCTTTTTTTTTTGTTCAACACCCACTTCCCTCCAACTAACAACCTTTTTAAAGAAGCGACTAAAGCAATCACCATGATTATATGGAGAACATTAACCCAATAGATTATTTTTTCTATCCATTCACCACTCATACTTCATGGTGTAATCTTGGGTGTTGTCTCATTATGGCCCTCACATTGTTAATTTAAGGTTTCCATAGAGGCGTATAACCGATTCAACATATTTGTTCCCTTTTGTGTTGGACACGTTTATCCTATTTTCTATTTAGTTCACTTTTAGTATTTTATTCATAATAACATTTTCAACCTTTTGTTCCCTTGTAATTGAATTTAAACTTTTTTAGAGTCCTTGCCTTTGTGTTAATCAATTTTATTTATTTATATCCACTTTCAAATCCCAAGCCTTTTTGCACTATCATCGCGCTTTTTAAGGTGCTCCTTCACACTTATCCTTTGCTTGTGCACAATGGGGAGATATATCTTATTTATGATTGCATTTTGTTGACTACTGGGCATTGAGTTGATTCACCTATGACTTTGGATCTGGTCCATTACATATTTTATCAATAAACTTCTTCAAAATGTCCCAATGTTTATCTTGACACCCCTTTTGTTTCCTTAATTTGTATACATTGGAATTCAATAAATTGTGTGCACTATATAATCCAATTAAAGCCCAACCTCTAGTCAATATTAACTCATACATTATGCTCTCTTTTGTGGAATGTAGTGGATTACTCTTGCTTAATCATGTATAAAATTCTACGTATCATCACAAAAAATAAGAAACACATACTTACACCATTTTACACATCTTCAACTAAAAAAAATGAAACATTATTATTTTTAATCCATTGCATGTCTGTTCTTTACATGATGTGTTTTATCATGAGAAATCAATCACTTTTTTGTTTAAAATAGTAATGATGTGACAAGACTTCGCATTAGATTCTATACGTTGGACTTTCAACTGGATCCCAGTTATGCATCGCAATTATGAACACTTAGTAAGATTTTTAGTATGTTGTTTTATTTACAAAATAACTACACCATTGAAAATTTTGGAATGAAAAATTATGTTGAAACAACCTATAACTTTCTCCTGACATCTTCTTGTCTAACTACATCTATCCTTGCTTCAACTGATCTCATCTCTTACATCGACATGTTTGTTGCATTATATTCGTCATAGTCCTTAGGGAACAAATTGCATTCTTCCAAGTCACTTTCACTTTTAGACATATCAACAATGGATGGAAATTGTGAATCTATACTATCCCATTTCTTGCCCGTCATTCTTCTACTTAATGTTAACAAATAAAAGATCTAGTCAAGTGCAAACACAAATATTTATTGAAAGGAAACTAAAATATGATGTTCACAACATGAAACATAACATCAAGAACTCCTCAAGGTTCTTGTCACATCAAAGACACAAACTTGTGCAATGAAATAAAAAACCAAACCATCAACACTAAGGTTTTTAACTAACGACCAAACTAAAAATAAGTAAACTAATTTAGGTAAAGAAAAATAGTTAAACCTTGTGAAAGTAACCTAATTAATTTCCTACTCCGTAATTAATGAAAACCTAACTAATTGAGCTTGAATTCTCAACATTCCCCCTCAAGCTCAAGTGCACTTCTAGTACACCAAGCATTTTTTAAAACTTCATTAGCTTGTCTATACTTAAAGCCCTTGTCAACAACCTGATCCTTAGTACTAACACAAATAAGTTTAATTTCTTTTACTAAAACTTTTTCTTTGACAAAGTAATAGTGCACCTCAATGTACTTTGTCCTAGCATGATAGACCTAGTTGTCAGCAAGTAATATGTTATTTTGTAATCATAATAAATGACAATGGGAGCATCCATTGATTATCCCAAATTTGAAAGTAATTTTTGTAATCAAACTATTTCACATGCAGTGATTGCTATGTTTTTATACTCAACCTTTGTGCTTGATAGTGCAATTGTTGGTTTTTTTTGTTGCTCCAATTACCAACAACATTTTCAAAAGAAAACAAAAAACCATTGGTTGATATCTTATTTGAAACATTGGTTATTGGTTTCACAAAAATTCCACACTACAAAGTATGTTTTATGTACCTTAGTATGCGCCTCACTGCATCCAAATGTGGCTTTTGTGGTGTTTGCATGAATTGACTCACCACTCCAACTACATAACTCAAATCAAACCTTGTGATGGTCATGTAAATCAAATTCCCCATTATGCGTTTGTACATAATGGTATCTTCCACAAGGTCACCTTCATCAACACTTAACTTCACATTTCGCTCCTATGGAATTGAAATGGGTTTGCAACCTATCATCCCATATTGAGACAATTTGTTCAAAACATACTACCTTTGTAGTAACCATATCCCTTTAGGGGACTGATTACCAATGCTGATGAAGTAATGCAACTCTCCCAAATCCTTCATCTCAAACTTTTGTTTCAAAAGCTTCTTCAAATCAAAGATGTCTACATCACTATCTCTTATGACAATCAAGTCATCAACATAGATAACTATGATTACAATCCCACGATCTATCTTTTCCACGTAAAGTGAAAAATCCACATCAAATGTTTGAAATCCACTTGTGATAATACATTGACCTATCTTGTCTGACCAAGTTTTAGGTGTTTGCTTCAAGCCATACAAAGTATTTTTCAACCTACAAACCAAATTAGGATGTGTTCAGTCCACATAACTTAGTGGTTGTTCCATGTACATTTCTTTCTATGAATTTCGATGAAGAAAAACATTATTTACATCCATTTGATGTAAATACCATCCTTTTGTTGTTGCCATAACAATGATTATTCATACAATTGCCATTTTTGCAACTTGACTATAGGTCTCCTCATAGTCTATGCCATAAGTTTGGGCATAACCTTTACAGAGTGGGACAAGACAACAAAATGCATAGATGTTTAACCACCTTAGAAGCATAGATTATTCTAAAGGAACTACATGAAGGAATGGTTAGAGGACATTTTGCTATAGAAATTATTGCAAATAAAATTCTAGATGCAGGATATTGGTGGCCAACTTTATTCAAGGATACTCATGACTTTTGCAAAAGTTGTGATAAGTGTCAAAAAATTGGAAGACTTAAAACAAAAAGTCTGGCTAAGTTAGTAACAACACTTCCAGAGGAGCCTTTTACGAAGTGGGGTTTAGATTTTCTAGGTCCAATGAAACCAACAGGAAGATTAATAGGAACAAATACATTTTGGTAGCTACAAATTATGCAACCAAGTGGGTAGAGGCAAAGGCATTCAAACCAATACTACATAGTTACAACCAGATTTTTGTATGAGTATATTTTCACCAAATTTGGATGTCCATTGACCATAGTTACAAATCAAGGAGTACATTTCATCAATGACATAATAAAACATATGACAAAATATTTTTTGTTAAAGCATGTTAATTCTATTACATATTATCCACAGGGAAATGGACAAGCAAAGTTTACTAACAAAATCATTAGTAGATTATTAACCAAGTTGGTTAATGAGAAAAAAACAAATTTGAATGAACATCTTTCTATTAGTTTTGTTTTCATATAGGATCGTTTCCAAGGTGGCAACATGTTATACACCCTACCAATTAGTCTATGGTTTGCATCCTCTAATGCCAATAAAATATGTTTTGTCAACTATTAATAGGGACCACAGTAGAACCAACCACAATGTTAACAACTATAATTACAGAACTGGAAAAGTTATAAAAGAACAAATTGGAAGCTTATAACAATGTGGGAGCTAACCAGTGCAACAGATTTTTATGGAATGAATAGAAAAATACTGAGAAGAAGTTCCAATTTGGAGATTGTCTTATGGTTTCCTAAAGGAGAAAAACACATCTTGGCAAATTCAAGAAAAGATAGTTTGGTCCATTGAAGGTATAGTATTGCTTACCCAATAATATTTTTTTTATTGTTTCTATTACCAATTTTGAACCAAACCTAGTATTGGTCAATGTTAATAATGTATAAGTTGAAACCATACACATATGTGGATCAGACATTGAAGGGGATTCAAAGTTCAAAGGACTAGAAGTTTTTACAGTCAATAAATGAAAACTGCATGGAAGAAACATCTAAAGAAGATTCAGAAGATCAAAGAAAAAAAAAAACCATTTGGACTTATCAGATAATAATATCAAAACCTAGTAAATCTAATAAGTCAGTAGGTTACGAACAAATATTCAAACCATGGTTATATAGTTTCATAGTTATTGGATTATGGGGTAAATAAGTCATTGATGTTATAACAAGATTTTGTTGATATGATGATTCAACATAGGCCAAAAGGAATATATAATGTAGACTATACTAGGTCATTAGATTAAAGAATGTCATCAAAATTATTCAATGCCACATCCACATAATTTTTTGGTCAATAGTTGTTAATTGTAGCCCATGTTGATGTCAATATGAATTTAAATAGTAGACGACATATGTCAAATAATTTTAAAAAGTGCAAATCATTAAAACCTTGGTCTTAAAACGAAAAGTGAAATGTCATTTTATGAAACATGGTGATAACGTTTTAGAAGGCAACAAACACCAGAGTGACTATTTGTTTCTATTTTCTACAAGCATGTTTTAATCATTTTTTGTCTTTGGAATGAGTGTTGAAGAAAATCTAGTGGAGAAATTACAAAAACGGTCTAGAGTGAAATTGGAGAAGTTGAAAGAGGAGCAAGAGAAATTAAGAGAGCAACTAAAATTTACAAACATCTTGCATTCGCAATCTAGGTCTCCAAAAAGAGGTCTACCTTTTCCTTCTCTAGTTTATTCTTCTTCGTTTTCTCAAAAATCTTCTCCAATATCCAAGGTTGAAAGAGCTTTTGAAGCAATTAGAAAAAAGAAAAAAAAAAGATTATAAGGAAACATTGAGGAGATATAGCTTTAGGAAGCCCAAAAGATAGGCAAGTCCTAATGAGCAAGTCAGTCCCATTTCTATTTTAGATTCTAAGGAAGACTAGCAGAAGGACGATTTGCAACAACATCAACAATTGCCATTACATCAAGAGGAGCATACTTAGGAACACATTCCAGATAGAGTTCATATTCCTAATAAAAAACACATGAAGACAATAAATAAGCAAGTAATGGTTGTAAATATGCGTGGGAAGAAAGTGCATACTCATCAAGATGATGAAATTAGGTATGTTTTTACTCCAATAGAGCAAAGTTACAATAGCAATTTGAAGAACATTTTGCTTTAGACAAGCTTTGGAGAGGAAGAGAGAGCATGGGCAAACAGAGTTGGATTAGTAAGCATGTTTGAGATTGAGTGAAAACACCTCGCCACAACATTTTGGTTGAATTTTTGAACAATTGGAAGTTGGATCATGAACATAACAAAATCAAGGTTATGTTGGGGGATGGGCAAAGAACAATAGACAAACATGTATTGACAGAGGTTTTTAAAATATGCCATATAAAAGAGACAAAAACAGACCAAGCAGAAATGTCTGATGCCAGAATAGCATCAGCAGATATAGCAAATAGAGTCCTTGATACTTACAACATTAATGAAGGGTGGGTTGTGAAAAAGATGAGGTATGAGTATGCTAATAGAGTTGCTGCCATTTTGCCAATTATTTACCAAAAGGATAAGGTGCAATATTTTAGTAATAAGTCTACTATAATGATCTCTAAAGCAGATCATGGAGAGTCTATTAATTGGGCTATAATCATGTATTCTCAATTGGTCAAGGAATTGATCAAATGGGAAAAGTGTTGGAAAAATATGATTGAGGGAACAACCAAAAAGGATGTATGCCATTCTACCATAGTCCTAAAAGTTTTGTTTCAGAAGTGGTTTCCATTAGAAGGAGCAAAATCACAAGAGAATAATAAACATGCAGAACAGCTTCAAGAGACAAAAGAAGAAGAAACAATTTGAAGGAGAGGTTCGTTAAGAACAAAAAACCTTTGAACCCTACACACACCTGTCCTAAAAAGGAGAAACAACTAGAAATTAAGACAACTAGAAGAGTAGTTTTGATGTTTTAGTTTAATGATGATGAGCAAGGAGAAACTATATAGAAGAGGCAAAAAAGACATGAGGATACTATAATGAGAGACAATATTGATCCTCAACAAGCACCTGAATTGTTGAGGAAACAACAATAGCAAAATTAAAGACAAAAAGAAATTCATATTTCCTAAATTTAATCTGAGACTACCCATTTTTCCCAAGTAGGAGCAAAGGTCAGATGGGTAGGACCATCAAAGATGGCCCAAGAAGGAGTCAAAGTCTCAAGCTGAACAGTCAACATAGGAGCATATACAAGATTTTGATTGAAATCCACCAAAAGTACAACAATTTGTTCCATCACCACAGAATAATTAAGGTATGTTGCAAAACCAAATTCTACAATAGGCATGAATGTATTTGGAAAAATTTGGACTGCACATAGGAGTCTAAGTTCATCATGTACAAGTTCCAAAGGTCAAACTCCTAGATTTCATACACTAGGGAATGTGCAAGGGATAGAAGCAAAATTGGATGAGCACAAAAGAGCTACGACTATGTTTCAACAAGAAGCAAAATACAATGTATAGATGACAAATATTTTGCTTAGACTTTTTGATTTGGATATTAAGAACAAATAGATTATAGAGAAGGATAGATCTGTTCAAAACTTATAGGGAGCTTTGGAGAAGGAGCAAAAGCTCAAAGCATAGTTGTAGGATAGGAACAATGAGAATAGTCAGGTATTGGTAGAACTTCAGGCAACTAAAACATAAGATTAATAACATGGAGAACCAGAAAAAAGATTTGGAGAACGTCAAAATAGAAAAGGATTCCTTGTAGGCAACTTTAAAGGAGAAAAATGCCAATTATTGGGGTTTAAAAGCAGAAAAGGATACTTTGAGTATAGAACATAGCAAAATTTAGAGAGACTACAAGAACATCAAAGAAAATCTCTTGAAGTAGCAAAAGGAGGTGGAATACTTTAGAGTGGACAATGTCAATGCATATTAAGCTAAGAATGAGATACAAAGGCAAGTTGACCATAGGCATGCACAAATGGACAAAAATTTGCAAAAGAAGATGGCCTTTAATGAAAAGTTAAACAAACTTTTGGAGGAGACTCAAAAGAAAAAACCCTTCAATTATGATATTTTCTTTGGAGAAAATAGTGAATTACGGAAGCAAAATACTTTGCTTCAAGTAAAGTTCAAGTCACTATCAATGGAGGAAAAAGATGTAGACTTATGGTGGGATGCAGTTTAGGTAAAAAGGATATTGGGAAGGTCTACACAAAGTATGAAAGGAATGACAGGTTGTATAGATACAAGATTTCTAATTAAGAGGGAAAAAATTATGCCATTATTTGAGTATGAACCTTTAATTCTGTTTTTAAAACCAAAAACTTTAAATGAGGAAGAAGACAGAAGGGATACAAATGGGGTAGGACCATTAGGTACAAAAGTAGCAAAGGAACCAAGTTACGTAAGAGGAGGAAAGGATAGCCCTGAGAGGGAGGCTGCTAAATAGACTCTAAAACTCGAAGAATTTGTTATGCAGGAAGTCAATAATCAAAAGTATACATATGCAACCACAAAAATAAAGGAAAAAATACAACATGAGGAACATATAATTCAGGATGATCAATAGGGTTAGATTGAACTTGTGTTAAAGTTGCAGCAATAGGATCTAACTTAGATGACATCAGATCTGCAATCAAATCAGAAGTTACAAGTTGTATCAGAGCTACAATAATAGGGTCAAAATCAGATCACATCATATCTACAATCACAACAAGTGACAATAGAGTTGTAGTCACAAGAACAAAAAACAACTTATCGATAAACAATTGTATAATTGTCAACAAAAACATTAGAAGAACAACAAACTTTGTATAAAATTGATAATCAAACAATGCTTTAATTTGAAGTACAGGTAGAGTAGACTATAAAATAAATAGAGGAGATTGTTGTTTAGATAGATCAGATTTTTGAATCACATGATCAAAAATAGTAAAACATTTAACTTTCTTAACACATTTTTCATCCAAAATTCCAGGATATATGTAATTTAAAGTACAAGTGGGGTAATATATGTTAAGGGAGTAGTTACTTGTGGTAATTATTAGTTAGTATATTTCTATTTACCTAGTTATTGTTTTAGGAATTACTAACTAGATTACATAGTTTTTATCACCATTTGATTGTGAATAGAACATAAGACTCTTTTTTTTATTAGAATATCTTGGGAGAAGAATAAGATTTGATGACCATTGTATCATTGTAGAACATGGAACTTTAATGGAGTATGAAAGAAATATATTCTCATTTCCAGAAAAGCTTTGTTTTCATAGCTAAAATTTGTTTTCATGTTTTTTTAATCATACTTTCATTACTGGATTTTAATTCTAAAACTAGTTCACTAGTAGAAAAATTATTTTTTGCAACTTGTTTTATGCAACTAAAAAATCTCGCATGCAACTATTTTGGAGTTGCATGCAACATGTGTAGCTGCATGCGACATTTTTTAGTTGCATAAGACAAGTTGCAAAAGACAATTTTTTTACTAGTGGTTTTAAGTAGATCTGAATGAACAGACTTTGTTAGTATTAGTTTTATTGCATTTCAATCCAAATTTTAAACCAAAATATATAATTAATTTTTTTGTATTACCAGTGTGTCAAATAGATAGCTTCTACATTACATATCAATGTAATTGGTCTCATGTTGTTATAACACACATCAAATACTAGAGATTAGTGAAGTCCCCCCCACCAAGGACCTTTAATGTTAATTCTTGACATAGTCAAGGTGTAATATTACATCCCATTAATGGGATGATGTGCATTTGCTATCATTAAGGCATCCTAGTTTAGCCCATGGGCTAAATATCATTGCAAATTGGTTATGCAAGTTATCTAATGTGTCATTCACATGGCATTCATGGTGATATCACATGTATATTGTGTAAATTCAATGACCACCTAGCTTCTGGTTATAGGAACTATACCATTAACATTCCACCCATAATTTGGTAAAAAAATTACCATTAGCACTATAATGATTTTGATGGTGGGTGGCACATCAACAATTTGGTAGATTGTTCCAATGATCATTCTCATTAATCCAATATTAGTGATCACTTTGTGGATTGTGCCACTAATCTCTTGGTGCATTTTGTTAGTGACCCAATAATCACATTAATGGCCCAACTTGTGCAATCACTACAAGTTGAAAAAATATGTTCACATTTACAATTGTGTATAAGGTTGACATTTACCTTCCAATATTCCTTAATTGAAATAATTTGCAAAGTTTTTGTAGCCCATATGTTTTTGCTAGGTCGTTGCAGCAGGGTCACCCCCCACTAGTTAGCCATGTTGTCTATGTTAGTTGCACGACATATTTCTTCAATTGTCATTCATTGTGGTGTCAATGCACTCCATCAAATGAAAATGTTTTGTGGTGATAAGCATGTTCCATGGGCAACCATTTCCTATGTTGTGTTCAACAATATACATTATTTCCCAACACTTGTGACCTCCTTGTTATAGTCTTTGCCCCACAACATCGGCACCTTCGATACCCTTTGGTCACACATCTAGCTAATGTGCCATAGGTTGGTAGATCATGCATTGTCCACATCAACATTGCACGCATGTTGAACTAGGTTTGGCCATTGAATCTAATTACATCCCGCATTGGTACCCCAACCTCCCATAATAGCTTCAACTCTTCCATTAATGGTTCAGGTATATATCAAATGCTTCACCTGTAATGCAATCTAATTCAATATGATGAGTGACAACATTATAAAATATTTTTTGTTGGTCAACCAAGGAGGGATGTTATAGTTTAAAAGTAACAATGGCCATGTTGACCAAGTGGATCATTTCTCTCCAAATGGGTTTACCCCATTTGTGGCTAGCCCAAATTGTATGTTTATGGCCTCTTGTGCAAATGCAGGCCATCAATTATCTATGAATTCTCATTAATAGGAGTCTGAGGCATGCCACACTAACTTGTCTTAATTACAGTTGTGCTATTAACTTGACCATCAACTCCGCTTGTGTTGGTGTGCTAAACATCCTTTGTAGACAAGGTATCAATGGGAAATGTCACAACAATTTGTGAGCCACATTTGATTTCCTAACTTGCCAATACCTAGGCTCCCCACACTTGTTGCATTGTTGTGTATCGACATAATGACCTTGAAATAACACGCACCCCTTTTGACATACGTCAATTGCATTATATGCCAGCCTAAGCCACTTCATGGTGCTAGATATTTCATATTTAAAGGAAGGTAATGTATTTGGGCTAGGTAAAGATTATGTTTTTAGTAATCCTAATAGTTCAATTATGAAAGCATTGGCATACCATGGGTGCAACAACAATTCATGACAAGGAGTGTTGCACAAAGGTTAAACAATGTTGAGCCTTCAAATAGAGGTACTTTTGAAGCCTTTTCAAAATCATTATGCTAAGAGTCCCATCCTTCATGTCCCTTTCTTGTATTTGCAATGTCTTCCAAATCTTCATTATCTTCATTCACTATCATGTGATTTATGTCTCCCACCACATTTGCATTACCACAAGGAATTGACTAATTTGGTTGCATCTATCATCCCACACCGTCACCATCAATTGGTGGCATATGCTCTACTTCCATTGTGAATGAACATGTTCATTCACTTGCACTTGATCTACTTCCACGTACATGACCAGTGCTTTGTTGACAATCAAATGGTAACATTTCTCTAGGTTTATTATCATTGGGGCCATCCACTTCCAAGGCATGGTCATGTTCCTCCCCTATGGCTTCTACCAATTGAGCCTTATGGTGATCTCAATTAGGTGTTTTGAAAGCCCCCAAAATCTGACTCTGTAGGGGTACACCATTCTTTGTGCCACCCTTTTCCCCCACCATTTTTTGTTGGGTCATGCGACTGTCATGGGTAGCATGTTCAACTATTTGTTCAACAACAACAAACACATCCCTCACCAACCCTACCATGTCCCCCTCTAGGTTGATGTGGGGTCGAGACATAACAATAATCTCTATGGGCATGAGTGGTGGTCAATTGAGGTGAACCATCCATTTTTCATCTAACGAATCACAAGGACCACCCATAATGTAATATGTGTCAAATTGCATAATTAGTTATTGATATTGCCCAAGTTGCTACACATAATAGTTAACTGGACAATGTCCAATTGATGTGAATTATAGCTAACACATGGCCACTCATGGGGATTCTTGAATTAATGCCTTAGTATGTACACACCCCTTTAGTTAAAGTGTATGGCATGGACATATGTGCACAATCTATAGTTGCCAAAAATTATATATTGTAATAAGAAATTGTGTTTGATGTCGTTTGGCATCTCACTAGGAGAAGTGGTTCCAACATCTAGCAATTCCACTCAAATTTGGGTGGAATATGCTTATTCCACTATAGTGGTTCTAGTGGGGTTCTGGATCATGGCAAATGACACATCATTGGTATTAAATGGAGTGCTAAAAAATGATTATACAGTGGAATGGACAACATATATGGGTTGTGTACTTAAGGAAATTACATTTTTTGGGAGATAGGGTCATATCTTTATCCAACCCCTATTACGTGGGTGTCAACCAAAGTCCCACAAATGCTTCATGATTATGGACTACTTCAAAAGGCATGCACCAAGGCAATTTTTGCAGGGGCAACGATACCTTTCCTACCCAGTAGCATGTGCTCAAATTTCATCTCGTTCCCAAAGCTTGATGTTTTGAAATTTTATTTGCTTTGGATTCCTAGTGGCAATCGCGTGGTTTCATGTGCTTCCATTTTCAACTACATACATGTATGCATGCATTCATTACTTTTGCACCATGCCCTTTAATGTTCATCCAACAACTATAATATGTCAACCAATGTAGGCATGCAATTCATGCATTGAACCTATAATCCCATATTTCACTAAAATAATGAGTGGAATGCATAATGGTTGGGATTGCCTCCCATAGCAATGATTTCAAACAATCAAAAATAAATATATAGTCATAGAAGTGGCATGCAATATTGGGTGTCACTTAAATACCTTTCCAAGCTACTTGTACACAATAATGGTTTATCTTAATTCTTACATAAGGTTGATCCATAACCGCATTAATATCACCTTGTATTTACTAATGGAATGCATAAAAAACATTTACACTCTAGGAGGTTAGGTGATTACCTAAGGATCTCTTAATTTCTTAGTAGAAATAGGGAAACTTGATTTTAGGCAACGGTGATTTTGAAGTTGATTATGTGATAAACCATGCACCATACCAAAAAACAATCCACGTAGGGTTGTTATTAATCAATTCTATACAGTTCTTTGTTCAATATAGTTACTTTAGCAAACTCTTCACATCTTGGAGGCCAATAGAAAACATTTTTTCCCCAACTGTCTTTTTTTTTACCTTGGACGTGTTAGTGGAAACACATTAGGTTTACAACCTTGATCATACAACCACGACAAGAGCACCTTTGTTACTTGGTCACATGGTGTTATCAACTCCTACATTCATCCTCCATGAAATGGACACAATCACATTGGTATTAGGTCTTTACCTTAATTATATATGTATTGCTAGTCACACAATGTGACATGTAAATTTTGTGTGACCTTTAGCATTCATTGTGGCAATTCCCATCTGAGTAATGACCATTACAAAATTTGGTTGTTACCAATTAGAAGCTAAGGTGAAGAGGGCCAATATGACATGATTCTTGCCAATTCTTCTACCCCCACCAAACCATGCAAAGAAGGGCCCATCATTTGATTTTATAAGTGTAATGTAATCATATGAATTTAGTAACATATGCCCCACCAACATAAACATGTCTTGTTGCTTCTAATTGAAGCAATGGTTAATAAAAACACCTTTTAAAGAAGGGCAAAATGATAAAAGGAGGATATAAGGCTAGGGTTGACATCCAATTAACATGGGATGTAGCTATCACAAATCTCTCCACTGTGATCAGTTGCATATTAAATTTGGCAAGTGGAACATAACATGTTGGAACAAGGAATTGGTTCCAGAGCATCGCAAAGGTCTTTCATTTGAGCCTAGAATGCAATTAGGTCCATGTGACAAAATATGCCCAAGTTGATATGTGGAAGTGAACCAAATTATCTGCAACTAAAATTGCAATAGGTATATCTTCAACATCACCATTAATAGACTATTGAAATTCATGATCTCCAATGTTGTCAAATTGATCCTCATTCAAACCTTTTTCATATCTACATTTGTCATCATCATCATCATAAGGTATATTTGGGGGCAAACTTATCCTTGGGTGGTACCACTAGGAACATCACATCGGGCAAATTTTTGAAACCCATCAAACTTTAGGACAACATAGGACTCACATAAAGAAAGATTTTCATTCCAAATTATTTATCAAAAGTTACCCAAGTCATTTATCAAAAATTTAATCAAATTTACAAAAATGTGTTTTGGTGTGGAAAATGAATGCATAAGGAAAAAGTTTTAAGAATGTAACATGAGGGGTTTTTTTTATTAAAAACACAAAAGAAATCTATTTTTTGGGAATTTTTCCTAGAAGTTAAATTTCTTAAATACTTCAAATGCCAACCTACTTGATGTCTATTCTAGAAAATTGATTGAATCAATTTTCATTTAGTTATGAATTTTTGAAGACAAAGTGTGAAGTCCCAAAAGGCCATTGATGTCAATAACACAAATGATAACTATTTTCACCCTTTGTTATTTTAATAACTAGTTTGGATCATTCCCTTACGCACGTACTAAATAAATAAGAAAAATTATATCATGTGTAAGTGTAAGGACACTTAAAAGAAAAAAAAGTCAAGAATCGGGTTCAAGGAATGGGTCAAAAATGGTTTAAGAATCAAAATGTTAATGCATATTATAGGTTTTTGGGTGTTCATTATTTTTCGTGCATGTGTGCATAGCTGGGGAAAATATAGCCCACCTAGTCCAATTAAATAAACATAAGTAGATGGAATTTTATTTCTTAAATTGGGTCCAATATTCATATGATTTTGGCAAGGTGGTTCCTAGTGGTACAACCCAAGATATTTTTGCCCTTAGTGGTTAAGGATCAAGATTGTTTGGGTGATCATGTAAAATTTTTGTTTCATGATTAACCCCATGCATTTCATTTGCCCTTCACTTCCCCACAAATAATCTTCACAATGTTTTAAGTAAGTTTACATGGCAATGAATGGGTTGTGTGATGTGATTGCATTTTCCTATGAAATTAGGTTTCCTAAGAGGTCAATAAGGGAACATAAAGGCTTATGAAGGATGAAAAATGTTTGAAAGTAAAACATACGCTTTTAAGGTGTCAAATCCTCTTGTGATATATTCAATAGCTAGGGTCTAGAAATGTTGACAATGCATTTAAAAGGTTAGGCCTTGAGAGAGTGGGAACCTTGTTGAAGGTGAATTTCTTTAAACTAGAGTTCTTCGATGGGAGCATTTTTTTCATAAATTAAAGTGAATTCGCATAAAGATGGGTCTTTTACTGAATCAAGGTGGCCTGAATAATCAATAATGGGTGAATAAACAACCACATTCATATTTTCTGATATAACAAGCAAGGCCTCCACATTCTTTGCATTTTCCAAAATATCTAGAAGGTGTTTAATAGACAACATGGCAAATTGATGAGATTTGTAGAAAGGACCACCTTGAAGTAAATACAAACAAACCATTGGGGCTGCAGTTTCTTTCTTTGAAGAAAGAGAACATACCACATTTGATATTCTTTGGCATCCTTTGATGTTAGTAACTATATTAGTAGGAAGTTTTGATTATCAAGAAATGCACTTGTCGAAAAATGTTATTATTCCAATTAAATAGGAAATGATTCAAACATGGAGAGTAAGGTTATTTTGGGCAACAAAGGAAGCTTGTAAAACATCAATAGGGCGGACTTTACATCAAGTGTATACAAACATGGTTGCATGGTTGTGAGCAATCACGTCAACTGTTATTAAAGGAAAACCATGTTGTTGGGCAAATTGCTTCATTGAAGATAATCGTAAAACATCATCATGCAAGTTTTTAATCCCAATTTAGTTGGATGTTACTCATTAGAACCACTATAGCCATACAAAAATAATTAGAAAACTAATGTTTCCAAATATTTTGATTACAATCATTGATGATTTTGTTGAACAATAGACAAGAACATCATCATTTGAAGGTTGAACAAGTATTCATTTAAGATATAATATTAATGTATTAATTTCCCACAAAAAATCACAATTATAATTTTTTTCGAATTAACCCTTGCTTATTAATTATATTCAATATCAATATTTTGTGTTATGAACAATGTTGTTGGGTTGTTTAAACATTGAATTGTAAATGGACCAATCACCATAATTATCTTTTCCTCAGTTTTCTCGATGATTGGGAGTTATCTCTTCATTTTTTCATACATTCCATTTAATTTTAGGTTTTCATTCCAAATGTTAAACAAGAAAGACCATCAATTCAATTGTTATCTATGGTCAGATTTTGTATAATCTAACATCACAAAACTAGCCCAATTTGTTTTAGTTACACGATGATTTTTTATTATTATGATGAACATGTGAAAGAACCTACCTTGAAACAACAATTCTTTGGCAATTCTTTGAAGAAACATGTTGATTCTTAAATTTATTTAAAAACCCATAACTATTAGTTATATTAATAATATTCTAAATTTTAATGATAACCCAAAATAGAAGGTCCATGGGCAATTATAGTATTATTTTGAATTCTAAATATAACCGAGGGTTCTTTGAATTTGGAATGTTTCAAATACCCGAAATTAAAGGTAAAAAATTAAAGAACCAACCACCACAATTTTAATTTCTACCAAGTAAAATCCTCACTATGGGTGGGGTGTATCCCTGTCAAAATGAAAGGATAAACACCAATTAGGCAAATGTTTCTATTATTGGCAAATTTTTCAAAATTTCAAATTGACACTATGTAACCTTGGATTGATTCATAATTTTTTATTGGCCATGAGGATTTATTTCAAAAGTAGAATTTTTAAAAATATTGACATTTAATTATCTCTAGATGGTTGAGAACCTAATGTTGTTGTTAATTCATGTTTGGTCAACGTAACATTATCATTAGATCAAATCTTCTCCAATGATGGTTGCCTCCTTTAAAAAGGTAGATATGAAAGTCCAAATGCAAGATTTATTAATATGAAAGTCCAATGTGATCCTCATTTGGTGTAATAGACAAATTTGTACACATGATCAACTATTTTTGTGTGTTCTATGTTGTGGTGATGGTTGCAAAAAGTTGTTAAGTAGAGGATGTAAAACACCGGACATACAAATCAACTACATGTAAGTAAGTACTACAAAAACTCTTCCAAATATCTTATATCAATGTATTGTGGATTTTTTGAACTTCTAGACTTGAGAAATAATTCTAACCAAGATCATTAGATTGAACAAACAACAACACTCTAAGTTTGAAGGAGAAGATGAAGCAAAGGCGTACATTTTTTTTTTTGCAAATCATTGTTCTTACAAGTTCAAATATGTGACTTGTGTCAAATCACACGTGATACAACACCATTGCATTCATGCATCTAGATATTTTCCCTTGCCAAATCATTAGTTCTTGTAAAATGTGTTGGAACAATAAAAAGAGAAAGTCTACTAAGAATTTTGATTTTATGTTGCATTAATAGCGCTTGTGGTAGGTTATTATAATTTATTTTTAAAATTACACAACATGCATATCATGATTAGTAATATAGTAGAACTTCGTGACTCATGAGTATTGTGTGTTTAGACACCATCATAATGAACAAATGGGCAACCTTTTCAACACCATGGACTTCACAAGAGAAAATTGTAATTGGACATGCCTTGAAATTACAAGTAAGGTTGTCTTTTATTAGGAATTAAGACTTCTCATTGTTGAGGGTGTTTTCTATTCCCTTAAAATTACAAAATTTCTTTTATAAGTTTATAATTCTAGTTTACAAAAATCATCAACATATCAATAGGTGAGTTTATTCTAGATCTAGAAATATGGAAAACAATAACATAAAGATTTTTTTTCTTATTCACAAATAACAAAACTAATATGAATTCCCACACATAAAATAAAAAAGGAAAAAAAAATTCAAAAATCATAAGTGTATTATTTCAAAATTTAAAAAAATCCAAAAGTTAACATTTGGAGAAGGTCAAAAGAGATCTGCCATCATCATCAAAATTATCCTATTTGTACTAAATCATATTATTGTTTAACTTAAATAGTTAATAGTGGGTATAAATTCAAAATCAAAGTATAAGAATTATTAGTCACAAATTTAAATCAACTTGTCTTATCAACAATCGATTATTGTAATAGACCAGTTACCCTAACACCTGTTACCATTTAATTTAACAAATCGGTTAACTTAAGGACACCTATTATCCAACAATAACTGAAATAGTTTTCAAAACTATATTGCTTCATTGATTATTAATTGGTAACAATCGATTACTATGTACATAACTTGAAAAATTGGGTTAACATTATTCCCCCTTGAAACTTAAATTTCATCCTTGAAATTAATCATTAAGAACTACATGTTTAACATATGTAGTTAGATCATCAACATGTTTTTCACTTGTGGTATCAATAAATTTAGCCAAAGAAATAGGTTCAGACCTTGGTTTTTTAACAACATGCGTGTCTTTTAGTACTAAATCTAGAGTCCTAAAAATTTCAAAGGCATGTGTGATAGTATCAATCAATGTGACCTATATACACCTACCTTAATTTTTGGTACAACTAATGGGATAGGTTTGGGACTAACAAGTTCTTCCAACTCTTCTACCTGAGTATTAACAACACAACATGTACTTCCATGCCACAATTTCTATGGGTAAAGATAAAGTACAAGAAATAGTGGTAGGCTTAACTCCTCTTTGATCTACTCTAGTTCTTCTATGTTAATGACAACCCTTTGAAAACTCATAATTGCAAATGTTGGTTGCATAGGTGAGAACTTCTATGAAACATTGACAAGTATCTCAACCAATTCACCACTAAGTTAATCATACATATAACCTTCAATTTGTAACCGATATGTAACCAGTTCATTCAAGTAGGCCTAACCTCTTCATCTGCAAGAACAATCTCCAACCTATTTTAAATATGTTCCTCTGTAATTTCCTATATGGTTTGCCACAATTTTTTTCATTTTGGATTATTGTCTACCAAGGCTTGGTTTTGCACCTTGAACAAGGCATTATCCAAGAGCAATTCTTCAAACTCCCTTAATCGATTATCCATATAGGTAATTTGAAAGTTTTACCAGGTGATTGGCAAAGTGTCTCCAATTCACCCATTTAGTTCTTGAATCTATACTCAGAGTTCATGGGTATAATTCTCCATGTCTATGTTGACCTTTGTTAATTGCTCTCACTATTGTAAATAGGTATTATCCATCTCCACAAGAGTTCATTGGATTGTTAAACATTGACAACTTCCATTTTTTCGTAATCCCTTATCAACCGGTCATGGTCAATCTATAGGGCCTTGAGGTCATTACATGTGTTAAAATGAGCTTGGTTCAACTCATTACACTCATGTTATAGAGCTTCAACCTTCTTGATTACCTTTTTTGCTTTAGCACTCTCGGCAACTAGGTGCTAATTTTCTATTTATAGTAGCTAATTCCTTTTCCCAATTTTGCAATGCTTGCTTGTTATTAATTGTTTATAAGCAACGGGCCTGTAATTGATTATTTATGTCTTTTAATAGGCAATTAGTAAAATTGTACCTAGTTCTCAAATTGGTTAGGCTATTTACTGTCTAAGTCCAAGTTTGGGCCACTAAGGCTGCTTATTCAAAGAAAAGTGTAACTTGTTTGAGACTTTCATGTTGAGCATAAGTTGTACATGTTTCAATAGATAAACATGTTTAAATGAATTGGTTGAACAAATTAAATACTCGTTGGCAATGGGTTGCTGACCTATTCTATAGGAACTAAAATTCCTTAAACATGTGAAGGCTTTTAGTTTGTTACATGTTTAAGGTCATGTTCGCTTCTGTCTTCCATGATTTGATCACTTTCAGTCCATATTAAATTATCATCATGTTCTGTTGTAACATCAGCCTCTATCTTTTCATTTCCTCCCTCCATGATCAACACTCATTGACAAGTGCATGGTTTATTTTTTGGTGGAGAATTGATTGGCTCTGAATTCAATCGATCCCTAAGTGTTGATGGCTTAGTGCGGAGTGTTAGATTAAAGGTAATGGATATCCAATTGTTAAGGTAGGCTAACCTCCCCCCCTAGTAGATAATCAACAAGATTTTTGTTAACTTGGCATGGTTACTTCCTTCATTTGGATCACACTCCATTGTTCCTTGTTAACAAATGCATCCAATCTAGCTATGTTTTTGAATGCAACATGTGCTTCTTTGACCAATGCATTTCTTGCATCAACCACTCCTTCAACACTCATTCCAAATTGTTGAGCTATCATCGTTTGATCAATGGTGATTTTCTAACCACAAATGACTACTTGAATTCATCCATCCTTTTTAGACTCCCAAGTGTGCAAAAATTCTTCCAATAGGTTTGCCCTTGGAATTGTCCAGTGGAAAACAAACAAGCCACCCAAACTGGTTCATTCTACCCATTGTCGCTCTTTGGATCCCATCTGGATCCATTGTGACATCTTTTGGATTTCTTTCCCTTTAGCAGGTGCTCACTTTTGGGTCACTTTGGTAAATGAACCACCCTCTTCCATCATCTCCCTCCCTTTGCGTCTCATCATACACTTGGACCGCGCTTTGGTGGTACAACAACATGTATGTTGACGCACTCCGAACTCCTTAAAGGACTCAAATGTGAGCCCAAGTAAACAGCAGAAGAGGGAGGAGTCGGAGCACGCTCCCTAACTCACAACACTTTGAGGGGTAGGGGGGCGTGTTGGAGCTCCGGGATGGAACTAGGAAGAGTTGACAAGCTTCACTCACTCACACGGGCCTGCACACAACCCACACAAAGTGGTTAGTGCATAGTTGGAGCACCCTTGGTGCTAGGACGAACCATGGGCAACATGGACACACAAGACTCACCATGGCCCGGACTTGGGGGAAGCCACCACCTTCCCCCTTATAGTATACTCTGCAGCTCTCCACGGAGGCTACATCCAAATGGCTTTTCCCTCCTGGGACTCCCGAGTGGGAGTCCCGAAATCTCGCTAGCTGGGATTCCCGTGACTTTGGATCCCCATAACTTTGCAAGCAGACCTCCGATTAAGGTGTGGTCTAAAGAAAAGTTGTAGCTCTCATCAAGAGCTTTCCAAGGATATGTGGCACGCCCCCTTCAGCTAAGTAAATCGGGTCGATTCCCGACTTTTTGTGGTTAGGAGTCAAATTGGCAATTTGACTCCCGGCCCTTCTTTTGGCCATAACTTATGTTTCAGATGTCCAAATGAGCAATGCAAGCCCATTTTAGACATCTACGTTTTAATAGCTTTCCAATGATATAAAGAATGTGACAAGCCATTGAGGTTTGACCCCTGCAATTGCTCTTTGAAGTTTCAGGAGTCCACCGGGACTCCATCTCCCAAAGTGGGAGTTGCCTTGGGAGTGTGAGTGTTCACTCCCTCACACTCCCTGACACTTTCTTACACTCCTGGGAGTATGTGATGTGACTCCCCAGCTTCCTCTTGGCCCGCACCCTTGCAATGCCTTTGCCTTGACTCCCTGGCTTCCTTCCTCTTGGTTGCGAGCCCAAAGCTAGGGTTGCGACATATGTCAAGCAAATCATGTTCAACCTCAAAAAACACTCGTTGAACAAGTTTTGACAAAAAAATTATTGGTTATCCAGCTTCAACATGTTGATTAGTGTTTGCTTCTGCAATTATCTTTTCAACTTATTCCTTCCTCATAGTCACTAATATCAATAATTGTAGGTGTAGGGGGCAAAAAATGTTGTCGAAAACCTCATAATGTCTTTTCAAATCCTTCTCCTCATTTAGTGGCAACACGTTGCAAAACCTCAAGAATCTCTTATTCTATGTTTCTCTTTTCTTCAAAACTCTCACCACTCTCTTGAAATGTAAGAGGCGGCCTTGATGCAAGCGATTCAATGTAAATTACTTTGATTACTCTAAAAACTTCCTTTCTAATTCTTTGCAGCTATCTTTCCTCTCTTTCTTTATCTTCTCTTTGTTTTTTCAATTCGACCTCTTTTTTGCTTGCTCTTTTTCTCAACTTATCCAAGGCATTCATTTCTTCATCTTGGTGTAGCAAGAAATATAAGAGATTCGAGAATGAAAAAATGAAAAGACACATCAAAAGGTATGCCAATTTTTTGTACTACAACCATGGAGTGAGGAATGGTGGTGTTTGGAAAACATTGCAACCTTTAGGGCAAACTTTCTTTAAGAAACTAACACATGTAACTAGGTTAATCAAAACATCATTAGTTTGTGCGAGAATAGGGTTAATAAAAACTTTCTCAACCGGTTGTTTTTTCAATAGGTTATTTATATATTCTTCAATTGGTTCTTGATTGGACAAATTATAACTAGTTCTCTTTTTGACCGGTTTACTAACTATCATATCTCCAATATGTGATTCAACTAGTTCCTTAGTGAAGAAGTTACCAAAATGGTTTGTTTCAATTGGTTCCTTAGTGAACAAGTTACTTGATTGGCTTGTCTCAATTGATTCTATTGGTAATAAATCACTAGGTTTAGCTAGAATAGGTTGAAGTGTATGATCCTTTACAAACCTATAAGATATTTATTTGTTAATGTTAACCAATGATGGATTAGGATCAAATTTATCAATTGTCACTAATAGCACATGCACACTAACATGTGTTGCTCATGTGTTTGATACAACAAGTTGTAGAGAAGTTTTGATTTTTTCTCTCATTAATCGCTACAATTTATCATCCATAAAGGGATAATTCTTGAACTCATGTCCAACTTGTTGATAATATGCACATATAGATGCAATTGCAAAAGTAGGCAGTGTGTTTGTAAATGGTATACTTCATTAAACACATGGTCATTCAACGGTTTTTATAACATGTACACTCAGCTAAATATTTTAAGTGGTTATGTTTGCCGGACATCAATAAGTATGTGACTAGTACTTCTATTGATTCTAAACAAGTTTGAGAACCAGATCTGTGTGGTTTTCACTCTAGGATATGTAGTTGTTCCAACTAATTAAAAAGTTGATCGCACTCCTATTCTGAATTCATTACGGTTGGATTCAAAATAAAAAATGGTTCAGATGTGTAGCATCCAACAATTGGTGCTAATTAGGATGGTATAATAACTTTGGGAATGTAGTAATCGGGCTTTGCATATTACCATCTTTGTTGTGCAAAGGTTACTTCATCAACATGCTGAACAAGTGCAATGTTTAATTTGACCATCTAGTTGTGTAATCAGCCTTCATTGTTGGGACAACTACTAGGGTGTCAAAATCAACCAGTTTAAAATACTTGTGATTCCCTTCTTTCTTCATGTTCTATTGGTGTTTGATGAAAAGGTAAATTTGTTGTAAACCAGTTGTTGAGGTTCATTGTTGTGAACATCAACTAATTCAATTCCCTCAGCTTGAAGATGTGGTGTTTTTTGTGGCTAAATCACCTCATGAACATGGTGCTATGGTGCTCCTAATTATAAATGCCTTCAAAGGCCCCTTGTGATTACTCTTGACATCTTTTACTACTTTCAAACAAGTGTTAATTCAAAAAAATTTAATCAATAGGTTGCTCTACAAATTATAAAACAAACATGCAAATGTTAAAAATTATTCAAACTAACTTTGTAGGAAATCAAAAACTTATCAAGACAAAAAAATTGTAAAAAACTATTAAAACTAATATAAGTCCAAACTTAAATTTTAAAAAACAAAACAATCATTGAAATTAGAGATTGTAAATGATTGTTTACAATTTTGTTCCACTACTTAGTCGCCAAATGTTAAGGGTGTTTTCTATTCCCATATATGTCAAAATTTCTCTTATAAGTTTTTAATTTTGGTTTATAGAAGTTATCAATAGTTGAGTTTATTCTAGACTTGAAAACATGGAAAACAAAAACATTAAGATTGTTTTTCTTATTCACAAAAAACAAAACTATTATGAATTCCCACACATAGAATCGAAAAGGAAAGAAAACTTAAAAAATCATAAATGTATTAATTCATAATAATAATAACTCCAAGAATTACAAAAGTCAAGAGAGATTTATCATCATCCTCAAAATCTTCCTATTCATACCAAGTCATAATGTTGTTTCAACTTAAACAATTAGTAGTTGGTACAAATTGAAAATCAATAGAAATTACTGGTCACAAGTTTAAATTAACTTGTTGTATCAACAACTAATCACTATAACAGACTAATTATACTAGAAGAAAAATTGTCTTTTGCAACTTGTCTTATGCAACTAAAAAATCTCGCATGCAACTATTTTGGAATTGCATGCAACATGTGCAGTTGCATGTGACATTTTTTAGTTGCATAAGACAAGTTGCAAAAGATAATTTTTCTACTATAATTATGGGTTTGCATATCCTACCAATTAATCTAACACCTATTATTGGTTAACAAATCAATTAAGGACCTGTTATTTAGTAATAGTTAAAATAGTTATCAAGATTACACTACCTCATCGATTACCAGTTGGTAATAATCGATTACTATGTACATGACTTGAAAAATTAGGTTAACACTCACCAACAATGCTAAGTTTAGAGAATTCAAAAGAGATTATGAAACCAATACTCACTCTTGGAATACTTTGCTCTTTGATCCCAATTTTGCAATTGAAGACAAGCAACTCCCTTCCACTTTTCTTTACTAAGTTCCATTTTCAATTCTCTTCTTGATGTGATATTGGAGGCTCTAAAACCTACAAATTGTAAGGTGCAAGAAAAGTCACAGATGGAAAAATTTGGGCATGCAACCAATTTTACAATTTTACAAGACATTGTAAAAGGAGTTGATGATGGCATTTGCCAAGTAAGCGCATTTGACCAAGTTGAGGCCAACCAGAAAGGTACGCCCATCCTTCATCATGTACATGTGCCATTTGCAAATCATGTGATCACTTTGTTCCAATCCATCCCAAAACACAACCACATCATGTGTTACGAACATCAATGAGCTATGAGTTCCTTCTACCCAATCCACAATAATAGAAAATCCCCATTTTTTAACCATAAGTTTTCAACTACACAACATTTACAACTATGTTTCAATTGGGATTTTAAATTTTTTAAAATAAAATTATGGCAATCACCAATTAAGTCAATTTTTCTACTATATTGGTATATCATTGTAAGCATTTTTCAATCAGGTGGTCATTTGCCAAATATTCTCGGCATTAACAATGTCTCCAAGTTGAACACCTTACTATGTTGGTAAATAGTGTGAAACATGTTGGGCCATTTTCAAAATATTCTTAACATCTACGGTTTTTTAGTTGGCACATAATTAGGACATTGACTAGTTTTAATTATTTTGGTGATACCATCAACACACATACATGGATGATGAAATGCACTAGAGTATGGATGAAGTGCAGTCTTGTTTGCAACTTTATCGTAACTATTTCTTTCAACTAGGTTAAACAACTAGTAAGCATTTTTAATTTTAATATTTATTTAAAATATGATAACATTAACTTACATGTAAATTTTATTTTTATAAATGAATGGTCTTTTTGTGCATATAAATATTGAACTTTAATTTCAAAATAAACTTTAAATCTAAAATATATGTTAGTAATAATGTTTATGCTCAATACACACGTAATTTTATTTTTTTTATGTAGATCATTACAACATATCAAATAATTATACATAATTAACGATATTGTGCAACTCTAATGTTTATTAATTTTTATACACATGATATCTTAATATTAGTTTAAAATTATGATAAAAACTCATTAAACATTAATGTACCTTGTGTCATTGGCCCCGGTTTGAATGCATTCAATTGAATTTTCCTTCCAAACTCCTTTTTGCAATTTTTTTGAATTTCGGACAATGATGCCCACTAATACTTCAATAATATTGTTCACATTTTAGGTTTCAAAATTACAAAATCAATGTTATTAAATCAAGCTCGGTGAAAGCATTTCAATAATACCAAGAATGCCCCCACATTCCAATATAGTTTTCAATCTTGGTTTTTTTTTTTAAATCAATGAAAAAATGGTTCAATAATCAATAGATTCCACACCATAACTCCAAACATTTTAAACAAAATCAATGCACCCCTACTCATTGTGAACTTTATGATGATAAGTTGCATAACATAACCTAAAACACTATGGTTTGGAAGATATCATTATGACAAAACAAAACAAACTATCTTCCTTCATGGATAGATAATGTAACATGTGTTGTTAGCCCAAAGTGTGAACACACTCAACTCATTTTCCTTCTACACCCAATTTTTTGTAATTTTTTTGAATTTACAATAGAATTCACTCAAAATTCAATTTATTCCACAACTTAAATATGAAAATTATGAAATAAATTTCATTAAATTTGACTTAACAACTAGTTGTCAACAACGACAAGTATAGCTTATATTCAAATATTATTTTTATTTATGATTTTATTAATGTTTACTAAGAAAATGGTTCAATAATCAATAACCTTTGCATGGTAGCACCAAAACATTTCAACCCAAGTTAGTGCACCCCTACTCATTATTAGGTTTTCAAAAATATGAATAGCATTACATGAAAGAATTTGGTTTGGGAAATCTCAACATGATAAAACAAAGCAAAACAAATTGTCTACCTTCATAAATAGATTAAATTACATGTAATTTATTTTTTTGTATCAAATGAATGGTTATGTATGATGCAAATATTTTTCATACATATAAATAGTATGCATAAAACTATACTAGATTTAAATTCTAAAACTAAATCTAATTAGATCTGAATGAATCAACTTTGTTAGTATTAGTTTTATTCACTACTAGAAATTTTGTCTTTTGCAACTTGTATTATGCAACTAAAAAATCTCACATGCAACTATTTTGGAGTTGCATGTGACATGTGCAGTTGCATGCGACATTTTTTAGTTGCATAAGACAAGTTGCAAAAGACAAAATTTCTAGTAGTGATTGTATTCCAGTCTAGATTTTTGACTAGAATATAGGATTAAAGATTTTGTATTTACCATTTGGTGACCATATTGGTAATGCAACAACATGACTTTGATGCTCTGATTCGAAAATAAGAACAAAGATTCAACATGTTAGAAAGGGAGGAAGTGGTACCAAGGTACATATTTGCTTGACCTCTTTATTATTAAGAAGGCTAAGAGAATGAAGAGTTTGAACAAAAAGCTTATAATTTTGAACCTTCAATTCAATGTGTTATTGAGCAAAAAGTCGTAATTCAAGGTATCAAAATATCTAAAGGAGTTAAGTCAGTACTTGTAACTAGACAAAAAAAGTGTAGTCTTACCAAAAGTAAAACCAATAGTAACAAAAAGTGTTCCTATCGTTGTAAGAGTAGGTATAGTGAACCTAGAGTTAATCAACAAAATGGAAGCATTATAAGTGGAGTTCAAGGGATTGAAGTAGAGGAATTCATACTGTAAATAAAGTTCCAAGACCAAATTTTCCATGTTGCACATATTTTGCCATCAAATTGGACATTAGATCAATGAATATCCATTTATTGAAGAAAATGTGATTTATAGAAGGATTTGTTGAACATTTCTATAATCTAAATTTGGAACCTGCAAGAGTAGGGAATCATGGAAATACTAAGGTAAAGATCTATACCATGAAAAGGTCAAAATTCTAGATAAACTCAAAGAATTGATTTGAAAAAATAACATAATAAAAATGAGAGCTCAACTTATGGCAGATGTAGTACCTATTTCTATAACTCATGTACAAAGTCTATTACATCAAGACAATATTGGAGTTACCTATGCAAGAACTTCAAATTTCATAATGGAACTAATAACATATGTGCCATTATATTCTATGGCAATGCCCCAATCTATAATTATAGTTATTGAAGCTTTGTTTGTATCAACACCATTTAATATTATTGTTGATATCAAATTTAGACCACAAACTCCAAGGGGAACATAATTTGTGAGTTTACATGAAGATATGCCTCGGGAGGTGAACAAAGTTTTTGTTAATCGACTATCACATCAAGGGGGAGGCGTCTTAGATCCATTAGGACCTCCAAGATATTTTGGATTGCTAATGGTGCATCCAGGTAAGCCACCATTACTAGTTTACATGTAGTTAAAAAACATGAAGTAGGAGAAGAATGAAAGAGTGGACATTTATTATGAGAGATTATTGAAGTTGGCAAATAGTCTTCAACATAAAACAACATATAGTTTTTTAACTATTATTTTCATATTCAAATTATAACCATATTTGCACGTAGCAACAATAGGCATGAAGAGAAATTTTATAGCAACATAAAGAAGCAATTTTGGTTTATGAAGAAGGAATTTTTGAAGTAGAGGCCATGAACAATCTATTAGTACCACAGAGTAGTAAAACAATATTAATTTAGAAACCTCAAATAGTCCCAAAGAAAATAGGAATGTATTATAAAAATTGTATAGGACAAATCATAATGTTGAAACCTATAAAGTTAAAAGAAATGAAGACCTTATTCCTGTAGTCTTTGGGGTTACTACTCAACATGTTAAAATATAGAGGCATGTGAGGTATTCCTGTCATATTTGTGGTGATATTAGACATAAGATCATAGATTGTCCTAAATATAATGATATGCAGAGTATGTTTAATAACAAAGGAATGAAGCCAATAGATAAACAAGCTATGGTAAAACCCAAGGTTTCAAATCTTTCAGTCCATATGGTGGATGTGAATATGGCCATCACCAGGAGCAAGGTTATTGAAGAATAGGTGTTTAAGGACATGGAAATAAAAATAAAGAAGTCTACTGCTGACTGGGAAGAGGAGCAGGACTATAATAATATTTTGTCAAGACTATTTAGGACATGCAAGCAAAAGACCCACCACAAATTTGATTCCAAAGGAGAAAACACAATGGAACATAAGTTGGGTAGGATTGCCAAAATTTGAGGTATCCAAAGAACCCATTGTGTCACAAAGTTTGTTCATTAATCATGTCAACAAAGTTTTGTCTATGGAACAAATATTCCAAGATATTAGTAAACAAATGTTGGAGATTAACTATATTTTGAAGTTAGGTCAATGCTGAAGTAGCACTAGATCTTAAAAAGTGTATCTTGTAGAAATTGAAGCTAGATAAACCTAATGTAGCTACTAAACAAATATCAGAGCCTAGTGTGGCCACAGTGGTTGAAACACATTCTAACTTAGACACAACTATTATAAAAGTAGATAACCGGATGGCAGTTATCCAAATACAAGTTGGGAAGAACATTGTTGAGGATGTTTTGATAGATGGAGGAGCAAGTGTGAACATTATAACAAAAAACTTCATAACAAATTTAGGTTTACCCAAACCAAGACCAACTCCATACCACTTCAGAATGGTAGATTAGAATATGACTAGATTGTTAAAAATCATCAAAAATTTGAAGATTCACATACATGGTATCCCATACATAGCCACATTTATATTCTAAAACATAATGTGCTAGATTATAGTTATTTTATGTTGCTAAGAAAACCTTGGTTCAAAGATGCAAAGGTTACACATGACTAGGGTAACAATGTCATTATTGTTCAAAGTAATGGAACAATCATAAAAATATTAGTTAATAAGAAATTGGGAGCACAAACTAGAAGGCCCCAAGTACTTGTTTGTTATGATGTGATGGAAGGGTTAACAGATGAAAAGGAGGATTTGATCTTTGAGATATAACTATAATTGTTTTCAATTAGCACAATTACACTTTCAAAAGAAATGATTTCATTATTTAATGTTGGAGTGTGAGAAATCAAATGTATTGGGGAATTTGATGTAGAATGAGGTACACTAAATCAAATAACTGTAGAACTGGAACCTTTAATAGTGAAATCAAAAGATGTATGTGTCAAACTAGAAGTTTCATTGGAACACAAGGTTTATCCAGAAACCTATTACCATCATACCTAGGATGATATTCAAGTGGATGAAACGCCAACAAAAATAAAGGTATAAAATCTTCAGATATTAGGTTGGACTTTGACTAAAGAACAATAACTTGTTAAGTTGAATCTTGGTACAAAGGCAAATCCACAATATATTGAGGTTAATTCACAATTGACAAAGGAAAAGATTGAGGAGCTACATATGCTACTTAAAGAGTTCAAGGATGTGTTTGCTTGGACTTACAAAGATTTGAAAGGCATACCTCCAAAACTAGCTCAACACAAAATTGAGTTGGTTACCTCAATACCACTAGCACATCAAGCAAGGTATAGATTTAACCCTAATTATGCTTTAGCAATCAAACAAGACATTGACAAATTATTAGTAGCTAGATTCATTCAACCACTAGAGGAGGTTACATGGTTATCACCCTTAGTGGTATTGCTAAGAAGAATGGAAATTGAGAATTTGTGTGGATTTCAAAAAGTTGAATAAGGCAACTAAAAAATATCCTATCCATTGCCATTATCTAATGAGGTATTGAGCATTGTAGCAGGGTATGAAGCCTATTCATTTCTAGATGGATATTCAAGATACTATTAGATTTTTATAACCCTCGAGGATAAATACAAAATGACTTTGTAATAGATTGGGGAGTTTTTGTTTGGATGGTGATGCCATTTGGTGTCAAAAATGGGCCACCAACTTTTTAGAGAATAATTAGTAAAGCTTTCAAAGAGTATTTAGACCAATTCATGAAGATATTTTTGGATGACTTCATAGTTTATAATGATATTGATAGTCGTTTAATGAAGCTCAAACTTTGCTTTCAGAAATGAAAAAAATATAATCAGTTTCAATAAAGAAAATGTGCCTATATGGTATTTTCAGGACAAATTTTAGGGTTCATAGTTTCCAAGGAAAAATACCAGACCCTGAGAAGGTTCAAGCAATAGTGAATATGCAAGTACCTACAAACCCATAATAGATTCAAGTCTTTAATGGTGTGGCTCAGTTTTATAGATGTTTCATTAAAAAAATTGCCTTTATCATGGCACTAATCACCAAGTAGATGAGGAAAACGAAACCCTTTACTTGGACCATAGAGTGTCAAACATCTTGGGAGATCAAATAGAAGTACATGGAAGCACCAGTTTTGATATTTCCAAATTAGCAATTGGAGTTTCATGTGCACACGGATGCATCATTGTTTGTAATAGGTGTAATGTTGGCAAAACCCAATTGGTAAGTATGATCAACCTATAGTATATGCCTTTAAACTATTCAATAAAACAAAATATTATTATATTACTATAGAAAGAAAAGCTTTAACAATGGTTTATGCTTTGCATAAGTTCAGACATTTTTTATCGAGAATCAAATTTGTAGACCATATCGCTCTGGTGTACTTGGTCAATAAACCATAGGTGTCGGGAAGGATAGCAAGATGGTTGTTGTTATTCCTAAAATATGAGTTCACAGTAGTCTACAAACCTGGTAAAAGTTGTTAATGATTTATCCAAATTGCTAGACAATTCAAAATCATTGGGTACGTGTTGTAAATCAAATTATGGATGCATCATTATTTTTTGTAGAATCTACATGGATGTAGGAAGTGAAAACCTATTTAGAGAGAGGTTAGATGCCAAAAACGTAAAACCTTTTATTTTAAAAGAAGGAATTATGTATAGAGTGGGACAAGACAACATAATGCATAGATATTTGACCACCTCAAAACCATAATTTTTTAAAAAAGAACTACATGAAAGAGTGGTTGGAGGACATTTTCTTGCAAATATTAGTGCAAAGACAATTTTAGATGCAGGATATTGGTGGCCAACTTTAATCAAGGATATGTATGATTTTTGGAGAAGTTGTGATAGCTATCCAAAAATTGGAGGACTAAAAACAAAAAGTTTGGCCAAGATATGAAGTGGGGTCTAAATTTTATAAGTCCAATAAAACCAACAAGAAGACTAAGAGGAAACAAATATATTTTGGTAGTTACAGATTATGCAATGAAATGGGTAGAGGCAAAGGCACTAAGAACCAATATTGTAATAGTTACAACTAGATTCTTGTATGAATATATTTTGACTACATTTGGATGTCCATTGACCATAGGTATAGATCAGGGGGGTACATTTCATTAATGACACAATAAAACATCTGATAGAATAGTTTCTGTTGAAGCATCTTAGTCCTACTACATATTATCCACAAGGAAGTGGATAAGCATAATCTATTAATAAAGTCATTGGTAGATTATTGACCAAGTGAAAAGAATAGACTGGGATGAACATTTGTCTACAATTTTGTTTTCATATAGGACTGCTTACAAGGTGACAAAAGGTTATACACCTTATCATTTAATCTATGGTTTACATCTTTGATGCCAATAGAATATGTTTTGTCAACTATTAATGGGGACCACAGAGATGCAAAACCCACCAAAGTGCTAATAGCCATATTTTCAAAATTGGAAAAGTTATAGGATAATCGAATGGAAGTTCAGAACAATGATAAGTCAATGATGTTAGAACAAAATTTTGTTGATTTGATGACTCAACATGGGTTAGAGGGAATTTGTAATGTAAACAACACCAAGTCATCATATTCAAGAGTGTCATCATAATTACCTAATACCACATCCACAAAATTCTTTGATTAGCATGTATTTATTGTAGCCCATATTATTGTTAATGTGAATTTAAAAAGGAGATGACAGGGGTCAAACAACTTGAGGAAAGTACAAATCATAAAAATGTTGGCCCTAAAACAAAAAGTGAAATGCCATTTCATGAAACAAGGTGATAACACTTTAGAAGGTGACAAACAATACAATGATTTTTTGTTTTCATTTTTTACAAGTGGGTTTCAATCGTTTTGTGTCTCCAGATTGAGTGTTGAAAAAAGTCTTGTGAAGAAATTGCAAAGGCAATTTAAAAAGAAGTTGCAAAAGTTAAAAGGGGAGCAAAAGAGATTAAGAGAGCAATAAAAAGTTGTAAGCATTTTGCCTTTGTAGTGTAGGTCTCCAAAAAGAGGTCCACCTTTTCCTTTTATAGTTTATTATTATTCTTCTTCTAAGAAATCTTCTCTGATATCCAAGTTTAAGAGAGCTTTTGAGGCAATCAGAAAAAACAAAAGAGATTGTAAGGAAACACTAAGGATATATAACTTCAGAAAGCCCAGAAGATAAGCAGGTTCTAGTGAGCAAGTCAATCCCATTTCTATTTCAGATTCTAAAGAAGACCACTAAAAGGATGATTTACAATAACAACAATCACCATTACATCAAGACAAGCATATTTAGGAACACATTCCAAAAAGAATTCATATTCCCAATAAGAAGCACACAAAAAGACAAGTTGGCAAGCAATGGCTACAAATTTGTGCAAGCAGAGAGTGCATACCCATTAGGATGATGAGAATATGTATGTCTTTACTCCAACAGAATAGAGTTACAATGGCAATCTAAAAAACATTTTGACTAATTTTGGAGAGGAAGAGAGAGCCTAGGCAAATAGAGCTGGATTGGTAGGCATGTTTGAGATTGAATGGAAAACACCTTGCCACAACATTTTGGTTGAATTTGTGAACTGGAAGTTGGATCTTGAACATAATATAATCAAGGTTATGTTGGGGGAAGGGCAAAGAATAATAAATAAACATGTGTTGGCTAAAGTTTTTAGAATCTGCCATGCAGAAGAGACAAAGGCAAACCAAGCATAAATGTTTAATGCTAGAGTAGCATTGGCCAAAATAGTAGATAAAGAGCCTGACACTTACAATACCAATGAAGGGTGGGTTGTGAAAAAGATGAACTCAGAGTATGCTAATAAAATTGTTGTCATTCTACCACTTATTTACCAAAAGGATGAGGTGCAATATTTTAGTAATAAGTTTGTTATGATAATCTCCAAAGTAGATCATGGAGAGTTTGTCAATTGGCCTACAATCAAGTATTTTCAATTGGTCAAAGAATTGATTAGATGGGAAAAGTGTCAAAAACTATGACTGAAGGAACAACCAAAAGAAAACCCAAAATGGATGTATGCCATTCTACCATAATCCTTGAAGTTTTGTTTCAAAAATGGTTTCCATTAAATGGAACAAAATCATAGGAAAATAAAAAACAAGCAAAACAACCTCAAGAGGACAAAAGAAGAAGAAATAGTTTGAGGGAGAGGTTCATTAAGAACAAAAGGCCTCTGAACCCTACACACATCTCTCCTAAAAAAAAGAAGCAACTAGAGACTAAGGCAACTAGAAGAATAGTTTAATGTTTTAGTTTGATGATGATGAGGATAGAGAGACTTTACAGAAGAGGCAGAAAAAACAAGAGGATACTACAATGAGAGGCAATATTGATCCTCAACAAACAACATAATTGTTGAGAAAACAACAGTAGCAAAATCAAAAATAGAAAGAAAAATATGATCCAAGACTACCAATTTTTCCCAAGCAAGAGTAAAAGTTTGATCAGCAAGGGTATCAAAGATGGCCCAAGGAGCCATAATCTCAAGGACAATAGTCAGTAAAGGAGCATATACAAGATTTTGACTAGGATCCACCAAAAGTTCAATAATATGTTCCGTCACCACAGAATAATGAAGGTATGTTGCCTCTAAAACCAAGTTTTGTAATAGGCATGAATGTATTTGGAGAAATATGGATTGCACATAAAAGTCTAAGTTCATCAGGTACAAAATCTAGGGGTCAAACTCTTAGGTTTAATACACCAGGGTTTGTGCAAGGGCTAGAAGCAAAATTGGATGAACACAAAAGAACTACTATTATGTTTTAATAGGTAATGAAATACAATGTACAGATGACAAATATTTTGCTTAGACTTTCTAATATGTAGATAAAAAATAAACATATTATAGAGGAGAAGCATATATTTGTTCAAAATTTGCAAGGAGCTTTGGAGAAGGAACAAAATGTCGCAACCCTAGCCTTGGGCTCGCGACCAAGGCAAAAGGGTTACAAGGTTGCGGGCCAAGAAGAAGCCCGGGAGTCAAAGCAAAGAGGTCGCTAGGGTGCAGGCCAAGAAGAAGCCCAAGAGTCACATCACATACTCCTGGGAGTGTAAGAAAGTGTCAGGGAGTATGAGGGAGTGAACCCTCACACTCCCAAGACAACTCCCACTTTCGGAGATGGAGTCCCGATGGACTTTTGAAACTTCAGAGAGCAATTTTAAAGGTCAAAACTCAATGGCTTGTGGCATTCTTTATATCATTGGAAAGCTCTTGGAACGTAGATGTCTAAAATAATCTTGCATTGCTCATTTTGATATCTAAAACACAAGTTATGGCCAAAAGAAGGGTCGGGAGTCAAATTGGCAATTTGACTCCCAACCAGAAAAAGTCAAGAATCAACCCAATTTACTTGGCTGCAGAGGGCGTGCCACATACTGTTGAAAAACTCTCGACAAGAGATACAACTTTGCTTTAGATTGCATCTCGATCCGAGGTCTACTCACAAAGTTATGGGGCTCCAAAGTCTCGGGCTCCAAAGTCTCGGGCTCCAAAGTCTCGGTCCCAACTAGTGCAATTTTGGGACTCCCACTTGGGAGTCTCGGGAGAGAAAATCCATTTGGATGTAGGCTCCGTGGCTAGCCACAGAGTATACTATAAGGGGAAAGGTGGTGGCTTCCCCCAAGTCCGGGCTGTGGTGAATATAGTGTGTCTATGTTGCCCATGGCTCGTCCTAGCACCAAAGGTGTTCCAACTATGCACTAACCACTTTGTGCGGGTTGTGTGTAGACCCGTGTGAGTGAGTGAAGCTTGTTAACTCGTCCTAGTCCCATCCCGAAGCTCCAACACGCCCTTCTACCCCTCAAAGTGTTGTGAACTAGGGAGCGTGGCCCGACTCCTCCCTCTTCCGCTATCTTCTATTTGGACTCACATTTGAGTCCTTCGAGGAGTTAGGAGTGCATCACAAAAGCTCAAAATAGAGTTGTAGGATAGGAATAGTGAGAGTAGTGAAATATTGGTAGAACTCCAAGTAGCCAAGTAGAAGATTAATAACATGGAAAAACATAACAAGAATTTGGAAAACATCATAATAGAAAAGGATTCCTTGCAGGCAACTTTAAAGGAGATAGATGCCAATTATTGGGGTTTAAAAGCAGAGAAGGATACTTTGAGTATAAAGCATAACAAACTTCAAAAGAACTATAAGCACATGGAAAAAACACTTTTGAAGCAACAAAAGGAGGTGGAGGAGGTTAGAGTGGACAATGCTAATGCATATTAAACTAAGAATGAAATATAAAAACAAACTGACCAGGAACATGCATAGATGGATAGAAATTTGCGAAAACAGATGGCCTTTGATGAAAAGTTAAATAACTTTTAGAGGAGACTAAGAAGAAAAAACCTCCAATTATGATATTGTCTTTGGAAAAAATAGTGCATTTAGGAAGCAAATTCAAGAAAAGCTCAAAACACTATCAATGGAGGAAAAGGATGCAAATTGATGGTGGGGTGTAATGCAGACATTATTTAGAAGGATATTAACAAGGTTTACTGGAAGTATGAGAGGAATGAAAGGTTGTATAGACACATGATTTCTCATATGGAAAAAGTTATGCCATCATTTGAGTATGAGCCTTTAGTTCTATCTGCCAGAACCAAAGATTTCAGATGAGGAAGAAGACATAAGGGATATAGATGGGGCATGACCATCATATATAAAAGTAGCAAAGGAGCCAGGAGACTTCAGAGGAGGAAAAGATAACCCTTAGAGGGAGGTTGTTGAACAAATTCTAGAACAAGTAAAATTTGTTTTACAAGAGGTCAATTTTCAGGAGTATGTGTCTGTAGCCACAGAAATAGGGGAGTAGATACAACTTGAGGAATCTACAATTTAGCAATATCAACAAGGTCAGATTGAGCATGTGTCAAAGTTGCAACAACAGGATGAGATTCATATTACATCAAATATTACATCAAATTAGTAACTACAAATTGTATCAAAGCTACAATAGCAAGAGAAAACTCAAATCACATCATATCTAAAGTTACAACAACAATTCAAAATAACAACAAAGTTGTAATCATAAGAACAAAAGTAACCCATTAGCAAACAACTACATAATTGTCAACAAAGGCATCAAAAGAACAACAACAAACTATGTATACAACAGAGATTCCAATAATGTTTCAACCTAAAGTATAAATAGAACATACTATATAATAGATATAGTAGACTATAGAATAGACAGAATAGACTATTATACAGATACAACAATTTTTTTAATCACATGATCAAAAACATCAAAACATTTAGCTTTCTTAACACATTTTTTATCCAAAATTCTAAGACATAATTTAGAGTATGGGTGGGGTAATGTTAAGGGAGTAGTTACTTGTGGTAATTATTAGTTAGTGTATGTTTATTTACCTAGTTATTGTTTATAAGAATTATTAGCTAGATTACATAGTTTTTATCACCATTTGAATTTGAATTGAACATAAGATTGTTTTTTTTTAAAGTATATATTTGGAGAAGAGAAAGAGATGACAACCACTGTATCATTGTAGAACATAGAGCTTTAATGGAGTATGAAAGAAATATGTTTTGATTTATGGAAAAGCTTTGTTTCCATAGTCAAAGTTGTTATTTTGATTTTTTTTTATCATACTTTCATTATTGGATTTTAATTTTGAAACTATTTTTAATTAGATTTGAATGAATAGACTTTGTTAATATTAATTTTATTGTATTTCAATCCAGATTTTAGACCAGGATATAGGATTACAGATTTTGTATTTATCATTTTTAAAATTTAAAAATTCAAAGAATGTTTCAAAATTGCTTCAAAATTTTAGAGTTTTATGAGTCCTTTTATCATGTACAAATGGGTTATAATGTAAATGATGTATTAATAAAAGTTATAACTTAAAGTATAATAAAACCAAAGAATGTGAAAATTTAATTTTTGACAATGATTGAAAATTTTGATCATTTGTCAAGATGAAACATTGAATCTATGAAGAATCTACACACTTTTAAAAATTCATATTTACTCAATAATGACTAACAAAAAAAAAGTGATGCATTGGGGAAATTTTACATATTTTTTAGAACAAGTTACAAAAAATTTCATTCAAAAATTCATTTGCATGTAAAAGGTTTTTTTTGTGAAAAAGGACTTTCAATCCTTTTCCAAAGTAATCCTTTTGGCTCCTAGTTATAAGCCTTGACCCTTCAAGAAAATATAATATCGATGGTTTTAGGATGAAAGAAAACATGTTGATAAATAGAAACACATCTCGGGACATGTTGCAACAAGGGAGAGTAGTCATGGTAGGACATATCACCTAAATGTTACCAATCTTCGAAAGCTTGAAGTTCATAGGAACGTCAACCATGAAGCTACAACATTGAAGATGAAATTGACCAAGAATTTCATGTATGTGACAAAGGTGTTGTAAAGTCTAGTGCAAGCAATAATAAAAATGTAATTCCATGATCAAATTGCAGTCATTAGTAAAAGGAACATCCAAAAGTTGGGATGTTAGGACACAAGGATTCAAAAGTAGGAAAATTCATGACAATCACAATTCACCCACTCTATGGACATATCTTTCATTGCAAAATCAACAAAAAAGAATCAATTTTCCCTACTACAAATTTCAACATCTATTAAAAGTCCCCAAAATTTTAGTTTTACAAGTTCAAAGATTTCAATCTCCTGCACAATTTTGAAGTCCTAAGAACATATCCATCTAACTTGTAAACCCATATGGTTTTTGCATCAAGATAGAAATAAAAAAGGCAATAGTCAGCCATTGAGGAATATAAAACAAAAGTCTTCACAAAAACATTTTAGTAAAATGTGCGATTTGGCTAGAAAGGAAAAAAACCTTATGGGCTTAAAGTTTGTTTGATCCTTGTTGACTCTGTTATTACTGAATGAAAAAAAAATGCATTAAAAATTCAAGGAATATGAGTAGAAGATAGTAACCATAAATAAACTAAGATGCCATGTACTTGGAATCAAGAAACCCTTAGGAGGAACATATTGAAAATTGAAGATTCCAAAGTGTTAGACTTTAATGCCATGCCTATCTATTCACACATCCCATGGGTTATTATAAAAAATCTTCAAAATATTTTTTTTATTCATCAGAATGACCAAACTCAACATTTGGTTTGCAAAGTATTTATGGGGACTATAGAGCCTCAAGAATTTGTTGCCCACAAATACAAGTTTACACCAAACGAATCAACTTTTCATAATTTGCATTAAATCAAAACATATCATTACCACTGACTTGGGGATTAGTTGTTCATTCTAGAGTGTGTTTTAATGATAAATTGCACTTTCAAATCTTTTGCTAAAGATGTAATACAATCCCATGCATAATCACCTACATATTACAATGCCCCAAAGGCTATAATGTATCCATAATAAACACCTATATCGTATTTAAAACTAGGATTGCAAAACATTAAAAAAATGACCATTTCAATGGCATGTCTTAGCCCGTAGTTGTCTATTCATTACCAATTCTTCCTACAAATTATGACAAACTTATTACCTACCAACAAAATATGATCAAGGATGCAATTACTTTTAGTTAATTATTTGCACATGGTATAGAAGTCTATTTACGTAGAATAAATGATTTTCAATTTTGCTTTGATTGTTCATGTTGTTTTAAATTCACAAGCCACACTGCATAACTACCATTAAAAATCTTTCTTACTGCTACAACTTAGATCCTCTTTCTCAATGCATGCTCATGCATCAAGTTAAAGAATATTAAATTTAATACAAAAGTGATCAATTTTGATTTGTTTGAATTTAAAGGTGCTAAAAAAACTACATTTTAGGACAAGCTTCATGTACAACACTCAAAATTCATCAACAAACATACAAATGAATCCAAATATGAAAAAGAGAAAAAAGGATGCCATCCACTATACATATATAATTTATTTGGTACCAAAAGAATTCACACCTAATTATTCCTCAGGTTTTGAACAAATTGGATATCTTTAATCACTAAAGACCACAATACAATGGATCCAACCAACAACCTACACTTTGGAATTGGACAACAAGTGGTTATTCTAGTGATTACACATGTGTTGGCAATTTGTTGGACTGAAAGATATGTAGTTTGGCAAAGCTCCTACATTTATACACATGGTGTAATAAAATGAAAAATGGAAGAAAATAGAGGTGATCAAAACATTCATATTACATTGAATGAAAGATCTAAGAAATGAAAGTTGCCCATGATGTTTAGTTGGGGCAAACTTAGGAAAACTTTAATAAGTATCATGATCCATTACTACACATAAAACTCGGTATCCATACCTTCAACAATTGATTTTTCATTGTGAACTAGAGCAAAAAAAGGTTCAAAAGCTAGGTGCATGAACAAAAACTATGGGAAGTAACATTGAAAAGATACAACAATAGGAAAATAAAAAGAAATTTGTTGTGGGGCTCCATTGATTTCAACCATAGAAGACAAGGTATACCATGTCCCAAGTAGGACAACCAACCAACATAATGGAGATAAATAAATATATGATATGGAATGTAGAAGCTACTTATTATTGTTTTTTTAATTCCAAAAGCCACATTATAAATCTATTATCTAAAATCTCTCCTATTGCTACAAGTGAGATCCTCTTTTTGAACCCATGTTCATGCATCAACTTTAAAAATATTAAAATTTACAAAAAATTGATCAATTTTGATTTGATTATGTTTAACCAAGCTAAAAAACTACATATTAAAACAAACTTCACAACATTCAAAATTCATCAACAAACATACAAATAAATCCAATTATGAAAGAGAGAAACAAGGTGCCATCTAATTTATAGATATAAAATTTGTAACCAAAAGATTTTAGGCCTATTCCTCAAGTTCTTATCAAACTAGAATTATCCATCATTGAAGACCACAAATTATATCAACTATATGTCTACATTTTGGAATTGGACAAAAATAGCCATTTGTGGTCACTTTAATGACTACACATGGGCTCACAATTTCATAGAGTCAAAAAATCCAGTATGGCAAAGCTCTTGCATTTGTACAGTTGTTGTAATCAAATGAAGAATGTAAGAAAATAGAGGTGCATGACCAAAGCACTTTTAATACATTGAATAAAAGGTCCATGAAAAGAAAGCTACCCAAAATTTGAATAAATATCATGAGTAGTGACTACATATAAAACTCAATATCCATACCTTCAACAATTGATTTTTCATCGTGAACCAAAACACACAAAAACTTCAAAAGGTGCATTAACATAAATTTTGCCAATTATTGCAAATTAAGGAAAAACATTGGCATGAAAAGAAGGAGGAGTTGGTTATAGAGTTCAATCAATTTAAACGATAGAGGATAGAATAGGACAAAAAATTTAAACAACAAGCCAATGCCTTGGAAAGAAACAAATATTTGATATGAAATTAATGACGAAAATTTGTCATCGTGTTATTTTCATCAAGATCAAACATGAACAAGAAATTTTTGATCCAAAATAAAAAATTATTAAAAAAAATATTTAAACTATAATTTTACAACATGCATTAATTAACCCCAACAACAATGAACATGAATTTATATCGTAACTCAGCCTCTTCACCCATTAGTAAAAAATTGGTTAATAATACTAGTTATTACTCCCAACTCTGCCTCTTCACCCATATGTCTTTGCCCCCTTAAATTGGGAGGGGAAGGGATTCATTCATACATATTGGTGATGATGTGATGGTGAAACATAATTTCCAATTATCAAAAACACTAATTTTTGGTTTTCAAAATTGTGGTTTTGACCTCCATTTGAAGGGTTCAGGATGAATCTTCTTTTAAGTTGCATTTGAAAATAACTATGTCTTAAAGTTTATGATACATGCACGGTCTAGGTATTCCCTAAGTAGTCATATCAATGTAATCCATCATTCAAGGAAACAAATATGGACATATGAGCTCCATAAAATGATTCATAGTAGAGGTGCTAAAAATTTGAACACCTTCATTTCATTTAGCACCAAAACCCAACAGAACTTTGGACCAAAAAACTCCTCGCACACATATCAATGCACATGTGTTTGACAACAGTCTATATATATCCTAATTTAAATCAAAATCCTATCTTGCATGGTTAGTTCATGCCCATGTTTTATAGCCCGATAGAGAATTGATGTTGTAGTAATAATCCACCTACAAAATTGAACTACAATCTTGCTTCTGATCATACTAGCCACTGTTTGGATAAGTATAGGTTGGGAAACTACTTTGAACAAATAAGAGGAATAATAAATATTTAGCTTAGAAGATGAGCATAGATGACCCAAACACAAAAAGATCAGCGGATAAATACCCACCATTTATTTCCCAACATAATGTAAGCTTGCTCATAACTCCATTCATGTGCATCCCCAATCAATGTAAAATTACCACACTTGAAACGTTGAATTGGACAAATAGAGGATAAAAAGGTATCCCAACCACATTTGGAGGTTAAGTTGTAGTATGCAAAAAACAAAATTGCTATACATAATGAGGATTGTTGCCAACAATGCCAACATTCATCTAACCTAATCCATGGAATGATTAGAAGCCCACCTTGGAGTTGGGTGTAATTTGCTTCTAGGTAGTTATGGATGCCCAAACCTTTTCTTACATCATGGTTTTTCTTTCTTGTGCATTACAACATTGTCATTACTTGTGGATGATTTTTTTGAGCGGACCACAATGAGCTTCCATTTCTAGACAAAGAAGATGAATGCTTGGAGCTCTTGGTTTCTTTAGCTAATTCCCCAAATTCATCAATTAATGATTCATAGCAAGCTACAATTCCTTCTATATGAACTTTTGACTTTGAATGCACGCAAAATGCCTGTAAGAAGGCGGGCAAATCATGACCTCCAAACCCATAGTACTCACAACTCAAATTTTGATGTTGTGCATTAATTAATTAAATGGGAACAAAAATAACAAGGTACACAATAGAAATGCAGTACACCTTTCTAGTGTTAATGGAACTTAGAATAGGGTGAAAGCACATAATGGGGTGGGGGGGGCCACTTTGGGCACTTCATGACATGTATATAAAGTATATTTTTGCAAAAAACATATTGCATTTAATTTGGGTTTCACTTTTGGTGTTTGGGCTTGATATTTTTATTTTCACAAAATTAATGATATTTAATAATATTTTAAACATAAAATAAAATTTAAAAGCTTAAATTCAAGGAATAATGAATATATTTATGGTATATATAATATAATAGAGCTTGTTTTTGTTTTTAGATTACACTAGGTTTGGTTTTGAATTAGTCAACCAAAAAATGTTTTAAATGAAAATTTAAAAAATGACCCACCTCATATATTTTGTCATCTTCCATTTGAAAGTGATAGTTTGTTAAAATGTTAATATACCACGTACTTATAATCATCGCCCCCAAAAACACCCATATGTGATATGATAATTATCAAACTCTTCACATGGTTCACAAACTTATTCCAATCATATGGAATCATAATGTTTAATAGATGTTACAAATTTCATGAAGACTAAAATCATTTCAATGATTTTTTGAGTATATTTTCATTTTTTAGTACAAAGTGACATACATTTTTTGGCCAAAAATATATTTCAAAATCACACAATATAAGTTGGAAAAAAAAAATTTCTTTGTGATTGAATTCTATGTTATAATCTACCATATTATGCAAAAAGTTTGGAAAAATATGCTTCGATATTACCATGGTTGAAGTTCAAACATGGACACCCCTAGAAAATAGTACAATGTGACAACATTTTTGGCCCTTGTAGTGTGCTTTCACCCAATACAATATTTTACAAATATTTGCATTCTCCATAGTTTGCATACCCACCTCTTTTTACCAAAGCCATACTCTTCAACTAATATTTTTCTTTATTCCAAAGGTTTTGTCAAGCCCTTCAAAACTTGTGAAGCTCCAATGTAATAGTTGTAGCTTTATAGCCATAGACACAATTGTAAACATGCTAACCACAAATGCATATATGAGTTTTACAACAAGTAAGTTCTCTTGCAGCAAGCAAGCCAACACTATCATGTAGCAAGTAACCACAATCTTGCAACAAGCAAGTTCGATGGTGTTGTGAAGTTTCTAGAAGAAGATGCAACAAAGGTGTCCTTGGAACATGCTTTTATGCGTGTTTAAGCTACCTCACAATTATTTGTAAGCTCCTATGGGCAAATGAGGATGGTTGTTAGTTTTGCTAAAATGGCAATGGGATGATTTCCTGTTGGAAGGACAATTGAGTTGTAGTTCTCAATAATATTATTGTAACAAATAAATAAGTTGCTGGTTATTGTTGTAATTAATTGTTTTCCCCACTTATTAGGTTATTACCATTCCAACATTTTATTTCACTTCTTATTATTGCCAATCTCAAATGATTCCACGATGTATTATTGGACTTTCCATTTTTACCTTGACATGAGGTAATTTTGTGACCATGTGCATGAAAATATTTTCGAGATTTTTTTGATGTAGTAGTGTAAAATATATTAGTAATTATATCTTGATGTCATCATTAGTTTGTTTGCAATGGCTAAGGTTTGTGTCATTTGTAATAAAAAAATTCAAAATTCAAACACAACCCAATGATTTTGTACTATAGGACTTGAGTAATTTCTAATGGTTCTTGCCTTAGACTCCAATTTAAACAAAACATGTAGTTGAAAGTCAATAAAATTCTAAAAATGTCATGACCTTGCCATATGTGGGACCATGGATGTTAATTGTACACAAACACAATGGTGTGCACTGAGTGGTGCAAACAGGTCACATCATTTACAACACTATAACATCAATTCCATTTGAAGATTTATGATGTGATACATGTATAAGGCAAGCAAATTGAAAAGGTAATGACCATATCCATTGTTGGCAACATAATGCATGAAAAATTAAACTGAAATTGAAGCAATCTTGGTGTATGTTGTCCCCATATATTAGCTATCATAGCATGATGAAAACCATAGTACCTTTACCATTATTGACGAATCTTGTTGATTACAAATAGCTTTTATTTTTTAGTTTTTCATTTTGGCAATAATAGTATGAATTTCTTGAAATTCCAACATTTTCAAAATTTTAAAACTTGATCACTTAAAACTAAAAAAGTGAAATGAACATGTTCACTCGGCACAACATAGTTTTTACAATTGTTGGCATTGTGCGTAATTAATCTCAATTTTTCTTTGGCAATACTAACATAATTTAATTATATCTAAAATGGTGGGATTATTATGGTGTGATCCAACTAGCCAAACATTGTCCCACAACCACTATATATCCATAAACCCTAAACCCATTTATAGTGGAACATGGGTGAATTTTATCTATGTACTTGGAAGACCACCTAGCTCCATATTGAGGGAACAATTTGCTTGTTTTATAATGACCAATGGGAATATCCACCAATACCATTCAAGGTTTAAGCATGGTGTGCATTTTGGTAATATATGTTTGGTCTAATTATTTACTAAAAAGGCAAGTAGGGACCTTTGCTAATACATAGAGGCAACTACAGTAATGATGGTGAATTCATGTAAATTTGCAACCATGCATAATATTGTTTACATCGTTTTAGCACAACTTTAAATTTAAGAATGGCAAAATAATAGTTTTAAAATTATATAGTCATAAACACACAATTATAACAATGTCTAAGCATGTATGATGAATGGCAAATCACACTCACTTCTTGGACTGATTTTGTAGGCCCATTACATTTTTAGACCAAGCATTGCCATGGTGTAGGTGACATTAAGGTTTATATACATATGATGAACTTGTAGTTGATGGTTAGTTGCATGCCTTCATGTATGTCCCAAGGAATAAAAGGGAATGTACGAGATAGCACAATGTCTAAAAGAGGTAATGGTGCACACAAGGCCAATTAGCAACACCATGAACATCTAATATTTGCAACAAAGTATTGTTGACTACACATGGGTTACAACCATGTCAAACCATAGGTGTGACGAGCAAATAACATTAATAGTCTTGCATTGTTTGGTTGAGCAATGTACACCTCAATCATTTGCAACAAGGGACACTATGAAATGTGCTTGCAAACATTATCCTCCAAGTGAATACACGGGCATTTGCTGCTTTGGGTGTGTCCAACAAAAAATTTTACAAAGTTACCCATCAAACACCATTACCTTATGATATTTCAATTTGGTGCATGGCAACATGAACTGATGCGGTTGTTCAATAATGCCCAATGAATGTGGAAGTGAAATCAGGGAGGTAAGCACCAAGTTAAGTGCATTACCTAATCATTAGCTTCATGTTATGGTGTGTTTTTTTTAAAATTTAAAGAAGGTAGTCTAAATAGAAATAATGATGTGCGATACACATGTACATACATATCAAAATCTAAACATGTGCGCATGGGATTGGTATTTGTCAATGTAGCTTAACTTCCAACAAGAACAACTTAATTGGGTGGGCCCATTGGGGACACTATTGTTGTGCTTGGTTTGTTACTTTTTCATAGTAGTCCATAGATAGTGACTTAATGTTGTAAATGTGAAATATTGGGATGCATGACAATGCATGAATGTTCCACATCAAAGGTAATTGTGAGTAGCAATGTGAGGGGGCGTTTGCAGAGTGGCCCTATTGATCCGTAATCTATAATTTGGTATAGTGGGAGGGAACAAAGAGGATATGTATGTATCCCTAGTGCCTTTGTGCATAACAACTTGTTTTTGTCATTCCAACAAACTTAAGATCGAAAAAGGTTTGCATGTAGGTGGTTAGACTTCATGGAGCATGTGACAAATGTCAAGTTTTGAACATATATAGGTCATGTTATTAACTACTTTTGCTAGTCCACTCTACTCCAATTGGAAACCAAGCATATGTTGAGCTTACATTTTCTAGAAAAATTTAATAGTAAGGGATTAGGTACTTATCATGGGTGGAAGTGTTTTAATGAGATTTTTAAAATATATAATTTGTGTAAATATAATGAAAACTTAGTCAATACATAAAATAATGTTTGGCAGATATTGAATTAATAATACTATGATGGGAACTATGGGTGATCTTCATTCATCACAAGGGCCCATGTCAAGATGAACATATTTTCACAAAAGATAATGTGATGATGCATGATACTTGATGAAACCACAATATATATAGAAGGGAATTATGAGTATATATGTAGACAAATATTGGTTGTAGGTTTGTTATGTTCATTTGCACACTTGGGGATCTAAAGAGGTGTGCAGCTAGTGGGATGTTGTTGAAAGCTAGGTGACAAGGTGTGTCCAAAATCCTTTTGTCCATGGAAAATTTGGAATATTTTTTGTTAAACCATCTCCTAGGTTAGTTGTATGGATATTAATTTGAGCTTGTAATGTCTACAAGTGGTATTGTTAAATAATAAAACTTTCCATGTAAGTAGTGTTAACATGAAAATGCTTCAAGAATCATATATAATAAAGACCCAAAAGGTACATGGTCAAGTATTGACTATGGATAAGTTCATGGTATAATTCTATTTAATCAACCAAATTATCACATTGGTGGATAGGTGGTGTTGGTTTATGTCTATTGATTATTGAAAAGGCCTCAACATGTTCAAGATCACTTCTTGAATCAATAGATGTTCGCTTGACGTAATTAAAGGAATGTCCATTTATTGTTGTTAGTGAAATCACATCTTTTATCATGGTGATTGGTTACACTTAAGCCCTACGATTGGCCCAACATTGTTTACCCAACCTACTCCAAGTTCATTTGTTGAAAATTGGGTTGGTTATAACCTTTATCAAAAAATTAACCACTTAATCTACTTGATAGAATTCATGTGTGAATAACATGACATGGAATTTGCAAAGTCTTTTGGAAGATTTTGCATTGTCACTTTAAGCATCCATGACATGGATGCCATCAATTCAAGACATGTACAATTCAATGTTATGTATCGAGTATTTTCCAATTCAAGCCCATTTTATTCATGTCAAATTTGTTCTAAGTTGCCTTCAATTGCTCTTGTGGAAATTGTTTTTCCATGCAAAGGGAAGCTATTCCACTATAGTTTCATGCATGTGTCACTAAAGGTTGTTAGTAAGCTCTTTTTGCTTTTGACCATTAAAGCTTGAATTACTTGCACGATGACAAAACAAATCGTTTGCCCATGATTTTGGAACTTGTAGTGGGAATGCCTATCATGTGCACAAGAAAATAATTTTGGGCCAAATGAGGTTGTTAATGGAACCTTAAGTCATGTTGTCAAGTACCGACTACTAGAAATTGCAACCATGTGTCACCAAGTGATTGACAAAAATTTTGGGTATACAAAATTAATTTCATCCACATTACTTAAAATAGTTTTTGTGAAGTTGTTTGGCTAATAGCAAGTTCTTGATCTTGACCTTCCATTAGTCATTATTAGCATTCATTCGATTTTGGATAAAGATGTTTCCATCCAACTTCGAAATAAAAGGTTTGATGTTTGTTTCAAGCAAAATCCAATTGTCCTTGCCTATACTTTAACTATTGACAAAAGCCAAGGATTGATTTTTTTAGGAGCTATTCTTGGCCCACTTTTTACATCAGACATGATTGTCTCCCAAAAAAATTGGCACATTTTATGCAACTTTATTAATGGGTTATTCTATTCCCATTAAGGTTGTTCAACTTCTATTTTTTCTAACAACAGGTTCTTAAAACAATAAACATGTACATTTAAACTAACAAAACTAAAACTATTTATAATTCTTAAACTAACATTAGCAACTCAATTTGCACATAGTTTGAAAATGGTATTGCTAAAGTACAAAAATGCTCTCATGTTTTCAATGAAAGAGAAACACAAAATAAAATTAACATTAAAAATCTCTTACTTGATGCATATATCTTTTCCTAAATTTTGAATAGTTACAAACTACTCAATGCTAACAAGTACTCCAACTTGTAGTGAAATACAAAATTGTATTAAGAAATCAAAGTTTGTGCATTAGAGATTTCAAAAAGTAAGTATGGAAAGCAGAGATCTGATATTTTTCATGTTCTACCAACCCTCCTTTATACTCTAAGTTTGAACTTTGAAATGCCTTATGCAAATCACCTCAATAGTAACTAGCTAATAAAACTTCTTGTTATAATCAACTAATAAAAACTAGCTAGTAAAATTGTAATAAATAGTCATAATTTTCAAATTTTGCTACCCATTTTGTTAACTACCTATTCTGCCAACTACTTGTTTTGTCAACTATAAGTTTTGCAAACTACTTGTTTTGTCAACTATAGGTTCTATAGACTACATGTTCTGCAAACTACTTGTTTTGTCAACTACCTGTTCTATCAACTACCGGTTTTATAGACTACTTATTTAACATGTGTCATTGATTCAGTTATTACCTGTTATACTGTCACTACCAGTTCAACAAATATCACCGATTCAACATGTGTCACTGGTTCAGTTACTACCAGTTGAAGTACTAGTTCACAAAAAGTTCTAGTTAACAAGCTCTTTCACATGTGAAACACTTGGACTAACTTGTAAGTTCTTGAACCTTTTTCCTAAACAATTTAAAAATATTCTCAACTTGGAAATGTTCTTATTGCAGAAGATAGTTTAATGAGAGTTATTGATTTTTCATTTATGGTAACAATCAATTATATGAAAATATAATATGAAACATTTATAATTTTCAAATATTCTTAGCATTTATCATAAATTTGGGTTTCATATTATTTTTGTGTTTCTATTTAGAAGTGTAATCATTGCTAGGTGCTACTTGTAAATGAATTGGGGAGAATTTCTCTTTGGTTTAAGGTTTTTTGCAAATATAATTTGAATGAAACATTGCTATCAATTTTGGGGAATTAATAAAAGAAAGTGAGCAACAACACATTATATAACAAGTTATATAACTTTGAGTATGAATGTTGAAAGGTATTATATGTGTTCATATTTTAATTTGTAGTTTATGTTACTTACAAACATTTTGAATTCATTTAAAATTACCATCAACAAATATGTACCATGTTTTGCTATAAGGAAGCTAAAATTAGGAAAAGGGTTTCAAAAATCATATAAGTGAAATACCTTTTTGAACATTGTCATACTAAAAAGAAACATTAAACCAATTTCAATTACAAAAGATTAACTAATTTTTTGAAGGTCAATAGAAGCATAGAGAAGGCAATGTAATGAAATTTGGTACATTTCAAGGATCACACATCCAACTTTGTTTCAAATAGGGAATGGGTCATAGTTATTTTATTTGCCACATATAAGGGGATACACTTGTTTGCAATCTTGTACTCATCCTTTCATTACATTCTTGGACACCTTGTTTTAACTTCACATAAGTAATGTCATTGGACACCATCCAATGGTGATCTCCTATTTCTTTTTTCTCTAAATGCATTTCCTTCACATGTATATTGTTCATGAGTATGTGAAGACACTAATTATAATTGTTGTGCAAAGATGTAATGTTAGATAACCTTGTTATCCATTTAAGAAGGGCATGACATTGCAATTCACTCCATTTTAATGTTCAACTCTAATATTTCCTTTATATGGAAGAACTTGCAATGGTTAGTACCATGACTAATTTCCCTTCTTGATCCTTCTTTTTTCATTATTGTGGCATACATGCAACTAACTCCACACATAATCAATTTCATAGTTCAATTGTTTAGGATCTAAAATCTTATTACCATTATAAGAAATACACATGATGTATAGGTCTAGTGAACTTACCCTTTCCATGTAATCCACTCATGTGACCTATTTATTATATTATGTAGGTGTTGTCAAATAACCCTTTTTTTTAAGCAACCCAAGTTCCTGTGCAACAATCCAATAAGTTGCCTCCTCCCACCAACAAAGGGGCCCTAGGCCCCAAGTGGCTTGTTTTTCTCTACATGAAATATAACTTTATCTTGTTTGCTAATCAATTAAGTTACTAACCTTGTAGGTCATTGAATCTCACTCACCTTTTTGTATTTTGTTGAATGGAGGTCTTCATCATTGAATAAACAAACTCATAATGATGTTGTTTTGATGCCACCCTACGATCAATTTACAATTTCAATTGACAATACTATTGATGCACATATCTCCAATTATGTTGCTTACAAATGGCACATAAAATACACAAATATATCAAGATGAATTGTTTGGATTTTTTTTTCATGTATGTCTATATCCAAAAAGATATCCCTAAAGGTGAGTTTGAAATTTTTCTCTTTTTTTGAAGGTCGACTAACTAATCATGCCCTTGTTTTAACAAGCATGACAAAGTCAAGAAATATGTTACAATAAAATGTTTTGATGTAATAGATAATGTTCCATGATGCCAATCCTAATTTCCATTTCTCGCAATTCTGGCTATAGTACCACATCCCCCATATTCCTAATATGTTAATAATAATCAAACTTTTCAAATTTTTAACAAATATTGAGTTTTATGTTAATTTGTGGGTAGGGTCAAGATGTGGTTTAGAATTAACTTTTTATTCATTGTGGTTTGTGACTTGATAACAATGTTATTCATTGAACTTTTTGTCCATTCATTTCAAAGTGTTTTGAGTTGATTATAGTTTCATAACAAGTTTTATTTAAAGGAATTCGTCACCTTTAATTTTTGAATTACTTCCTTGATTTGAACAAGTGGAGAAAGATCGGAGATTATTATGCTTTTCCTAGCCATCATTTGCTGTAAACAAACAAAATAATAATAATTACCATTATATATAATTTTCATACATATTTTTTAATGTTTTTATGTAGCAAATAGTCAACTCATAAAATAAATTTTCAACCTTTCATGGAAAACTTAAACCAACAATAGTTAGAATAGGAAATCATCCATGGAGTTCCAAAAAATGATGTTACAACTCGCACAATAACACTTCACAAGCATCTATCAAATTATGGGACAAAACAAAAATATTATATAATCTCATAAGTCTTTATTTTGGTTACTTAACCAACAAACAAAAAACCAATGGCCGGTCTTCTAACCTTTATTTCCTCGAGTTGTTCGAAAATGTGGGTTGATTCTTTATTCAATTGGTTTGCATTTTCTAAATTCTTTACATGTTTCTATGTCCCAAAAGTGAAATATATATTTGATTTGAAGGTTAACAACATGTATTATGAATAGTTATAACCTAAATCTACTAGATTTGATTAAGATATTAGTGCCAACAACTTGTAATTTGAATATATCTCCAAATGTGCATTCCAAATTTGGTTATTGCTTTTATGATTGATGAAATTATTTGTATTACTAGTTTGAAAAATGGAAATCATTTTCATAATAGGAGACAAATTTTTTTTGACAATTTGTGTCTTAAATCACATCTAACATTTTTTGACCACAAGGTTGTGATTGCCACCATCATGTTTCCATTTCATGAGTGCAAAGTGCTAAATTTAATTAAGAAAAAAAATTGTTTTTGCAAAATATAACTAGCATCACATACTTTTGAGTGTGGAATATTATATGATTTCAATAATTTTCAAAGACACAATCAATAGGTTAACTTTATGGCACCTCTTGAGTTTTTGTTAAATGTCCTTTGACAAGTGTGTATTTTGTTATCTGCTCGTAAAAGTGAAGCACAACTTTCATAATATACTCCAATAGTAAAATTTTCAACATTCCAAATTTTCATTTTCTTTTTAGATGAAAATTTGAATTTTCACATTAAGAAATTAAAATTTCAAAATGTAATTTATGGGTGTAATGTATGCATTAATTGTAGACTATGTCTGAAATTTTCAATTGTATTTCCAAAGTTCATCATCCTATAAATTAATACGTAATGTGGAATGCATGTAATAAACATATCAAAAGTAAACAATGGAATTCAAACCAAAGGTTCAAGTTGCATGTTGATATATTTTTCATGACTTTTGATCTTTTCTAAAGTTGTTGACACATCTTCTTGAATCCTATATTGACGATATGGTTTGTTGTCACACATTTTTCAAAAGAAAAATCATAATATCACATTAATTGTTATCGTTATGTTTATCAATTTTCATATCAATTTTTCTTCATGTGTGCCCACAAATGTGAATGAAAATGATGATTTTATTGGTACAATACCATTTGTTTGCATATAAAAAGGTGCAAAATTTGAAGATTGATGTGGTGTGAGTGTGATTTTGAATTTATTATTTCATTAAAAATGGCATCACTCATTGTATTAAGATTGAGCTGCAATTAAAACAAGTTTTTAAATGATTGTTGATTGCCTGTTGAATTGTTGTACATTTCTTTTTAAATTTTTTGAAATTTCCTAGGGAAAACCAATAACAATGAATGATCAAATATTAAAATCTTATGTGACTATTGTTTGTTTGAATGAATTATGAGCTATAGCAAGACATTGACATTGAATATATGTTTGTCAAACATGAATTCAATTGTTATATGGTAACTTCATTATTTGATTCCTCGTCATGTGAATGGTCCCATAATTTAGGGGGGAAAACCTCTTGAAGCTTGTATGCTTGTTCTAAATGTGCACGCCAATCCTTTCTATTTGCCATCTTTACAACAAAAAAATACTATTTTTTCATTTTAAAAGCATAAATTGTCCTAAATATATTTATGTTGAAAACTTCATATGAATAGGCATTTTTTCTATTTAATAATTCCAACTTGAAAAGACTATATCAAGACATTTCAAAAGTTCCTATTTTGAACTTTCAACAAACAATTGTCAACATGTATCATAGAAAAAACTTTGTTGAAAATAGGATTTGGGTGATCTCCTTGATAACAAAATAAAAGTAGCAATGCACTTTCAAAAGAAAGGAAGGTTATTCTTAAATTTTAGTGGAAATGTTATTAATCATACCTACTTTTAGTTATCATCAAGCATTGTATGAAACATGCAATTCACAATTCAAAATATAAAAAGGTTGGAAGCATATATACCATAGAAATACGCAATTGAGGTTCAATATGTTCCACTTCCAACTTCCATTTGGCATGATCCCCCTTAGAATTCACAACTTGGATAGATCTAGATCATGTAGGGAAACTTATGATTTTAAAGCTTATGAATTCATATTTAACATATATATCATAAGATGCCATGTCATGTATTTTGCACAATTCATTTTCATTATTATTGATGAACTTCTCAAACACATAAATTGCAAAATATGAATACGAACAATGGATGCATGTCTTGTGGAGTAGGAATACACGAAGTGTCATTTTGTTGATGAATTTCCTTTGGTTCATCATGACATGCATCACATAATTGCAATTTGATACTATCATGCAAATTTTCAACCAAAATGTTTTATATACAATGTTTTATGAAAATAGTGTAGTCCAATTTGTAAAAGTATATTTATTAAGTATGTATGGTAAATAATATTAACCAGGTTCCAAAGTGAATTTTTTTGAAAGAATTACATATTTTTAATGTTTATAGTGAATGCATTCATAATTCCTCATCATTTATTGTTTTTAAATTTGGGTTTCCTTAAGACAATTAAGTTTTTACAAATGATACATGTTTGTAATGACATAAATATGGACAATGACATCTCATGAGGTCCAAATTAGTAATGTCATTCATCAAAGCCATACCAAATCAAGTTTATAGCATTTTATATTAGTAGAAACTTACTTGACATGGCATTTCATCATTGACATGTTCGTTGAATGTTTGGATGAGAGGCTCATCATGAAATCTTTACATGCATGTTTCATTCATTATATATAACATGGTTATGTTCCATCATTTTGTTTAATTAAATGCTTCGTCATTCAATACATGTATGTATTTCATTTATTAGTGAGTGTACCTCCTTAAACTCTTCATTGACAAATTCTAAAATATAAGTTTATAGTTTAAAAATCTAAAATTGTACAACCAAACTCAAAAAACTAATTGATTTCAAACCACATGACATAGGAATTAACAAATTTTTATTTCGATTGATAAATGGAATAAAGGTAATACAAAAGTACAAATGAATAGGTGATGCAAATTCAAACTTCCGTGCTTCCAAAGCTAGGTTGATTAGAGAATCGATGACATTACAAACCGCATCTCCGTGGCCCTAAATTACACGTGATGATAAATATGTAGTAAATGGAAGTTAGGTTAATATCATGCATATAATCACAATTTGAACTTTCAAGATTTTCATTGAAAATGAATTTTTTGAAAAGGAAATATTACTTGTTTTAAACGAGTTGGTGGCCAACTAGGGTGTGCAAATCCAAGGTCTACTAACTTATGCACTGCAACTCGACCAAGTTCATGAAAAAACATACAATTACATGAGGCATTGAAGGTTTTTTCTATTTAAGTAAACTTCAACCAAGTTTACCATGGCAACATGATTAAAGAATTATAACTTTTGTACTTTTTGATTTTGTTGGATCTATGGCAACCACGTAATATTCATGATGATGTGGTACATATCATGTTAATTACAATGAAAACATGTGTAATATTCACAAAATCCATCGTATACGACTACATTTATGACTATGTTTGTGACCCAATATGACACTCATGATTGCAAATGACATATAAGCCATATTGTAAGTAAGTCATAAGTGTTGAATTCAACTATTCATAACCATAATTTGAACTATTTGACCACAATTGCAACTTGTGACAAATCATGCCAGTATAGACATGTTTATTTTAAATTTCATTTACTATGGTATGTAAGTTTAAACTTTTGCAATGAAGCTAATTTCACATTTTTATTTACATAATTGCAAGTTTGTAATTTTATGTAATACATGTTTTTGACTTTATAAGTACATTTAATTTGGGCTCCATGTTGTTTTGTAATACCAATGACAATGATTAAATTATATTTGAGGCACATAATCATTTTTTTAATCAATTTTTTTTTCTCAGGATATAATTTTATAAATTTCACTATATGTCATTTTTTCCCTTTAATATTTTTTTAATCCTTGATTTGGTAGGCAAAATGTCAACAAAAATATAGTTCATTAAATAAGTTCACAAAAAAATACAAATAGACAAAAGAAAATAAAATTGAATGGTCCAAGCATGATTGGGGTACCACATTTGAACCCTAAGGACTCACTCAAAGGATTCCCATTCATCTTTTTCTTCACTTTTCCCATGACCTATCTTACATTTCACCTTTTTTCTCATGTCAAATGAAATAATTTTGTTCCAAAGTTTATGTAGTCCTCTAAAGTATCTATTGTTTTCACTTATAAAAGTGATAATAGTAAAATTTATCCAATGTGGGCCATGTTCAATCAATGGCCCAAAATTTCCATAAATTTGACTTTTTGAAAAAAATTACATTACATTAGGACAATTGGTTCTTGTCACATTCATACATTTTATACACTAATGCATATAAAATGTTTGTGGTGAAATTCTTGGGCCAAAAAGAGTTGTTTAGACATTCCTTATGAGTCCTTGAACTTTTTTTTTCTCATTAAACAAAGTCCTAGATTTTTTTCAAGGACTTCCTAGGAATCCTTAAACTTGTTCAAATTTGACATTTTATGCATAGAATAATACCTTTGTAATGTATCTATTCATGAATAAAATCAAACTTTCAATATGAATGTGTCATTGAGTTTCAACTTGTTTAAGTGAAGGGGTTTAGTGAATATAAAATGAGTCAATCCTTTGGGTACCCCAACCATGCTTTGACCTTGAAAGGGTGTGAGAAAAACAACAAGATATAAACAAACAAAAAATTGAAAGTGTGCAAAATAGACAACAAAAAATGTTCCTAAAATAAAATTTGATCTATGACAAATTATAATCTGAAATGACTTTGGAACTAACAATAATGCAAATATAATGTCTTTAATTAACTTAAATAGGTTTTTAAGTTTCATAACGAAATCAATATCACATATTCTTTAGAATTATCCAAAGTCGATGGGTTCAATCCATTTGTCGCATAATTATTATCATTATGTATGTATGTGTGTCTATGCCATCCACTAACTACCTCATTCCTTTCCCCTAACCACCTAAATCTTTAACAACTACTTTGCAAATACCCATTCAAAACTTTCCCCTCATTTATCATTATCTTTACTTCAATTTCACATACCCTTTGATATCTTCCCTTTCAAAGGTCAAATCTATCCCCTTTTAAATAATGTTCCCATATGGTTCCCAACAATTCATCGTTATTTATGTAAAATCTTTCATGTGGAGGGAAAATGGGATAAATAGATAGATTTGAAGGTAGGTTATTAATTTTTTTGATATACATGGCATTGACATGAAAATGCACATGTTTATTTTCCATTTCATATCCATGTAGGTGGGTAGGAGAAAGGAATGAAATTATTAGGAAAAGAATGAGGTAGTTTGGCTTGAAAAAGGTAGGTATGAATGGCACAAACAAACATACAAACATCAATTTTTCATTATCTAGATTATTGAATGGATAAACCTCCATCTCCATTAGAATTATTCTTATCTCTTTACCACATTTCCAAAGGGAATCTTAAATTTAAATTTTAAATTTTATTTAACTATTAATGTACATTCCATAGATCAAGAGTTTTTCCCCCATGTCATGGGGTTCTAGTATTTAGTTTCATGATTACATATAATTTTTGAATTTCTAAATTTCAAACATAATGACATGACATCTATATCACAAAAATGATTGTGTTCATTTGTGTCATTTGAACCCTTCCTTGAACATGCCTACTTTGCTCTTTTCTCCTATCACTACATGGATATGGAAGGCAATTTTATATGCGCCTTTTCATGTCCATGTCATTCATATGGAAATAATATAAAAACCTATATTTTTCAAGCCCAATTGTTTCACATGTTCCCTTGCACATCTACATGGACATGAAAAGGCACATTTTGAAACATGGCATAAATAATAATGAATCATCAAGAATCATGTTAAAATAAGGAAAAAAATCAGGGGAGAGGAAGAAAGGGGGGATTTTGTTTAATTTGAAGGGCAACTTGACATTACACTTGTTCACTTCACATATTTATCTCTCAATCATATGTCATTAATTACAATTATGTGTCCCATATGGTCCCTAATGGCCATCATTATTTATGTTAAATCTCTCATGTCCATGTAAAGGTGGAGGGGGAAAATTTTAATTAGATATGTTTGAAAGATGTAGGTTATTAAATTACTCTAATGATGATGATTCATTAAGCTTGGTTTAGGTAAAGCAACAAATTAGGTTCCATAACTCATTTTTTTGGATGATAGTTGCAATGTAGAATTTGTTTAATCAATTCCCAAGTAAAGAGGAATGGAAAGGTGTATTCTTGGATTTGTGTATTTTCAAAAACAATCAACACCATACTCAAACAAATTTTCAATGCCTTTTGCACCAATTTGCATATCATTTCTCTTTAATTGAATTTGAAACTAATTACATCTAAATCTAACTAAATTTGAATTCAATTCAAATTGAATATGAATCCAATTAATTTTGGATTCAATTTGAATTTGAATTGGAATTGGATTTTATTTGGATTCAATTAGATTGGAATTCAATTTAATTCAATTCAATAAAATTTGAAATAAATGGAATTTGAATTCCAACTCAACAATTAAATTAAAAAATTTGGATTCAATTTGGGAATTTGAATATAATGGAATTAAAATTTCAATTCAATTCAAGTTGCATGCAATTTCATTCAATATTTTAATTTGAATATAATTTAGATTTTCACAAAATTAGTTAATTTCTTTTATCATTGGTAATGCATAGTAGTGCAAAGCCCAAGTTTTGATTTACATAGCATGAACATGAAAAGGTATGTGTTAATTTGCATATTCACATCCATGTAAAAGTGGTTGAGGCAAAAGAATATAGTGAAGGTTGGAATTGGTAGGCTCAAATGGCACATATAGATATCATTTTTAATTCTATAGATTTAATTAAAATATTGATTAAAGCTTCATATATTAGTTAAGGAAATCAAATTTGTTGATGAAACAAAGGGTCAAAATGGCATCTTGATAATTTTTGGTTATGTACCCTATGCATGAAATGCAAATGATGATTATGGTAGCTTATTGTGCAAAACTAGACATTGTTTAATTTCATGACTTAATTTTGGACATTTTCATCATTTATTTTTGTTTTATTAAATTCTTGTTGGTGATATAATTGAGGTGGCAATCATTCATAAGCCAATTTAGCCAATTTAGGCTATTACCCAAAAAAATACATCATTTATATTTAGATATTTATGTTTACATAAACATCCTACCTATTTGAACCATGTATAAAAATGTGGTGATGTTTTTAATTTTTTTGGTGATTTTTTTTCAAAATTCTTCAAGAATGCGAATTTTGCACCAAAAAAAATGTTGATCATCAATGTTGGGTTCTTAATGGGAATTTTCATCATCAAATGGTTGTAAATTCTAGCAATTATAGAATTCAAGCATCTTGATTTTGGTGTGGAAAGTATATTCAAATAAGCATTCACATTCCTATGTTAATTATATTGATAGATTCAAGATAATAAAGTTTAAACTTTAAAATCTTTGAATATATTATGACACAATTTGTAATTAATGAATCTATTATAGATAAGTGAAATATCACCATGTAAAATTTCACTTATCTTGAAATTATCCAGATGATAACAATAATAATAATAACATAGTAATGTGAAATGTACGAAATCTTGTTGGAATTTTAGGTGTTTGAATACAAAAATAAATCTCATGCAAGTTGTAACTTGTTGTTAAACCATGTATTTTATAACAAAACACAATATGTAACATCTACCAAAATATATACTTACAAATGTTTGTGCAAGTGACATTAGGGTCATCAATTTCAGTGGGGGTCGCAAAATTACAACCAAGCAAACTAAAAAGCCATGCCACCTGTTAGCATTCATTTTATTCCATAATTATTTTTTGCAATATTTTTTTTCCAATAGTTATAAATTATCATATTTTAAGAGCGCGTATATTGTTCCATGAAAAAAACGTCTAAAAGTAAAAATTCAATATATCAACCATGAAATTCATTTCATAATTTTGAATTGTGGGATAAGGCATGAATTTGTTTTGACTAACTATTATAAAACTATTGAGTGCTAGGAAATTTGATAATAATCTGAATATTTATATATGAGCAAATATCTTGTGGATATTTAATTGGCAAGTTTCCAACATATTTATAATACCAATAAAAATACAATCTAAGTGAATGTGAGAAGGACTCACCATACTTATGAAATAGAAAAATTGTTCATTACCATTTTGTAGCGAAAAGACAAAATAAAATTTGTGTACTTGTGGCCATGGTGGCTTTCTGAAAATCCTCAATTTCACACCTTTGTTTATAAATAAATACACATGAACATTTATTGCTTTCTTTATTAATAATGTTATTTTCATGAAGTTAATAACATTTCAAAATAAAACAAGCTTCAAAGTTTTAAATGATGGTGAACAATGAGTTTTTTGAAATTATCCCACTTAATTCATTAAAAAAAAGACAATGAAAAATATAGTTTTACCTTAAACAACAAAATTCTTGATAATAGTTGAGCAATTTCAATTTATCCACAATTAAATCCATCATCACAATTGCCTTCATTTCTGACTATCATGTCCCAAAATAACATCATTGATAGACAAACAAAGAAACATGATTTTTCATATATGTTGATTAGAAGTGCATGTGGTTTGAAAATTGTGCAAAAGAAAATAGAATTTTTTTATCATTTATAATATTTTGGAATATTTTCGAGATGGAATACCCAAAATAATATAACTATTCAACATTGAAATGTTGAACTTACCATGGTATTATAATATTGATGACAACAAACAAAAAACTTAAATTCATGCATCTATTGGGAAAAAGAATGTCAATGATAAAGACTTACGTCAAGTGTTCTTGTTGAAGGACTTGCACTTCTTTCTTGAGTGAATTCCATAGCCATATGAATAATGAACAAATGTCCAACACGTGTAATTTAACACGTGCCAACCAAAATCTTCTAGTTCTTCAAAAGTGATATAGATCGATTAACAAATGTATCAAATTGATCTTTAATGAACTCCAGGACAATGGGACACAAATGAATCTTTGGTACATCATAATATAATACACACCAACCATCAATCTCCATTTCTTCAAACATTAAAAAATGTATTGATTAACATATGTATCGAATCCTTTTTCAATGAGTTCCATAGACATTTTAAAAAATGAATAGTTGTTTATTAGATCAAGCAATTTAACACATGCTCAACTCAACATCTTTTAGTTGTTTGAAGGTTAAAAAATGCATTGACTAACAATGGAATTGAACCATTATTCAATTCATTCCATAAACAACAATAAACAAACAAACAATTATTGACTAGACATGTGCACTTAACAATTGTTGACTAGAACATGATAGTTCTTAAACATTAGAAAAATGCATTCATCAAGAAATACAATGAATTCCATGGCCATCAATAAGCAAATGAAAAAACCTATTTGACACATGCAACTTAACAAGTGTTAAAAAAATCTTTCAATTATTTGAATGTAAGGAAATGCATTGATTAACATATTCATAAAATAATTATTCAATGCATTTCATAATCCATCCATAAGCAATCTCATGCATTCAATACATGTGACATAACAAATGCTATACAAAATCTTCTATCTTAAGATTTAAAAAACATAGTGATCTACAAATGCATCCATATTAATTGGTTTCAATAATAGGTGGAAATTGGCCATCCAACAAAATGCTAACAAAATACTACCAAAATCCTCAAAATTTCCTAATACTTTAAGAAAAAAGAAGGAATAAATATGTGTCAACTTGGTACCAATTGAACAACAAGATAAATCATACTAACTACAACAACTTCCTAACCATAGTAATTTTTGGGAATAAAGTTTGATGTGTGAAAGGGTATAAAGATTTTGTAGTTTCCATGCTTTGTTCTCCTCATGCATACACAAATGTTTCTATTTCAAAAGTGTGTTTTTGCAACACTCTTCTTTCGAGCACAATCAATAACAACAACAATGATGGCAAGTTGTGCTATGGATGCCAATGCAACTATGGCTTTTGTAGAAAGTAGCTCACTTAAGCAACATGAGAATGAAGATCTTTTACTAATAAAGAACCAAATGTTCAAACCTAGTTCCAGAAGGAAGATAATGTAACTAATTAACTTCTAACAATGGATGAATAAAATGACATGATGAATGAATGTGTACTAAACTCTAATGAAAGAAAGTGGGCCATGAGGGATGTGCCTTTATGGATGAAAATAACCAGCCATTGAAGAGACATGATTATTGTTGAACCTAGGGGGGACATTAGCAAAAAAAATTAGAAAACACACGAGTAAAAATATAGAGTGCAATATATTGGTTGTTTGGTAAAAATTATAAATTAATTAGTTAAAAAATGGTAAATTCTATTCAAATAATCAATTCAATTATAATATAGGGTATGTAATAATTTGAAACAATGGATTATAAATAATACATGGTGGTTTTAATATGTAGATATTAGAAAATTAGACAATAATAGGGTGATAAAAAATAGGTTGGACAACTATTTAATACCCCCCCTTAAAATGTTTGTTTGACGCACATAGATCCCAAACTTCACACATTATGTCCCCCTTGGGTTGTTGAACCAACAACCCTCCCCCACCCCCTCAAAATGAACCTGAATGGAATGCCATTTTGAAATGTGATACTTAGAGGATGTACTTTGATGGTATTGATATAGACCAATGCATTTTGGGCATGTTCTCATATAGTCAACAATGAAAGTAGTGTGAATATCATGGATGGGTACTAAATCAGACCACCCACAAGCAACTACGTAGTATACAATGTGACCCTTCATTATGTGACTTTTGTGCATTTGATATATGTCACATGGCATGATATGGGTTACTATTTCATCATGTTATGATTAAGGTTCCATCCAATTTTCATTCTTGAAGAATTTGGTGTTTTTTTTAATGATTAAGACAAAAACGTATAATAACAAACAAGTTACAAACTCTTCACCAAGGAGCATGCCTAACTTTTGTGTACACTTATGAATTCAGGCAATTAGCATGTGACATTTCATGGGATGAAGTTGTGTTCATGAACTAATTTCAGTTTGGACTTTGTGGAAACGTGAAGGACCTTTTATTGACCATGGCCAATCCCATGACCTTGAATCAAGTTATCACACAAACTATACGTTGTGATAATTGACTTTTTGAACATCAATAGGAAAAGCGTTGGAAACCATCACCAACATTGAGGCAATTCATGCCACCCATGTTGCAACCCAAACATATGGTGTCTACACCCAATGAAAACCCCATGCAAATCAATAAAACACAATTCAAACCACTTACAAAATAGGAAAAATAACATCGATGTGTAAACAATCTCTAATTATATTGTGGAAAACTAGGCCACATAGTTGGTGTTTGTTCAAAGAATTGTGTTCAACATGTAGCACGTGCCACAACTTTTACCACTGCTCAAGGGCCAAAAGAGAAGGATCACGAGGACGTCCAATCTTAGTAGGGACCGTAAAGCTGGACTGTGATATATCATGCATTCAAAACGATCTTACCTTGTCTTCAAAACCAACACCTTGTTTTTTTTCCCATCATGATCAAGAGTGGTAAATCCATAACTGTGTGAACTTAAACACTTATTGATTCAAGGGCATCTACATGTTTCATTAACAAAGAGTTTGTCGCAACCCTAGCTTTGGGCTCGCGACCAAGGTTAAGGGGGTTGCAAGGTTGCGGGCCAAGAGGAAGGAAGCCCGGGAGTCAAGGTAAAGGCATTGCAAGAGTGCGGGCCAAGAGGAAGCCCGGGAGTCAAGGTAAAGGCATTGCAAGAGTGCGGGCCAAGAGGAAGCCCGGGAGTCACATCACATGTTCCCGGGAGTGTTAGAAAGTGTGAAGGAGTATGAGGGAGTGAACCCTCACACTCCCAAGGCAACTCCCACTTGGGAAATGGAGTCCCGGTGGACTCCTGGAACTTCAGAGAGCGATTTCAGGGGTCAAACCTTAATGTCTCATGGCGTTCTTTATATCATTGGAAAGCTCTTGGAGCTTAGATGTCTAAAATGGGATCGCATTGCTAATTTGGACATCTGAAACACAAGGTATGGCCAAAAGAAGGGCCGGGAGTCGAACTGCCAGTTTGACTCCCGACCACAAAAAGTCGGGAATCGACCTTTTTCCGATGTCAGATTCAGGAGTGCGACACGGCGTTGAAAAGCTCTCGACAAGAGCTACAACTTTGCTTCAGACCGCATCGCGATCGAAGGTCTGCTTGCAAAGTTATGGGGCTCCAAAGTCCCGGGAGTCCCATTTGGCGCGATTTTAGGACTCCCACTCGGGAGTCCCGGGAAAAATAGTCATTTGGATGTGGGCTCCGTGGAGAGTCACAGAGTATACTATAAGGGGGAAGGTGGTGGCTTCCCCCAAGTCCGGG